>ERZ1673737.2989-NODE-2989-length-13399-cov-4.683678_pt1 | contig 13399 bp, 13 predicted proteins | sample MGYA00580211_ERZ1673737 | MGnify/ENA primary metagenome ERZ1673737 (study PRJEB41218, sample SAMN15661789) | gut metagenome | host: Homo sapiens | place: Canada: London | collected 2015-08-20/2019-03-30 | study: EMG produced TPA metagenomics assembly of... | reverse complement strand
CGTTGTTTCCGGAGTTACAGTAAGGTGTTTTACCATGTGAGCAATATCGGTATTAACAAGGTTGATGCTACTTCAAACTTCAAACTTCCTAAGTTTCACGAAGATACAGGCTCCAATAACATACCAAAGGTGATATCCTTCATCTTGATCAAATGCTCGTCCATTGGGCCAGGACCGCACGCCGCACTTCCAACACCCGCAACCTGATCATCCAGTCTCACCAATATCGCATCCTCTTCGACAAGATCACAAGGATGCCGCGCCGCCTCAACAGACTGATCAGAGTACCGACTAGCCGTCCAGCTCAAGCTCGCCGTTCCTCCATTCACAACTGTACCTCCCATCGGGGTAGCGCGGAAACCCGTGCCATTTGGAGTAACAAGCTCAACCCAAGCTGTATCCGTGCGGTTCCCATTCTCCTGCGGAATATCATAAACCGTCTGTAGCGAGGCGATATCTTCAGCATTCCACAGACCAAACCTCTGAGCAGCCTTTTTATCCGGATAGGACTCTCCAGGACCAAGTCCCAGCCAACGAGCAGACTGAAGAGCAGAGTTCGCGCGGAGATTGAGACCAACTCGTGGAACGGTTTTAGGTGCGGTTCCGGTAGGTTGCAGTGTTATAGTGGTTGTCAAAGAACCGTTGGGCTTGATTATATAGCGTGCCACGCATTTCCATCCCCAGGACAGGACTGGTGGGGATAGGAATGTCTCGCTGTCGACGCTGACACTACCATCCTCTGCTGAAGACACGTTAAACGAACGGAGCTGGTTCGTGAGAGTATGCACCCCGAATCTCTTCCAATATGGCGCTGCGGATGGTACGTCGTTGTCTGTTGGAGGGCGCCAGAAACCAGGTATCATGGCGAGCCCGGTGTCGGCATCCGGCTTGAGAATACAGGTCGAGTTGTATGTCCAGTTTCTGAGGTGGCCTCGGATGCGATCGAATTGGAAAGACCAGTTGGCTCCACTGACAGACACGGTTGTCTTAGTAACGTTCGTTGAGATGCCATTCTCGATACCTTGTGCGGAGCTCATGCCATTTACTAGCGCTTTTTCGGTTGGCATTGATACCAAGGCTTGTGTCCAGGCCACCGCATAAGGGTCTTGACTCCATTCTACCTTTTCACGTTGCTCAAGTGTAATGGTCAAGTAGGCTGGATGGGTTTCATGCTGGAATAGCTCTGTCGGCAGAGGAAGTTCTGCAGATTGCCCGGCGGGCACAATGGGCAGCTCCAGTATTCCAGTTGCCAAGACTTTTACTCTGGGTTGAAAAGTTAGGTCTCTCCAATTTGCTTGGTTGACAGTTATGAACTCACTGTTTGTCAAAAGCTTCAAGCTTGTAACAGGCTTGGAGGTTGCTCAGATCCAAGAAGTCGTACCGGTTCTTCAGAAGCAATGTCTGTCCACGGACCTCCAATTTGACCGGCTCAAAAGCTCTCTTCAGCTCCAACAGACCTGGCAGAGGCTGATGGGCACTATTCAAGAGACCATCCATCACGAACGTTCCATCATTTGGATAGTCATCGAAATCACCGCCATAGGCATAGAAACCATCTTTCTTGTTGGTTCCTCCAACATAAAGCCCGTGATTGGCCCATTCCCATATGAAACCACCCTGCAAGCGCGGGATTTCGTCGAAGCACTTCTCATAATCGGCAAGCAGGCCGGGTCCGTTGCCCATGGCATGAGCGTATTCACAAAGGATTATAGGCTTGTCGAATTCCCCATTTGTAGCCCCCTCGGTGACTGCCAAGGATCGTAGCCGGTCGATTTCAGGATACATATAGCTGTACATGTCTGTGGTTTCCGCATGAATGTCACCCTCGTAGTGGACCAGACGAGTGCCGTCGAAGCTGCGAGCATACTCCACCATGGAGCGGTGACACGTGCCAAAGAAAGCCTCATTGCCCATAGACCAGATAATGACACTCGTGTGATTCTTGTCTCGTTGCAGCAGTGAATGAACACGATCAATGTAGGCGGCTCGCCAGACGGGGTTGTCTGATGTATGAACACCGCACAGGGGGAATGTCATGGCTTTTCGCTCCTCGTAGCCAAGCGTTTCGTCCATGTCCATTGGCCGGGCAACAGCGTCATAGAAGCCGTGGCATTCGAGATCAGCTTCGTCAATGACCCAAAAGCCTAGCTCATCTGCCATATCAAGGAGCCGAGGGTCGGGTGGATAGTGGCTGCAACGAAGGGCATTGATGTTGTGGGCTTTCATGAGAAGCAGATCTTGCCGCACGAAGTCCAGTGGCACGGCACGGCCGAAGAGTGGATGATGGTCGTGTCGGTTGACTCCACGAAGCCGAATGGCCTTCCCGTTGACAGCGATGAGGCCACCCTTACGCTCGACTTTGCGGAAGCCAATACGCTGTGTGGTCTTGAATGCCTTGTTGGAACCAGATGTTGTCAAAAGCATCTCCACTTCGTATAGATATGGCTGCTCGGCAGTCCATTTCTTGGGGTTGGGCACAGGCAAGCTGAGTTCAACTGCGGATGTTGCTGGATCTATGCTGCTCTCCGTAGAAGCAATGATTTGAGTGCTGCCCTCAACTGAGTCGATCAAATTAATTGCAATGGTGCTTGGCTCTGAGACTTGGTAGTCAATTGCTGCGAGAAGCGTCGCATTTTTGTATTCTGGATCGAGGTCCGTACGTATAAACCAGTCATTCAAACGGTCGGCTGGTAACGCAATCAAAGTGACATCTCGGAAAATACCTATTAACATGGAGTTAGCAAATGGTTAATTTTCACTGTCGCTTATCATAATTTAGAGCTTACCAGATAGCCACCACTGATCCTGATCTTCAATATACGTGGCATCTGACCACTGATACACTCGGACAAATACTTCATTATCGCCATGTGCCCGCAAATATGGGGTGACATCAAATTCCGATGGGTTTCTGCTGCCTTGCGCGTACCCGACCAAGGAACCGTTCACCCAGACATGGTATGCACTGTCGACGCCGTCGAAGCGCAATCGAATATCTGTGTTATCAGCTTGCCACTCGGCAGGTACTTGAAATTTCCGCCGGTATGTACCCGTAGGATTCTCGGTAGGTACGAAAGGAGGGCACACTGGAATAGGGAATTGTGTGTTAGTATAGTTCGGCTTCCCCCAGCCCTGCAGCTGCCAATGTCCTGGGACATTGATGTTGGCCCAGTCCTCGTCGGAGGTCTGCTCGTTGGGCTCGGGCGCTTCCCCTGGTGACCGGCACATGTTGAACTCCCAGGCTCCATTGAGAAGTAGACATGTCGAGGGGATATGATATGAACGCGCCGGGAGGGTATTTCTGCGAAAGACCGCGGGATTCATGAAATCGGGCTGTTCGGGATCGGCCTGCAGTGACAGCTCTTTGATCTGTGGAGAGCTCATGATGCTTCAACTGCATAGAGAATGAATTGAGGGTCTTTGGTCGTCTAGGATGTTCTCTGTCATGTCCTTTATACCGGAGGGGTGGACTGGGGTATATTGGGATGTGGGATCTTTTCACCGCGCTACCCCTCCGATATTATCTCACATCTTATTTTGCATCATTCTGTGGGGGTGACATCTCAACACATCTCCAGTTATCTTCTTGCTCCATCTTTGTCGGGTCTGTCGGAGCCGGTGTTTGTGGGGGTTGTGTTGCGGAGGTGAAAATGGAGACCTCGGAACTCCCTGATCCAATAGACTCTCGCCGGGGCTATCGGCACCGGGGCTACTGGAGCCGGGGAAGATTTGGCGTTTTCTTACTTTCGCCAAACTCTGCCACAATGTTTAATGCCCCATCGCGTGGAGCTAAATGGGTGTATCGAGGCTCGTTATTGTCTTCAAACTGTCGTCTCGTCCAATTCTATACTTCCGCCTGCAAACTTCCAACTTGCCAGCACCTGCCAGCAGCTAGCCCCGCCTCAGATCGGCTAGCTTCCCCGGATTGTGAGTATAGCATGATCAGGGGCAAGAATTCATACCCGAAGTCGGGGAAGAATGCGAAGGTAGCAGAGACACGCATTGTGAAGAGTATTAAACCTACGAAACTCCCCACCTGAGCAGGTTTCATCGTCTCGGTCATTTCTCTTTTTATTCATACCTTGGATATTCTTGTTTACTTTCTTCTTCTTCTTTTTCTCTTCCATCATGGATCTCGATAAAGACAAGTCTGTCGACAGTGTCCATGTCGAGGCTACTCCAGGCCCGATGGACCCCACCGATATCGAGAAGCCTGAGTACCATGATCAGACCTTCGCACATGATATGAGCCTGAAGGAGGCACTCAGGAATTACCGAAAGGCCATGCTATACTGTTTGTTCTTCTGTTTCTCCGCTATCCTCTGGGGATACGACATGCAAGTCAGTGGAGGCCTTCTTGCCGCTCCAGAGTTCCGCGCCGTCTTTGGATACACTCAACCTGACGGCACGACGATCCTTCCAGCTAGATGGCAAGCAGCCTTCAACATGGTTGCGACGATTGGTGGAATGATAGGAAGTCTGCTCTGTGGTCCTATCTCGCCCTACGCAGGCCGAAAGATGAGTTTGACTATCGCCTGCGTCATCTCCAGCGGCTCCATCTTCTTGCAGTTCTTTGCTTTTACTCCGGGAGTGCTCCTCGCCGGAAAGTTGATTAACGGTATCTCGCTCGGCATGTTCCTCGTCACGGCTTGTGCCTACTGCTCTGAAGCTTGCCCTGTCGTGCTGCGCGGAATCACCATTGCCATGGTGAATCTGTTCGTTGTCATCGGCCAACTCCTCGGAAACTGCCTCATTAAGGCATTCGGCGCACGAACAGATAATTTTGCGTACAGAATCCCCTTTGCTTTTCAGTGGTTTTTCCCGGCGGTGCTTCTCTGTGGAGTGTGGTTCTGCCCCGAATCCCCCTATTGGTACGTTCAAAGGGGCAGGCATGCTGAGGGCAAACGGTCTCTCGAGCGATTCCAGACTAGCGGAAGCGTTGATCACTGGCTCGTTGAGATCCAAGAAACCGTCCGCATGGAAGAAGAATCGGCGAAGTCTGCTGGCTATTTGGACTGTTTCCGAGGAACTGACCTCCGTCGAACAATGATTGTCATCGCCGTTTGGACTATCAACTCTTTCAGTGGTGTCAACTTTGTGCTTAGCTACTCCACTTACTTCTTCCAAAGTAAGTATCCCTCGGTTCACGAGTCATTTCGGTTTGTTAACGAATATTTCAACTTTAGTCGCCGGCCTCCCTACATCACGATCGTTCGACATGGGCGTTGGCGTAACTGCAGTTGGTGTTGTCGGAAACATCTGTTCCTGGTTCGTGATCAACACCATCGGCCGCAGAGTCCTCTTCCCCGGTATGATTATTCTCACCGTAATTGTATTCATCATCGGCATCCTCGACATTGTACCGAACTATAACTCCTCGGTTGCATGGGGACAGTGCGTTTTGATCATTATCTGGAATTTCTTCTATGATCTCACCCTCGGACCTCTTGGATATGTTATCTGCGGAGAGATGTCTTCAACTCGGTTGCGTTCGTACGGCGTGAGCATTGGCTTCTTCACGCAGAACTTTTGGACCTTGATTATGACCATCACCGTGCCTTACATGATCAACCCTGATGAAGGTGACCTTCGCGGCAAGACTGGCTTTATCTTTTTTGCCTTTTCGGTTATTGCTTCTATCTGGACTTACTTCTGTTTGCCCGAGACCAAAGGTAGAACCTTTGAGGAGTTGGATCATATGTTTGAGCAGAAAGTTTCGGCACGGCAATTCGCCAAGTATGATACAAGGCAACATGTGGCATAGGCTTAGAATAGCCCTAGTATGTAAATATAAATACATAGTGCTAGTCATGATATGTATAACTTGAACAACCTTTCTCTACTCTATAAAGTATTCAGCTTATAGTTGGTGCATCGCTTTTATGTATATTGCGCTGCAAAGGTGTATCTCTTTTGATTTCTACCTGTCTCTAGTATTCTTTGATATTCTTCAAATGTCTTCCGACTCCCTGGTCGACAGGACAGTCTATATAGGCCTGGGCAGTCACGTGACTCCGCCAAACCACTCGGCTATACTGTCGCGACTCCGGGGCTGTCTTGGCGACCTCGCCCAGTGAGCAACCTACATCAAGTCAAGCTTTCCGTATCTTCTCCGCATTCTGCGCCTTTGATCAATAAATTTGCTAAAAGAACTTCATTGTTGAACCCTAGCAAGCCTTTAAGGGAGAATATCCCGGCTCGAAATGAAGAGATTCAGGGCGGCTCGAGCGGTCCGTCTCCAATTCTCTCTTCTAGCCGAGGCCTAATAAGTCGGATCGAAGATTAAGACTAATGCAATCCATAGTGCGACTCATGCCGCCAACGCAAGACAAGGTAGTCATATATTATGCAGGTCTTCGGTACATTGCGACTAACAGACATAACAGATGTGACGGTCGAGATCCCTGCGGTCCCTGTACAAGCTTGAACCAAACATGTCTATACGGAACGGAAGCTATTTCGTAAGTAGGTTCACTCTATTCTAAGAAACAGCAATTAACGTCCGAGTAGAAGAGGGAAAAGCGAAATGATCTTGGATACGGTTTTGCGAATGGAAGCTTCCATCGAAGAACTTAGAAGTATGGTCGTACGTAACAAGCCAACAAAGGCCATTTCTTGTGACCTAATGATACATACCAGGCTATGGGCTCCAGTTCAAATGTCAGAGATGCCATCCAGGCCAATACAACGTCTCCAGTTTCAACAATTACCCCGAGATCTCAGGATACATGCCGTCATCCAGGCGGGTGCACTATTAGGGACCCGACTGAAAGTGCTGTGCTCTCGTCTGGACATCTTTCCTCAGCGGAGTCTCTTCTAAAGTGGTCAGTCTTTCTTGATCATCCTTCGATATTAAGGGAGACAGAGACTCCATTTTTGTCCCTTGAATACGGACGACCATCCTTTCAAAGCAAAGTCTATGCAATATTCCCCAGCTTGGGTTTGTCAGAAATCAAGAGGATGGTGGGTATTTTCCAACAGACGTATAATTTCTGGTTCCCTACAATGAGCTTCAACGATTTGAAGTCCTTGGAAATGAGGATATACCAAGAGAACCTGGAACCTAATTGCCAATCATGTCTGGCTTTGTTGGTCATGGCTTTGGGCTGCGTGGGGGCTTCCGTTATAGATGAAGGAGACTGCTCTGAACACGAGTCTCAGCAATTAAAGCTGCAAGGTGCATCATGGTTTACTGCTGCAATGAAGATGCTACATTTGGCACACATTGAAATGAGTGTGGAAGCTTGCCAATGTCTCTTGCTGACTGGGTATGACAATATTCTTGCGCGCTAAACGACCAGCTGCCATGGAACTGACGAATTACTAGCCTGTACTTCTCCTTTTTACAAAGACCACTGCAAACATGGTCTTATGTGAACAGCGCAGCAACTCGTTGTCGGTTCCTTCTCTCTTGCCCTTTTGACAACCCAGAGCGTGATGACCGAGAGCACATCACCCGAATATTCTGGTCCTGCTTTGTATTAGAAAGGTGGGCAGAAGAGACGACACCATTGCACTCACCACTAGCTGACTGGCAGCAGCAACTATATTTCCGAGTTACCAACTATTCCGCAAAACTGCAATGCCGAAATTGAATCAATGATTTCTCTTCCAGGCAAATTCCACTCACACGAAACAATCGAGGAGGAAGAAAAATCGACATTCTACTTCCTCGCATCAATAGCACTACGTCGCCTCCTCAACCGAGCCCATTACATGCTGTATGACCGCGACATCGGCCTCCAGATCGACTCCAATAGTTTCTCTTCGGTAAACCAAGAACTGGCACGCCAACTACAAGACTGGTATCAAACCCTGCCTTCAAATCTGCAGTTTCCCGAAGACGGAAAGCCTGCGGATGACCCGCACAGCGAGTACCTGCGGCAGTGGTATCTCAGTTGTCGAAGTGTCATCTACCGACCATTTCTAGAATGGGCGCTGGCTAATCCATTATGGAATCTCAACAACAATCCACGTGTGCTCGATGGGTGTCGAGTTGCGCTCGATACTTGTCTATTTAAATTGAGGGATTTGAAGCAAGTGCCATATACTGTCATGGTCGATACATGGCCGTGTTCCCTTTCACTTGCGACGGCGATGTTGACTCTCATGGGTGGCTTCTGCCATCCACAGTTGACAATTCAGCTTCGTCATATTGCCTTGTTGGAGCTAGGGCCTCGCCTAGAGCACCTTCTACAACGATGGATGGCTATCCATGGGTCCAGTGTTTCCCCTGGTGTTGAGAAGGCATTGCGATTAATCACGAAAGCTCACGAGTTCTTGCAAAGCAAAAGCGCCGACTTTAGTCCTTCCCGGGAAGAAGAACAACATCTCTCTCCTTATGCGTTGCGGATGTCTCTCGGGTAATGGCTTAGCAGGGAGCTTTTGCCAAGGATGGAAAAACTAGGCAAAGTATGCCTTCTATATATAGAACCTCCAAAGTATGGTGACCGTCGATTCTAAATTCGTCTCGCTGTATTAATGTAGGGAAAAGTGAACCTGGCCTATATCTACCTGGAAGATTGGGGTAGGCAAAAAAGAACCGGTGGAAGGTAGCATGAAATTGTTGACGTGGTCCTTAGTGACGGGGGGCAATTTAGTTGCGCTTGAGAGAGAAAAAGCGGGGTTGAAAAGCATGCTGAGTGTTGGAGAAGAAAAGCGAACTAGAGATACTAATTTTCTTTATACTAACCCTGTTTTAACAGGAATATAGTTCGCATTTTGAAGAGGGACATTCAAAGATGCCCATGCAACATAAACGCCGCAACCTAGGAAATTGAGGGGAAGCACACGAGCTGCTTAACGCCACATAAGTGAAATTTGAAACGCCCTTAACCTTTTGTAGACTCGGGCCGTTTGCCCCTGACCCCGACCTGCATGGGCCTCGTGTACAGCGTGGAGACCCCGGAAACAACAAAAGCCTCAAATTTTTAGGGGATACTTCTACCTTCTATTCTTTGGCCATGTGGGAAACATACAGGTTCTTTGTCAAGTCCTTTGTGGGCAAAGATAGAAACGTATCCTTTGTGTGTTTCACACGAGGAAATTGGCCTGAAACACAAGTTGCTCGAGTATGCCATTTCTTCCAAGAGTTGGGGTCAAATATTCCCACTGGCAAGAAACTACCATAGTGGCACACAGTGGCCCCAAAAGGAAACTCCCACAAAGCCACATTTACGCGACTTCTATGCGTAGTCAAAAAGTCAAGGAAAAATCCCCACTTGACACCCCTGTAGAACGGCAACCTTAGGCGACCCTAGAGGTTCTCTTAGGTAAAGTCACATAAGACTAACAAATCCCCCAGCTTACGATTCACGGCACTTTCCAAGTCGCGCGCATGATGTGGTATGTCTGAGATGACTCGGCGCGTTTGACAATTCTCAGGTCATAAACCAGTTGGACTCATCCATTTCCCCGTCCCTGCCTCTCCTCAACACCAATCATCGCAAAGCGGTTGGCGCATTCTCTTTTCCCTCGTATCGATCTCGATATCAGCCACCATGGCCGACGACCGCATCGTCAAGCCTACCGAGCCCGATGCCCTCATTCTGGAGGCATGGGGCCAAGGCCTGATGGTTGGTAGTTTGCTGATCATGGCGGCCGTCACGGTTGCTAATATGAAGAAGCACATTCTCTTACACAAGCTGATCTTTGCCGAGGTATGCGCTTTTACCCGAGCCCCGGGGTCCTTATGCTGATCTTTATGTCTGATATAGCTCATTCTGGCCATGGGCCATGGAACCTTCATCTTCCCCCACGAGCCGGTTTATGGATGGTACCTGTCCGTCACGGCTATCGGTTTGAATGTCTCTTGGGCACTGCACAATGTCATCGCGTGGATGAAGTGCAAGGCTTTTCTCTCGCGGAAGGTTTCGATCTTCTACATCGTTACTGTTATCCTTTGCTGGCCATACTGGGGTTTAGAGATTTACGCCAACTTTACGTACTTCAACAATATCAATAAGCTGTTCCTGAAGACGAGGCCGTTGGAGCCGCTGTTCCGGTTTGTTATCCTATCCTCTCTGCCGCTTTGGATGAATTCACTGACAAGATTGATCTGCAGTGATCCTTGGTGGGTATTCACCACAGTCAACCTGTTCTGGACCATCAAACGCCAATACAGCTTCGGTCTCTGCGAACTTGTGAGAATCAGCCCCCGTATGGGCATCATGCTCGGATCAATGTGCTTGTCAATCATCTTTATCATCGTCGATACCTGCAGCGTGACCAACGCCTTTTCCAGCCTTCTCCCAATAGGTGTCGAACCCTTCTGGAAGGTAAGTCAAGCCCAAGTGCCATCAACCATCTATTCACCCAATCCCATTTCACAATCTAATAAATCCCCTCACAGTTATCGTTTATCTTCAAGTGCCTCTGCGACACGGTCATCCTCGACGATTTCAAAACAGCCCTCGATCGGATGCGCGCACACTGGATGAAGAAGACCGCCAATACCGAGATCCACTCAACGCCCACGCCTCTCACCAGTCCACCCGCTCGCAGACCCCATGACATCGAGGCCATGCCTTCCGCCACTGATAATTCCATCAAGGTTACAGTCACCCACTCGGTTTTTAGGGAAGACATTCCTTTGCGCGATGCCTAGTCTTTGGATTCTTTCCTTCGAGTCTTCGGCTTGACATTTAGCGCTGGTGTTCTGGCTTTCTGCTATGTGCGACATGAATTCTAAGCTTTGAATATTTGCGGTTTTGTGACGGCGTTATTATGGATGTGTCATGGGTTGGATAGGTGGATAGTTTTATCTTGTAAATAGTCCAGGTTTGATCTTTTATCAAAAGTTGCGATGTATGAACGGCCGGTGATATTAATCAGGAGAATTCAAATGCATGATCCATGCACGTTTCTATCACACTCAGTGTTATATGTAAACCCATTTCGAGAATCGTGATGTAGGGCCTGCAGACAGGTCCCCATTACCTGTGCCGTGGATATTGGTAAAAGAAAAGCAGTCATTACAGTACGTCCTGCCCTAATCATATCAGGCAAGTGGAGGGAGTTAAGGTGAGTAGGGGGGAGTTGTCCCTGTAATTCGGGCCTTTAGTAATCGTCATTTGTCCCTGCTCGCCATATCCCTTCCGACGCTAGAATCAATTCTACGCTGTTGCATCACATCTTGAATTTGTGTCCATTTGAGCTTCGCTAGATTAACAGTCTTTTGCCATCAGAAATGCTAGCAATCCCCTAGTTTTTGCCTTTGGAATCGAGTCCTTTATACGACTGCTTGGTTCCTTTCAGTCGGCCTTGAGCAGGGATTATCTCCATATCGTCACCTGTGTAGGCACCGCAGACGAAGGGGCGCAATTGCGGATGTCCCATTTACTATGGTGTTACCTTAGTCGTTGGCCGAGTTATTAAGGCGCAGGACTATTTAACACTGAAATACGTGCTAATCTATAGCTCTCCAATTAAGAGGAAACTAACTGCTAATATTGTTAGCTTGGTCAGGTAACGTTAACTTGCACTTCTTACTCAGCTTTTTCAGCGTAGAAGTGGATTCAATGGATGAAGCAAGTTAAATGGAAATTCGATAAACGTGAGAGAGAAGGCTGAAAGCTATCTTTTATGTCGCTCATCTAGATGGCCAGAGGCCTTCTTTTTCGGCTTTCAGCTCTTTTTGTCATCTTCTTTGGGTCATCTTTGCTCCTCTTTGTCTGTGTTCATCTTTGCTTTTATCTTCATTTTATTTCATATTCTCTACCTACAATCTAGTTCTGCTGGGCAACGATATCCCGAACAGTCTCAGCAACAACCTGATGATCGTCCTCTTGTTTCAACCCACTGACAACAACAACAGCGACGATGCCCTCAACGCCCTTAACACGAATCGGATATCCGCCGCCATGGATAGCATACTCATCAGCAACGGCGCCCCCGTTTGCACTAGGAATAGCATACTTCTTCACGAACGCCGCCTCAATCTGATCAGCTGACGCGCCCGTAACCAGCCTAAGCCCACCAACTGTCTTTTGTCTCATTGCCCAGCTAGAAACACCCCAGCGCAAGACGGTGTTGCGCTTACGTCGCACCCAGTTCTCATTATCGGGAACGGTACCGCTCTCTGTTGCGCTTTGGAAGAGCACGTGGAGCGGAACGCCGCCGGATGTTGCTGTTGCCAATGCGATGGAAATCAGGGCCGGTTTGCGTTGGTTGGACGGCAGAGAGAGGATTCGGGTGCGGAGGGCATTGCCGAGAGTCCAGGCTGTTTCTGTTGTGAAGGTTCGGAATGTCTGTTCGGGACTTGTCTCTTCTGCGATCAGGACTTGGGCCTGGTGGGGTTAGCTTGCTGTCAGAATTGTAGATGGACTTCAGGGGACTTACGTCCGTGCTGGGAGCTGCGAGGGCCATATTGAAGGTATAAATTGCCGTTGTATAGCTTTTTTCTTGTCAGGAATAAAAGAAAGAAGAAGTTGGAGAATCGCGGAATGTCAGAAACTGAGTGGGGAAGACCATGACGTAGTCCAATCGCCTGGACCTTCCCCGGCATAGATCTATACTCCACTTGACTATTGTTACATCAGCTTCAATGGACCTCACTTCTAACGTATGTCGAAGTATGACTCCCGTGTTGCCAATTTCCGGGATATAAGTGTTTGTTGTTCAAAGACTGGGTTTTCTTCCAAGGTTAAGTTCATTGCCTGCAATAGAATAGATACATTTCCGAGACTCACATATGAAACCTTGTTGCTCTCCTCTCATTGTCAATATTATCCATGAAGAACATCGCATATTCTCCGATATGCAAGATCGGCAAATCTGCCGAAACTACCCCTCTGCAGCCGAAGTCCACATCCCCGCACGGAGGACTTCATACTTCATCAAAATGACAATCTCAGTCACCCATGCCCCCAAAACGAGCCTGCGACAGTTGTATCTCCCGCAAAGTCAAATGCAGCGGCTCCTGGCCCTGCGATACATGCAGGACTGCCGTGAAGTGGGTTCGCTGTACCTACCTTCGGCCTGCCGGCCGCAGAGGCCCGAAAGCTAGGAAGCCAGCGAACTCTAACGTGGAAGCTCAGTCTGCTGTTCCGGAAGACCAGCCAGAGCTCGAAATAAGCTCAATAGCTGAGGAGCAGACTGAAAGGTACTGTTTCTCTAGGGATTTACCCAGTCTTCAGCGCATACCGAAGTCGATTCTGGCTACAGTCATCAATATTTACCAGCAATGCTCGTACAGCGTCTGGCCTGTAATCCATGCTAAAACCCTGCTTGAGAGAGTTGAGAATGTAAAGCCAGAAGCGATTGATGGACAGGATGAAAACACCGTGTGTCTGGCCACAGCGCTCTGCGCTGCAACAATGGCTCAGTTGCAGATGTCGCCCATGATGGATGGAGATGGATATGGAGATGGATCCCCGAGAATCGATGCCACAACCATGGC
>ERZ1673737.2982-NODE-2982-length-13423-cov-4.103082_pt1 | contig 13423 bp, 14 predicted proteins | sample MGYA00580211_ERZ1673737 | MGnify/ENA primary metagenome ERZ1673737 (study PRJEB41218, sample SAMN15661789) | gut metagenome | host: Homo sapiens | place: Canada: London | collected 2015-08-20/2019-03-30 | study: EMG produced TPA metagenomics assembly of... | reverse complement strand
TTTCAGATGAAATGTTGAGCAGCTCACGGACCTTGCTTCTGCGACCATCGCAAGCGATGAGGTGTCGTGATCTTGTTTTGTGCAGGTGTCCTGTTGCTCGTTCCTCGATGGTTGCCACGACTTCATTTTCGGTCTGCCGGCGTTTGGTTAATAACTGTGCTTGTATCATTCGCAGTCCATCAGTGATTTTACCTGTTCTACTCCATGGATACTGAACCCCTTCAGCAGAGTGATATTGGGATCTTGCTCAATGAAGTTTGTCAACTCCTGCTCCAGGGCTGGCTGAGGTATGTTGTGAATCATCTATCAACATTGGTCAACAAACTCTTAAATCTAACTAAAAATGAAACATACCTCTGGGGTGTCATCCAAGACCGCGGGATCCATACGCTCATATGGCAGTCTCCCAACCGTGTCACCGCTGAGGCTCGTGAGGAAATTGACCCAATAGCTGTCATCTCGCGATGTGCCTGTCTGGCGGACTCGCTTCTCGCCCAGGCCATATTGACGCAAGATCTCCAGGGAACGCGGATTGATGGCGTGAGCTTTCGGAGCAGCCAGCCTCTCAGGATAACGTTCAATGACCAATGATTGCACTATCAAGTATGTATCAACGAATAGTTTATATCAATGTTCCTGACGGGCCATACCTCCGAGTCGAGACAAGAGGAGCGATTGCAACAGGCCAGTCGGCCCTCCGCCAACAATTAATACGGGGACATCAGTCGGCAGACTGTGAGAGCCTTCGGACAGGCCAGATGTGAAGTCTAGAGATGGTGCCATTTTGTCAATTGAGCCGAGATCGAATGTTTTCAAATGAAGGTTCGATGGTCGGTTTAAGTTCTCTTGCGTGTCGGAGATCCCGAGTGGAGTGACAATCCCGAGATTGGTCAAAATGCGAGGTGCTCAAGTTGCTCTGTCTTTATTACGCGGGGTAATGGTGAAGACTTGGGGAAATGTCTCCTAAACAGTTCTATGAGCCCAGTCAGACCGGACCCAGGCGGCGTTGTCTACGGAGTTACGGATATGGGCCCCAATAACCTAAATTGACTAAACAGACTAAATACTAAACAGGCTAATGAGGCTAAGAAAACAGACCCGAGCCATGGCGTGATCTCTACGGGAGTTACGGGTATATGCGGGCCCAATAACCTACTAAATCGACCAAATAGGCCAATGAGGCCAAGAAAACAGGCCGGAGCCGAGACACTATGGAGAAACTCCGTGTTTTGAAGGGGAATAAGCTTCCCACACGCACTTCTCCTGTTATTACGACAGCCACTTGTATATCCCTGGATTGGTGACTTGTCAGGACTTATTATTGGCCAAAAAGCATCCAGGATTGTGCTGTACGACAAGCCAAAAAGGATTAAAGGGCGCCATGCCGGATTTCCCGACTTTGAAATTGTCTGGCCACTGAAAGAGGAATGGCTAGACTTATACCTCTTTATTAAAAGGGAGGCCTCCACCCAGGCAAAGTTAAGCGGTACTCTAGTCGTTCTTTTCGCTCCTGGGACTCATATTTATTTCCTTTATTCTATATTTGAGGGACCGTCGTGGGCATATTCGCTATGTCGCAGAACTCGCAGCGCGACTTCGACAATAAAGTCGAAGGCCGGGTTCATGTGCCTGGCACAGAGATTTTGTTTGACAACGATGATGGCAGTATCTCTGATCAGCTTCATCAGTTGAGGCATCGAACATCTGGTGACGGGCGTATGTTGTTAGTCCCGCAACCTTCGATGAACGACCCGAACGATCCTCTGAGCTGGTCGACCACGAAGAAAAGCTTGACCTTCTTCAATGGCTGCTGGTTTGCCTTTATGGGTGCCATAACAGGTCCTATTATGGCGGCTGGTAAGTACTGGCCTATTCACTGGCCCGCGAAGAGGAGATACTAATTGCTGTAAAGGTATGAACCAGCTGTCCGTGACCTTCGGAAAGTCCCTTCAAACATTGACATACGCAAACGGGGCTTGTCTGATCAACCAAGGTGTATGGAACGTGGTTTGGATGCCATTTGCGGTCAAGTATGGCCGTCGTCCAATCTACATCTTCTCAAACCTCCTCATGGGCATCGCCTGTATTTGGCTCGCCATTGCATCCAACAAAACATACACTGTGTTCCTGGTCGGGCGCGCTTTCTTAGGTGCTTTTCAGGCACCAATTGAGTCAATTGTCCCCTCAACCGTCACAGACATGTTTTTCCTACATAACCGCGGCGAGCTCGTGGCTATCTATGGTTTGGCTGTACTCGGTGGTAACGAATTGGGCCCCATGTTTTCCGGTTTCATTGTGCAGGCATTGGGAATGAACTGGGCCTTTTGGATCGTGGCTATTTTTATTGCTGCCAATTTGGTCTGTATGTTCTTCTTCATGCCCGAGACCAAGTTCACTGGACCCCGACCCGATCCTTTCATCGCAAACCGAGCAGCTGAAGACACCGATCAGAAAGAACAGGTTCTGATCGAAGAATCAAGCGCTATCCCAAAGAAAACCTTTGTGGAGGATCTCAAGTTCTGGAACAATGGAGATCCAAACGTGAACCTCATCCACATCTTCCTACGCCCATTTGTGCTCCTGGCCTATCCCACCGTGGTTTGGTCGTGCTTCCTTTATGGAATGGCTCTGAGTTGGAATGTTATCCTGGGTGCCTCCGTTGCCCAGCTTTTTTCTCCTCCACCTTATGGATTCAATTCCAACGCACAGGGTCTCTTCTTCCTGTCGCCATTCATTGGATCCCTTTTCGGTGTCTTTTTCTCAGGGCCAGGGGGTGATTGGATCGCCACTTTCTTTACTAAGAAGAATCATGGAGTTCGCGAGCCAGAGATGAGACTGCCGACATGCTTATTGGCGGCATTCTTCACATTCTTTGGGGCACTCTGGTTCGGGCTTTCGTATGAGCATCACATGCATTGGGCGATGCCTGTTGTGGGGGCCGGAATTCTATCGGTAGGGAGTCAAATGGGCACCACACTGGGCATGAATTATGCCCTGGACTGCCACAAAGAGGTGAGTTTGTATTATCTTTGAGGCTTTCCTTCCATAGTTCTTTTGACCAGGCAACTAACGGGTATTTTTAGCTTTCTGTTGAGATCATGGTCACCATTGCTGCTTTGAAGAGCTGTATCGCTTGGATTTGGACTTGGGTGATCAATGATTTCATTACAGCCAGTGGAATTCTGAGTGTGTTCATGACGGTGGCTGCCATCAATGTCGCCATCTACCTGGCCTATATTCCTTTCTACCTAAAGGGCAAGGAAATCCGCATCTGGCTCCACCGGAAGAATTTCCTCCAGGCTGCTGGGCTGATGTAGACCCAGTTCCGGTGGGGATTTTAGCGCGTACCTGAGTTTGAAAATTATTCGAGGTTACTGTATTTGTTCCGGTGATATTCGTAGTTTCGAATAAGTTCTAAAGGAATGTACGTATATGCCACGCAATTGCCCAGGATCGGAGATATTGCTCCATAATGTATAGGGAGCCCGGTGCACTTAATATCTCGTGCTTTAAGTTAGTCGGTATTAGCTTTGATTGTGGCATCCAATTTCCCGCTGGGGCCGCGCCGATCCCGGGGCTGTCTCGGGCCCTTCCTTAGTGGGGGCCAAAGTGCGCCGTGCACCTTCGGCCGTGGCTACAACGGCATAGTTGCGCAGGGGTTGTCGCCTAGTCGTCCTTTTTGCTTCTTTGTTTTTCAAAGCCATTCATTTACTTGACCATATTCTTTACCTCTGCTCGTAACATTGGCCACAAAACTACGTGAGAGTTTACAGTAGGGCATTTCAGGCGTTGAAGCCTATGCGCTGGCTGATGGACGATCATGGTTTGCCATCTCGATAAGTTTGCGATTTGTCAACCGATCGTCGTGTTCTAGCCGTTCTAGATGGGTCTCTTCGGTTTAATTAATTTTATATGCCCCTGTTGCTTGGCCCTGCGTTTGTAGTCTCTTTCTCAATATGGACTCAGAACTGGCCGTTTGAAATCCTTCATCTCGCTTGGGAGGGAAAAAAAAAGCCACTTCTATTCTTTCGAGGCAAAGGTCCTTTTGTTCAACAATATCCTGGTTAAATTAACACGGCGCAAGCCCTAGGATCTGCGGACCTAGTTTCTGCTCCCTGAGAGCCAATCAATAGCCTTATATACGTATGTCGACGCCTGTGCTTTGACAGGGATCTAGGATCAAGTGCGAGATTTTCTTGCGCCGCTTCCTTCGGCAAACATGCGACCTTGGAATTGACTCTGAGTATGGCCAGACAAATTCTCGCTGGACACCCTCATTGGCACATTGCCTCCGTGTGTGATACATTCCTGGTTCCTATGAACTATGTTCTCCGGAGGTGGGATGCTCACCCCCTGTTTACGGCATGGCCCCTAAAGCCACGCATTATTGCTGGAGCTAGCGATGGAGGCTGGTATGTACATACAATATGCAGGTAATACCAGTGATGATAAACCAGATTTTTTTCGACTCAGTCATTTCACTCCTCTTGTCGCTGTACTGCATCATCTGCAAGACCGCGTCAAGGCAGTTCCTCAGTGAATGCCAGAGATGGCTGGAGACAACTCCGCGGTCATCCTTGCAGTGTCCTGGGTGGAGACATGTATTGGTTTGATCTTTTTTGGACTGCGATTTCTGAGTAATTGGAAATTTGTGAGGCGCTTCCGATGGGATTTTGCTATCGCTGGCCTGACTGTGGTAAGTGTTGTGCCTTACAGCCGATGCCCTGGCTCTGGGCGCAGAATAGTTGGATTTTGTGACTGATGGCTATTCTTTTATAGGCGACCGAGACCACCGCTCAGGTCTTCCTCCAGCTGTCGGTCAATGCTGGCATGGGCCACCACATGAATGATCTCTCCAAGCCGCAGAGAGTCACTGCGCTGAAATGGTCGTGGGTGTTTCAATTGCTCGCAATCGCAGCGAGCATGATGGGAAAACTTGCAATTCTTGCTTTTCTAGTGCAAATTCGGGGCCGTCACGAGAAGAAGCCGTGGTTGCTAATTGTGCTCGGGGTTCTCATCGCCGCGATCAACATTGCAGTACTTGGAACGATCTTGGGGCAGTGTCGGCCAATGCCCAAGCTATGGGATGACGACATTGAGGGAACATGCGACCCGGGGCGCAAATTGAACCAGAACTATTCGTTTTTCCAAGCCAGTGAGTTTCATTAATACCGGACTTGTGGCTCTCTGGCTGACTGTTCAGGCTTCAACTCATTCTCCGACGCCTTTTTAGCATCGTACCCAGTCCATCTCTTTTGGAAGCTTCAGATGAAGTTGCGAATCAAGGTTGCGCTGTCGATACTGATGGGATTAGGGTGGCTGTGAGTTCATCTGATATCCCAAACCGTTTATGCTAAACTGACAAGTATCGGCAATCAGGGCTGCAATTTGCTCGGCGGTCAAAACATACGAACTGAAAGCGTTGACCGAAACGACAGATATCACTTGTATGAATTTCTCGAGCATTCCACGTGGCAGATATGTACTTACCAATTCTCATCTCAACAGGGGCTCAATCCTCCCTTCTCATTTGGGCCTCCACGGAAGCCTGGATCGTGATTGTCGTCGGCTGCGTGCCACCCATCCGACCACTCATGGAGAGAGTCCTTCAACGCCTTGGTCTCACTTCTAAGAAGACGTCGACTCCATACAATGTCCGCGGATCAAGTGGGCATGCAGCATATGGTACTAACAAGTCGAACCCCACGAACCATTCCAACTTCAGATCGAACGCATACGGAGGGCGCAATAAATTACAAGAGGAGGAAGAAGACCTGGGGTGGATGGAGCTCACACGGCCTGCGGGCCCGAATGAAAGCAAAGAGCAAATTGTTGGCTCTAAAGATGTGGTTATTACCACGGATATCATGACTCACTTTGAGGATGTGGACACTCATGGGGGTCCATCGTCTACCGATAGCACTGTATCTGGGGAGGAGTTAATTCGTGAACATACTCAGGATGCCCGGAGGGTTGTATAAGATCAAAATTACTATAATATAACTAGCGAGAGCTAAAGCATCACACACCGAGGTACATGTACTCCCTGCATCACCTGTACAACTACTCCAGGTTGCTCCGTCAAATTCTAAGAGGTTTAAACACAATTGGGGAATTTGCGAAGTCTTGAATAGATCTGTAGTCCGATCTACGAATCGTCCGGCACAGATCACATGCCAGACGGCATCCAAGGTTACATTTATGCCTAAATTGAGCTCTATATCGACAGCGACAGCGAGAGGCAATTGACAGATACTCATATATAGACTCTAGAGCTATTACTAGAATACTAATTGAACACATTAAACATCAACACATCAAATAATACAATACCTACAGGACAACCTAGGGCCGAAAGAGCCCCACAAGTTGCGCTCCCCGCGTATTCTCCAACGCCGCCGATAGCCGAGGCTCACCGCGCTTGTGATTATGACTTTCTCCCCAGCTTCTCTTTTTCACTTCCTCTCCATATTTACCTCTCCCCTCACTTCGCAATGGCCTCTATTATTCGTGCGATGCGACCTTTGTCGCGCTCCCTCCCCTCGGCCCGGTTGGCCGGCAGACGCCTGGCTACCGGCCGGCCCGTACAGAGGTACCAGCTACGAGCACTATCGCTACAAGAAACAACTTCACTAACGCATTCTTTCGTTTTTGCAGTGCATATGCATTCTCTACTACCTCTCGCCGGCGGGAAGCCGACCTTTCCACCCTGACCCCGACGCCCATCACCCATTTGTCCGAGACGGAATCTCTCATGGCCGACACGGTCTCAAAGTTCGCGCAGGAACAGATCGGCCCTAAGGTTCGGGATATGGATGAAGCCGAGACTATGGACCCCAAAATTGTGGAGCAGCTCTTTGAGCAGGGCTTGATGAGCATCGAGGTGCCTGAGGAGTTCGGCGGTGCAGGCATGAATTTTACCGCGGCGATCGTCGCGATCGAGGAGTTGGCTCGCGTCGACCCTAGTGTCAGTGTGCTGGTCGATGTCCACAACACTCTGGTGAATACTGCGATTATGAAGTACGGTGACGCACAGTCCCAGCGCACCTGGTTGCCTAAGCTGGCTACCGGCACTGTGGGCTCGTTCTGTCTCTCTGAGCCGGCTTCCGGCTCTGACGCTTTTGCGCTGCAGACCAAGGCGGAGAAGACCGCTGACGGATACAAGATCAATGGATCGAAGATGTGGATCACCAACGCTATGGAGTCTGGCATCTTTATTGTTTTCGCCAACATTGACCCCAGCAAGGGCTACAAGGGCATTACTGCTTTCATTGTTGAGAAGGACACCCCCGGCTTCTCGATTGCCAAGAAGGAGAAGAAGCTCGGCATCCGCGCTAGCAGCACCTGTGTGCTCAACTTTGACGATTGTGTCATTCCCAAGAGCAACCTGCTCGGCGAGGAGGGCCAGGGTTACAAGTACGCTATCAGTGTGCTGAACGAGGGACGTATTGGTATTGCTGCCCAGATGACTGGTCTGGCCCTTGGTGCCTGGGAGAATGCTGCACGGTAAGTTTTCCTACGCCCTCGCAAGCTGTGAACCCATTAGCTGACGATAAAAGTTACGTCTGGAACGATCGTCGCCAGTTTGGTGAGCTGATCGGTAACTTCCAGGGCATGCAGCACCAGATTGCACAGGCCTACACTGAGATTTCCGCTGCTCGGGCTCTCGTCTACAACGCGGCCCGTAAGAAGGAGGCTGGCCTCGACTTCGTCCAAGATGCCGCTATGGCCAAGCTCTATGCTTCCCAGGTCGCTGGTCGCGTGTCTGGCTCTGCTGTTGAGTGGATGGGTGGCATGGGCTTTGTACGCGAGGGTATTGCCGAGAAGATGTTCCGTGACAGCAAGATCGGCGCCATCTACGAGGGTACCAGCAACATTCAGCTGCAGACTATTGCTAAGTTGCTCCAGAAGCAATACACGCAATAGTTACCATCTCACAGATTTTGATTTTATGTTTATAAATTGTTCTATTTTTTTGAAAGAGCACATTGGGCGTATTTTTCATTTTTTGGATGTACACCTATCTCCCCCGTGGGATATACCGAATATCAGAAACACCACGGATCATGAATAGATCGATTGATTTTTAGCTGTTTTAAACATGCATGTATATGAGTCTTGAGTTCACAACAAGGTTTCGGATAATATCTCAGCAGTGCTCAACCAATGCGACATCACGGTCGTGGACCAAATTGATACTATTCCGACCTTTGGAGGGACATGGCCTTCGACCTAGGTCCATAAAAGTGAAAAAGAGTGCTGACAGCGTAGACCTGTCAGCCCTAGGTATGGTGGAGACCGGAAAAGTCTCCGCATAGATAGAGTATTAGCCCCGGTTATTATTTCCGATCAAATGTGCTTAAATGTAACCTCGGTTGTGGGTTTCCGAGTCCTAGTTGCAGCTTAAGCCTATTCTCGGTTCCGATCCCGAGTCAGTTTCCTCGACCAAAGCAAGGGCTTCTTTGTCCAACTCACAAAGGCCTCACAAGGCTATTGTACCTTCAATTGTACCTCCAATTAAGGGTTACGCTTTTTGTATGGACAATGCCTAAGTGCCTTCTCCGAAGAAGATTTGTTCTCGTTTTGGGTGCCTTGGCTTCTTCCCATTGAGTTCATGACTGGGGGCCCCATGGATAGGGAAATGTCAAGTCTCGTTGGGACTGTATAGATTGCGAGTATGGCGGCGCCTCGATCTGGTAGTCTTGAGAAGGAGCTGGCTGAGGAACAGGTGTGGCATTAGACATGGAAAGTGACCGGTTGCTGTAAGGAAACTGGGCAAATGAAGATTCAACCTGGGGTGGCGCGGAGGTTGCGCTAAAGCCCATCTGAGGTGCTGAATTCGGAATCGAAGGAGGCAAGATTCTTGCCCCCTGATGAACTTGACCATCTATAACGTATGGATCGAGGCGATTGGGAAAGTCCTCGGAAGATTCCCCAAGGGAGGGTGACCTGGTTGATGGATATGGTCGTTGCCAGTCATGCGGATGAGAAGCCCGGCTCGACGATGAGAGAGCAGATGATGTTCGAGGGTGAGATGCCTCTGAGAAATGCGGCGACAAGAGCAACCCCGTCGTAGGAATGATGGGCGAGGCATTATTCGGGACTTCCTCTAGAGGCCATCCGCTTCGAAGCCGAGCCACTTGTTCACTGCTGCCTGCAAATTCAGGTCGTCCAGTGAAAGAAGCAATTTGACGCTTCAATCGGCTCACTTCATCTTCCAGGGTGGCATTTAGCTGCATGACTTCGTCATATCTCTCAGTCCGGAACCGCATATCTTCTATCTGGGACTGGAGGCCGGAAACTTGAGCCTCAAGCTGTTCTATATTATTTTTGGTTCGTTGGCGGATGGACCGTTGTGCCTCTCGATCGTTGGCACGCTTTCTTTCCAGCTGCTCAGCCGACAATGAAGAGACCTTCCTTGACCCCGAACGAGACTCGCGTCTCTTGAGCGAAGGCTCCTCTTTCGGGCTCATGACTCTCAGCTTTTGGGTCTTGAAGGTGGACACCAGGCGATGGCTGAAAATGGTGCTCTCAATTTCCCAATTTTCGTTCACAAAATATCACCCGTTGATGATCATGGACCCAGCGTAAGATACCTGGAGGGACTTAACATGAAAGGAAGTGGTGGATTGCGCAAAGATGGGCAAGACTATCTCCAACCCGAGCAAGGATTCAGGCAAGTGGTAGTAGTCCGAGCTGAAAGGGGAAAAAGGTATGGGAAGGGATCATAGCGACTGGGGTATGTATTTGGGGAACTAAAATGCCTTAAATACGCTAAATACGGTACTCATGTCTCTAAGATCCGCAACGAAGCAAGGCGAATCAAATCTGCAATCATGTTGATTTGAAACCGAATGACCCAATGAGCTCGGAGGAATAAACGAACTCCGTAGCCTCTAGATATAGCGTCTGGCGTTCCGGCCACTACGGTGAGTCGGCCCCATGTCGAGGTCCGCTTTTTTTTTTTCGACTTGCGTCTGGAGACTAGTGCTGGTCTGGATTTGTTCGTGTCATTTGCAATCCTCAAAATTTGGTCTTTTCAACTGCCTTTTCATATATCGTGCGTGATGGAACAGTTTTAACTTCAGCCCTACCTCTTCCTAGTTTCCTATAGATCAAGAAAGCGAACATCCTCACCTCAAGCGCAGAAGAATAAACGTTTTAATTTGTGAGCCCTGCGGCTCGCAAAACGGCGTGATGTGAATGATCTACTCAATATGTATCTGCCTCCGTCCCCGTCCACGATCCCCGTGCCCGCGGCTGATATGACTGTTTAGTCCTTCAATACGGCCAGATCCGAATGAATCTCCTTTGACTAGATAATGGAACTCAAATTTATGGCCATAAAAAAGCTACTCTGCTTGATGATCGATGAAAACTGACCAGTAACTATGTAGACTTTGCTTTTGTTCGGTTAAGAACCAAGACGGGTCTCGGAGACCTCAAATTTCGTACCTACAAACATCTTAAGCAGTAAACTTAACATGGTTTCCGTTCTATGCGGAGTGTATGAATGGGATTCCAGTCGCCCCAGTGATTCTGTACACGTGGAAAGGGCCCAACACAACGTCCAAGTAGCCCCCAACCCTAAGCTGCACCCTGTTGCTTCCTTCTACCTCGTAACGGGGTAGAGTACCTCTTTTGTATTCAGTGTCAAATATAAACATGTAGTATAGAAGATAAGCCTGTATCCAAGTGGGAATCAGCCAAGGGGGCACAGCCGCCAAAATGCTTTGCCTTACGGACAGCACAGACTCTTTATTGATACGCAGTTCGGGGTCATGGCCGATCATTACGGATCGAATTCCGGACTTAGTGTACAGCTAAAGTTAACCTAAATCCGGATGGACACAGGACTTGTGATGTATCAGAGTTCGCCCGTTTAGTGGAAGATAACCGGAGACATTGCGGATTGGACAGAAGTTTCAATACTTGATCTCTGGTAGATTGTATGTGAGTCAATAACGGTAGCCTGTGTTCCACGGTGGGGAAGCCGATTGCAGCTCAAACAGGCATCTATAGTTATCAATACCTTGAATCCTACGGGAGAGGGTTGTGCCTCTACTCCTGGAAGCCCTGACAGTGGATCGAATTTCATTGTATTCTATCAGGCCGGGTGGGGGTTAGGGTCAAATGTGTGTACGTGTCATGATGTTGGCTGTATATTCACCCAGTACCACAGACTTAAAAGTGAAATGCATTGCATTATTGACACTCTGTCATCAGTGAAATTGACAGATGTTCCAAAAAATGATATCGTGGCTAGGGGTCAGGTGATCATGGCGGGTAAACACTTGGAGCTTCTCCAACTTTCTTTTCTTCCCACGTCATTCTCCAATTTGTTGGCCATTCGAACTGCCCAGTATGGATCCGAGCTACAAAGCTCGCAAGGAGGCGTTCGTGTCAAACCTTGCTGGAAGCACAATTCTTGAAATCAATGCAGTCACTCTCGTTGCCTCAGTGAGAGACTCCAATTCCAATTGACCTTGCTATCTTGCTAATCTGCGCGATCACCCCAGACATCTGTCCTTCTCTGGTCAGCTCTTCAATCCCGATTGTCCTTTTTCACACCCTACGGGCCTGCGGCACTCGTAACGGATTTCCTTCTCAATGTTCTGGCCATCTTGTTCGCGACAACAGCATACTCCTCGGCGCCGCTCCTCCTCAACCTCTTCCTCGTCTTCCCCGCCGTACTTCTTTTCCTTACCAAGCCAAGCCTACGCACCCCCCTAAAAGCGAAACCGCCCCGCAAATCCAAGGCCAAATATGAACCCCCCAATGAAGAATCCATGTCCCTACCCGTCCACCCATTCTTGACGACATATCGCGCAGCTATGATGATTGTCACCTGTGTTGCTATTTTGGCTGTCGATTTCCGCGCTTTTCCTCGCCGTTTCGCCAAGGTTGAGAACTGGGGAACTTCTCTGATGGACTTGGGGGTTGGATCTTTCGTTTTCTCCGCTGGAGTTGTTTCTGCACGAGCGGTTCTCAAAGGCCGCAACTCGAAATCTCCCAAAGTGGCCTTGCATAAAAGATTGATAGGCTCGGCTCGTCACTCCATCCCCTTACTTGCACTGGGTCTCATCCGTCTGTGGAGTGTAAAGGGCTTGGACTATGCGGAACATGTGACGGAATATGGCGTGCACTGGAACTTCTTCTTCACACTTGGCTTCTTGCCTCCTTTTGTGGAGCTTTTCGATTCTTTGACTACATTCGTTCCCTCCTACGAGGCACTTGCACTTGGCACTGCGGTCCTTTATCAAGTTGCTTTGGAGTCGACAGATCTCAAGGGATACATTCTCGTTTCTCCTCGAGGACCAGATCTGTTGTCTAAGAACCGCGAAGGTGTCTTCTCCTTTATTGGGTACTTTGCAATTTTCCTCGCGGGACGTGGTGTTGGAATCCGCATCATCCCGCGTGGAACATCGGCAACCAAGTCGCCTCAGCAGGCACGGAGATCTATCCTGGCAAGCTTGGTTCTGCAAGCTCTGTTCTGGTCGACCTTGTTCTTCTTCAACTCCACCTACGCCTTTGGCTACGGCGCCAATATTCCTGTGTCGCGTCGACTGGCTAACATGCCGTATGTCCTCTGGGTGTCAGCATTCAACAGCGCACAGCTATTCCTGTTCTGTTTGACCGAGACTGTGTTCTTCCCGGCGGTCCACCGGGCCACCAGCAAGGATAGTGAAGTAGAGCAGACTTCCTTTGCGACCAGTCGTATTCTACACGCCTTCAACCGAGGGGGCCTTGCGCTTTTCTTGATTGCGAACTTGCTTACTGGAGCAGTGAACCTGAGCGTTCCTACTCTGGATCTCAATACTCCACAAGCCATGGGGATTCTGATTGTCTATGCAGCGGTGCTCACTGGGGCTGCCTTGGGCATGGACAAGTACAACATTAAGCTGAGTCTGTAGATTTACAACAAATATATGGAATACATGTACGTATTTGCACTTTAACAGGTAGAACATGTGACCTGACTTGAGCCGCGGCATGTGATAAGCTATCGGCACCTCCACTTGAGCTTCCATGTTCTCATGTTGACCTCAACACCCATTCACCATGAGCTCACAGGCATTCCTCAATTATCCTCTGCCTCGTGAAGGCCCCTCGGTGCCATATAAGAATGAGACGCAGACCATTCCGGTCTTCCGCGGCACACCCTTGGCCATCGGCGCAACATTGTAAGTTGCACAGAGTTCCATTGTGTTGTCGCGACACACTAATTCGGTGTTTTTCGTCCCAGGATTCATAATATCGGCTTTATCCAGAGCCATATCTGGCGCAATGCCGGATTTGGCATCATTCGCGAGATCCCTCACCTCAGTCAGTACGCCGGTCGCTACGATCCAACTGTGATTCCCATCGACAACGCTAGCCAAGACGATTCAAGAACGACGGCTCCTGTGGAGCGAAGAAAAGG
>ERZ1673737.2981-NODE-2981-length-13423-cov-4.373728_pt1 | contig 13423 bp, 11 predicted proteins | sample MGYA00580211_ERZ1673737 | MGnify/ENA primary metagenome ERZ1673737 (study PRJEB41218, sample SAMN15661789) | gut metagenome | host: Homo sapiens | place: Canada: London | collected 2015-08-20/2019-03-30 | study: EMG produced TPA metagenomics assembly of... | reverse complement strand
AAAAGCCAGTTTCAATCCTGGGAGCCCTTGAGATGAATTTTTTGACTGAGCAAAGTCAATCGATACTATTCCGACCACATTCTGACCGAAATCAACAACGATGGAAGGGATATGGAGGTCGCCTGGCTTGCGACTCAGGATTGTTGGAGCATCATTGCCTTCCAAGAATCCATTGGGATTGGACACGTTGCCGGTAATATTCGCCGCCAAAATGCTCTTTGGTTTCACTATCGAAGTGCTGGGCGAGCGGACATACTTGTGCCAGGTGCTCTCCCCATAGACATCTCTATAGACAACCCCAGCACTGCAGCCAGCCACAAGAGCGAGCAACGTAGTGCATGTTTTTGCTATAAACCATGTAATCATATTGATTTTCGTACCCTTTTCCTTACAGATAGTGCCATGATGGGTATTTAAGGTCGCTCAGGCACAGACACGACGGGATCTTCCGAATATCGAATGCAACGCTGTTTACATAGAGTTCCTTAACCACTTGAAGCCGGGCTAATTCATACCGAGCTTGTTAATAGCCACTGCTGATTCGAAGCAGGAAAATAAAAGCGTGTCCAAGATGGCCACTTAGGAGAATGGCTTTTCGAAGTCATCGATTCACGTTATGGGGAACCCTAACCCCACAATTTTGTCTGCAACTAGATTTGCAAATACAAACCCCCCGCCTCTTGACTTGTTGACCATGTCTGTCCATATCGAAGATCTATACAGCTATAGTTCAAATTACCCACGTGTTTCCTGTCTCGTATACTAAACCGCCCTAAGCCGTATTTGGACACTCAGCTTCAGAACGCGGAAGGTGGGGGGTTCCTGTCACACGGCTATGCTTACCTTTCCCTCCATCACCTCTCCAAGTGATATAAACATCCCATATCTGTCTATAAACATGGCAAACAATTCACTCGTGCTACCTCGACCAGGGACAGTCAAGTCCAACGAGCCACCAATTCAAGCACCATCTGAAGCCGACTACGGCGCAACGTTCGGTAACCTGCTACCATCAGCACGGTATCTGCAGACTCCAAACGGCAAAGTCGCATATTACGAGCTGTCACCCTTGTCGCCTACACCAACAGACCTTAAAACGACAATCTCCCGCGTACTTTTTGTGCACGGCGTTCAAACCCCCGCAATCGGTTTGCTACCATTAGCAAGTGCGCTATCTTCGCGTTTCCCGTATGCGCAATGTGTACTGGTTGATCTGTGGGGCCACGGGCTCACTGAAACACCAATTGCAGCGCACGAAGCGACACTCTTTCATTCATTACTCGAGGCTCTGATGGTGGATCTTGGGTGGGAAACTGCCCATTTTGTTGGTTACTCTTTTGGTGCGTCCACCACAGCTACTTTCGCGGCTGCGTACCCACACCGCGTCGCCTCTATGGTGCTGGTCGCACCCGCGGGTCTACTGCGCTCAACGCAGTTTGATGAGCTGCAGAGGAGCTATTTGCGTGGTGGTCAGGGATTAGAGGACGAGGCGCGCTCGTGGATTTTGGAATTCCTCGAAGGAGGGCAACTGGTCGTTCCTTCTGATTGGAAGGAGAGATTTGGTCGAGGCGAAGTGGTTGCAGAAGCAGTCCGAGACTGGCAGATGAAGCAGCATCAAGGCCATGCGGCAAGTGTAGTTGGTATTTTCAGAGATGGTGGGTGTTTAGATAAACATGCTGAATTTGCCGAAGCGGCAACAAAGGGCATTGAAAGTCTATGTATCTTAGGAGAGTTGGACGAGGTGTGCAGTGTACAGGATTTGCACGATGTTGGCATGCGGAATGTTTCTGTTGTTCCGCAGGTGGGACATGGTGTTGTGAGGCAAAAAGTGCCAGAGGTTTCCCGACTCATCGAGGATTTCTGGCACAAGCTCGAGTAGCGTGGCTACCTGGTTGTAACGAAATCGCCTACACAGACTTGAACCCCGTTCCAAAGTTATGTCTCCATATAACACAGCATCCATACTAAGTCAAATTCCGAACCACATCTACATTGATTTTTTACTATATAATCTGGCCCGAAGATTCACCACTTCCCCCATTTTCTCTATTCCTTTCATAATGCCTCTACGCCATGGGCTACATCATGGGGATGGAACGGCAAAAAGCATATCATCGTATGTACTATTTTCCCGATCTGGAAATAAAATACGGACTAAAACGAGGTTCTACAAAGGGGAAATGGAGGAAAAGAAACTTCCAGGAGACCCAAAACCCAGGAGACCATGAGTATCGGATGAGTCTGCACTCAAAGCTATGCAGACCGTACTGCCATCCCTGAAGCAGCAGAACGGGGATAGGATCGGGACGAGAATTGAGATCGGGATATTGAATGTCTGAAACGTATGAGTCTCAAGCAACAAGAGTCTCGATGAAGCATACGAGGCTTGAGATCGAAGAATCTAACAAATGTTCGAGGCTCGAGCTCAGGGAGTCATGGAGATATAAGGTGATTTTTCAGCGGTGGAAACGAGAGCATATATATCATTCCCATGTCTTGAAATGGAGGACTTTGCCATTCGACCAAAAAGCAACGCTGCTTGATGGTGTCAGGCTTATATCTCAACACCATGTGGTCGATATTGTGTATAATGGATGAAGTGTAGTAAGGTTGCTGCATCTTGGACAATTGGTCTAAATTTTCCATCCTTTGTGGCTTTATCAAACGAAGAACAGCAAATCGGAATATTTTCTAGCCCAGATACTCTTCGGTGTCGTTTTCTACCGAGAATTGGTCGAGGTTTAATACAACGCTTGTGTGTCCGCGATGAGAAATCGCTCGTGGCACCCCTGATCTGCATATCGAGGCCTGTTTCCGAAATTATTTTGATCTTATCAAGACAGTAACATAGGAAGCATTGAACCATAGCGCCTCTGCATTGGCACGAAGTGTATAGGGAAACCTATCAAAGTAGGGGAAAACCTATACCAAGGCGTGCTGAAATACACGATTAATACTGCATATCCCTTCTTTATCTTTCTCTCCCTAAGAGTATTTCGAGTCAGGGCGTAGGTTTCCTACATAGTCGGCCATATAATCTTCCACTGTTAGTTTCCGATTCTCTGAATCGCCAAGGCCGTGCGCTAGAAATCTAACGAGCGGAGAAAGACTAGCCGCGTGAATTCCTCGGATGAATAATTCAACCATTTCCGTTGAAGATGGAATATGATCGAAGGCAGGTACTACTTCGTTCGGCGCACCGGTGACCTCCCACTTCTTGGTAGTCCAAAACATCCGATACTCTGTTTGCACAAAGTTGTAGTGAAAGACGCCATTGCCGTGAATGACAAAGCCAGGAACATAGGAGTGAACCTCGAATTTGGTAGGCCACATCTGATAGCAAGTTCCCGTGTCGCGATACTTGTGAAAGTCGCGACCCGCTAGAATGGTGGCAACGTTGGGCTCTTGCACATGTTCGTTGACTAAGTAGTTATTGGCGATGTTTGTAACATCTTCGAGGAGATATCTCCAGCTGACCGAGTCGTAGCTGTGGCGATATGTAAAAACACCGTTCCCGGTTGTATACTCTGCTGACATTTTCCCCCCCAGTGATGGATTCCCCTTTTTCCATTGTTAGCATGTTCTAATACGAAAAGGGTTAACATGCTTTTTTTTATAAACAAAGAAATATAAGGCAAAGACTTTCTTCTGGCTTTCGGAGTAGATCGGTGATCGAATTGCAATTGCAAGGAGATTCGCAGATTAATTGTAGGAGACGCAGCCTTTGTTAGGGAAGAGGCTCAAGCTATCTGCTCTCCGTCGGATAATCAGGAACTCGATGGAGCCTCTAATGCCCTCGTATGTTTTTTTTTTTTTTTGGTGGACTTCAAAATTAGGTCGACAATGAACTAAACACAATATTGAGATCGATATAAGGAAGCCTCAACTCCTCTTTGACAGAAAGGTGATATACTTTGATTGTCAATTTGAATCGTGAAGGGTTATGAAAAGTATGACCATGAAGATGACTAGCTAAAGTACCTATAGGAATAGGATATTGTGATTCCACTGCTGTGACATGAAGTCAGCTCTATGTCATGACCAGCTCGTTGAATTTTCATGAGCCTCAGTCTGTCAGCTGAGCTTGCGGTTCGTGTTCGGAGTCTCGTGGTTATTTCAGAGACATACCATGGTTGAACAAATTACTATCCCGGCGTCGTTAATAGCAACAAACATAAGATAATGAGTAATACAAAAGTGATAATTGCACTTTAGAAGAGACTAACGTTAATACAACACACGTTTTCTTCAATTAGAAGTTCTATTAAAAGGTGCATAGCATATAATGATTATTAATATTTTGTTCGGAAGTGACGCTGCTACAATTATGGAACACGTCAAATCTCGGAGCGTATCATAGAATCACAATGAAAGCAGAAACCTAGGCCATAGTCTATATTTGCACAAAATCAAGACCAGGTTTGAAGTTATTTCGGGAGGGAGATCTCTATACACACATATCGTTAGGTTTCTAGGATTTTGTTGAGTCGTCGGCAAATAAATCCATTTTGCAGCTACAGTGGATTCACGTTTGGACGCCTCACTGCTTAATTAGGTATCGAGATCAAATGATCCTTGCTTTTCTGCATTCGTGCGACGTAGGTCACCTCTGGCATATAGAATCATGTTTTCATAGATACCATCAAGTGCTGACATGAAGAAGTTACAGACGAAGACATCTCCTGTTGTCCATGCAGTACTTGGAGATTGCCCGAGAACAGTAGGCACAGTAAATGCATCATCATTTATCAATTCATCGAGTCCTTGCGCTCGTCATTTCTGCTCCAAAATACACACCTACTCATCCTTCCATTGCCGCAAAACTTCCACGTCAACCTCCGATCGAGAAAGCTGTTCCTCAACACTACACCTAGAAAAAGGCCTCTTATACCCAGCCGGAAAACAGTCAGCCCCCATAGCAACAACGTAAGGCTCAGCCACAAGCCCGGAATCTACCAAACGTCTCATGTCCCAAAAGACATAACCCATATTCCGAAGGAGAACATTAGATGGAGAATCTGGCTTGACACCAGTGGCGAAACTAGTCCCCCATTTCCACCCCAGATTGTGCTTATCAACTTCATCGCGATCAATGGAAACCACTTTGCCGCGATAAAGGGTGATTTCGGATCTCTCATCCGATCTATCATTTATCATACCCTCCGTAACAAAGTAATCATTTATATCCAAGTCATGCGAGTGGCGTTCTGATTTGAGGAGGACGTGCTTGAGCTCTCGCGGTGGTAGTTCGTTCAAGGAGAGGATATAAGCCGGGCCGCAGGATACGAGGTATTTGACATGGTTATCGTGATAGGGTGCATTACGGTAATCTCTTGTCAAGAGCGACAGTCCGCAGTCTTTGAGAATTCTGCCAGTGTCATAATTTTCAGTTGGGGTATCAAGTTCCTGATCGGGTTTCTTCCAGACGCCTGCGTCGAATAGACCCTTTCCAGTGTAGAAAGCAAGGAAATCATCCTCAACCCGTTCACAGAGTGATTCCACACATTTTGCTAAGAATTGTCTGACACAGATCATTTCTTCGAATTCGTGCTGTTGGAATTGAGAACCGTAGCTCATGAGAATCTGAATAAAATTCATCGCGGAACTTTTATCCTGGAGTTGAAGGACTCGATGGAATCTGGCATAGACCTCACAGCGATAAAAAGCGCGCTGCAGACGGGCTCGTTCTGTATGTGACAATCTGGCTCTTGGGATGGTCGCTGGTGGAGGTAATGGGGAGTGGTCTTGGTCTGCTGAGAATAGATTGCCCAGTGACCAATGGCAGAAAGTATCGATGAGGTGTTCGACACTAGCCTGGAAATTGAACAACGTTTCCAGCTTGTCATTGTCTGCTTTGAACTCATCATGTTTCTGGGAGCGGCGTTTCCGGTCGGTGGCGAAGATAGAGAAACATTCGGCTTTGAGTTTTGCAATTTTCGTCCCGGATTTAATCTGCTGTGGGATTCTTTGGACGTCCAAGGCTGAATAGGCGTCTGCTCGGCATGTTGGATGGATTGCTCGAGTCAGGGTATTCAGCTGGAGATGTTGTTTGTAGGCGATGAAGGTTCGGTATAAACTGGGTGAGGCATGTACAGCGACAATGAGATCGAGTGGGGAGGATATGTATTCGAGAGTGATTAACAGGATCTCTGGAGAGAGGGACTCTAGAGCCATGGCGTGAAGATGAGATGAAGGTCCCCGCAAAGTTGATGGGTTGAGGCTCCGCCGGTGGCCCCAACAGATGGCTCTCATTGGTCAGCCTTGTGCATTGCTTATGACCTTAATTTGCCTGTGTCATACAATTTGAGCTTATTTTGGCGCCCAAGTAAGTATTGGGACTTCTTCAGTCCCTAGCCTATGCTATGTATCTGAAAAAGTGGACAATGGAGGCATGACCACCTAGCCATATATGCCTATGCCTCGCAGGGCATCACAACAGTTCTATACTGCCACCAACTTACTACCGAGACTAACACACACATATGTACGGACATACAATTCAGACCAGTGTTTGACTAGATACACAGTAGATACAGACAGCCAGCAACAGGCGAGGGAAGGAAGAGAGAAAAGAAAACAGTCCGTGTAAGCGCCAGAGACCAAGTCAACATTAAACGCAGCCAAGGAATTGATCCCTCTGGACCGAAAGATAATGTTTAGGGGGAGGAAAGATCAATCACCGATAAAACGAAGCTGGGTTAGACCCAGCTGCCCCGCCCTGTGGGGGCTGGTATGCCTGGTACTCGCCCGTGCCTGCGGGAGCTGGAGGCGCCGGACTGTATGATGTGTACTGTGTCGGCTGTGGTGTTGTGCCGGGGACTGGGGGAGGCTGATGCGAGGGTGGGGGTTGGTGGGCGGCCGGGGAGTTGGGGTATGGGGGTTGTTGGAATTGGTGGGGAATTTGTTGGGGCATGGTGGACACTGGAGGGATCTGAGGTGTGTCATCGGTGGAGTAGACCGATGGCGAGTAGTCTTGTTGTTGCTGTTGCTGCTGGAATTGCTGGTGACCAGCAGGATGGGCTTGGGCTTGGGCTCCTGGGGGATAAGGCAGGCGCTGAGCAGGAACAGGGTGGTCGACGGGGGAATCATAGACGGATGTTCCTAGTTCTTGGGGGTGGTCATATGTAGACTGGGGACGGTGCTGGACAGGTGCGTAGGGGTCGGATTGAGGTGCCTGCTGCTGCACTGGTGGTGCCATAGCTGGAACTTGGTTGCGGGGGTCAGGGGAGTGGGATGCTGGGCGGTATGGCATTGTCTGCTCGCCGCCGTAGTATGGTGCAGTCGCCTGGACTGGTGTCGTGTCTTGAAATCAAAGTCAGGAGCTAGTATAGTCTGCGAGCTCGAGTTTGTACGTACCTTGGGGTCTGGGGCTGAAGTATCGCGCTTCGACTTGAGGAGGGCCTGCGTAACCTGCAGCTGCAGCACCTGCGTATGCGTACTGGGGTTGGAGAGGTCGGCCATATTGCGGCTGTGCGGGATGAGCCATCGATGCCTCCAGCAGGGACTCGTAATCACGACGAGCTTTGATAAACTTCTCATTGAGCTGAGTGAATTCATCTGCATATTTATGAGCAAAATCCTCGGCGATTGTAGGAGTAGTACTTACCTTTCTTCTGCGAATACTTTCCGATCAACTCGATAAGCTTTGGACGGATCTTAAGAGTAGCCTCGTAGAGATTGCTGATCTCCTCATTTTCCGAGACATTAAGGTCTGCGTTGCGGGTGCTCAGCAATGTAAGGAGCTTTTCAACACTCTTAATTTGACCAAAGACATCTGCCTCCATCTGAGCCTCTCGCTGCAGCTCGTCCACAGTCGGGTCGGGCAGCTTTTCCACGTAGTTGAGAGGAAAAATTCCGGTCTGGCCTCTCAAAGATCCCTTCCACCAGTCCTTGTAAACTGACTCGAGGACTGCAATAATGTCGCCTTTCCGGAATTGAAGTTCTCCGGGCTCAGAAGGTTGGAAGTCGAACAGGGCTCTCACGCGCGACACAGTAGCCACTGACGTGCCTGATAGAACTGGCTGGGCTTCAGCAGGCCCCGCTTTATTGGCTTGGGCCAGTGCAGGTGCTGGTACCGAGGCCGAGGTAGCCGCAGCTGAAGACTCGGCTCGAACAGCGGGAGCACCAGCAGGGGCACCTGAGGGCTTGTCTTTAATGGAGAGAGCAAGTGCCATTTGGAGTTCTTCCTCCTCCATCTGACGGTCGACATCAGTAATCTCACGCTTGCCTGGCTTCGATGGCGGCTGCAAGTTCGGGTCTAAGATATGATTAGTTGAGCTCAATCGTCAAATTGTCACGAGGGCTGGTACATACTCGTGGTTTTTAACTTCATATAAGCCTGCTCCATGATACCGAAGTCGGGGTTGGATGCGAACATCTGTGTCCATTCCTCCATGCGCTCCAGGATCTTCGACTTGACTTGTTGATGCGTGTTCTAGAAATGGGTGTCAAAACAAAGCTGCTGGGATATAACGAAATATAAGGACCGCTTACCCGATCATTCGCCAGACGCAGTAGCGCATCAGTAAAGCTTCTAGACGCTAGCTCGCGATGGATCTTAAGTCCACAGTTTTGCGCCAACGAATTGCCGAGCTACAACGACAGTCAGTAAACACGGAGACCACCTCAATCCAACATGCCCAATGGCACTAGTTAAAGATCACAAACCTCCAATGTATAGAGCTGCACATTGGCATTCCGATGAGCAAGTCTCTTAATCATAGCAGCAACAGCCTCTTTCGCACTGAGCAAAAGTCAGCAAAAATACCCTTGAACTTGCGCAACTAAATCCACATACCCCGATTCTTCAGAGCCAACTTTATCACAGACATCCTATACCACCCAGAAGATCAGTTTCCATGTCCCGGGCCAGCATCTCAGAAAACCAATAGCTCAGATCCAACGCACCAGAATATATTCCCAATTCTCAGATGTCAGGTTTTCATCCGTCGCCTTGGCTGCAGAGAGATCACTAGGTCAGTAACGTAACCAGGTAACCAGGACAAGGCCAGTGCGCCCGAGCACAGCATCTGCCCTCTAGCAGACCCTAAAAAGCATGATAAAGCTTACCGACAGCGTCGTCAAAGGCATTCTGTTGCGCGCGAAACATCGCAGCTATGATTCCTCCAACAAAGGTCTACAACGGCGGAGTACGGGGTAAGGGAAAAGAATCGGCGAAGTCGGGCAGCGAGATTAGATTCGGTGTATGGCAAGTCGATCGCGACTGGCTGTTTGTAATATTCGATATGGATCAAAGATCACAAGGTATCAATATCAAGCAGCAAGCTCTAGCCAAGCTTCTCGTCCAGATTTGAGAATCAGGTACGCGGCGTGGTTCGCTCGGAGTGGTGGTTGTGCAGCGAATGCGGGGAGTCCACAAACGACGAGGAACGGCGCGGGTTGGGGGTTATGGGTGGTGTGGATGTGAGGGGTGTGTATATGTAGACCCTTGGCGATTAACAGGAAGCGACTGGTGAGTTGTCGAATCTAGGAGACGATTTTGGTAGGGCTTCGGGGGAACGAGAGGCTGTGTTGGGGTATTCCAGGTTGTGTACGGAGAACTATCACCTGAGTCAGCACGATGACGCTGGTCATAAAAACAGCAGCCTAAGTCTGCTTGTTTTGGTTTGCCACTTTTTACACTTCGTTTATGGGGTTATATTTGCTTATATTTCTCTTGCTTACATTATGAGTCGATATGGAATATTTCAGAATTATCGAGCCAAAAGGTACCTAAGAGCATAGTTGATAGTGTGTCGTATTCGTATCCTTAATTGAAGCTTCTCTTGAAAGTCCACTTCTGCCTAGGAGTTGGTAGGGCTTAAGCTACTCCTTTTACCTTCATTCTCCGCCCCTGTCCATTTTTAGCTCATGGAAGTGGGTGTCTGTTCAGCCCCAGTCAGATAAACAAATGACAGACAGAAGAAAGCAGTAGCCTGAGCATGAGATACCATTCCAATATTTGCAGGACTAGCTACGTTGCTTCCGAGGTAATTCGAGAAACGAATTATCAATCCCTAGTACTGCCCTATGCCACCTATTCTCTAATGCTTCACAACCCGGCGAGCCGGTGACAGTCGAATTCAGAATCTCATAGGAAACAAAAGAACAGACAGTAGAATTTGTATCTCACTAGCCGCTTGCATCCAACTGACAAAAGGAAGATAGTACTACAGAACCCTAAATGGACACAAATGTAAACAGATATAAGAAGAAGAAGATATTGCAAACATGCTCATAAATGGAATCATTTTCATCAAGGACGATGTGGTGGGGAATAAGATAGATGAAGAAATAAATCGGATACATAGTATAGGAATCCTACGACGTATGGCAGTGCACGTCGGGATCTAGAAGAAACATTGGAGGTGACGGGGTATCTGAGCGAGGCGTCAAGGAGATCAAGTAAGACGGAAATTAGAAAACCGAAACATAGGAAACCGTGGTCATTCAGGAGCCTCCTTTTTGAGCTTTCTCTTGGGCCCGGCTGGCGCGAGCAGCCTTGACCAAGGGGGCGAGGTGCGAAAGAGGTGCACAGAAGGACATGAATGGGTGCTAGAAAGCGTTAGTGGGATGTATAACAATGGTATGGGAAGTGGATAATACCTTCAGGAGGTCGTGTGCCGACGCCCGCTTCTCGGGGTCAACCTTCAGAGCGAAATGAAGGAACTCGCGGAAGATCGGGGTAAGGTTGTGTTCATCTTTGATGGTGGGTGTTCCGTTCGTGGCAATAAGATACAGCGCGCGCAATGGCGACTCGGTCAAGTATGGTGGCTCGCCCTCGATCATCTCAATGGCCATGATGCCTAAACTCCAGATGTCGACTTTGCGGCCGTACTCCTTGCGAGTAACGACCTCGGGAGCCATCCAGTACGGGGTTCCGACCATGGTGTTCCGCTTGTTATGCGACTCGTTGATTTGGGCACAGAAGCCGAAGTCAGCTAGGCAATGTTAGCACCACAATCAATTAAAGAAGGCGGATAACTTACTCAGCTTGATGTTACCATCCAAGGAGAGCAGAATGTTGTCGGACTTGATGTCTCGGTGAATAACACCCTTAGAATGCAAGTGCTGGAGACCGCTCAAAGTCTAACAAAAATAGTTAGCATCTACTCACTTCCAACGTCACTCGTAAACTCACCTCTCGACAAACTGCTGCGATTTGTGCTTCACTCATAATATTGAAAGTGACCACATCTGTGAGACTGCCACCTTCCATGTACTCCATAACAACCCAAAGATCCAAGCCGTGCAAGTAGCTCTCGAGGAAGTTCACAATGTTCTTGTGCTTGCTGTCCTTCATAACGAGAATTTCGTTGATGATCAGGTCCTTCTTGGGCTGCAAGTCCAAGTTCATCTGCTTAATAGCAACACAATTGTTGTTAGGAATTTCATACGCGGTGAACACACCACCCGAAGCACCTTGACCAATCTTGTTGAGGTTGTAATAGATTGTTGTGGGGTCGCCTTCGCGACAGATAGACATCAAACGCGATCGGATATCCATGGCAGTGCTTTGGCGCTGGCGCTGTCGGGGCCGAGCAGCGGGTGGAGCGCGCGTAGAAGGCGACACTCCAGACGACAGATCGGGTGCCGGGGCGGTGGTTGATGCGGAGATGGCTGGGGGCTGCTGTGCCTGTTGGCGTTGGCTGCGATTGCGATCCAGTGCCTGCTGGGCTGCGGCCATAACCTGCTCCTGCTGTCGCTGGTATTGTGTCGGGGATGCGATGACATTCGGGGCGCTGGACGCAGGCGTGCCATTTCGGGAGGTAGAGGGACTGCGATGAGGTGAAGGCAATGCCTCGGTTTCTGGGATCGTAGGAGTGCCAAATGAAGGACCGTAGGTGTCCAGCTGCGGTCGTTGCGGGGCACCGTAGGAATTCGAGACCGGGGGTTGAGGAGGAGGCCGGGACGGGGTCATGCCTGGGGGCTTAGGAGGAGCGCGATGAGGCACCATACCTCCCAGCGACGGGGACATGCTCGGTGTGCCAGCTGGAGGCCCGCGTGGAATCGGTGGTGGCGCTCGCGGATTCTCGAAACTGCTTTCGTGGTTTTGCGGGAATCGTGGGCTGCCCGGTGGTGACTGTCCTCTTGGACTCGTCGCTTGCGCATTGTCGAATTTATGCCAGACTTCATCGTCGCTATCGCCACGGGTGTTCTTCTCGTAGAAGCGCATGATGTCCATCATGGTTTGCGGGTGCTCCTCCTGCTCCTTCTTGGAGATACCATTCTCCTGAAGTAGTCGCTGCCATTCTTTGGGAAGACCAGTGAATTGACCAGTTTGATTATCGTAACCAACGTGGGTAACATGGACTGGATTCTCTGGGGCTGAAATTTTCATGTTGCGACCGGGGGAGCCAAGCATACTGTCCACGAACCTAGAGAAGCTCGCCTTCTTGCTCTGTCTTGTTCGCGGGGCCGGAGGCGCATTGCCATCGTCGGAATACCGTTTGGCATTGGCCGCCCGCTCAGTCTCGCGATGAGCAAAGGGATCCATTCGTTGTGTAAGCGTGGTGAAACTGGCTGACTGGCGAAGTGAGTGGCGTCCGCGGTTATCGGGGCTCTGGTGTTGAGATCGGGGTCCGGGGGCTTGCCGGGAATGAGGGTCCGACTCAGCGCTATTCTCATCCAATGCACTAAGCATGCCCCGCGTTTCGTAAGGGGCGCCTAGTTCATCCGAGCTCTGCTCGTTGTAGGAGAAGCGGTTAGAGCTGCGAGTGCGGGACCGGGAGGTGAAGTTGGAGAAAAAGCCGCTGGACTCGTCGTTGGATGGCGACGGCCCGCCGCTATTCTGTTCCAGCGACGACGACGAGGAGCCGAATTGTGCGTTGGATCGCGACCGATTATGCTCGCGACTGCCGCTGGGAGAGGAACGGGGATAGACGGGGGCGGAGGGGGTGCGTTTGAGCGATGTAGCGCTTTGATGACTGCGAAGAATGCGCGAACTGAAGCTAGGGGGGTCCTTGTGAAGTTTGCTAGATGCTCGGCGGAATTTCAATGGGAAATTGTCCTGATTCATGGTGGGTAGATTTTCTGTCTCTACACGAGACAGATTGAAATTAGGCCGAGGAGGGGTCAAGACGCAGGAGTTTTCACTCGACCAACCACGAGATGGAGAATATCCGAGTCCCCAAGCGTGAGGAATGGAAGGTTGGAAGGGACGATATGGAAATCTGGAGGTCTGGAATTGAGGAGAAGGGGAGAAGTTGAAGCACGTGGAGACAGGAAAAGGGGAGTGGCTGGGTTGACAGGTAAACGGCAGGGAGTAACTTATCGATATAACTAAGTTAAGTTAGTTAACTTGTAACTTAACTTGCAACCTTTCTCTAAGAATAGATCAGTTAAATCCTCCGATATCAAAGTGTAAGTTACTACTAGTCTCACTTTATCCTGTCTCTCACAGTGAGACACCTCTATACACCCC
>ERZ1673737.2978-NODE-2978-length-13433-cov-4.020108_pt1 | contig 13433 bp, 13 predicted proteins | sample MGYA00580211_ERZ1673737 | MGnify/ENA primary metagenome ERZ1673737 (study PRJEB41218, sample SAMN15661789) | gut metagenome | host: Homo sapiens | place: Canada: London | collected 2015-08-20/2019-03-30 | study: EMG produced TPA metagenomics assembly of... | reverse complement strand
AGAGGAATCTCAAAGGATCATGGCCTGGCTTGCGATTGTCACGACTCCAGGTTTCAAAGACAATGACTGATCGGCGAGCGGAATAATGGTGGCCTGATGACTCAGGCCACAAATAACGTAATCTGAATAGCTTCAACTACTGCAGTTCTCTTGTCATTCTATTGTCAAAAACTACGATGGTCACAACAAAGACCAATGACCAGTGTGGAAAGGATTCAATTGCAATCTACTTTCCAAGCTTCAAATGTATCGCGCCAGCCGGGGTATCATGTCGTCACCTTTCAAACCAAACAGAACCAGCCTGTGCCCATGGCCTATCCAGGGAAATCGAAGAAGAAGAAGGATGACAAGAAAGGAACGGAGGTGATCACGCTAGTAAGTAGTCCCTGCGCTCATGAACGCCAGCATCCAATATCCAGTACACCAAGGGAACTCAAACCCAAGCGCAAACGAAAAGAGAGTTGTCGTAAGTCATCATCCAATGCGCCAGGTGGATTACGAAGCAGTCACTGGGGTCTTGCGCGCACCAGAGACATCAGACTCCGCATTAGGGACCACGGGCGAGGAGTCCATATCAGCTGCGACAGACTGGAAAAGAAGGCCACCAAAGAGAGGCTGGCTGTCGTCGGCGGAGAAAAGCCCACCACCGCCGCGAACTCCCATTGCATGCGACATCTGCTCCTTGATGCGAACGTATCGGTACTTCGATTTGGTAGTGATTAAGGGGTGTTGGACCAAAGGCTGGGGTTTAGAACGAGCGATAGCAGCCATAACAGAATCTCTCTCTTCGTCCGAGTCAATAGGGCCGTTGTTCTCAATATCTTCCTGTAGGGGGGCATTGGCATCGATTGCGGCCTCTGGATTCGAATAGGTCAGTCATCTGTCGTCGGGGCACAGGACAAAAAAGACAGCACATACTCTGCTGGCGAGCCTGATTTTTCTTCTGATACTGCTGAAGTAGCATATCATAAGGCAAGGTACGGCCAGGAACAGACCGCTTGGCACCCATGGAATGACTCTTGCAAGTCAAGGAGCGAGCGCACTGCGCGCCGTTGGGTAGAGTAACACCACATTGTTTCTCGACATCCACAGGACCCTTGGGTTTGGCGGTCTTCGGCTTGGGCTCGTCTTTCTTCTTCTTTTTCTTGGGCTCCCCTTTGTCGTCCTCATCGGCCTTGCGCTTCTTGCCCTTTCTATCCTCGGTGCTCTTGACGGCGCTCTTCTTGGAACTTTTCTGGCCCATCATTGAGTTTTCTCCATCGGCCTTGTCGAGGGGGTCGTCGTCTTTGTCGTCGCCGGCCTTTGCACGATTTGCTGCGTCGCGTGCCTCCTTCTTCTTGCGCGCCTTTTCTTGCTTCGCTTTCAGACAACCGCGGACATGCTCGGCCGCTGTCTGCTTAAGAGTGGGGCGCTTGCAGTGCTTGCAAATGACAGTTTCGATCAGGTCTTCCTGGCGCGGTTTGCCGGTTGGGAATACGGAGACGATCTTGTCGTCGAGGCTAGGGAGAGGGGATGATGTAGGAGAAGTGTCGACAGGGCCGTCTTTGAGATCTGAGAGGTTGTTAGAGTCCGTTGTGTCCGAGGCACCGGGTCGGGGAGCCGTACCATCTGCCTTTTTCTTAGTTGACGCCTTGGACGTCTTCTTCACTTTGATCTTGCCGGGTTTGGTGTCCTTGTCCGTGAAGGAGTAACCGGACGCATCAACCAGACTTCCCGTTCCTGTCGAACAGCACGTTATTAGTTGGAGATCTTTGTCGACTCCAGTTGCATTGATTTTTTATCAAAAGCGGCTCAAGTTTGGCGCGCCTTCATCACAATCGGTACAACTTACCTCGACCAGGGTCGCCATTGGTCGCCATGGTGAGCGCAAACTGAGAATAACTCGAAACACAAAACGCTCTCAGGTTTTCACAGCGAGCGTTTTGTACAAGGCTTGGGGATGGTTATCTAGGAACACTGTCCAGCATCTGGAGTCAAGGTCGGGCTGGGGCTCCGCATTAGGATGGATCACGTGCCATATATTGTAGTAATATTTGCCCTTTATTGTTTGAAGTTCTATTATTAGGGACAGCCATTGTAAAAAAAAAAAAAAATTTCAAATTCTATGCTACTGTCTTTCAACAGCGCATCAATGATCTATCAGATCTAGGCCATTTGGGCACTGAGTACCTCCTGTCAAACAATGAAGAGACCCACACCGAATGTTATACCAGACCGAAAAGAGCCACTAAGAGTACTTTGCAAAGCAAAGACTGCTGTTAGTTCCACCAAATCCAAAGCTATTGGTCAAAGCCACATCAATCTGTCTAGACTGAGGGTCCTTCGGCGCATAGTTGCAATCAAACCCGTCAGCCAGACGTTCCAGGTTGATAGTAGGCGGCATAGTATTCTGTCTCCGGTTAGCAAAATCTCTATCGAATAACCCAGGATGTGAAAGCACCACTAACCTCATGAATCGCAAGCACACTAATTAAAGCCTCGATAGCACCAGCACCACCAAGAAGATGACCAAGCGCACCCTTGGTACTACTGACATTCACATCAGCAGCCTTCTCCTTGCCATCAGAGCCAAGCAAAAGGGACTTGATAGCAGCATTCTCAGCAGCATCCCCAACAATAGTCGAGGTAGCATGTGCATTGATATAGTCAACCGCGGCAGGACGCAACTGTGCCTGCTTAAGCGCCTTCTTCATAGCCATGAATGCGCCTTCGCCGTTTTCTTTGGGCGAAGTCATGTGGTGCGCATCACTGGAGCAGCCGTATCCTTTAAGTTCGGCGTAGATCCGTGCTCCTCTCGCAAGGGCGTGTTCTAGGTCCTGTATCAGATATTAGTATAGAGCTGGGTATAGTCGGTGTTCGCATCGCACATACCTCGAGGATCATCACCGCTGCGCCTTCGCCTACCACAAATCCTCCGCGGTCAGCATCGAATGGCCGGGATGCCTTCTCTGGTGTATCGTTGAAAGCTGTCGCTAGACTTCTGGCGCGAGCAAAGCCGCCTATAGCTAATGGATGGATGCAGGACTCGGCTCCTCCGGCAACCATTACATCGGCATCGCCGCAGGCAATGAATCGGGCAGCGTCACCGATGGAGTGTGCACCGGTTGTGCACGCTGTTGTCACGGCATGATTTGGGCCCATGAATTTGTATTTCATGGAGATGTGTCCAGCTCCAAGATTGATCAGGAGCTTCGGCACAAATAAAGGATTGACCTTTTTGTAGCCCTATACAACGAGTCAGCCATGGTCTCCCTCGGAACAATGATCAACTGACGCCTTTTTCATAAGCTACAACTGTGTTGTAGATCTCGTCAAAGTTCCCAATACCTGATCCCAGACAAACACCCTATAATGTAAAATCAGTACACAACCAAAGCGCTTATAACTTCTCAGAAGAACATACCGTAGCCTCTCTCTGCTCAAAAGGCTCAGGCTTCCAGTCAGCATCTTGAAGCGCCTCTTCAGTAGCAGCCATAGCATATTGCGCAAACTGAGCCATCTTCCGCTCATCCTGCAAGAACCATCAGCATCATAAACGAAAGCAATCCAACAATAATATCACATACCCCCCGACTCAACCACTCAGAAGCCGTCCACCCACCATCCTCCCGACCCCCCTTGGGCACAACAGCAGCAACCTGACAAGGCTGCTCAGCAAAACGCTCATCACGCTCTTTCACATTCACAATGCCACAATGTCCATCCAGCAAACGCTTCCAGGAGCGCCGAATACCTATACCGCGTCACAGCTCATATTAGCAATTCATTCATACTCGGAGCTAAACTCCGGAGCTCCATGCACATGTCAAATCAAATCAAATCGTAGCCTCGCACGATCAACAAATGCGCACATGCAGTATGTACAAGCGGACAATAAGCCGCTGCGCTTCTGTCCGCCATTGGCAAGACTTTCCCCTTCCGGAGGGGAGTGGGGACTCGAGATATGGGAGAGTCCGGGGATGCCATGCAGCTCCGGCGAACGAAGCGCGGGCCGGAGGATGTGCGATAAAAGGAATTGAGAGGAATGGGGACTTGGAGAATTGGGGGGAAATTGCATGCATCGCGAGTCATACCGCGTGCGCGCGAGCTCCAAAGCTCCAGAAGCTATTTGCAAAGAAAGCGATCGGGACTCACCCACACCAAGCGGAGTGACCGCTCCAAGACCTGTTACGACGACACGCCGCATAGCATTATAAATAGCTATTTAGAATAGCTAAATAACACTTGGGTATAGTTGCAGTGTAAGTGTCAAGGGAAAAGAAAAAGCGGGCCACGGCCAAGAAAGGAAAGTCTGCACGATCGGGTGGCGCTATCTTCCTCTAGGAAGTTCGGAGAGATATAGATACTGCTGAATGCTTGATGCTTCTTCTTCTTCTCTGCTCTTCAATCAACTACAATGTCTTGGAAGACCTTGCTGACGCTGGCTCTAGCCAGCTCCGCGGCCGCCTGCTCGCACCACAATGACGGCGAGGTCGTGCCAGAACACGAACGGGCCGAACTACTCAAGAAATGGGATCAGGAATGGTCGTTCTCTGGAATTGCCAGTTTCGCCCACTTGAAGCCTGTCAAGTGTCTCATCGAGCCGGATGAACACTATGACATCGCTGTTATCGGTGCGCCGTTTGATACCGCTGTTAGCTACCGCCCTGGTATGATATGACCTCCCATACCCCAACCCAACCTACACTACACCACTTCCCTCCAAGGAAGAGAAGCCACAAAAATGAACCAGATGAACTAACAAACCCCTCCAGGCGCTCGCTTCGGCCCACGCGCCATCCGCGCCGCCAGCGCCCGCCAAATGGCAGCAACGAGCTACAACACCCGGGCCGGAATAAACCCCTACAAGTCCTGGGCAAAGATAACCGACTGCGGCGACATCCCGATTACACCCTTCGACAACGGGCTCGCTGAACGGCAAATGTACGAAGCCTTCCTAGAACTAGGCTCTCGCAAGATCGTCAACAAAGCGCCCAAAGCCAACACAGGCATCGGAGCCACTCACCCCAAGCTCGTAACCCTCGGCGGCGACCACAGCGTCGCCCTGCCCGCCCTCCGAGCCCTGTACCAGATCTACCAGAAGCCCATCACAGTGCTGCACTTCGACGCGCACCTCGATACCTGGAACCCCGTGCGGTATAGTGCCTACTGGCAGAGCGAACAGACACAATTCAACCACGGGTCCTTCTTCCACAAGGCTAGTCGCGAGGGCCTGATCTGCAATGCGACAAGCGCGCATGCGGGTCTGCGGACGCGGCTGACTGGTGTTGATGCTGGTGATTATACGAACCCGGGACCTGAGCAGGGCTTTATTCGGATTCATGCCGATGATATCGATGAGCTGGGTCCTATGGGTGTTGTTGAGACTATTATTGCGCGCACTGGGATTGATGCGGAGCAGCCTGTTTATCTTTCTGTTGATATTGATGTGTTGGATCCTTCTACTGCTCCTGGAACGGGGACGCCTGAGCCTGGTGGTTGGACGACGCGCGAGTTTATTCGCATTCTGCGCGGGCTTGAGAAGTTGAATGTTGTTGGTGCGGATATTGTGGAGGTTTCGCCGGCTTATGATAATAAGGGGGAGACTACTGCTCTTGCGGCGGCGCAGGTTGCTTTTGAGATTATTACTAGTCTTGTTAAGGCTGGTGTTGATGAGGAGCTTGGGGGTTGGTATGGGTGGAAGGAGCAGCTTGAGGGTGTTGAGGCTGAGAAGGTTGCTAAGGATGAGCTTTGAGTGGTTTGTCTTTGGTATATATAGATGATATGACGTTGAATGAAGTGAAGATTGATGACTATACTATGTGTTAATGTGTTCGTAGACCAGAGTATGAAAGATAGCTGGTCCATGCTTTGATCTGCACATGGCAGAGTAACCTACAATTAACTTAACTACCCTTGTTCAAGAGATACATCTACTCTACTACCAATCCAGGTGTCCCATCAATCTATTATCTACGACGAATCACTTCAAAGAACCAGTCTGATTGAGTCTACAGCCTCCGACTTTCTAGATCCAGAATAATGTCGCAAAAAGTCCAACGCAGAAGACAACAAAAGCAGAGTCTTGTATCAAAGCGCAAGAGTCATGTCAATAGACAGGAAATAAGCAGAAGTAGAAAACATACGCAGAGCAAGCCAAATCTGCTAGGCAAGGCACATCAATATCAAATTCAGATTCCAGTTGCAAATAGAATGTGTAGAAATATCAAAGGCAAAGGCAAAACTGGGGGATATGGGCATTGGGGGAAAGACGAAAACCGTCAGCCAGAAACACGACGCCCTGACGTCCAACGCCGGAGAGACGATGAGAGAGGTAAAAGCATGAAGTGGGTAATAGGGTGTAATGGAGCGACGCGAACAAAAGGGGAGGAAAGGGTCGAAATTGCTGTCGCTGAAGTCGTGAAGGAGAGAGAGGTAAGTGACATCAAATGGAAAGTCGAGAGACGAGGAGCACGCGCGAGGCACCTCGATATCAGGGTTTCGACAGCAGACGCAGCCAGGCGAAGCAAAAGCAGAAAAGAAACAAGGAAAGAGAAAGAGACAAACGAGGGAGATATGGCAAGTTAGAGAGGCTAGAGCTGGGAATCCCGGACACGCCAAACGCAAGCGCAAGAGAAAGGGGGTCAAAAGAACAAGCCAATTTCAACTGGAAACGTAGATATGGAACCGCTTCAAATAGCATCGCTAGAACAAAAGAACCCCCCTTTTTTTTGGTGCTGCATATCAATATCCCAAGAAAACCAGTCCAGCCAGGAATATTTGCCTCCCAATAAAACGTGAAACGGAGAAGAAAAGCGATAAACAAGGTTCATTTCATCGTAGCTGCTTCGAGGCGCACGTCAACCAGGCAACCCGACGCGGGACAGTTCATCCGCGCAATCGGATCCAACCTGATCCGAAACAAAAAAATTAACCGTGAAGCGATTCACAGCAAGCGGCAGCCTCTTGACTTCTTCTTCGGTGCGGGCTCAAGCGCCGCAACAATAGCCTAGAAAGAAAGTGGAGGTCAGTTTCGGCGGTGTAGAGGGGAAGATATCGGGCAGCAAAAAGTGGAGGAGATGGGTACCTCATCAAAGACATCCTTCAACTTGTACTGCGTCAGAGCGGAACACTCGACGTATTTCACGGCACCAAGCTCCTTAGCCATGCGGTCACCGTCTTCCTTGCGGATGGGTTGCATCTTCTGGCGGGAGAGCTTCTCCCGCACGCCGGCATCTTCGCGCAAATCGGTCTGGGTGCCGACGATGAGGCAGGGGACACCGGGGCAGTGGTGGTGGACTTCGGGGAACCACTTTTCGCGGACGTTCTCGAAGGAGGCGGGAGAGGTGACGGAGAAGCAGACCAGGAACACGTCAGTCTGTGGGTAGGAGAGCGGGCGCAGGCGGTCATAATCCTCTTGACCGGCGGTATCGAACAGTCCAAGGGTGTAGGGTTCATCACCGATCCTGTTCAGCGGCACACGGTCAGATTGGTCGCTGCCGTAGGAATGTTTCGGGGGAAAGGGGTAGCGGCACTTACATCACAGTCACGGCGTAGTTGTCAAAGACGGTGGGCACATACTCCGAGGGGAACTTGTTCGTTGTGTATGAGATGAGCAGACAGGTCTTGCCTACTGCACCGTCCCCCACCACGACACACCTGGGGGAGTTAGCAGGGAGGGGTCAAGGATAGATGAAGGGAACATACTTGATGGTAGCGACAACCATTTTGACACTGTAAACTGTGGAAGTGGTTGGATATTGGATGGGGAGAAAGAAAAGTGGGAGACAAAAAGGGAGGAAGAAGCTGTGGTCTGGATTGAATGGGGCAACCCGCAGAGTATGGGAGTCTAGACACGGGCACGGCTTGTACTCCAAGCGAGATCTCTTTCATCTGTTTACACGTTATTTCTCGATTTTGAGCTCTATTTTTTATTTACACGTTTAACTGCTCAGAGGCTATTCCCCCTTTCTCTACTCCGTAAAAGAAAAACAATTTCCAAGGCGTTTCACGGGGATCCTCGGCCCCATCTCCTTTCAAGCCGTTTTTAAGCCTACGGTAAAGCGTTCTGGACCCGTAATATTGCTTGCAGCTACTTAAACCGATTTAATATAAGGCAACTACGCTCGAACGGGATCATCCCCCTATATATCCCCCTCCTCCACCTCCTTACCCCTAAGTCCAAGCCCAAGCCCAAATCCAAGCCCCAACCAAACGGCCCGATCTAGCTCCACAAAAGCCTTAGTCTGAACAGGTAATGCAAGAATGAGTTACCTAGAGACACACGAGAGAAACCTAGAGGTGATGGACGACTTACAGTGCTGACTGTACATGGAGGTACCAACCTAACGTTAGCGCTAACAAATTGCATGCACTCCTTTCCCGCTCTCCCGGTCTCCGGCCTCCGGCTTGGGCATATGCCTAATAGATTAAAGCCAAAGTCCTTGGGAACGGAAGTCTGTGTCTGGTATGCGTACATGCATACATATGCAGGTACATGCACGGGCTAAATACATACGTGGTTGAATACGGGATGGAGATGAGAGAGGGCGGGAAAGGGGATAGGGGTAAGGAGACCTGGATATGGGTTTGTCACGTTTGCTCTGCTCTGTTGGCGGGAGAGTAGGGTAGGTATGCATGGTGTTTACAGTAGGGCTGGACTGGATTGGACTAGATTGGATTGTGCTGGGTTGGATTGTGTTGGATTGGGGCTGGGACTTTCGTGTCTGCTACTTGTAAGTTAAGAGTCCGTCAATGATGTACAATTTCCAGCTACGGGGTAATGGTTAGCTGTTTTACATAGAATGTTCAGATATCTACCTGGTAGGAGCTGGCGGTTACTGTGCCAACTAGCGAGATGAACTCTCCCCTGATAGAAAACGGTTGTTACAAGGAGATGAACGGGGCCCACATAGCATCGTGATGATAACTACAGGGCTGAAGGGCGCGTGCTTGTTACAATTATAGAGAAAACCCAGAGCGGCAAACCGGCCGTATCGCAATGCGAGTTTAGTCCCGGTCGGAAGTTGGCTACTTGGACAGGTCGATCCTGGGAGGTGCAGGGCGCGATAGGGTCTAGGACATTACAGCACAGTGCAGTGCTCGGGCCAATTTTGCCGTGTACAGATGGAGGGTCATTTGTCCAGAGCTCCATATTTAAATCCACTGTGCAGATCTATCGAATAGGTACAGTCTCTGAAACGTCTACAGTCTCTGAACGTCTAGAAGTCACAAAATAAAAGGAGTCGCGCCAAATGCAAATGATGATCTGGCTCATGGGTCAGTATAGACAAACATGTACATGTAGATCGGAATGCGGTGAGACTGTCTTAGATCACGTTGAAACAATCAATAACGCCGCTTGCTGGGTTGTATCGAAATGCAATAGCAATATAAACCACAAAAAGGAAAAAAGATAACACACAAAAGAAGGCGGCTCGGTCATAAGTTCGTTAAGATCATGTAGGTAGGGGATGCACACGGAAGAAAGGATTGCCAGTGGGCATTAGGTTCGTTTGGAGTGTTCGTCCTCGTGGTTGGGCTCTGCCCCGACTCGTTGTGGACTCTCCTGGGGTGGGGAGTTGCCGTAGCCCATCTACGTTGATGTCAGAAGGGACCAGAATGAAGTGCCGCTGAGGTATTTCTCACCTTATCGAGTTTATAGTTCACCATCATAAGACTTAGCGGGATCAGGGGGAGAGTAGCGATGATGGCCAATGTCAAAAGTCGGTTCATGGTCTCTTGGTAGGCACGGTTGATGGCAATGCGAGTTGGAGATCCCATCGGGTACGACAGGGCCTCGGTCAACTTGCCAAAGATTTCACCCGCTTGGCCCTTGGTTTCCTCGGGGAGGTATTGAAGAAGCTTGTGTGGGATGGCCGAGGACCAGACGGCTCCTGATATAGCAGCGCCAACGGCACCGCCCATCTCCATGGAGGTCAAGAACATAGCTGTTGCTGCGGCGACTTCTTGGTGGCTGGCGGAGGCCTGGACACCTAGTTGGACAGGCACGTTGACCAGACCACCACCGATGCCGACGATGATTTGGGTTCCCAAGACCTGGAAGTGGGATGCCCCTTCGCCTCGGTATAGAAGCATGAGGGCCAGACCGGTCATGTAGACGACACATCCGATGGTCACGTAGATACGGTAGCGACGGGTATATTTGATCAGAAGCGACACGCTAAACGCGGCAATGGTTGAAGTAAAAGAAAAGGTTTGGGTGACGCGTCCTGCTGTGGCAACGTCGTACCCTTGTACAACCTGGAGGTAGGAGTACAGATAGGGCTGAACGGAGAAGTAGAAGGCCACTGGACGAGGATTAGTAACAACACTCGCGAGCTGTGGAAATATAACACTTACTGAAATACCAAAAGGCCAATGCACAGCCTGCAAGAGCAGTCTTTTGTTTAAGGAGGTGTAGAGAGAGCAAGGGCTTGGGTGCCAGTTTACGGGAAGACTCCCAAAATGGCAGCACAACAAAGCAAACGACACCGAAGATCATCATTACCAAGATACTAGGGTTCATCCACCCACCCTTTGCATTGGCTGCGAGAGTCAAAGGCACAAGAAGCAATGTCACAGCGGCAGATAAAAGAGTCAGACCGCCTACATCCAGATCGTACCAGGTCCGACGCATGGTGATGAAAAAGTCCCTGTGTCGCCTAGACCGTGTCTTGATCAAATTCAGTCTTCGAGCCTTACGCTGGTTAAATAGCAGCGACAGGGCCAGCGGCAGGAAGGATGCAGGCAATATAATAGCCCACATACCATATCCCCACCGCCATGAGCTGGTACGCAGTATGGCGCCCGCGATAGTGGGCCCAAGCCATACAGTAACCAAGAATGGGAATTCGGGTAGAAGCGCGAGGAAGGCACGGTTCAGCAAGTCACTGCTGTCGGCGATGAACACTTGCTGGAGGATCTGCAAGCCTGTTGAGCCGGCAGAGTAGAAGATTTGGGCCGATGCGTAGGTTTGAACGTTCGTAGAGGTAGCCATCTGAATGTATCCAAGCGTGTATATGAGGATACTAACGCAGAATGCCTCAAAGCGACCGAATACATCGGCGATTTTGGCCATCGGAGGTTTAATGACAGCTATTGCAAGTTAGTATCTTTCATCCGCTTCCAAGGCTCAAGGCAGGGGAGTGAAGTCCTACCATTGACCACATTCTGAATGACAAGAACTGTCGAGATTAACGAGTGCTTACTGAAAGCACTCGTCGCATATGCCGACAGCGACATCACAGTCTGACCTTCTAGCGACGTGCAGAATGCCATGAGGAATATACTTTGCGCCAAGTCAGCAGGGGTCAACAAAGGCACGGGACAGCAAGCTATACGAACCTGACGTAGGCAATCATCAGAGAACGAGTCGTCCAGGTCAAGTTGATGGCTTCAATTTTTGCAACTCCCTCCTGCATTTCGTCCGGCGTGGACATTCCACTGGGCGGAGCCTCAACCTCGTAGTCATCCTGCAGCAGCAGCTCCCTCTCATTGTCCATTTGGTTGTCTTCCTGTTCCATAGTGCCGTAGGATGGTCCTGACCGCTGATCGAGAAGGGGCATCTCGGTGATGCGCACCGATATAGCTCGACAAAGAGTTCGGTCTTGGATTAGTTAAAAGCATATACAAAGGACGATCTTAACAGCGTCGATTAAGCGGCAGAACGGAACATCAAAAAGAGTTTATGCAACATCAGGCGTCGAGGACGTATCACATAAAAGGGATGAAATCCTGCTCTACTAAGCAAGTATTGGGTTGTTCAGTCTGAGCCAGCCAGGTCCACTTGAAAAAGCAACGAAGAGCGAATCGGAGAGCGAGTAGGGAGAACAAAAGCGAAATAGACGAGAAATACCGGGCGCAACAGGAAAGAAAAAGATGAAGCGCGCTTGCCTGGTCGATAACTCATGGAGGGCTATGTACGTAGCAGGATCCGGCAGGCAGCTATGGGCGGGATGGGTAGATCCGCTTTGGAGGGGGCGTCCAGGCTGTAAGGGGAAAGCAGGCCTTGGATAGGTTGAAGTGCAGTAATGACACCGAGTCCGATCATCGGTCGCACTTATGCACGTCGATGGGTCAGTGGCAGCAGAGCGTGAGATGAGAGGCTGAGGTCCGATCTCAGACAGTCCAAGTTAGGCGAGTCGGAGTCATGTTTTCCAGTCAGCCAGTCATCTGTCATACAGTCATTCTCGTAATGTTCGGAACAAAGTGAAAGGGATGAAAGAGAGAGAAGAGTCATAAGAAAATTGAAGTGGAGTGGCGTGTCAAGGCACCTCCCGGCCTTACGGGGTTACGTTCCGCGCGGTACTCGAGTGGTACCCGGACGGTACCTCAGTTCAGAGTGTGGCATAGGCTGATCTCTTGGTACTGCCAAGTCACTATGTGGTTCAGACCATCAGATATGATTTGATCGATAAGATGGAAACCTGATTCTTGGTTCAGCGATTTTTACCGCCATTCCATTCCTTCCAGCCTGACTTGGGAGATTTTAAAGAATGCGTGTTCTGAAGTGGGTTCTTTCTGATTCTGACACCTTTCTACTGGATATAAAGCAAGAAGCAAAAAAAATCTAGTAAATCTAATCATCCACTGTCTGGCGTCAACATGCATTGCTACCGTACCCTGTTGCCGATCTCTTTATACGAGAATGTGATACGGAATATCTCCGTCAAAGAATTGGATGTCAAGGTTTTTGATGTAGCTGGTCACTTGATCCGGACATTACATTTTCCCTCTAATTTAGTGTCTAATTTACTGTAGAACCGTAAATCTCCATCAAGTTATATCAAGGGTGGTGTGACCTCGGCAGCTTTGCGCCGGGTTATGCGTTACACGATCAAAAGGGAAATCTGATAAACTTTAACTAGGGCTAGAGTATACAGAACCCTCCTAGAAAACAAAAGGACCGGACTTGGCATAGAAAAGAGGAAAGTACTCCCTTGACCAGTAAATTTCTTGAAGGTCCGAGTGAGAAAAATCTAGTCTCCACTTGGCAGAATGCGTTCAGCCTAATATAGTATAGTATGACAGCTCTATACGTTTCATATTCAAATTAAAGCCCGTTGATCTCTTCACTAGTGCACCTGGCAGCTTCTGATCACCCGACATGACAAAACTACCAATCATTTGTAATGGCATTGAAGTCTATCCGTGTATTGGCTGATCGACAGTATGTCGCCTATAGCATATCCATGTAGAGCTAGGGCCTGTCAAACTGTTAGCCGATGCCTTTATCATATCACAAACCGGCCTATTTTGATTCCATATGCTTTCACATAACTGCCTGGCCCAGGCCATCTGGATCCGATTGTGGCAAGATGGTACAAAGACAGAGAACTCCAAGGACTATGTGCCATCTGTCTACTTCTTTTACTCGTCTATACATTTTACTGTAAAAGTACGGATTGGCTACCTGCATGCAACCTTTTATCAGCACCTGACAAACGTTGATC
>ERZ1673737.2973-NODE-2973-length-13459-cov-3.878544_pt1 | contig 13459 bp, 14 predicted proteins | sample MGYA00580211_ERZ1673737 | MGnify/ENA primary metagenome ERZ1673737 (study PRJEB41218, sample SAMN15661789) | gut metagenome | host: Homo sapiens | place: Canada: London | collected 2015-08-20/2019-03-30 | study: EMG produced TPA metagenomics assembly of... | reverse complement strand
ACTTTACAGCTGGTGCATATTGTTTCGAAATTGGCTCTTGGGCGTGTTATGCTCTGAGCATGGGGTACCTGCTACATGCGGTAGGCGGGTGGTATCTGCTCTTCATATTAAAAAGATATGATGGTGGTCTCCAAAAGACATATATATATGAAGATAGTGTGCTATTACAAAAAAGGCCCTGACGCGTACAATTTCAGAAACTGACCCAAATCTAATGTATCTTGACCGTTCAAGCACGAAGACTTCGTATAGTAGTTCAGTCAAATTGATCTGCTAGATCTCCATCTGTACCATAGCAAGGATCTCCGTCTATGGCGCCTTGCTCATCTCCGTAAAGCCTGGGAAAGTAGGTTTACCAGCCTCATCAAGGTTGACTACTTTGCCATCACTCACGTATGTCTCAATCCAGCCGATACTAATTTCTGCTCCCTCCCCGCTGATGAACGGCCCCTCCTCTGCCTGAAGCGCCTGGAAGTCCGCATCTGCTGCGCCCTTATAGAACGTTTCCATGTCACGAAACAAGAACTCTACCTGAGCGTCAAATTCTCGAATCCGCCATGGGTTGCCGCGCATGTTGTTGAGCTCCGATGTGAACTCACGAAAGGACTTGGGGGCAAAGAACTAGGGAGACTGCTGTTACTTTGAAATCCTCTCGTAGTTTCCATCCCAATTCTGTACTTACAATAGAAAATCCCTCTATCCCATTTTTGGCATGTAACTTGGCTGCACGGCTGGCATGTTGTTCGGTCACCCATTGATAGAAATCTTCTTCACTGACATTAGGTTGGCGATAGTGGGCCACCGTCATGCGCAAAAGGCGCTTCTTCTGGATAGGTTCGGCCATGCAGATGGAAGGCAATATCAGGGAGCCTTGTGCATCTCCCACCTCCATAGTGGTAAACTGAGCTATTTATCTCGCTCACTTGAGAGAGTCTTCATGCACTGCTGTGAGGTCCGACATAGCCTAGGGTTACTCTTCGGCTGTCTTTGCCTGCTCCCGAGCACTACCACCGAGCGTGGGGACTTTCGGTAGCTCTTGCGTGTTTCTATTGTAATTGGTGTTTCATGTCTGCACGCATATTCGTTCGGCAGATGTGCACATGCAGCTTACCTTGATGCACGTCAATCACATTCCGATATCGGCAGGTGCTCGTGCTACAAAGTTTTCGCTCTTGTAGGACTGAATTTGAACCGACGCACCGGGATTCGGGGGCAGAGCAGGGTTACCGCTTTATCACGGCTCGTCTATGTCAATGAAGGCTAATTTCAATATCGATAGAGAAAATTAGATTTGAATAAAATTGGCATGTACAGAGATGGTGTCAAACGTAAATTCAAACGTAACTTCAAACATAGCTTTGGACATTTCCGATAAATCTAACTAAAGGGCATCAATGCCCATTGGTAGTTTCACTGGCCAAGGCAGTCGACAGTAGCAGACAGCTATGTCTGTGTGGTCCGGGAAGATCGTAGGCAGCTAGATCGACGCCAGAGAAGCCAGTCTGCTTGAGCAACTCGTTCCACTGCTCAGGAGACCGTAAGGGGCTCTCTATTCTCCCTTCGTCGACGCCAGCCCACCAACCAGAAAGCGGACCAAATGTGAGGTTATAGAAAGGAGTTAACCTTGTGAGCTCTACAAGACCGAAGACACCGCCGGGCTTTAGTAGCTTGCGTACATTGCTCAATGTTTTCGTCAGACGTGCTGTGGCATGGATGACATTTGCGGCAATGATCAAGTCGTATGTTTGCTCTTCGAAACCTTGCCTCGCCGGGGCATCCTCAATGTTTAGGACCTTGAATTTCAAGAGGTGCTCCCATTTTTTCATCGTCGTCTTCCCAGTATTGAAGAAGCCTGGCGAGAGATCTGTGTACATGTATTCAGCACAGAATGACTCGCCATTTGGGCTGCAGAGGCCGAGGACTTCCGACGTTGTGCCTCCTGTTCCGGCTCCAATCTCCAGAATTCTGATGCCTTTCCTCTGGGAGGTGAGGATTTTGGCGTACTCGGCCACGTAGCGGTTAGCGCGTCTACCCTCGTCGGACAGATAGACCCGGAAGAGCAGATCGCCTCTCATAATATGTGCAAGGGCATGAGTTTTGCCAGTCAGGATGTTCACAATTTCTGGGCCCATCCTTGCAATCACCTCGCCTTCAATGCCTAACTTGGCAATCAAGTCTTCGAGTCCTTCTGCTGTTGAAGGTGCCACCTGGATGAGACTTTGTCCCTCCTCGGAATCAACAAAGTCTTGCATTACTTTCCACCAGTGGATCCGATAATCTTGCTTCGGGGTCAGTCCGCGCCTCCTCATTTCCTTGACGGCCCTTTCAATGTAGACAGCGGTAGTAGCATTGACGAAGTTGGATTTGGCCGCCACAGTCATGCCAACTTTGTCGGCTTCTAGAGGAATTTGGACCGACTCCAACATCTCCGGGGTGACGTGGACCCCTCCGACCGTGTTCATCTGTTTTGGCACAACATGGGTAGCGTTCTTAGGCCCTTCAAGAGGCGTGAAGCTCATGCTTGACCACTGAGTCTCCAGTTCCTTGATGAGCCAGGGCTCCAAGTTGACAATTCCACCAAAGTAGAACATGATCCGAGACGGCTTTCCGGGAATGTTGGTCCCTACAAACCAGGAGCCCTGCTCGTGTGCATGTTTGGCTAGGAACGAACCAGCCCACACTTCCTCGACGTGTGTCGTCCACGCATTCATGGATTCCTTAGACACATCGATGTTGGCAAGCCCATTGTTTTCCATATGCTCTATGGTCTTGCCAATCCAGCCTGCGAATGCTTCTAGACTGACAGGCTGGTTACCTGCGGGCAAATGAGGACCACAGACAATGAACATGTTCGGATAACCGTGGACCAAGACACCCGCGAATGTTTCAAGTCTCTGCATCCAAGACTCCCGCAGTGACTGGTTCTTACTCCCTCTGATGTCTATCTTGTTCATGGCTCCGGTGCCTGAATCGAAGCCCATTGCCAAGATGATCATGTCAAGCTCATATTCCACCCCAGACGCAGTCTTGATCCCGTTTTCGTAAACGTCTATCTCCTCTTCGCTGATATCAACCAGCTGAACGTTCATTCGATTGAATGTCTCATAGTATCCATCCGCACAAGGAGGACGTCTCGCGCCGAAGGGATAGGTTGGGCATAGAAGCTCAGCAGTATCAGGGTCGCGGACGATGGAACGGATTTTGCCACGAATAAAGTCAGCCGTAGCCGCATTGGCATCTGGATGCATGAATGAGTCATCGAATGTGCCAAGCTGAAAATCGTAACAACCGCGCGACCAGCCAGTTTCGAAGACACGTTGGATCTCTTTCGGGTCGCCAACACTCGTGACAGTTCTCCCCGAATGCTTCACGGCGTGACCGGCCAGGTTAACTTTGGCAATCTCCCAGGTCGCATCAAAATTCTTCTTGACATCTTGCATTTTTTGCTTGTCTAGAGGGTAGTTTTGCGCTGGTAGCACATAATTCGGTGTTCGTTGAAAAACGGTGAGCTTTTCAGCAATTGGGGCAAGCTTGGTGATCACTTGGATGCCTGTCGAACCGGTTCCGATCACACCGATTCGCTTGTTTTGAAAATCGACCTCATGTTCCGGCCAGGTAGAAGCTTGATATACCTCCCCTTTGAACGACTTCAGCCCAGGAAATGACGGCTCCTTGGGAATAGACGTGATGCCTGTGGCGGGGAGGAAGTACCGCGAGGTAGCCACACTCCCATTCATAGTAGTGATCGTCCAGAGATTGTCACAATCGCTGTAGTGGGCTGATTTAACTTCCGAGTCGAACTGAATGTTCTTGCGTAGGTCGTAACGGTCAACGATACGACTCAGATACCATTGAATTTCCTCTTGCGTGGGATAACGCTCAGTAAAGTCCCATTCTTCCAACAGCTCTGGCAGGAATTTCAAGGCGTATACCCAAGCCTCTCCATCGGTCCGACATCCAGGATAGCGATTCCACCACCAGGTGCCTCCTACATCTGACCCCGCATCGAAGCACCTTGCTGTCAAGCCCAGTCGGTCGAGCTCCCAGAGAGATCTGACACCACTGAAGCCTGCGCCAATGACAATGGCATCATAATCTGGAGTTATGTTACTCATGGTGAACAACTGGATTTGTGTTGTGAGAATATGACATGAATTCGAGGCACGAGAAATGAAGTATAGGTGTTTTGAGCGATAGTACGCAGAATGGACCACGCCTCACTATTCTTTGGTATAATTGGCACACTCTGGGATGGGCCTTTGAACTTACATCATCACGGGCCTTGGAGAATGCCACAGCTCTCCTGCGTGGGATTGATGGCTATGTCGGTATCTCCAGACCGAGACCGTTCCCGAACAGGAAGCAAGTATTGTTTGGTCAAGGTTACCTGTATTAGGCGTATCCGAGTATACCCATCTTGCCTCCGATGCTTCTACGGTATGAGGTTGAGACTTGACACATGCAGGGATTCGGTGATGCCGAATCCGACTCCAATACGGCGCTGTCACCGAATAGGCCAAGGTTAGGCAGCAACTCTTATAGCAAACATTAGAAACAGCGGGTCTTCTCCTTCACTTGTGACAGACAGAATATGTCGCCTCCGAAGGATCACCGGAAGGGGCCTCTGTCGGATGGGGGTCCTTGGCGACAATGGTTGTCAGTCTTGGTATAAACGCTTTATCACGGGGTTTGCTCCCCCGATAGTCTCGGCGTAAAAGATTGTAACGCTAATAGTCATATGGTATTATTAAAGTCGAATAGTGAAGCTTTGGGATAGATACATTTGAGCACAACTCACCATGGCCTCTCCACTCGGCTCAGACTATGGCTCCCAGCTGGGAACAGCCCTTCTGCGTATCTCACCTCTTGTCATATCGTCAGCATCCTTGATGTTTAGCTGGTCGCAGGACATCTCTCTTGGTGCTTTCTTACACCCGTCCCTACGCAATGACCCGGCCCACCCTAGTGGCAAACTACTCCCACGATACCTGCCCGCTTTCATGAGTCCTGGTATCTGGGGTATCGGGTTAACCTACCCTCCTGCCACCGTCATTTGCGTTATCAATGGGTTAAGCGGTCAGACCCGCGAGGCTCGCAACCTGTACTTCGCCGGCGCGCTGTTCAGTATCGCCCACTTTTGCTGGGGGCCTACCATGTTTGCTATCCTCGGCCGCATTGGCGATGTTAAGTCGGCCGGCGTGCCAAACGAGGACGCGCTTAAGGAATGGCTGCCCAAACACCGCGCACGAACGCTGCTGGTGAATGTTCCGGCCTTTCTTTGCATTTTGGCCGCCACATTGGTCACTTTCACCGAGGGTCTTTCATAAGACCTTGGTGCTTAGGGCTTTAGGGTTTTGGCACTACAATGGATTCCTTACCGTCATTGATCAGTGTTTGACACAGGTGCATTGTATGTATCTCTGAATGGAACCATACACTATTAGCCAAGGCCGGAATATGTGACGTGTCCTTTGGCGGTATTCCGTAACCATCCCGAATCAATTTCAAACCACGCCGAACTGGTATATATCTGTATATCATGTGATTTATTAATACTATACCGTACCAAAATCCGCACTCCTTGTTTTGTCTCACGCTTCACTTTTTGTGTGTGTGTGTAAAATTGAAACTAGTTTCATCGGGTGTGTTTTTAATTTTGAAGGCGCTTTGCACGGAGACGATGGGGAATTGGTAAAACAAATACTGCGTCTTTCCTAAGGCAGTTAGACAGGTGGCGCGGGGGCCCACTTAGAACAAAGGGGCGGTCCGCTTAGGATCGCCCAGATTTTATGCGACAAAAGGGTTTTGGTTACATTGCTTACGTTGTTACTGTGGCGGTACTAAGTTAGCCCAGAAGAAATACCAGTTAATAAGCAGTCATCCCACACCACCTTCTCCCACTCAAGCTGGTATCTCAAAATAGCCGCCACCATGTCCAATCCCGTGCAAAAGTGCTCAGGGGCCGATTGTGACAATGACGCTGGGACTTTGCAATGCCCGACGTGCCTGAAGCTGGGCGTCAAAAGCAGTTATTTCTGCAATCAGGACTGTTTCAAGAGGAATTGGGTGGGTTACATCTGCCTAGGCATCTCTTCTAACTGAGAATCTAACATCGGTCGTATCCAGGCCACCCACAAGGCTATGCACAAGACACAAAATGGTAATCGCCTCGTTCGGGTCACATGCACTAGCTACTTGTGACTTTGTTCTCTAATCACGATACAGCTAGTGGACTTTACAACCCTTTCCCGACATACCCATACACTGGGTCTGTGAGAGCCGTATACCCGCTCTCCCCGCGACGAACTGTGCCCAAAACAATCAAGCATCCCGACTGGGCCAAAGATGGCATTCCAAAGCGTGAGATGCGGTTGAGTAGGTCCAAATGGGACCTCTTGGATGCAAAGGGCCAGGAGGCTATGCGCAAGGTGTGCCGTTTAGCTCGAGAAGTACTCGACATAACTGCTGCGGCGATGAAGCCCGGCGTGACCACAGATTACCTGGATGAAATCTGCCACAAGGCTTGCGTTGAGCGAGGGGTGAGTGCGGTTCACTCTTGTGTTAAACATGTCAAGTTGCATGCTAAAGCATGAGGCAGTCATATCCTTCGCCACTCAACTACAACCACTTCCCCAAGTCATTGTGTACATCTCCGAATGAGGTTGTATGCCACGGCATCCCGGATCAGCGAATTCTTCTTGATGGCGACATTCTCAACCTCGACATCTCTCTGTACCACGGCGGGTATCATGCTGACTTGAACGAGACCTATTACGTCGGCGACAAGGCGAAAGCAGATCCTGACTCGGTCAGACTTATCGAAACAACGCGGGAGGCCTTGGATATGGCTATTGAGATAATCAAACCAGGTACACCGATTCGCGAGTTTGGCAAAATCATTGAAAAGCACGCAGCCTCTAGGGGCCTAGTCGTCGTCAAGACTTGGGGTGGCCACGGTATTAATTCGGAATTCCACCCACCCCCTTGGATCCCCCACTATGCGAAGAACAAGGCTGTGGGAACATGTAAACCTGGGATGACATTCACGATTGAACCTATCCTGACTTTGGGTGCCAACCGAGAAGTCTATTGGCCAGATGACTGGACAAACGTTACGGTGGACGGGAAGCGGACAGCACAATTCGGTGCGTATAGACCTCTCTAAGGCCATTTTACAGGCTTTAGGTACTAACTTGGAACTTGATAGAACATACCATGCTTGTCACAGAAACAGGCGTCGAGGTTTTGACGGCCAGACTGGAGAGCTCCCCCGGAGGGCCGATTCCCATACCGGAGGTTGCAAACGGAGATGCAAAGAAATGATGATACGGTCGAGTGGAGGGCCGGTCACAAAGGGCCTATCGGGTGGGGAAGGGCCATACATCTGTGCGCAGATCTACTCTATTCGTGTATCTGAAGCTGTGCGTCTTACCATCATTCGATCTTATCTAACCACACAATTATTGCATATTTCTATCACCAGACTTGCAATATACATGTGTTTGAAACCATTGCAGTGCCACTGCTGGAGCTGCAGGAGAGGATTTCCCTCGAATTCTAATCCTCCTTACTTAATCTTGATTTGTGTGTTATTGGAGCTGCGCTCGCTGCCTCTCCAATTCTGCACAGCCAACAGGCCAAGCTCGTCCTTACGGCGAAGTATATCCTGTTGCATGGCGAGAAACTTGGTCGAGACTTTGAGCATGTGCGGTGCAAAGATCCCCAGTGGGTGATTGTATTGTATTCCTAAGTGGAATACCACCACGGAACCCTTCCCTGGTCCAGGACCGTACTCTCCATCTTTGCTTGGTATCTGCGCGGTGGTTCTTCCCGGGACGACGTCGGTCATGAAAAGATTCGCTTGCGGTTGGAAGCAACTTTTGATGGTAGTGAGAATGGATATGAGGAGAACAGTCGCACATGGGATCGCGGAGTAGTGGAGGGGGAGGATGGCGCAGAGGCTTATCTGCATAGCAGAACGGATGCAAAGGAGCGTGCCGAGACTAAATTGATTCGGGAGAAAAAACTATTGAGGGTGACGTTAGCAGTTGCCCTGTTAGCTGCTGATTCTGGATAATTGGGTGGCTTACGGAGATGTCAGAGGCCGTGAGATATCGGCGCGGCTGTTTTGTGCACGGGAGAAGGGGCTTCATAGACTGGTCCATTTCAAAGTTTGTAGTCGCGATATGTCGGAGAGAAACCACGTTTCCCACGGTCTTACATATATATACTCATCCTTCAGGGATACGGGCCGATGCATTGCTGCCTGCGGGATACTGTTTCTCAAATATTGAACATCAAGGCCGCTTTGTGTCATATTTTGGCTCTTTTGATGAGTGTTTACCAGGCTAGATTTACTGTCAAGCAGTAAACTCCTAGTGATATTAATAAGGGACAGAAAGGCCTTGTGATGCCTACCATGTATCTTTCGAAGGCGGTTATATATTCAAATCCAATTGGCTCTCTCCAAATTCTCTCGTTCTTTTCATTTGTTTACCTGGTCAGGCTGTCAGTAGTATTCTAGTGCTGTGCCTTCGACCGAGGGCTTCGGTCCTGTTTCCTTCCGTAGCTGACCGCATTGACCCTTGCCGCTTCATCAAGTCAGTATGCGAAATTGTCGGAACCATACATGGAACTTGCCGAAAGCCTGGAAATTCAAGAGTGGACACGAAATTAGTATTAGCTAGTCAATGAATGCCCTGAGAGATCAAGAGTGACAATGCCCCCCTGGCCCCTGGACCACCAACAATCTAGGAACTTCCTCGATACCTTGACATTAAACATGGAAGAGGCTAAAGCTCATCTCAAAGAGCATGGCTGGGTCAAGATCCCTTCGATTCTCTCCAAAGAGGAAGCTCAAGATGCACTTGACCGTCTCTGGAGTGCGAAAGCTGCCATCGAGGCTAGTGGTGAAGCGACTTTCCAGCCTATCTTGGATCCCAACCCTGCCAACGTCCGCATCTTTTACCTCCCAGAGTTGGACGCATATTGGAGAGAAATGCTCATCAACCCGACCGGGCTAGAATTGGCCAAGTCCTTGCTGGGCGACCAACTGCTGGTCAGCAACTTCTCTGCCAACATTGCTCGTCCTGGTGCAGAGAGCATGGCTCTACACTCTGACCAGAGCATCGTTCTTCCACCGCCGTGGTTAGATATCTGGGCAGTCAACGTGATTTGGTGCCTGACTAGGATGACCAAGGATAATGGGGCGACCTTGTATATCCCCGGTTCAAACAAGTGGACCACCTGGGAGGATGTGCCCGATAACGCACCGGATTTGCTGGTCCCATTTGAAGCTGATGCGGGCGATATTGTTGTTATTGATGGGCGTCTATGGCATACCTCTGGATCCAACATTACGAAGGACGAGGATCGTGCCATTCTTTTTGCCTATTACTCCGCGCCTCATATGCGCCCTCTGACGAACTGGTCAGCAAAGCTGCCAAGGGAGCTCCAAGAGACGCTTAGCCTGCAGATGAAGGAACTTCTCGCACTGAGCCACATTGGATATGTTGTGAAGGGCGATCTGACTTATATGGCTCAGAAGTATCCCCCAAAAAAGGATGCAGCTGCGGTTGTCGCTTGATTCATGATAGTGAAAGACAATGTGTACATAAAATGATTATATCAGAGTTGACTCAAGACTAAGGGCAGTTTGGAAACATAGGTACCTCTACAATGTAGAAGATATTTTTCAATAATGGTTTTACCTGCACGATAATATCCAGCAGGGTACTTCTGCGTATGCGAATGAATACAGTAGAAGTAAATTGATGTTAGTAATACTTAGTGGCATTCATTGCGGGCCTGACTGTTGCTGCTGCACATAGCGTCACAGAGGAGACGTTCACCGGATGTATCCGAATCATTCGGAAGACAAAGGATAGGGAGCAGTCAGCTCCCTAAATAAGTTTGGTCCTCTCCTTCCGAAAGGTTTCCAGTATGGTCATTGGCCGCTACCAACTTATCCTTATCCTCAGCCCTGGCATGAAACTACAGAACATGTAACTTACTAGATCCTATCTGACACTTCTCATGTATGTAGGAGTACACTCCCTGTGATGCTATCTTTTCCCTCTTTTATCATCAAACAAAACAGTCATGTTGGAACTCCCTTATGAGCTGTTAGGGAGTCGAGACCCGCGTGCTACAAATTATGAGCATAAATGGCGGCGCGTTTTCAAATTACAAGACTTGCCGTGGCTAGGAGATCACCACATACAGAATGAGCCCGTTATCCCAGCAGCTATAGTTTGCGTCATGGCCCTTGCGGCCGCGATGGATATCAGCAATGGCAGACAAGCAGATATCATCGAGCTCTCGAGCGTTACCATAGGACGGCCGGTCGTACTAAAAGCACCTTCAGTGGAGCTTGAGACCTCACTCAGTATCACCAGCCTCATTGACTCTGGTAATGCTCGAATTGACTGCATTCAGGCAGAGTTCAGTCTCAATGAGGTCGCAGCGCACGATCATAAGATGGTCACTTCCGCTGAGGGAACATTACGCGTCACTTTTGCGGACCACGAGTCAACCGGACCCTCAATATTATCCTCCACCAGACAGCCCAAGCCGTGTGGATTGATACCTGTCAACGTCAACCAATTTTACGATTCACTCAGTGAAGTAGGCCTGAGCTATCGTGGAGCTTTCAGAGCTTTCACTTCTGCTGAGAGGCGCCTGGATTATGCTTGCGCTGTCACAAATACGACCGACGAAGCAGGAGGTGTATCAGGATTGCTTCACCCTACCAGGCTGGAGGGCTGCTTCCAGACGCTTTTACTTGCCTTCGCCGCTCCTCGAGATGGTTCATTATGGACGAGCTTTACGCCGACAAACATCGGTCGTCTGACGTTGTTTCCACATTCATTTGTCGGCCTGGATAAGCATGCCTCAGTTACTGTCGAAGCACACCTACAGGAATTTGAACCAGGATATGAGGCAGTGTTTTCCATGATCAAAGGAAACATTGATGTTCGCAGCTCAGAGACCGGCGAGTTACAAATACGCCTCGAAAGTCTTACCATGGGCCCCACGATTTCCTCTGCTGAGAAGCAGGACAAACTCATGTACCTGAAAATGGCATGGCAGCAGAACATCCTATCGGGAGTATTGCTCGAGAAAAACAATAATAGCTCCTGTCACCAGCGGTTGGGCCTCTCTGACGGTCACAGGTATATTCTGGCAGCGACCAGACAGATCTCACATCGCCATCGAAAGTGAAAAATTCTCCAAATTGGAACGTCGCCTATCTATTTGGTACAAGCTGTGTGTCAGGATCTTGGGGGAGGCTATGAACTCATACACAATTATGGATACATCGGACAGGGCCATAGCAGGAATGAGGAGGGAGACGATATCACACGACTTGCCTATCAGGCTCGGAGTCCTCGATATTCCAAATGGTGTTGGAACGTTGTACGAGTCAACCGCCCTCACTCCAATTAATCTCAGCTCTTTCGACTTGATAATTGCTCTGAATACCTCCAGAGATGAGTCTGTTCCATTGAAATCTATGCGAGGTTTCTTAAAACAAGGAGGGTTTCTACTGATGACGGTGACGGTAACGGAGGCCATTCCGCCGGAAGCAATAGACACTACCTGCAAGGAAATACACCAAAAGTTGCAGAGAGCTGGGTTTTCTGGAGTTGATTCATTGCAAAGGAACCGAGAAGAGGGTATGTCCTTTGTCATATTATCGCAGGCTCTCGATGATCAGGTCAGATTTCTGAGAGCTCCGTTTAACTCGACACCAGCCTTTAGTAAAAGAGGAACACTTCTTGTTATAGGTGGCTTGGCACAGGATACCAAACTATTTATACAGTTCATCGAGAGCAGACTGAGATGTGTGTGGGATGGGGAGCTGATCGTGATTAGGTCCCTGACCGACTTGAACAGCCAGGACTTCGAACAAGTGGAAGCTTTCCTTAGTCTCACCGAGTTGGATTATTCGGTGCTGGAGAATCTCAGTTGTGATACATTTCACGGCCTACATCAACTCTTTGAGAAGTCTAAGATAGTCCTGTGGGTTACCCACGGCGCTAGAAATCAAAACCCGCACCAAAGCGGTACAATTGGACTTGTTCGAGCCGCCCAAGCCGAAAGCCCGGAGAAGATTCTGCAGCTTCTTAATTTGGATGAGATCTATGGCAACGAGTCTCTTGTGGCAGAGAGCTTCCTTCGGCTTATCGGAGGTGTTCGTATGCGAGATGATAGCTCAAGCATGCTGTGGACTGTTGAACCGGAGCTGTCTGTCCAAGGAAGGAGACTTCTCATTCCGAGAATAGTTTTCGACAAGAAGCGCAACGATCATCTCAACTCTTTACAGCGGATATGGAAGGCTGGAAATCCTTCAGGTCTTTTCTCGCCAAGTAAGACGTATGTTCTTATCGGTCTTAGCGGGCAAATCGGCCAGTCTATCACCAGATGGATGGTAGAGGGTGGTGCGCGCCACGTTGTGATCACAAGCCGGTAGGTAGAGACAAGACTGTATGTGGAATGGCTACTAATGGTAATAGGACTCCCAACAAACACATACTCTGGAAAGAAGAGCTAGAAAAGAGAGGTGCCAATATTGTGATTAAGGCAGCAGATGTCACAAAGAAGCAAGACATGATCAATCTCCGCAACCACATTCTCGGGGCTATGCCCCCATCGGAGGTGTGGCAAACGGTGCAATGGTTCAGTCTAATTGCTACTTCTCCGATCTGACGTACGACGCTCTACAAGAAGTCCTTAAACCCAAGGTGGACGGGTCCGTGATCCTTGATGAAGTCTTCTCTGATGATGATCTGGAGTTTTTCTTCTTGTTCTCGTCCATATCGGCTGTGGTTGGCCAGCCATTCCAGTCAAATTACGATGCTGCTAATAATGTAAGTTTGCCGAATCTTCGGTTTGAATCGAGTCATGAGAAACTGACCACTGCGTAGTTCATGAACGGGTTGGCGTTCCAGAGACGAGCTCGCAACCTCCCTGCCTCGGTGATCAACTGTGGTCCTATCATAGGGCTCGGATTCATCCAAAATATTGGTAGCAGTGGGGGATCGGGGGCTGTGGTTTCTACCTTAAGAGACCTGAATTACATGACTGTCTCCGAGCGCGAGTTTCATCACATATTGGCTGAAGCCATCCTCGTGGGGAAGACCTTTGAGACACCAGAACTTATCACCGGGCTAGAAACGGTCTCTGAGAATTCCCCACCTTTCTGGCACAAGAGCTTGATATTTTCACATATCATATAGGAACTATAGCTTGTCCACTAAATATGCTAATTCGTCATGTTCTTCTGGGCTACTAGCTCTCTATGATTGTAAATATGCCCATTCTCATATCTTCTCTCTTGCCTCAATCGCCTTATGTTTACCCGTGTTCTTGTTGAAGTACTCTCGAACCTTGGCTCTCGCGACTTCTACGGCCGTTGCATCCTCAATTGTGCTCGGTACTTCAACACTCCGATCGA
>ERZ1673737.2972-NODE-2972-length-13464-cov-4.318517_pt1 | contig 13464 bp, 15 predicted proteins | sample MGYA00580211_ERZ1673737 | MGnify/ENA primary metagenome ERZ1673737 (study PRJEB41218, sample SAMN15661789) | gut metagenome | host: Homo sapiens | place: Canada: London | collected 2015-08-20/2019-03-30 | study: EMG produced TPA metagenomics assembly of... | reverse complement strand
CCCGCAAAGACCCTAACAAAAGGTAAACAAACCTCCAATCTCCGAATCCCATCACCAGGCCCAGACCAATTCTTCCCACTAAGCCCATAATCAAGTCCATAAGGCGGCCACCGCGAAAGAGCCTTCCGCCGACGCGTCACCGTACCAGCAAGATTATCAATCCCATCCCCGTCCTCGGAATCGAAATTGGGATAAACATCCCGATCCCAAAGTGACCCGTCAGCAGCATCATATTGCTCAGCAGCTGTCATATTCCGCGTATTCCGCAGGACGGGAACCGGATACTCCGGTCCGGTGAGATAACTCGGGAATGTACGCGGTACTTCGCGCCCTGCAGAGCGGAGGAAGAGAATCGGTGAGGCGAAGGAGTCGAAGCAGCGTTCTGGGGATGTGAAGAATCGTTCGCGGGCGCGTAGGAGAGGGACTAGATCTTTTGGTGCGATTCTTTTTCTTGGGTGGCGTTTTTGTTTTTGGGCAACTGTTGATGGTGGTGTGCCATTGTTTTCTGAGTCGAGGTCTGTGTTGGTGATGGTGTTTTCCCTTGTGCAATATTCGTCCAGGCTGGGCCAGTCGCAGACTGGGTCTGTGGCTGCTACTGCGTGGATTGATTGCGCTTCTGTGAGGGCTAGCATGAGCGCTAGGGATCCGCCGATGTGGGTGCCGTATATTGCTAGTTTTGAGGGTTGTAGGTTGGTTTGGATCCAGTCGAAGCCGGCTAGGGTGTCGTGGACTGGGGTTGGGTATTTGTATGTTTCTGGTTGGGGGTTTGTGTTTGTTGCGTCCAGGGTTTGGTCTGGGGTTTCATTTTGCCCTTGTGGACTTGAGGTTGATAAAGGGGGAGATATTTGTTGTTTGGTCTCTCCGAGACGGTAGTTGACTGTTACTACCACTGCTGATGCAGTGTTTGCTAGAACATGTTGTGGGGAGGGTGCATGGTTTGGGGCTTGGATATCCCCGGTTTTTGCATGATCAACATTGAATGTTGAATCTCCATCTATCTTAGATGCTTCCGTATGGTGATCCTGGAACAAAGGTCCAGGTGGAAGATAGAGAATCACGTTTGGACCGACGGGTGATGCCTCATTTGAGCGTACTGTGCTTGGTCGCGTAATTCTAGGGACAAGGTTAGCATTGGTCACTATTTCGAACAGAGGCGAACTTTTCATACTTCAAATCAATTGATCCATTGTTTCCGATGGGAAGCAAGAGTGTCTCATCGACGCAATCCGATGAAACGCTGGAATACCGCGCGCCTCGGAAACACGCGATGGAAATGCGACCGGCTCTTCTGGTTCGTACGAAGAGGGTGACTCCCCGAGATGAGCAGATTACGGCTCGCATAATACCATCGAAGTATGTAGTTAGGGATTTTGTGAAGACTGGTTAGGGTATGGCGGAGAGTTCGCTTTGCATGTTGGCTTTGGGCGATGGTCGCCTGAGGAGTCAGGCGTCAACTTTTTCCCAAGTTACGAGGACCACAATATGTATACAGTGTCATTCTTGAAGTATGGATTATCTCTGCACAAAAAGATCACATACTGCTTAATTAGAGAGATGTCCAAGGCGGTATCCAAGTTTCATGTTCCAGAAAATAGCCATGAATCCTCCATCATTTGAGGTCTTGCTGCTTGGATATATCTTTTGACGTTGTAGCTATTTAGGTCTCGTTAGCAAAGGTCTCGCGCGTGGACCGTAAGCCGAGTCGGTGATCTACATGTATGGGATAAGATGATCCACTAGAGTGTCGTTGACAGACTTAGGAGCTGTAAGCTAAATGGGCTATACAATAGGTTGGGTAAGTCTAACTAGAAGCTAAGCTTGACTGGAAGCTATAGATAGAAATAGGAATGGGGAGAAGCTAGATATAGGTACCAATATACCCTTTGCTCTTTACGGTACCAAAGCAGCCTGCTAAGTAGATGGCAACCAAAGTCCATATTAAATCGAAAATAATTATAACACATAAGAAAACCACGGCCCCGAAATGCTTTCATCTTACAACCTATCAACAGGTTCAACAAATACATCAAAATGGAAGCTGACTACTCCAAGAATCCTTCCAGGAATACGAATCCCTTTGGAGAGTAGTCGCCGACGCAGCAGGGTCATCCCGATCCAAAGGAGCCTCAGTATCATCCTCAGGAACAGGATGCACAACCTGCAAGCTGAGCATATGATCCATAGAGTAAACACGCAGGCCAACCACACAAACAGCATTCCACGGATCAACAGCAGGCCCTTCCTGGTCCATTATCGGCGGGTGGCACTTCGAATCCGCATCTTCGGGTGGTACATCGAGATCACTGTCGAACTCAAACCCTTCCAGTAGCTCCAAATCACTGGGGTCGAGCGTGTCTGCGGAAACACGACTGTCCAGACTCGGACGCGGGGATTCAGTTCTTCTCATGCCATTTCTACTGGCATGTCTTTCATGCAGGCCTTTGCTGCCGTTGACGTGGATTGTTGGCACAGAGCCGTTCGTATAGGGGGCGCGTCGGTCGCTGCTATCGCAGCACATACTTGCGACGTCTGTGGGGGATTGGATAACTGGAACGTCGGAGAGGATCTGGGTGTGGATTGGGCTGCGCTCAGGACTACGGTCGAAAGAGCTGCCGTTGGGGGTGCGAGTGGCACGCATGGCGGCCATGCGCTCTTGTCGGTCTTGTCGAGCGGCCATTTTCTGGTTGCGGATCCAGTCCTTTTGCATCTTTTTCTTGATTTCTTCGTGTAGCTTCTTGCGTTTAGCTGTGGCGAATTGATCCAGTTCTCGCTTTTCTTGGTCAGTCTGGCCTACCAGTCCCTTGGCATGGGCGAGGTCGTATGAAAGGCCGACTTGCACGAGCTTTTCGCGTCGGGTTGAGGCGACACGGCGGACTATCTCTTCTGTCGGCTCGTCGTCATGTCGGAAGGCTGTGAGTTTCATCAGGACATGATAGCGACCTGGGTCGAGGTTGATCTCGGCGTTGACGGATCGGGCCATGAAATGGCTGCTGTGGCTGCGCACGAGGTAGTCTTCTTCGCCCTCTTTCTGTAGACGGAACTTGAGCACGAAGCTGTATTCACCAGCGAGACCCTTGAAGTAACGTGTGTCCAGCTATAATTGTTAACAAATATAGTCTTGCTAGAGCACGGCGGAAACTTACTTGTGATAACACAATGACAACCGGGCCACTCTTGGTAACGTCCATCATAAATTTGGTGCTGTGATAATCTGCAGACCAGGGGACATTTAATGTGGTCCATTGCTGTGCGATAATCCATTCAGGTCCAAAAAGACGAGTCCGGTCAAAGTGCTGGTACTTCTTGAGGAGGTCTCGGTAAGAGATCCAAAAGAACTGCTCTATGTTAGCGTATAGAAACAGATCCCAGGTACTACAACACTCACTCCGTCATTTCCGAACTTGTGGCCAAGAAGCTTCATCCACTCGGGTGTCCATTCTTTGGATCCATCGCCCCAAGCACCGTGCCATTCCTTGCGGCCCCAGGGATTCCTAAAATGGTGAGCTTTTCGGTCCTTGGTATTCATTTGCAGTTGACATACCTGAGTCTAAGCAACCGATGTCCATCAATCTCCCGAGCTTCCATGATTGAATAGGAGTGATTCTCCGAAATGCCCTTGCGATCCCTGGGAGGACCGCGATACTTAGGATCCAACCAGTTGGAGAACATACCAGTGCCACAACCAAAGAGGAACTCATTGTTAACCTTCATGAGCTCCTCGGTCCAGAATCGGTCCTTGTCGAGAATGTTGCTAGACAAAACCTCGGAAGTGACGCCCCCTGTGAGATCTTCGATGGCTTCACCAACAAAGCCACCCTCGATCGCAGAATAATCACCGTGGGCCTTGGCAAAAGCCTTCTCAAGAAGCGGCAACCAAGTCTCATTTTCATCCACGCACTGCGCAAAGTAGAGAGCCCGCGAGCCAGTCTGCCAGACTCGTCGATACTCCTCTTCCGTGTCGTGGCGGTTGATATCATCCCAGATGGGTCGTTCATCCACGGACTCATCATAGTCCGCCGCACGCAAATAGAGCTTGTCATCCACGATGCACTGCTGCCACTCGCCATCTAGCCATCAAGTTAGCAGGAAACACAATCGCAGGTTAGAATGGATGTGCCATACCTCGGTAGAAAACAAACCCGTAAATACCAACAATCTCATTGCGGGCCACACAAATCTTTTCGATAAGCTCCTCCTTGTTACCCATAGTACATAACGCAGCCATAAGCCAACAATCACCATCACATCCCTGACGAACATCCGACGCCGTAGGCCCATTAACGAAAAACTGAGGCTTCTCAAAGATTTCCTATTCCGCCACGAATCAGTATCCCATCCCAATTCAAATCTCTAGAAGACGAGAAAACGAAAAAGGGAAGGGGAAAAAAAGAAACCAACTTACAGTAACCCTCTTAACACCCCTTGGCCTCATCTCCTCATTAGGCTTGTCCAACCCATCAAGATAATGCCTCCTTCCAGACTTCAAGTCAAGCTCAATATCAAAGTGTGGGTCCGTATACTTCTGATTAACCCGCTCACATTCCTTCACAATCCGACTAACAGATTTCAGACACTCGCGCCGAGCCTGCTCATATGATTTGACAGCTTCATGGCCTTGGATACGGCCGCTGGGAACATGCTTTGCGCGCGTGCGTGCGTACGGGTTGTCGGGCAGGACTGTATATACTTTGCCTGGATATTTTGTGTTGAATTGTTCCCAGAATTGCTTTACGGATTCTTGGGGTGGTTGGTAGCGTGCGCGTGGTGGTGGGCGGCTGTTTGAGCGCGATGAGGTCGGGGGTGGAGGGGCGCCGTAGCCCATTTGGATTACTTCGTCGTCGAACTCCATGGTTTTGATTGAGGAAGATACCTTTGGAGGTTTGATCTGGATCTGGATTTGGATAACTGGGTGTCTTGAGGTCTTTTGGGGAGCTTCGTTCCCTTATGTCCTTTGCTCCTGGGAAGCTCGGTGGTGGATCTGGCCTGGGCGGCTGTTTCTTATATCGCACTGGTCGCCGTCACTTTAATGACCATCAGAGTTGCTGAAAAGAGAATAGAGAGAGAGGGAGGTGTAGGGCGTGTTGCTCTTAATAGAACAGAAAGGTCCCCCTCTTGCACGGCCACCCCGAGCCGCCATGGCCTCAGCTGTGAATCTCACAGACTGATTCGCTGGCTTGGACCCCCATAGACATTGGGGGCGTTCATAAGGCTGCAGGTGCGTCTGGTAAGCGAATGAATCTGACGGAGGCATTTCTGGCCCCCAATTCTGCTTCAGCTTGGCCCCCCACCCAATCCCCATAGGACCATAAGCACTGTTTCTGCAGCTAGCGTGTCGTTTCATGACCCCAGGTCCTTATTGGATACTAGAGGAAATAGTCAGGTCCCGGTGCAACTAAGTTATTCTCATTCCAAGATTCTACGGGGCGCAGCGCTGACACGAGGTCGCGCTCTTGGGCCCTTGCATTGCCATTACGGGGAGAGAGGCTGAAAGACCCAGAGGCTGATATTCAGATGATACCGTCACATCGGTTTAACTCAAAGCCTGTTTACAGGGCTAGAAGGGGTATGTACGCCTGTATTCACTAAAGCACTTTCGTAACATCCAGTAAGCCCGCCCTCCATGTCACTCCCCATTGAACGCCGCACATAAAAGAAATAAAGCCCGGGGTTCCTGTCATTACACAGAAGACGGGATATCGTTATCATACTAGTGGAAACCATTCTGCTGGCCACGGCCAGAGTAGTATGAGCTGCCGTTACGGAAGTATGGGTGCTGGCAGGCCTGCTTGGCGGACAGTCGGTGAGCCGGGTCAAACTCAAGCAGGGCATCTAGAAGCTGACAGCCAGCTTCCTCCAGTCCAGGTACGATCTCAACATCGGGGCGCTTCCACTTGGGGAAAGTGGCTTTGTAGTCGGGGAACGAGGTGACACCGGGCCAGGTGTCTTCGCCGGGGGTACCGAGGATACTATGCTTGTTAGCATTGAACCCAGGCCGATTCTATATCTCACTCACCGGAAGATTTTGAAAATCTCATCAATTTCCGAGTCACCGGGGAAGAGAGGCTTGCGAGTGCACATCTCTGCAAAAATAGCACCCACAGACCACATGTCAACACCAGTAGAGTATTGGCGCCCACCGAGCAAAATCTCTGGAGAACGGTACCACAATGTGACAACCTACAAGACCAATCAGTAAACAGATTTCAGCAAAGCTAAAGTCGTCCTTACCTCGTGGGTATAAGTGCGGAGGGGAACACCGAATGCGCGTGCCAGACCGAAATCGGCCAACTTGAGGTTACCCTCACGGTCAATCAACAAGTTCTGGGGCTTCAAATCTCTGTGAAGAATGCGGTGGCTGTGACAGTAACGAATGCCCTCAACGAGCTGAGCCATGAACTTCTTGACCATTGCATCACCCAGGCCGAGGCTGGTGCCGGACTTGAAGCCATCAGGCAAGGGCTTGCCCCGGCCACCGTCACTGACAGGAAGAGCCTCCATGTATCTCTTAAGATCGAGATCGAGGAATTCTAAGACGAGGTAAAGCTTGTGGCCGTCGGCGTGGACAATGTTCAGCAGCTGGACAATGTTGGGGTCCTTCATTTCCTTCAGGAGCGAAATCTCGCGAATGGCGGTACTGGACACACCCTCATCTTCGGCTTCGAGGCGAATTTTCTTAAGGGCAACGATACGGTTGGGGTGGTTCAGTTCGCGGGCCTTGTAGACCACACCGTAGGTTCCTGCCAGTATCAACGCGTAAGTTGGGCTGTGGCTGACACCAGTCGCGTTCATGGTAGATACCTTCACCAATTTTCTCAATCTTCTGATAGTTATCCATGGTGACCGTCATTCGATCCTTATCTGCTTCCAACGAGCTTAGAGAATGTCTGAAAGAGGATTGAAATGGGACGTGGTGCGGATTGGAGAGAAGTTGCCAGGGAGAATTTGAGGAAGCAAGGAGAAGCGGAGGCTTGCCACTACTTACTCTGTGGATCTGCGTGGGAGCTCGAGTACTGCAAGCTCCAAATTCCCCCGGAAAATCAGCGAATATGAATGTGGTGAAGAGATTGACGAAACTATTGTATGGTGGGGAGAGAAAGACAAACAAACAACCCCCGCGCCTGCCAGGCGGTGAGCGCGTACCTTGACTCGCCCTTCTCTCCCCGTCCGGCTTCACATCCCGTCATGGCTCAAATCAAGGGTCTGAGTGCTCAAGATCTCCCTCCTGGGCCTATCAGGGACTGCTACAAGGAATACTCTGCAATTGATGAGGTTGACAACCATCCCGGCATTATCGATCTACGGCAACTCGACCCCGACCAGCTGCCACCCGGAGTAACAATCGCGCAGCACCTGTCCAGCCAAGAACTACGATTGGCCTTTGATGATTTCATTCGAGGAGGTCATGCACCGGCAGAAGAGGATGCTCCAATGACGGAGAACATCCCAGTCTATAGCCATAATTCGATCTCCGGTTAGCATTAAATGGCCTTACATCACTAACTCCCACAGGCACAGGACCAAGAACTATGCCTGACCACTTACCAGGTCTACTTATGATCCCTGCCCTGTTTCCAACTACGGTCCAGACTGAACTTCTGTCCCGCCTATTCCATCGAGACTTGTCCAGTCCCGAGTATCAGACCAACGTACATCTACATTACGATGTGACCTACCCTGAAGATGGAGAAAACCACGCCCCAAAGTCGTTCTTTGGAGATGACCCCACTCGCACATTTCAGCCAAAGGATCCTCGACTGCACGAGCCACTGGACGTCCAGAGCTTCTTGGAGAAAAGACTACGTTGGATCGCTCTCGGGGGAGAACACGACAGGACCGCCAGTATGGTCTCTGGGGAGAGCCCGCCGGTAATTCCACAGGATATTGCGAAACTACTGAGCGCAGCCTTTCCAGAAACATCACCCCAAGCAGCCATCGTGGACATCCACTCGACCAGAGACACCCAAAGCATTCACCGAGAAGTGACCAAGGATGGCGAGTCGGGTCTGATCAGTGTGAGCTTTGGCTGCGATGGGCTGTTCTTAGCTAGTCATGATGACGGTAATGGCTGCAAGATCTTGCGGCTTCGATCAGGAGATACGGTCTACATGAGTGGTGCGTCGCGCTTCGCTTGGCACGGAGTACCGAAGATCCTGCCCTCAACTTGCCCTGCGTGGTTATCCAACTGGCCATCGCTTGGAGAGAACCTTCCGGGGATGCCCCCTGGTCCTTACCAGATGTGGGAGGGCTGGATGTCCGGCAAGCGAATTACCCTAAATGTCCAGCAGACGCCAACTACCCATGCTTCCAAAGACAGCGCAGACTATATCTAAACCAGAAAATACAGATCCTATCCACTTTAGATCGTGAGTTCTAGGCGGGCACGCGCTATGCCAAATGTTCTCGTATGAGGTTCTTGGAAAAGACTCACCCGCCCTCTCGTTACCTGTTGGCGGGAGTAACCGCACATTTGGAGTTCCCCAACCCCAGTATTTAGAGATAGCCCGTGCCAATCCATCAGACGAATCAGTTAGACCAGATAGACTGAATAGAATGAAAATAACCCCAATTCTTCGAAAGTAGAGTGATAAGCCTATGTCTCCAACCGACCCCAACAGCCCCGCACAGATAAGCAGCTCCCCATATAAAATGTCGCTCTACACATACATACACCCCAAACATAAATATCCTCTACAAGTTTAGCGTCCCATTCAAAATGACAGATCCAGCGTGGCGCACTCAAGGCGAGGCCAAACGGCAGTCCATCCTCAATGCTATCCCGGAGAAATGGCAATTGAAGGACCCCGTCCCTCCAGCCACCGAGCTCCGCGATGTCACAGGTTACATTCGACAATACCTGACAGACCGTGAGATCGAAATCACAGAGACAGACGCAGTAGATATTGCAGCACAAACAACCACTGGGAACTGGTCCGCTGTCGAAGTCACGGAGGCCTTCTGTCACCGAGCTGCCCTAGCTCACCAACTCGTACGTTCCAACGAATAACGTTACTCCCCCGTTATACATATAAACCCAATAACAAACAATATGCTAACCTCAATAACCATATAGGTAATCTGCCTCCACGAAATCCTTTTCGAAGCAGCCCTCCAAGACGCAAGAGACCAAGACGCCTACTTCGCAAAGCACAAAGCACCCAAAGGTCCCCTACATGGCCTCCCAATAAGTCTAAAAGACCAATTCCACATCAAAGGCGTAGAAACAACAATGGGCTACGTAGGCTGGATAAATACCTTCGAAGGCCGAGCCAACGACCCACGCCGCTGCACAGAAGAAAGCGAACTTGTCCGCGAACTCCGCAACCTAGGCGCAATCCTCTACTGCAAGACCAGCGTTCCAGCTACTCTAATGGCCGGCGAGACTGTCAACAACATCATTGGCTATACCTGGAACCCTAAGAACCGTCTTCTCTCTTCTGGCGGTAGTTCCGGTGGTGAAGGGGCGCTTATTGCATTGCGTGGCTCTCCTGCAGGCTTTGGGACTGATATTGGCGGGAGTGTGCGTATCCCTGCTGGGTTTAATGCGCTTTATGGGCTGAGGCCATCGTCTGGTAGGATTCCGTATCAAGGGGCTGCGAATTCGATGGATGGGCAGGGGACTATTCTTTCTGTTATTGGGCCTTTGGCGACAACTGCTAGGTCATTGACGATGTTGGTTAAGGCTGTTCTTTCGCAGAGTCCCTGGTTGCATGACCCGCTGGCGTTGGAAATGCCTTGGCGTGACGATGTTGTTCTTGAGACGAAGACATTGATTGAGAGTGCTGTCGCTGGGGCTGGATCGTCGCTTGCTTTTGGTGTTATGAAGTGGGATGGTGTTGGTCCTGTTCATCCGCCTATTGCGCGTGGTATCGATATTGTGGTGAAGACTTTGCAGAGGCTTGGTCATAGGGTTGTTGAGTGGAAGCCTCCTTCTCATGCTACTGCTATTGAGCTGTGTGTATGTGCTTCGGTTTCCTGGTCTCTCTCTGTGCTTCTTTTATGAACAGACCAAATGCTAATTCAAAACAGGCCAAAACATTCGACATGGACGGTGGCGCAGATTTCAGGCACCATTTCGGTCTATCCGGCGAGGAGCAAGCTCCGCAGGTAATCGTTGCCAAAGACGGCAAGGAAATGAATGTGTCCGAGTTGGCTGCGCACAATGTCGCCAAGCGCGTATATCAGAAACAGTACATGGACTACTGGAACAGTACGGCTGATCTCACAGGCACGGGCCGTCCTGTCGATGGTCTCTTTTGTCCATTGGCACCTCATGCGGCTGTAATTCCCACTCAGTATGAGAGTGTTGGGTATACTGGCTTCGTGAATGTTCTGGACTATACTAGTCTGGCGATTCCGGTTACCTTTGCTGATAAGACAGTCGATGTGCGGCCGGCTGATGGTTCGGCTGATGGTTTAGAGTATATCAAATGGGATTGTGAGTTGACTCCATGTTTTGCTTGTTTGGTTCACGCTGATTGTAGTATAGATGATGCTGAGACCTATGATGGGGCTCCAGTTGGGGTGCAGTTTGTCGGGAGAAGATTACAGGAGGAGAAGATGCTGACTTTGGCTGAGTACCTGGGAGAGGAAATCGCTCGAGACGCGAAAGGAAGTGCCTGAAGGCTTTTCGGTGATATAGCATCACTCCATAAGACCGAATATCAATTTACTAACGTATCTGTAACCCCATATGAACCACATGTGAAAGTTCTTGAAGTAAAGGTGCTCGTATTATATATGTACTTTATCAATAATAGGAATCATGAGAACAGCGCTGGCAATGGACAAAGTTGGCTGCCTCAGAAAATACGACCAACCGAGGCTATTTCCTCGCAAATCTTCTTGCCAAGCCTTACCTAAACAATATATCAAAATGGCGCTCAGTTCATAGATGTGGAAGGAGGCCTTTGCCCCGATGGCGCAGCAATGTTTGAAAGATGGGGTGTGGAAGGTCCCCAGGGTTTACCAATTGCAGAGCCTGGGGCAGGAGAAGGGCCAGATTCGATCGACGACCCCGGCGGAGCCTCGGAGCAGTTCATAAGTCGCGGACGTTTAGCCTGTGGCAGCCCACTAGGTGGGCTACGGGGATCTGTATAGGAGTGGGGTGAAGCGTAGTGGGTGGACGAGGCAGGTGTAGAGGCAGCGCCAACGTCTGGACTTAGAGCGGCAGCGGTTTGCAAGGGACGCAAACGGTTTGGATGAGAGGATGAATCCTCACCAGGACGCGGTGGGCGAAGGTCAGGACTTTGGCCAGGCTGTGGCTGGCCTTGGTCTGCATCCATCAGTGGGCTGGGATTACCATAGCCAACGCCAATCCGACCCATGCCTTTATCGTGCATGACGACGCGTTTCCATTTTGCAAGTACGTTGTCATAGTCCCATCGGGTTGAGTCGGCACTAATTTGGCTGTCTTGGGCATCTAATTCCCGCGCTACTTCCCGTGGTAGGGGAAGTGTGTCTGGGGGAAATAGCGCAAACTCCCGAGGCCACTGGCATGATTCGAGACGCTCGACTTGTGCACGAAGCTGGTTTGCTTCTTGTTGTACGCGGGCAAGTTGCTCATCCCCAGACTTACGCTTCTCTGCCTCCCGAGCGAATGCGCGCATGATCTCGAGCTGCCAGGTGTCGCGACGGGTCTCGTATGTAAGGGAGTGCCAATGGTTGTAGGCTAATTCCAAGTGTCGAAGACTCATCTCCTCGTGTTGCTGTGCGTTGCGGTATATCATGCTCTGGTCCATGCCACTATGGCGGTGCTTCGTCTGGGTGGAGTCTGCTGCTAGGAGTTGTTCGGTCTGCCATTGTGCAACCTTGGAGCGGAGCGCCTGACGAACAATATCGCGGTGCTCAGAACCGGGAGCCTGTAGTGGGAAGGAATCCGAAGAGGAGAATGGTTGCGGCGCAAACAGGCTTGGTGGAGGAGGGAGTAACTGCAGGCACAGGGAGGGGAAGGTTTGAGCGTGAATCTCGAAATCGAATGGTGACAGACGAGGCCGTACGCGAGAGCTAATTTTCTGTCAGCTTAAATGGTTTCAAAATGAGATAGCTCAACGTACGTCGCAGCTTTGATGTTATCGAGAACTTCACGCAGCGCCAGCTCCAGCGCTCGCATCGTATCTGGTTTGCTGGAACCAGCGCCTCTGCTCGCGTAGTCCGGCAGCTGTAACGACCCAGCGCGAGATTGCGACGGCGCAAGCCGAGGCCCATCCGGGACACGACTTGGGTTGGGGAGATCATTGATCACACCAGTCGCATGCCAGGTGGGCGTGTTAAACATCATGCGCACCGGAGCCTCCCGCGTCTTCGACCCCGTGTCAGCTGTTGTGTACGAGTCCGACGGGGTCTTCTTCTGACCCCTTTCAGGACTATCATCATGTTTCCCTGTAGACGTGCGGGCCTGGCGACGGGTGATCCCACTGCGGATCCGACGGATCTCTTCGACATCGTGGATACCGTCGGGTTTCTTCTTGAAGAGGAATTGGTCGAGGTGTCGACCCAGGGACGAGGAGGTGAAGGCTTGCTGGCAGTACTGACATTTGCGGTCTTTGGAGGCGAGATTCGCTTTCGAGTTCGACTGGTCGTCGCCGGCAGTCGAGCCTTCTGGCGTGTCCCTGGAGCCTTCTTCCTTCATGGTTGAGGAGGCGGAAGGGGGGTTGGAGGAGCTGGGACGCGTTCGAGATAGGTGTGGAGCTTTCAAAGCTATTCAGTCATGGCATAGAAACCAAAGGGCTGAAGTTTCAAGTACCGAGGCCAGAATTGGTGAATCGCATGGAGAGGTGGAAGATTCCGAAGGGAATGCCAAGCTTTCGGGCGCGGAGATGTTGCGCGAGCAATTGGGGGCCAGCGATGGAAGATTTATCTACTTTAGATGCTCTCGTGTGTAACACTTTTCGATGCTACCTATGCAGGTATTGAGTAGTCATTGCGATGTAACTGATCGGCTGCCCCGCCATCAGTTTGCAGCTGCATGGATGTCACTGCATAGTCCACCTATAGCTTTGGGTAAAGAAAAGAAGTCTATGAGACTTCATTATTTCGGGAAATAAGAAGAGTGTTATATGTGATGGTAGAGTAAATTATGTCCGAAGCTGGAGAATAACCTTCACTATCTATCAATTCACAAAATATCCAAATTTATATACATGAAACACTCCCACACCATCACGACCTGTTGACTTCACTCTTTCTCGTCTTGCGCTCGCTAAGCCATCTTTTCATATTCCGAACTCCACGCAAATACAGCCAGGAGAAGGCAAAAACCGCGGCAAAATTGAAGATGACATACCCCCAGAAGATACCCTGGAGACTGTCAGGCTTTGAGTCCACGAGGTGAAGAGGATAGTACTTACATAGGCCCTCCATTTGTGCGAATAGAATATGTTGAGGCTTTTCGCCTAAGGAATATAATCTCCGATTAGCTGTGCTCACATTCCTCCCAGGTGAGAAGGATTAAGGGGTGAACTCACA
>ERZ1673737.2970-NODE-2970-length-13474-cov-4.135480_pt1 | contig 13474 bp, 17 predicted proteins | sample MGYA00580211_ERZ1673737 | MGnify/ENA primary metagenome ERZ1673737 (study PRJEB41218, sample SAMN15661789) | gut metagenome | host: Homo sapiens | place: Canada: London | collected 2015-08-20/2019-03-30 | study: EMG produced TPA metagenomics assembly of... | reverse complement strand
AAAGAAAACATAGTAACATACGAGTTGGCTCTTTAATGCATCCAGCAAAACACGGTAAAATCCACAAGCCACCACGAACCTCCCCCCTCAACTCACACATGGGAAAAGAGAAAAAAACATGATTCTCTTCCCTAGGACACACAAAAGAAGCACACTCAACAGACGGAGAGAGGGATAGGAGATCCGGGTGTCAGAAACGAATTCTTATACCGGTCGTGGAGCATATCCCGAGATTCAGGCAGTTTAGTTGCCGCCGAGGCTGGGGAAGTTCTTCTCGTCGACGGTAGGGCCGGCGGGGCCGCGGGCAGCGCCGCGGGGAGCACCACCACGGGCAGCGGGGGCACCGCCACGGGGAGCACCACGGGCAGGACGGTCACCACGGGGGGCGCGGTCGCCGCCACGGGCACCACGCTCACCACCACGGGCAGGGCGGTCACCACGGTCACCACGGCCGCCACGGCCACCGCGGGGGGCAGGGCCGCTGCGGGGAGGCTCGACGTAGCGCAGGTCAACGTCGAGGAAGTTCTTCTCCTTGCGCTGCTTCTCGCGCTTGGTCTTCTCGCCAGAGCCGGCGATGTAGGACTCCTCGTCATCCTTGGCGAGCTCCTTGGCCTCGGCCCACTTCTTATCGAGCTTGCTGCCCTCGTTGGCGGCGCGGACGGGCTTGGCGGCGAGGGTCTCCTTCTGGGCCTTCTCGGCCAGGTAGTCGGCGAAGGACTTGGAGTTATCGGGCTCCTCCTTGGCTTCCTCGTCAGCGGGAGTCTGGGGCTCGGCCTCCTCGTTCTTAGCGATCTTCTCGCCCTGGCGCTCGTCGTCCCAGGCCTTCTCGCCGCTCTCGGCACCCCAGCCCTGCTGGACCTGCTTGCGGGTGTCACTGTATGGCGTTAGTCCCAGATGCGACGTTATGTCGCAAAAACATATGTATGTTTTCGCTTTGGATTGCTTCGCGGGATCGCTTACGTCTGGCCAGTGCGGGACTGGCGGTCACCGCGGCCACCACCGCCACGGCGGCGAGCGGGCTGAGCAGCCTCGTCAGTGGGCTTCTCGCGGTTGTTGTTGCGGCCGGCGTTGCGGTCACGGAAAGCTACCCTCATGTTAGTCCCATCGTTCCATCTCAGATCACTCGGTTGACCACATACCGGCCTCGTTGCCAGCGGTCACACGGCCACCGCGGCGAGCGTTGGTCTCATTGTGACGAGCGGCGGGCTCCTTGGGGGTATCACGCTTGCCGGAGCGGTCAGCGGTGCGGTCGACAGCCCTCGTGGGGGGAGGAGCGGGTCTGCTAGGGTCGAGCTCTGGGTCGTTACCTGAGAGGAAAAGACAAGGTCAGCTATCAATGCGTTGAAAAACGGAGACTGATCGGGTTGGAATTGCGATTGAGAGGACGAATTGTAGTCGGAAAAGATAGCCGGTGCTCAAGGGAGGGGAAATTTACCCAGAAGCTCATAGAGGTTCTATTTGCGAAAGGTTCAAGTTAGTTACTGGTCAAAAATCCCTGGAAATCCCGAATTTCCTCCAAATCTCGAGTTGACCGGTATTACGTCGCCGGCGGGCGCGCGAGAGAGCTTTCAATTCAGCGTACCTTGGACCGTACGTCGGCCATGACGCCTGTTGTTGCGGAGGCCTTCCGGGGGGAGGCGCTTCGACTATCGTAGACCGTTGTCTAGAGGAGGTAACGGGGCACAAGGCAGAACCCAAGGAGATCCGGCCTTCAAGATTGATGATGATGAAGCAGAATAGAGGGAGGTCCACGGTTTGTGGTTGCTGGGTGCAGAGTGACTAATCAGGAAAGGCGGCTTCTGCTCCTAAGCGAATGTGCCCGCACCCGTTGATTGGCTGCCCGCATGCTAGGGCTTAGGGTACCTTACATAATGATTGCGTCAAGACATACTACGGGGGAGCTTCGTTTGCTCGACAGTAGAGATATACCCAGGCGCATGGTTATTTGAGTTCGTTAGAATGACCTTCCTGTGGTGAATCTGTCATGCTGTGGAGTCTGTCGATCTGGTCGATGTGGACTACGCCTACAGGAGCTATGTAATCGGGCTTATCCATGGTCATAATAGAGATGCATAAGCTTATATTCAATGTGAGTAGAGAGTCTGCATATCAGCTAGAAGCTGTCGATTATCTCCACTGTCATTCAACCTTGTCAATCCTTGCCATTCAATCGTTGCTGTGAGGACCAGGCCGCAGTTCCATCGGTTTCATGGTCAATTACTCCTGGAAGTACACATCGGCCTTAATGTCCGCTAGCAAGGCTTGGCCGGAAATCTCCTACCTGAGGCCCTAGCGAGACTTCTCGCTAGAAGTAGGGTTGTTAATGACTACGATGTTAGGCAACTAGTTGTCAATCTTTAAGGCCTCTAAAATAGGCAGAGACTTAACACGAAGACTAACTGGGGCACCGATCACCTCCACAGTCTCCTTTATAACAATGCCCTCCTTAGTAATAGCGTGGTAATAAAAATCGGTAGCATCCTTCTCTAAAGCAAGATGATAGAGAACGTAGTATCTCCCTTATTTACAACCCTAGAGCAATGCCAATTGTACGAGAACGGTTAGTCCAATAACCCAAGCCAATGATATCGCCCCTCGGAGCTCGGAGTTAAGCGACAGCAACGACAAGCGTAGATATAGAAGCAGTATGATTCCCTCCATGTCATCTTTCTTAGCCAAATGATAAATTTCTAAGATGGCCCTAGACAAACAAGCTCCAGTTGGCCAAGAGCCGCGCAAGCGTCGAGCTCACACCAAATCCAGACAAGGCTGTCGGAACTGCAAAATTCGCCGTGTGAAAGTAAGCCTACAACCTCTATCCGTGTACAGTATCATCATTAAACCCAAACGTTAATCGACCCCTAGTGTGACGAAACCCGCCCCCAATGCCAAAAATGCATGCAATACGGCGTCAGCTGCAACTATACAGCCCAAGCTCAAGGCCAACCCCCAGACCTACTAGCCTGGCAAATCAGGGAACCAAATAAACCCGAAACCAACAGAGCAAGACAGATAGTATTCAACGCAAAGCCAATCCCCACGATGCTCCTATCTCCAATTACGGTGGGAAATGGCCCAGATTCATTCATACTTGATATCGAGAGCCAGGCTCGACTATATCGCTTCCAGACGCGGACTCTGCCTACTATTGGTACACCGAAGATGTCAGCATTATACCAGAGGGTTATTATAGGATTGGCATTACCAGTAAGCCTAAATTGAGATCATAACAGTCTAACATAGAACGCACCAGACTAACAGTATCCCCTGCTAGCACCCATTCCTTATGCACACAATCTTAGGCATAACAGCAACCCACGACCGCCTCTCACTAACACTACCATCAAAACTACCATCAAAATCAACATCACCACCACCAATAACCCACCAAGAATCCCACCACCGCCAACAAGCAGCCAAAAACCTAATAAAAAAGCTCTCTACGGCAATAAACCCCCAAGACCGCGACGCCGTCTGGGCCGCAGCAGCTTTACTGGGAGTAACAAGCCTAACCCCAATCGAATCAACAACACCACAAGAAACATGGCCATTGAAAAACCTGGATAAACCGCCGGACCCGTCAGATCTCCAATGGATGGACCTAACAAAAGGAAAAGAAGCAATCTGGAACGTGACGAATCCCCTGCGCCCAGATAGTGTCTTCCACATCATCAAAGTTGTATATCGGGTTTTGACAGTTGATCCGGGGATATGTGCTATATCGGAGTTGAAGGTTGAATTTGTGGATGTATTCAACCTCGCAGATCACGATAAACCTCACGGTCCCAGTATCGATATCAATTCCACCGGAGAGGATGGAAATGGAACCCGCAATCCTAACCCCTATCTAAAAGCAATATCAATCCTAACCCACCTCCGCGGCCCAGAATGCAGAAATGGTTCTATACCGCGGGACCTGGCGTTTATTAGTTTTATGGAGGGGTCATTTAGGCGGTTGTTGCAGGTGAAAGATTTGCGCGCTTTGCTTATTCTTGCGTACTGGTATGCACCGGTTTATTGCTAGGAGGGATTGGTTGGAGTGTCGGGCTATTTGTTTGTACTTGGAGATTGTTTGTGCGGATGGGGATGAGGGGGTTCTTGGTTTAATGGGGTGGCCGAGGGAGATGTGCGGGTTAAATTAGGGTTGAGGATTGAGGTTTGGGTGCTTTCGTTTCTTTGGATGAGAATGGAAGGGATGATGTTGGTGATAGTATTGGTGATGATGTGAATATCGATTCATATATTCATACACAACACATGTAAAAGATAATAACCGATCAAGTTACCTCCCAGAAAACCAGAAGAAAGGAACATTGGTATCAAACCCCTCGCAACAACGCCGGGCAATGCTCAAATAAAACTTTTAGATAGATATGACCATTTACCATTCCAAATGGGGAACAGCAACAGTAGAGAAGAAAAATGAACCTCGAGGGAAATATAAAACAAGAGAAAAAAAAAGGAGAATAATAAACAATAAAAGAGACAATTTTTCTTAAATCGGCCATTCATTGCCGCGAGTTATTCTGCTCGTAGTTGAATGGCGTGGGGAAGTGCATGCTGGCACTCAACCCGAACGGATCTGTATCCAGCATCGGCTCATACTGTCCGAGGAGGTGATTTGCATTATTGAAATCGCCGGGGGTGCTCTCGCCTGCTGACTGGTTGAAGCCAGACATGTGCGAGCCCGAGGCGACGGACTGTGGCGTGAAGCCTGGCACGAAGGATGATGAGCCATCGTGCTCGTCGTCGACGAGGTCGGCTTGGGCGTCGTATTCTTGTTCTGCTTGGGAGGTCAGTTTGGGATTCCGGAATGGATAATTGGCATGCTTACCGAGCTGGTCGTAATGTTTCTGGAAAGGAGAGGGATAGTATGCTGCAGCAACGCGTCCCCCGCGTGGCCCCATACGCGATGACTTGGCGTCTGAGGGTTCCGTCTGCGGCATGCTAATCGCCGGCGGCGAGGTCTGGTTGTAACTCCGTGGTTGGGGGAGGAGCTGGGGACGACCCTGACCTCCTTGATCGACGGGGGACATGGCGCCCTGGAAGCCGAAGCCTGGCGACTTGGCGTGGGATGGGGAGGAGACGTGGGAGGTGGGTGTGGCCTGGAACTGGGGGGATGGGACGCCGTAGGCACCTTCGCGCTGGGAGATGCCGAAGGCTTCGGGCTTGGAGGCGATGCCCGCTGGGTGTCGGGTTGAGCGCGCACCTGGTGCGCTCTTTTGTGGCATTGGGTTTGTTTTGGGGGGAGCGCCCGGCGCTCCGGTCTTGAGGCGTAGCTCGGCTTGGACGTCGATGCCCTTTTCCAGGAGGATGCGCTCCAACAGGGAGTTTTTGTAGCGCAGCATTAGGCATTCGTCGGCGGCGCTGCGGTGACTTTGCTGGAGGCTTTGAAGCGATTCTTCATTGCGCTTGATGGTTGTCTCTAGTTGGCGGATGTACTCTGTCCTGCGCTCGCGGAAGGCGGCTTGGGCCTGGCGGTTGCGCTGCTTGCGCTCTTCCGAGGTGGCATAGATCTAGGGAGGTCAGTCAATGGATGCCAACATGGAAAGATGATCGAGGAATGCGGGGCCCCAGGTTTGCAAAGATGTTACGTACAGGTTTCCTGCCTCCCTTCCTCTTCTGTGTTTGCGCCGCATCTTGAGTCAAGACTTCGGCTTCGGGGTCCGGCGTTGACACGCTTGAACTGATTGACCCATCTGGACCGGGTTCATGCTTGGGCATGGGGTCCATCACCATGTCATTCTCGACAGAGACCATTCTACCCTGTGCCTGCGGCCCGCAGACACAGCTTCCCCGCGAAAAAGGAAATAAAAAAAAGGCGACAAACGCGCGTCTAGGCGGTTAGAATGACATAAAAGAAACCACAATTCAAAGGCAGACAGAGAGATAGGAAGAAGAGAAAGCCGTGAGGTAAAACGATTGACTAAGTTGAATAACAGAAAAGTCTGAAGGGGAGGGGCTCTCGCCTATACGGATTTTTCCTTTCTTTTTCTTTTTTTCTCTTCTCTTTAGCCTCTTTGGGGTCATTTCTCCACTTCGACCAAGGCGCAAATTTGCCCGCGGAGTTCCAAGTGTCAGGCCATTAGGAGGCCGAATAGCCGATACCGGGACCCCCAAATAGTCATCTCCCTAGGTATGCTCTATGCTACTTAGGCTCACCGTACCTACTCCAACTGAACCACATGACCTTCTAGAATCACGCGCCCACCTACGTGGCCAATTGCTCTGGGATGTCCCCTTCCCCGGACTTTCCAAGATACTACCCCTACATGTGGTACATGTACGTGCAGAATTTTCAGCCGGCAACTCAACTTTGGTGCGGGGATATTTGCCAAGAGGGATCGGGCGCATTGCAGATGTTCATCTAAGATGATCTCATTTAATTATGATGCCATAGTCCTGTTGCTAAGTTACTTATAGGTGCGTACATGTAGGTGTAAGCGAGGCAATATACAAGACAAACACAGACAAACAGACAAACAGACAAACAAGTCATGGGACTTGGCTCGGCCCTCCAGATCGTCCGGGTTGAGTTGCGAGATCCAAAGTAGATCTTGTTTTTATTTCCTATTTCTGTCTTTAGCACTACTGCAAGTCTATAGAAATCAATTCCAATTGACATTGGCTTATAGTATCTGTTTATTGTTTATTGTTCGCACTGTACTCCGTACGCCATGCTAACCCTCGGCGATCGGCATTACCGTTCGGTTCCCCGCCAAACCCATCACATGCGAACATCTCCAGACCCGACGCTTCTCTCCGTTTCACCAACCCCTTGCTTAACACCCGCAATTATTCGTCATGGAGAACGTGTCGCCCGCCCAGGGCGACCAGCCTAAGGACGTGGCAGAGCAAACAGAGCAGACCACAACCGCGCCTGTTGATGTCAAGCCGCAGACCGAAACCAAAACCGAGACCGTGACCCCGAAGAAAGAAGTAGACGATGATGAAGACTCAGATTTTGACGAGTTAGATGGTAAATCGCTCTTCTGACCCCACTGTATATATCAGACTTCTAATTAACAACCCAACAGACGTCCTAGACGACTTCTCCAAACCAAAACCAGCACCAGCACCAGCGCCCGCACCCGCACCATCATCAACCGCAAACCCCGATGAATCAACGGGCGTCGCACCAGCAAACTTTGATGAAGATGCCTTCCTCAAACAACTAGAAGCAGAGATGGCCAATATGATGGGCGGGGGCGGGGCACCACCGGGAGCTGGAGCTGGAGCTGGCAACCCAGCAGATTTCCAAGCAACAGTCGACCAAGGCGCCGACGTCTTCGCTAAACAACTCGAAGAAAGCGGGATTCCACCAGGTGATTTCCTGAAGCAGTTGCTTGCGGATGTTATGGCCGAGGAGGGTGGTGGGGGTGCATCAGCTGAAGGTCTTGCTGCCGCTGCCGCGGCGGCAGGTCTCGGCGGATCTGGCTCTGGATCAGGATCTGGATCTGCTCAAGGTAGCAAGTCCTCACCCGCCTCAACAGAACTAACCGACCAACCCGCCGAGTCCTTCAATGACGCCATCAAACGAACAATGGGCCGAATGAAAGAATCAGGCGATAAAGCCACCGCAGCGGCAAGTTCAGAAGATGACATCTCAGACGATATGCTAGCGCAACTACTTAAAGCCGTCGAAGCCGGTGCAGCAGGTGCAGGCGACGAAGGGGATTTGTCGAAGATGTTTATGGGGATGATGGAGCAGCTTTCTAATAAGGAGATGTTGTACGAGCCGATGAAGGAGCTTGATGGGAAGTTTGGGCCTTGGCTTGTCAAGAGCAAAGCTGAGGGGAAGGTTTCTGAGGAGGATATGGGACGGTATGAGACTCAGGCGAAGGTTGTTAAGCAGATTGTGGGGAAGTTTGAGGAGAATGGTTATTCGGATGATGATCCTAAGTGTCGGGAGTATGTTTGGGAGAGGATGCAGGAGGTGAGTTTTGATTTCTTCTATGTGGTGACGGGTTTCTTTGGATTGATTGCTGACTATTGGGTTGGGTGTAGATGCAAGCTGCTGGTAGTCCGCCTGAGGAGCTTGTTTCGAATCCGCTTATGGAGGATCTAGGTGGGCTTGGTGCTGGTGCTGCTGGAGCCCCTGGTATGCCAGATTGCCCGCAGCAGTGATCTAATTGTGGATGTGGATGTGGATATGAATGAAGATTGGAGAAGTGGCTTGAAGTTGAAGTTGAACTTGTCATGCTTGTTCCTCGGCTCTGTACTGTACATATACACAACTCTTGTCGATACCCTTATTTACATGCAGACCGAATTGCTCACAGTTCCCATACCATCCCATATCCCAAAGAACGCCACGCAATGCCATGCTATGCATAACCATAAATTCAAACAATAAAATCAATACCTCGCCCTTCTCACGACATATCCATATCCTGAGGCCCATTCCCAAACTGAGAATCCGACAATCCCATAAAGATATCATCATACTCATCATCACTAAACGGAACACGAGACCCATCCCCCCTCAACGTATCAACCCGTCCAGGGAGAGGAGCAGCAACACCCTGTGTCTCCCTCAACGCCATCTCCATCGCCTCCTCTTGAGAAATGAATTCATCCAATGCATCAGCTTCGCCAGGAAGCATATCATCCTCCCCCTCCCCCTCAAACTCCCCATCAAACTCTAACCCCATAACCTCCCCATCAGCAGCCATACTCTCCTCCCACCGCCGCCGATCAGCAAGACACTCCATGCGCATCATCTGCTCACCCCGTGCCTCGAAACGGCCGCTATCACGCTCATTGCGCACGCGATTAAGGAACATTTTGCGCGTTTTGCTGCGGGCGAGGGAGGGGGCGTTTTTGAGCGGGTTGGCGATGGTTGAGGCGTAGCGCGCTTCGAATTTTGGTTTCGAGCTTGTGCGTGTTGGTGTTGTTGGTGAGAGGGGCGAGGAGGATGTATTTGTGTTGACTGGGAAGGTGAAGGGGTTGTTGGAGGTGAAGGGTGTGTAGGAGGTTGAGGTTGGGGCGTTGAAGGTTATGGGCGATTGGTGGTTGTTTGTGTGGCGGGTTATTGGTTCGCTTTGGATGTTGAAGGGTTGGAAGGAAGTGGTTATGGGTGAGGAGTCGAGGAATGCATTTGTATTGTTGGCGTTGGTGGTGTTCGCGTTCTCGTCCATGGCGCTTGGCTTAGGCGCGCCGCTTCGCGTCGGTGACATTGTCCATGGGGGCGTGGAGATGTTCGTGCTACGTTGGCCTAGGGGGGATGGTCGGGCTGGAGTGTAATAGCCTGTTTGGCGGAATGGTGTTGAGGGTGGGTGGGCGAACATTTTGGGGTTGGATCCGTTCGGATGCGGAAGGGTTGCGTCAGTGGTTAATAAGGGTTGAGTTGGGTTGAGGTTTGGGATTGATGAGTTTATGTTGTGGATTATCGTGGAGTATTTGATCAAGAGGATATGGTGAGAGCGAATTGATATGAAATTGGTAGGCTGGGAGACATGTACTGCATGTATCTCGCGTGTAAGACGCGTGCTGGAATGCGTCACGTGAAGCTTCGGTTTGGACCGATCTGATCCAACGATCTACGTTGATTAGGCTCAAGTTAATTAATTTAGTGTTAATTTAATTCATATACGGAGTAAAGAGGGTATACCTGCTATGACTGAATCCATTTGTCTCAAATTACATACATAAGGTTGAAAAAGGCCTTTGCACTTGGCGTCTAGATACACTATACAGCGTCCAATGCTCCAGAAAGAAAAGATTGTCGAGACAGAATGAACTTAATCACAGATAAACCAAGCGCTTCGACACGGGGAATCAAAAGAGACGGGCAGAACCCGTAAAGCAGTGCCGGATTTTATCAGTCGCGCGAGGATCGAGAGATGCGATCGAAAGGAATGTGATGGTTGCTGGAACGCTCAATGAATGTGCAAATGTCCAATCTATGAAAGAGAGACCAGGCGAAAGACGCCTAAAAGTGATAAAAATAAGTCCGCAACCGAAAGAAAGAAGCAACCGTGCCCTCGCCTATCCATAGCGCCTGTAAATTGCATGATGATCGTACAAGTTTTACACTGAAAGTGTCAATTCCGCGTCTTAGAAGTTGGATGCCGCGTTGACAGGGCCAGGGTTGTGGTACTGATCCAGTGTGTTCTTGAAGGGGGTGTTACCGGCAGGGCTGGGAGCCTTCTCGCGAGGCCCGGAGCCAACAGCGGTACCGCCCATCAGATCATCCTCGTCGCCGAACTGCTCGTTGCGCTTCTTGTGGATTCTCCAGAAGACGAGACCGAGGGCACCGATCAGGATGGCACCACCGACACCGACCACAACACCGATGATGATCTTCTTGTCGGAGGAAGAGACACCGCTGGAGCCGGAGCTATTGTCGCTGTTGAGAGAAGGCGAGGTGGCATCGGAAACGGGAGTGGAAGTGGTGGTCATCACGTTGGCCACTGTGGATCCGCCTCGGGTCTCGTACGAGGTGATGGTCTTCACGACAGGAGTCTGGGTGGTGGAGGGAGGCTCAGTGGTGCTGCTGCCAGCACTGGTAGTGGCAGCTTCATTGTTGGACGAGGTTGAAGAAGTAGAAGAAGAGGAAGAAGAGGATGTGGTCGGGTCAGCGGCAGTGGTAGGCTCTGCTGACGGGGTGGTGGAAGTGGAGGAAGTCGAAGAAGTAGTGTGCTCGCTGGTAGTAGTGGGCTCAGTAGAAGTGGAGGAAGTCGAGGTCGATGATGAAGACGTCGATGTAGGTTCAGCAGAGCTCGACGAAGAGGTCTCACTGGTGAGATTTAGGATATCAGAGACACCACCACTCTGGGCTGCGACAGCAGTCAACAGCAGAGCGTGGACGATGAACGAGAGGCTGGAGAGACGCATGATGAACAAAACGAGGGAATATGACCAAAGTCACGATGTGAGTCGAAAGTCGAAGTGTCAAAAGGATAAGCAGGAATGAAAAAGGGAGTCCAAGCGAACCTTTGGAAACACATCAATCACACTAGGCCAGATTGGGTTAAACTAGTCTCAGACTAGCACAAGCGCCGAGAGATCTGCAGTTCTGATTGGCTGGGGCTTTCAATAGACACGCGCCGTTGTCGCCTGGTCAATTTGCTCCTTTCCATCGGGATTGAGGGTTGAGGGATTTAGGAAATTACAGAGGCGAATTTTGGGAATTGCATAACATAGATATGAACAATCATGAGAAAAACATAGAATCACAATACCTTGTGTAGAAAACTCTGAGGGTGACCCCTCGCTTCCGGGCCCATAATAGTCCCATATTTAGTAACAAACCAGCCCTGGAGATCTTCTGATCTTCCCACTCTCCGTACGTTAGTGTCCTGTACAAAGTATATGCACTGTGTGCTGTAAGTACATGTATGACATTCAAATGCTACCCTCGACTACTACCTATGTTTACTCTTTTTTGAATGGCAAATTCTCACGTGGGATGATTTATTAGCCCTAGCGCCGGGCCTTCCAGCCCCAGTCAAAGAAGCCGACACAGCCGGTCCTAAAACGGCCTAAAAGTTCGCAGTCTCTTAACCCTAGCCCTGACAAGGGTCGCATGTTCTGGAATTTGGCCGGGTACGTACACATGCTGCACAGGGTTGTTTTTGGAATCCACAGGGATTCTAGGGTTCTAGACTCAAGGGACTTGGTCATCATAGAATATCCTGTCAAGGTGTAAAGTATAATACAATGTTTATTATTCTGTTCTCTGAAATCTGCGAGTAAGGCGTAACATAGAGTACACATTGCTACACTGACATTGCTGACGGCTGGCCTAACTCGCTCTCCTGCAGAGTCGCACTATTGATGGTCTCCATGACGTACAGATCGTCGACTCTACCCAAAATTGGCGCTGACAGTCTCGAATAGTTGCCTCGTCTGCACTGCTGGTGCATTTTTCCTTTGCCTTGGCAACGAGGCACAGTCGGCGCTAGGACGGATCCCCCGGATAGAGTGAGGGGCTTTGTCTATGTATGGTTATGTGTTTGGCTCGGTGGCTCTTGAATACCCACAATCTGCCAGGTCGACATTGGACTGTTGGGCAACAATCTCATCAATTTGATATTCATCAGGGACTTTATTTGAGGCCATGTTTACCGCTGGCCTCCCATCGCTATTTTTGGCCCCTTGTTTGGTGTTTTGGTCGAGTACTTCTGGCCTGTGCGTCCACGTTTCGGCCACGTTATGCTATACAGCAGTCCATAGGAGTATTCTTTAAGAATTTCAATGAATAGGCTCTTTCTTTTTTATCTTTTGTAGTCGAGTTGGAGAGCTATCCATGACATCGCATTCTTGGCTATTTATATTCCTTTGTCTAAGTCTATACAAATCGCAGAAACTCAGCATACATTCAACGTCCGCTCTCCAAAAACTCCGGACTGAATGGATAATCCGCATACCCGGCTTCTTGCATAGCCGCATAGAAACTATCCCGGTCATACCGATTGAGTGGAAGCTGATGTTTCAGACGGAAGGGCAAATCAGGGTTCGCAAGGAAATGCCGGCCAAACACAACAGCAACATCATTGCCCTTGTACTCATCAAAAGCAGCATAGACATTCTCCGGCTTATACCCACCGGCAACAAGAACTGGAGATGTCTTCCCCCAAATATCCAAAAGGAAATCAATCCCCTCAGTCTTCTCACAGTCCACATTGTTGATCACGCGAGACTCAATCAGATGAAGATATGCGAGCTTAAGCTCCTTCAACCGCTCAACAAGATATCCAAACTGAGCAACAGGATCAACCATCTTCATCCCCTGCCATGTATTCCACGGACTAAGACGGAACCCAACACGGTCAGCCCCAACAGCTTCAACCAACTCCTTAGCAACCTCCAAACCGAATCTCGCGCGATTCGGAACATTCCCACCCCATCCATCCGTCCGTTGATTTGACACATCTTGCAAGAACTGATCAACAAGATACCCATTAGCACCATGAACCTCGACCCCATCAAACCCAGCCCGAATGGCATTCTTCGCGGCGACACCGAAATCCCCGATAATACCGCGGATCTGCTCCTCGCTCAACTCGTTCGGCACAGGCATCCCAGCTTCCATCGCGATAGGGCTCGGAGCGAGCACCTCATACCCTCCCTCCTTCTGCAATGTAGTTGGATCCGCGGCCCGGCCAAGCGCGATCAATTGGCAGAAGATATAACTGCCCTTGGCGTGCACAGCATCTGTAATCTCTTTCCAGGCTTGGATGTGGGATTCCGTGTAGATTCCTGGCCCGTTGGGGATTCCGCCGCTGGACGGGGAGATTAGGGTCGCTTCAGCTATGAGCATTGTTCCTGGTACAGAGGCGCGTTGCTCGTAGTATGTTTTTGAGAACGGGAGTGGGGTATGATCCTCATCGGCGCGTAGGCGAGTCAGGGGCGCCATTATTACTCGGTGGTTTAAGGCTGCGTGGCCGATTTGGAGGGGTTCGAATAGTTTGGAAGACATGTTTGGGGTTGGTTGGATTGGATGGATGGTAGGTAGGTAGGGTCTGAG
>ERZ1673737.2967-NODE-2967-length-13480-cov-3.807374_pt1 | contig 13480 bp, 15 predicted proteins | sample MGYA00580211_ERZ1673737 | MGnify/ENA primary metagenome ERZ1673737 (study PRJEB41218, sample SAMN15661789) | gut metagenome | host: Homo sapiens | place: Canada: London | collected 2015-08-20/2019-03-30 | study: EMG produced TPA metagenomics assembly of... | reverse complement strand
CAGCGAGTGACACTCTGGGACGCGCTCCGCCTGTCGCAGGCAAAACCAGCCGCCACAGGGAACATGGCTTCTCCCGAGTACTATTGCGAGCACACGATTGGAGACATAAATTGTATACACTCCTGCTGGAGTCGGCCCAGTTCCGTCGAGGAGATTGACAACATTTCCGAATGGCACAAATTGCTCACCCTCTCCGATGCCAGACGCCTCGTCATCCAGTCTATTCTCGCCCTCGAACATACAGGGATAGACGGCGAGGGAAACTTGCAAGCTTGGTGGCCATTCTCCGAGAGTCCACTGACCAGTCGCATCTCCCGGAGCACGTCGAAGGAAACCCACGATTGGTTCCGGATGATCAAAGATGGCCGCGATGTGTCAAGCTTCGCCGTTCTCAGCCAGCGTTGCCTGGAGTTCGGCGAGCGAAGATGTGTTCAAAAACTTTCTGGTGCGTCTAGGAACGGGAGCTGCAAGGTGTACCAGACAGGTCTATACACTCGAATTCTGCCTGTCAAAGGGACTCTAGCTAGCCTGGTTCAGGGTGCCAAGCTTCTGGTGGGGAATGCCATTCTCACCGTTGAACAGGCATCACAGACCGAGAGAGAATCCGTCATCATTGCTACTGTAAGCGCTAATCCATTTCGCGTTCTTGAAGGTTTCCTGGGAGAAGGGAAGATTCTTTGTGTCCAGGAGCATGTCCATCATGACATTCCGACAAGCTTGTCGATTCCGATGTTTGTATATTAACTCGAGGACAGTCATTACCGTGTGGGGTATGGAGGAATTGACGTTTGATATACCTTGTTATGAAGGCTGATCATTTACCTATGGCACATTGTTCTTTGCGATAACTATCTTTGCACTTTATGACTCCCAATGACATCTTTTATGGCCATATATATCAACGCATAGAGTTGGTTGACTTTCAAATACATTCTATATTCAACTGGACAGTTATGCCACCGAGCTGAGACACCAGCGCTCCCAGAGGTGGGCAGGGCGGCCAGGGCACTCAAACTACGGGGAGCAAAAAAAATCACACAACAAATGGACTACGTTCAGTACCTGCTGATTGTTGGCCGACGCTTTAGGTTTCCGAAATAGTGCTCTAATGACCCATTTTGATATAAACGGATTGCAAAGAGTGAACACATGAAGATGAACCGTCCCGGTCAAGTTCTAAGTCTTTTGGTCAATCGCGACGATCGTCTGAGTTCGGAAGAGACGCGTTCGCCATGCGATATTTGGCGTTTCGTTGACCCACATCAAAGAAGTCACATGGCAGGTCCTGCCCAACGGAAGTATTAGTTTGCTCTTTTGCTTTCCTGTGTAATAGCGTCGCTAGTCATCGAAGATTTTCCAGGCACACTGTGAACCTCTCTTCGTTCCTCGGCCTGAGAAACATTGCCTTTCTCCGTGCCTTGATCGCTTTCTTAAAATTGTTAATATAACAGCCGCAAAGAGTCGTCGAGTTGCTCTTCTAAAGCAGGTAGAAATAGAGCAAAGTTAAGTATCCAGGAACACCACGGTTTTCATCGTTCCAAAGCGCAAAAGCGTGACTAGGTTATCTCTGTCGGTCGTTTTTGGATTTGTCTTTCTTTCTTTTTATTTTCAATTTTTCCTTACCCACGCTGACCGGCTGTTCTCACTAATAGCGTCAGCTTCCAAGTGAGTACATGTATCGTACCACTTGTCATTGGTCAGCCAAGCAAAGCCAGGGTCGTCAGGCGCAATAAAACTCGGTCAGCAAGGGTTGACGCTGAGACTCCAATCATTGGCTTTGCTAGGCGATAGAGCTCCATCCCACTTGTAGGCCATGGTGAAGACAGAACGAGCAAAGGTACCTTTGTAATAGGTGATGTTGTTTCCTTTACCGATCTTGGGTTGAATGCTTTAGGTATGTTTTTCTATCATAAATCTAGCCCTGTTGAACAATTCTGAGAACCAGGTTACAGAGGATCCAACCTCCGTCGCACCTTGATAGCCACCGGAGTTCAGTGTCTGCAGCAAGCGCAGGGAAATTCTTTCATGGCCACCTACTCGGTGGTTTACCTCAAATTACTCGGCATCCAGGACATTTACAAGATTCAGATTTTGATGTCGCTCACCATGGCCCTTGCCTCCGGCTTCGCGTTCTACATACCTGATCGTTTTGGTCGACGTTGGCTGCTAATCGTCACCGCGGTGACCTTGTGGGTTAGCATGTACATAATTTCAGCAATCCAGGCTTCTGGCTACTCGAGTCACGCGGGCGGTCAGAAGACCGCTGCTGCGTTTATATTCATATGGCAGGCGGCAATGTCTATCGGCTGGAGCAGCTGGTGAGTCCATCACCTAACATAGGATGATGAAAGCTGAGACATTTCACTGACTGGCGCCTAGTGTGTGGATCGTAACAGCCGAGGTGCCGACCCTGCAGCTCAGAGAGAAGACGATCACGATAGCCACCTTTATCGGGTTTTGTGTCTCCATCCTTGTTACTTTCGTCACTCCTTTCATTCAGGATCCTGGTTACGGAAATCTTGGAGCGCGAATTGGCTTCCTCTACGGTGGGTTTTCCTTTGCCGCTGCTATATGGGCCTTCTTGTTTTTCCCGGAGATCGGCTTTCGTAGTCTGGAGGAGCTTGATGAGTTGTTCCAGGAAAAGGTATCTGTGTGGCGCTTCCGCAAGTACCAGACAAGTGGTTATGGTGCTCAGTTGGCTGAAGTTGAGGATCCAACTCATCGCCGCGACGCAGTTTCAGACAAAACAACTGCTGGGCACGAAGAAAACTTGACAAAAAAGGGGCTTACTTGTGAACAGCGTGGATCCTGTATTGATGTATGATGGGCGTGGTATTGAGTTGATTGAACGCGAGTACATTCTGTGATAAGGCATACTATACATGCATTCTACGTGGTAATACGTAGGCCGTGACATTTCCCACAGGACTAAAAAAATTTTAGTCCCATTTCCCACTAGTCTAACGGGACTGCGAGCGGGACTCATAGGAATTCCCATATAGTCCCGTGCTAGCATAACTCTACTAAGAATTACCTGTCATGTAAAGAAGAGGGTTCTAGTGTTTGCAGGATAGAGCCTGTCACCTTGGCCTTAACAATCAACATTTAACTTATATTCTGATGTTTCGTTCATATGATAGCGGGCTCTCTCCCCTTTTTCCAAACAATCAACATAGGGTACCGTTTTGTTCTCTCGAATCATAGAGCTAGAGACCATGACTATCAACAATTGCTAGACCCGGACAACTAGATCAGCAATTCTTCGGTTTTGAGTAGAACCTAACGAGTAAAAATAAGTCAATTGTGGTAGAGCATTAAAAGGTATTGTAAACCAGATTCTTACATTTTCAATGTAGCGGACGCCCACCACGATGCCGTCCCTATCCCTAACACCATTCCCTAATGCTCCAAAGACATTGTCCTCACTTCCTTCGTCAAGACAGCACAGACAAGCAAGAACCAGCCTGGTGTAATTATCTCCGACTAAGCTTGGAAGTCGATCCTTTGTTATGGTCACCAGTTTATTCTTGGTGGTAAATCCACCATGGCGAGGATCCTTGTCGGAAATTGCATCTTGTATGTCCAAATCCGACCAGGGGTGTGGTTGGCTCTCATCCGACTCCCACTGTACAAAGGAATGCCACAGGCCAATCTCGAGCAAGCAAACCCCCAGGCTGTAAATGTCATGCTGCATGATGTACGCTTCTTCGGTCCATTGCCCCTGGCGTACAGGGTGACGATATATGTTCTTATGCCACTCAAGATCTCCCATGAGATCGGTCTGACCGTGGGCATGTCGAATACGTTCGAAGCCAATAAGGAAGGATGGCCCCACATCAGTGATACCATCATTGAATACGATTATCGTTTCAGGGCGGATACCCTTGTGGACGAATCCTGTCGTGTGGACAAACATAACTGATCTTGCGAGCTGCTTAGAAAGTTGAATGCGTTTTGTCAAAGATAACTTTGCATTGCTCAACAGAAGGCTTCGCAATGTCTTGGGATATTTAAGCTTGTCCGGTATGTCCAAAATAAATTCAAATTGCGTGGTTTGGGACAGTTGTGCAGAACCATGATGGACCTCAACTGCGCCCACGCATTTGAGAAGACCAAAGGAGTCTGGGTCAACATGCATGAGCATGCGTGCCAGATCTCGAACATGGCTTTTAATTGTCTGGAGGTTTGCGTTCATTCCATAGTTTGTTCTGTCCAACAGGACACGACGTCCATTGTATTGTGCGGTATAAGTATTCGTGCCCGGTATTTTCTCGCGGTCCATCCCCGTGGAGTCTTCCGACTTGAAAATCGAATCCGTAGAGTCATTCCTCTGTTCGGAGACGTCACGAATGGCGTTTCTGATCTGGATGAGCCTCGTCGAGGAAGGGGTGCTCCCTCCATCGTGAAGTTTCTCATCAATATTCGAGGCTGAAAGAAGTGTGATTAAGTACCATGATGGATCAAACCTTCGCTGCCATTGTTCCAGATCGGCCACGATCTTTTTGAGGCTTTTTACTAGGTACAGCACTTTGGCTCTTTCCAGAGGCTTGGAGCTTGATAGCTGGCGATCATTGCTCTTTTGAAGTATATCCCGAGCGCCATGAATCTGCTGATAGAGACCTTGGATGGCATCTGCATAGTGCGCTTGTAACGAAGGATGTAACGAAGAGGCAGAGCTCCATAGTCGTCCCAATAAGGTGACCTGTACCTCTGTTTTGAGCCAAATTCCTTCGATGATCAATGCCAGCTGCTCGATGTCCTTGCTGAGGGTTCGTATTTCTCGACAAATTTTGACGAGGTCTTTACCATATCTAGAAAGCGATAGCAAAGATAACTGTCAGCAAATCTTTTCATTTGACTTGACTCCGGAGATTGTTACTTGACACAAAGATCCAACGTCCCAGCAACAGCTAGCACCAATGACACAGCCTCCATTTCGAGTTCGCCGATAGTCTTCAAGCTGGGTCATGGACAGTGGGTAATAAGTACGAAAACATTAAGCCAAAAAAAACAAATGAAGTCGGGGGGAGGGGGAGTCTTGCATGGTCCCCCACCAACGCATCTAGTGCTTTCAGCTCGGGAAGGATGAAACGCAGATCCACGGATCAACAATTTTCCTCATGCATATGCAGGTCACCTAGGCACCTGGGAAAACATTTCAGCTGACCCCGTTTGGCGAGAGCCTGGAATCGAAACATACAGTGTGAGATATCTAACGCTCCAAGGAAAGATAGTCCATAGCCGAAAATGGACGAAGACGGGTTTGCAGAGTCGCTCAAGCTTGATGTGAAACCTGTCAGCGATGGATGTTTTCGTGAAACTAAAATCAACAGGCCAGACGAAGGCTCTCGACAAACAACGGAAATCACGTTATGGAACCGAACAGTTTGCCTGACATCTTCCCCCGCGGACAATGTGTTCCTATATGAGTCGCGACAGAAGGATCTACGAGTGTTCAAACGTCTTCGCCGACAGAAAAGTCCTGCCGACTACCGCCGAGAGCTCAGTGTGATGGAACGGGTGTTGAAAGAAGTGAAGTATGTCTGCCAGAAGCCTCCAAATAACAAGTTAGTAATGTTATTGCAGGCCACATCAAAAGGAGCTTTTTGTTAGCTTCATTGGTTGGTTCCCATCTCAGGACTACATACACTTTGTACTGGAGTACTGCCCTTACGGGGATATTTCTACATATTCGGGTCCGCTGTCTGAACTACAGGCATGGTGTGTATGTAACCAACTCATAGAGGGTCTTTCTGTTCTGCATCAGCTGGACATCACACATCGGGATATCAAACCGGAGGTAATTTTCTCCCAATAGACCGACCAAGAGACGCGGACTAATACGGTCGTAGAATGTTCTAGTCGTTGCCAAAGATCCGATTCGGGTGAAGATTGCTGATTTTGGAATCAGCAAGCTCTCCCCAAAAGACATCACACAGCCGCGGACAAAAGCTGGTACAGACGGTTATATGGCACCGGAGTGCTTTGGAATAAATAACCGGACGACAAAATCCAGCTACACACATGCCGTTGATATTTGGTCTCTCGGTTGTCTGACCTACTACATCCTGACAAAGGAGATTCCGTTCAAGGTAAAGGCAAATGAGTACACTACATATAGAGCACTTCAAAGCTATTGTGAGGGTGATATTGGCTTTCCGGAAGGCCCTCTTGCAAGGAACCAAGTTAGCCTTTCGGGTCGATATTTCATCCAACGACTTTTGGCCCCAGTTGCCGAAGACAGGCCAACAGCATCAGGAAAACTTATGATGAACTGGGTGGTTCCTCCAGTGTTGAACGATGTTTCTCGCACTTCGACGCAAACTGCAGACTCATCTAGAGTTGCCGAATCTTCCACCACCGACAGGAATACTATGACAAGTTCTCCATCGCACCTTTCGTCTAACCCGGAAGAATTGTTTGAGCTCCCGGAGCTTCTCAGGGAAGACCCAAATCAAATTACGCGGCAAACAAGAAATGAGAACAACATGGTATGCTTTACCAATTACCGTGAGTACGCTTTAACAAAACCAAATCGCTGACCGACGAGTAGGACCCCCACTCTTCAGACCTTTGGCATCTCGTGAAGTCAGAAAAAGGAAGCAAATCAAACGAAAAAAGGCTTCGAGCCCTTCTCATGTTCAACGCAAGTCCAAACATTCATTTGAAAGGATATACCGCGCTTCACATAGCCACGGAGCAAGGCGCAGCGGAATCAGTTAAAACTCTTCTTGAGTTCGAAGCAGACCCTGAAGCCCGTACCGAGCCACGCCAAGAAACCCCGATTCATCTCGCCTCCTGTCAAGGGAAGTTTGAGTCTTTCTCCAAGAAAATACAGCTCCTTGTGGACAAAGGTGCTAATATCGATGCCCAAAACTATGAATGCGACACAGCATTGCATCTGGCAATGTGTAGAATTGGCACGGCGGATGCGATCAATATTCTACTCAAGTCAGGAGCATCCACAGAATTGAAAGGACGAAATGAACGTACTCCTCTTCAGTATGCAATATTTCTCGATCGAGAGGAGATCGCAGCGGTTCTTTTGGGTCATGGCGCCAATCCGAACTGTGTTGATAAAAATGGTCTCACGCCACTTCACCTCGCAATCAGATCCAGCAAGATCAGCACTGACTTCTTGAGGCGGCTGATCGAGGCGGGAGCCAACATCAATAAGGAAGACGGGAATCATCATACACCGTTATATGAAGCGATCACCCAAGGCGCAAATGATGCGATTATTCTGTTGCTCAATCATGGCGCTGAGTGCAAACCTCATCATCAAGAATTAGAAAGGTACCTTGGTCAACCAGGACTCTGGCAAAAACTTGCTCGGCGCCTTCCGTGGCTTTCTGAATAGAAATTTTCATTATTTTGCTAGTGTTACAACAAATCAAAGTCGCTGTTTTAGAGATATTCAGACGAAAAAGGAATGATGGATGCGATTTTTATCCTGTGGAAGCGCGAAAGCACAGCTGAAATCACATATTATACAATGGGGAAAAAATCAATTCCGCTCTCGTTACGCCGATGAGCCATTCTCTCAATTTAAGGTGATCGCCCCCTCACTGTACCTATGCTCCTCAAACGGCACAAGCTCAATATTTCTTCTAAGGATATAGCGTTCAAATAGATAGGGGAGATGAACGAGAACCCGGTAAGATAGGAGGCCATTGGGCGAAGGCTCCAATGCCGGCCCGATGCATTCTAAAGGGAGCTTGCTGGTCTCTTTCAGGAAGAAGCAGGCCATTGTAATGGAAATAGGAAATAATATGCTAATGAACGTTCGGTGTTAGTGAGACCGAGGAAAAAGCCCAATAGAAAGGTACTTACAGTATATGCAATTGGGAAGGGGGTATGTTCAAACCCTTTTCGAAACCAGCGATGATCGACAATATTGTGGCGCATACATAGAAGAACGAAATTGTGAAAGCAACTCCCATCTCTATTTTCAAGTCAGAACCCCTTTCGCGTATTCGCATTGGATCAATCTTACCACGATAATATAATGGGAAAAGCTCCGAAATATAGACAGTGAAAATGAGCTCAGCAGCAAAGTGGAGACTGACGATGCAGGAAGCCGAAATGGCACTAATCACAACTTGTACTAGTTGGTTAGGAAGGGTGAGAGAGAGGCCCAGATGAGAAACAAATATCCCACAAAGAAGGCTGATTAGCATGCGACGTCGCCCCCATCGATGAAGCAGCCAAGCAGCCAAGATAATACCGCAGACTGAACCAGTAAACATTATAGATAATACGGATAGAGCAAAAACGGACGGCTTATACAAATCAGGAACTATGAGCGCAGTCTCAACAATCGAAATTGCTCGTGTGAGCATTAAAAGGGTACATGTCATTATAGTCGTCCTCAATCGGCGGTTGGTAAACAGCTCACTGGGCCTCGAAGATGACTTTGGCCAAGTAAAACTGCCGTTCTTTGAGTCGTTGGGGTCTTCGGTGACATAAATATTGTAGAGATCACGGGCCGCTATGATTTCTGTATCTCGGAAGCCCCGTAGGGAGTCAAATGCTGCTGGAATTGGGCCATTCAGTGCCAGCCAATAGGGAGACTCCAGCGACGATATAGAAAGACCCAGAGTGAGGCAGCCTGCCAACACTGAAAAGAGCAAGGTCAAAGGACCCAATTCTGTAGCGACGATGACGCGGGCAACACCCCTTAGCGTCACCAATACACTGTCAACTTTATTAGGGATTTTCCGAATGCCTCAATATCAACTTGGTGTACTCACAAATACCATATTCTCATGGCATGGCTTCGTTTTGATGCTTCGCTCGTCTCGGAAATGTACAGAAGTACTGTCGAGGTCAACATCGCCATTGAAACGACACAGAGAATGTCAGCCACAAAAGCAACTTTTGTACCAGGGCTAATGAACTTTCCAAGAAAAGCTACTAAAGCGATGACTGCTGCGACGCGGAACGCCCGAAGCCGACCCCAGTGTCGATTCAAGATTAGTGAAAGCCAAAAGCTAAAGATTGCAGATATAAGGGGTGCAATGCTAGTGAGATGTCAGATAGGAATCAAAAGCCAGCCATTAGAGCAGAATTGATGCATGGTGTACCTGTAGAGTAGAACTGCTTCCCAGAACCCTTTCGGGTATTCCCAAAACCAGAGCCCCTCAGACTTCCAATGGGACCAATCTTCGCCTGGGTGTGGGTAAAATATCGTCGGATTATAGGAAGACTCTAAGAAAGCGCTGAAACCAATCATTAGGTTATGACGTCGTTGGGTGATAAGATACTTACGAGAGGAAGCCCGCCGCGAAGCATATGCTTGTGGAAACTACCGAGCCCGGCGGTTTACCCTTGATATCTCCCTGGTTTTCCTCGTTTCCCAAATATTCATCTTCTTCAATCCCCGCAATTCCATATGGACGATAGAACAATAAAACTCCCTTCCTTATAATATCTCGCATCTCGAACAAATCATATTTTGTGATGAATGCGTCCGCTTCAAGTAGGATGTGAGGAATGTCAGGGCCGGTGGAATGGATATCGCTTTGAGTACCACCATTTCATTAGATGCGATCTGTTTCAGAAGTTGTGAAAGGTCGCTTACCTCGCAGACAGGCTGGTCGCATTGAGGTCGCCGTCGAGTGTAGAGTCAAGTTCCACTGCCGGATTACTGCATGAAGCACTAGCCATCGTCGGTGACAGTTAAAGCAAAACCGCGACCCAAGAGTTGTCTCTAATCATTGAACAGACATCGGAGGGAGCAGAGATGAGACTGGCATCGCCTCCTGCACGTGCCCGCGACCGAAAGTACAGCCACACTGAAGATCCATGCCTAATACAGTAATGTGGTTGCCTTTTTCCGCGCAGTCAGTAGTACACATCGTGTTTTCACTTAACTTATATTCTCTCATATTTAGTAACTTGAGTTGCCCCATCCTCTTCAGCTACACTGTCCCAAGAGGGAAAGTCTGCATACTCTGGGGCTCGTCTTACGGGTGCTTGGAAGAACCCGATCCTCAGACGGCAAAAGACTGGCAATCTCCTGGTTGCCGTGGATAGCGCCGTTGGATCGATACCAACAGCCCATCCGCTCAAAGGCAGGGCGTGGCACGTGCCTAGTTGCCTGCCTTCTGCTCTGCAACTTCCTGTCTCTATATGTTTAATCAATTTTAAACGTTATCTTTTCAATCCCATCACGAGGAATACGGTCCTGTGCCCCGGAGGATGATATTCCTACTTGATCTTTAGTTCTGACACCACCCTTATGTGGTCAACATTGCAAAGCCAGACACGGACAATTGTCTCGACTAAGTGAAATCACGAAAGAAAAGTAATACGTGGATACCGCGCCTGGGTGCGATCTAGACCAGCCACCTGTGATCCTCACGGACTACTTTGTCAGCGACAGCAGTGAGACGGAGAACCCAGTGGCATCCACCAAGGAAATTCTAGGTATGCTACATCGCGGTGCATCTTCAACCTGTACTGAGGATTGTCACATGAACCTTGCGACGGGCTCTTACAGCTATATTCGAAACCGGCTTCCATGTTTTACACCGTATCCACTCACCTCGCCCACCTCACCCACCTGTCACCCATGCTGTCTCAATCCAGGATCATCCTCCGCAAGCTCCGTGGTAGTAGCAGCCGTAGCAGCGGTGGCAGCAAGCCCGCGCCATCAGCGCCGGCCACGACAGCAGAGAGCGGAATTGTTGACCTATCCCCTCGCGCCATCTATATCAGCGACGTGAGGCGGCCGCCCACCAAGCTACCCCGCAAGCCCGGGTCCGATACACAGTCCATATCTATTATCATCGTGAATGCCAAAGGCGCCGCCGACTACTTGAAGCTTTATAGGGTACGTACCTAGCGCAATATGCTCCGAGGACCCCCGGCCGAGCTTACCACGCGCGGTTCATTAGCTACTTTAGAGAGAGAAGGAATATGCCGAGTTCGACCTTATAGGCGACTTCGAGACAGATTACATTTGCGACAGTTACGTCTACAATGTCCGCTTTATTCCGCCTAGCGCCCCGGTGTCTAGCGTAGCTTACTCCTGCCTTATGTAGCATATCTACCTTGTCTTTACGTACAACGCTTCATCAAGGGAATCGTGGGATAAAGTAGTCGCCGCCTACGAGAGGATGCGCAACCGCTGCAAAGACGGGGTCCTCCCCTTTCTTGCGACAATGATCGCCGCCATAGGTGAAGGTGAAGGTGAAGCCTCCGTGTCGCACGCGGAAGCCGAGGCGTTTACAACCCAGCGGGACTACCTCTTTGTCAAGTTCTCGCCTACAACTAGGCGCAGCATCTGCGATGCGGTCGGCTCGCTAGTTGAGCTGGCGCACGGCGCTCGTGATCAATATACTATGGATAAGGAGGGTTATACCCAGAGGTACAAGAGGGCGGAAACATTTCAGGCATTATTTCCTAGCTAGGGATTCCCAGCTCAAGACTGACATTATCATGGATGGATGTGATACCGCCGCCAAGACGAAATACAGCAAATATATTCAGTGGGACGCTGCTTCACCTACACTTGGTTTGCCACCGTATACGGTCTAGGTGTCGCCGGCGATAATTTCTACTTCTTAGGGAGAGAATCCCTAATTCGATTGGCTTAAGAAGTATTGGAGAGCTCTATAGATAGCTGATACGATATGACTTATTCGTTTTCTGGCTTTTTATATGCAATTTTTTACAAAATTCGAAAAATAGCCTCCTAGCCGCTACATAGGCTGCCTCCTCTAGTTCTACAGAGCTTTCAAAACCAGGTCCTCGGTATATTAGGAGTACCAAGCATTTGGATTCCTACTAAAGAAATACATCGGATCCAATTGTGTGGAGGAAAATCTGGGCGAGGTTCTCACAGAGGGAGACAGCCCACCTGGACTTGGATGCTCAAGCTTGATAGCAATTTTAATATCAAAAGGGTCCGGAGTCTCCTATATATTGATAAAAGAAATTTTGACACCATCTTGACCTACCACCAAAATGGCGTCGTTGATCCCATCTGCCCTAACGGGGATTACAATTGCACGCCAAATTCTGACTGTTACCAAATATAGCCTTTGCAGTCTTTCTGGCCAAGATTAAAGTGTCCGAACGGACTCAATGTTGAAGTGAAAGAGTAGAGAATATGCAATCAATCATTCAAAGTTTGCGTTCGTCTCTATAACACACAGAACATTATCAGCCCAGGTGAGGCCCCTATTCACTAAGCGAATGTAGGGTATTGATATCACACTCATAGCTGCAGGAATAAACTAGGCTACTACTTGTATGATAAGTTAATGCCTGTCTCAATGTAAAAATTGGGGTGGAGGGGTTATCTACTTCACCAAGTCCATGAAGGCCCTACGATCCGAAGATGACTCAGCAGGGCTCACGACAAAAAAGAGCTCCATAAATAACGACTTCCCGCGATTGAAGAATTCTGATAAGAGACTTTTGTGAGACAATTGACTATCATTATTTCGCATGACTTTCAATCGCCCTCTACCCATTTCCGGGGCGTGGGAGCACCCTGATGCTTACATTGAGGCTCTCCTCTGCTTCTCCACTACATCGGTGCTCTTTATGAATTTGTGCGGTGGCGTGCACATGGTCGACTTTTTGACCCGGGAGCCCGACCTCTATACAGCAATTCTGCCAAAAGATTGGATATTTTTTTTCGAACAGCATGATATTCAAGATATCATTCGTCTACTCCTACGAGAGGACATTGAGCACTTACGAGGCGCCGGCGAGCCTTCCGAAGATCAAAGCAGCCGTACTTGGAATGGAGGAGCATTCCCACCCCAGAGCCTCTTGGACTACATTTTCAACATCCGTCTACTGACACTCCAACGAGAAATGTACATCTCATCTTCGAAGAGAGTCGAATTACCAAAACAAGTTGCCATGCATATGAACCGAAAAAAGGTACACGAGGTTGAATGCTTTTCTCAACATGTCGCATCTCTATCAGACACTGTCAATAAGCGTCGCGGTGAGAAAGTCACTCATATTGTGGATTTTGGGTCTGGACAGAACTATCTTGGACGGACACTGGCCAGCTCGCCTTACTACAAGCATATCATCGCGATTGAGCGCAAGCATCAGTACATCAGCGGTGCAAAGAGCATGGATGTTCGAGCCAAGTTGGCAAAGAACCCGAACGCTCGATATTTCCACAAGGACAAAAGTTCATGTGATGGCTACAACGGTTCTCCGGAAGTGACTGTTTCTGAAACAACGGATACCTCCCAACCAACGATAGAGGGCTCGCAGGTCTCAGACATTCCTTTTTTCGAGATGCTGGGTGATATTAGCCTTCAACCTGACGAGCTACTCGGATCCCCCACCAAAGGCCCATTACAAGAAAAGGTACCGAAGCCAGAGATCCATACCCGCGGCACTCTCAGCTATATTGAGCATGAGATTCAAGATGGCTACTTGGAGCCTATTATCGACCATGTCATCCATCCAACCCCCGCTGGAGCTTCTCATGGGAAAAGCA
>ERZ1673737.2966-NODE-2966-length-13491-cov-4.109482_pt1 | contig 13491 bp, 9 predicted proteins | sample MGYA00580211_ERZ1673737 | MGnify/ENA primary metagenome ERZ1673737 (study PRJEB41218, sample SAMN15661789) | gut metagenome | host: Homo sapiens | place: Canada: London | collected 2015-08-20/2019-03-30 | study: EMG produced TPA metagenomics assembly of... | reverse complement strand
AAGTCATCAAGCTATTCGATCGCATAGTCAGGTACATACAGGGCCCGGGACCACTGTTACTAACACTGACCTATAGATTCCCTCTCTCCTCTTCGGAGTCCCAAGCCTTCCGTTATCACAACTGGACCCTCGGCCCCGATAGCAGAGAACAGTGATAATCGCGACGCAAATACGATCCCATTCTATGACCGAGATGATACGCTGCCTGTTTCGAACCTTGTGTCCCATTTATGCGATCTGTTCTTCGCCCATTTGGGTTGCAGTTTTCCATTCCTACAGCGCGACAGATTCCTTCAAGACCTCAAAGACAAAAGAGTTGATACCATGTTGGTAGATGCGGTATGTGCACTGGCTGCAAGATTCTCACCACACCCATTACTTGGACCACCACAGGCCCAGCCTATCGATAATTCGCAGCAACCACTAGACGACAAAAAATGGGATCGGGGTCTACCCTTTGGTCACCGAGCAATGAGCGCCTTGGTGGATTCATTACCTTGTCCGACTCTTTCCGCCGTCCAAGCTTGCCTGTTACTGGCATATGAACAGTTTGGGTCGAATCATGATAGTGGCTTGTGGATGTATCTCGGGATATCGATTCGGATGGCCCAGGACCTTGGTTTGCAAAAGTTCCAAGGCCTAAAACACAGCTATGGCCAGAGAGGAGTCACACCAAGCGAAGTTATGACCGGACATGCTGGGAAATTAAGGGAAGATCAATACGATGACCTTGATGTGCACCATACTCCGAAGATGACGCCAAAGCCTCTGAGTTCGGAACGGGCTCGAGAACGGGAACGTGTTGATTCGTTCTGGAGCATCTTCTTCCTGGACAGAGTAATCTCGTCGGGCACCGGACGACCAGTGACATTACGCGATGAGGATATTGAGCTCTGCTTTCCTCTTCAATCTGAATCTCAACTACCGAACGGGTGGCCTGCACCGTTCCCGCCGCTTATTCGTATCATTCACCTCTACGGGCGAGTGACCGATCTTATCAACGGGATTCAGGACGTTAAGCGCGTTACACCCGATACCCTCAAGATGCTTGCTGGGATGGAAAGCGACCTTACTGGTATCTACCAGCGTCTATCTCCGCGGCTTTATTTCAACGCGGCCAACTTCCAGGCCTATGTCAAGGCCAAGGAAGGGACTAATTTCATCCTTCTTCACTTCTGGTTCCACACGCTTATCGTCCTGCTGCACCAGCCGACACTTTTGAACTCCTTCGGCGGGACAATCCAACATCTCTACCCCAACAGTCGAGAACTGTCCATGTCATCGGCCAAAACCATCGCGGATATTCTTTCTTTCTCAGAACTCATCGATGGTAAAAGTTTTATTGGTAACCCGTTTACGAGTCAGCCAATGTACATTGCGGCTTGTGCGTTCCTCATGGAGAGTGCATATTACACATCTCCTTCGTCGAGCTCTGGCTCGCCACCACCGCAACCATTATTGACGAATCAGTCCAGCGGATTTGTGATGCCTACCATGGAATCATCCAATGGAACAGAACGAAAGTCCACTCAAAAGCATATCCTGCTAGCTTCTGCTGCCAAGGAGAACTATCAACGGTGCTACAAGGCCCTGAAAGCACTTAATACGTACTGGGAAGGCACAGGATATATATTGACAGTACTGGATCAGAAGGCCAAGGGAATCGTCGATCCTCTTCTTTATACCGTGGAAGATATGGAGAACGCCGATGGGTTTGCTCCAGGACAGCCTCTCGGGTCGGGGCCTTGGCGGGCAGGCAAAACACCGGCAGACTCTAGCTTTGATCCGGAAAGAGCAGGCGTGGCTGACATCTCATCGGATGGAAGGCGGTCACCACTTATTGATCCAAGTCAAGGTATGTTTATGTACCAATGCTGTTATGGAATACTCACTAACTGACTCTGGCATTCACAGCAATCGGATGGGCACTTGCAGGAGCCACGGGCTCTGCTCAGCCGAATTTGAGCTTGCTTTATCAGATGCCCACGACTCAGAATGAACATCCTCCCAATAAGCAAACATACTCATCCCGATACAGCCACACCTACCCCATCCTCTCTCCAAATGCCGGAGAAGGGCCCAGCTCCTATGCCCAACCTCTCGCCCAACCGCAGGGCCTTGAAAAGCACACATCAACCCTCACAACACCGAACCCCAAATACTCGCATGTTCCATCCCCAAGCCTGGGCAATGAACCCTACTATATGAACATGGATCCATCATACCCAGAATCAAGCACTCAAACAGCAAGACCGCTCTTCCCCAACCTCCCATCGTCCCAAATGGAACCACAACCCTCCTACAACTACTCCATACCTCCCACGACCGTAGAACACCCAAGCAGAAATCACATGGGCTCTCGCGGCCCTGATCTCCCCCCGACGATGATGAATACGGATAACGGGATGATGATTGGAACCCACGACGTTGATATGAACTCCCTCCATCACCAGGACTCATTCCCTTTTGCAAACGGCGACATTATACCCTGGCTGGAGTATCTCCCACAAGATGTCCTCAGCTTCTTTGGCGATCATCAAAATTATCCCCTCATGAGCCCTGACGATGCGACACCACGACCTCCGTAATGTTTGATGTTTCATCTCTCGTATATATTTCTTTGTGTTCAGCGATCGACTTGTGCTCATTTTTATCCCGAATTTTGGAAGGATGCATGCTTTTTCTGGCGTCTAGTGATGATATCCTTGGGCAACACTAGATCTCCTTGGTTTTATATTTATAATTTTGCTTCGATTCTCATCTACAACCAACTCGGTCTCAGTGCACCTGACTCAACTTCTTGAGTACTGAGCTTGTATGACACGTGGGAGCTATACATGGATGTATTAATTATATTGTACTATGAACGTGGAGATAGCCGGTGGCTTGATGATCGACCTGTCATCCGTCGATCCGTTGCCCTGCACAACGGGGCGGTGAGCATCGTCAACAATGTCCATCGTTAACCCCCAACGTTCACATTCACGACATGCGGTGGAATCTTGTTTCACTGACTGTGTAGTTCTCCAAACCTTACACAGAAAGTGGACTATCTCACACTCCGGCAGCCACAGTGTGACAATCCTATGGCACGGCTAAATGACGATAGTCAGCACGACGCATCAACAGACATCCTAAGCCCGCAACCATTCGCCCCTCAAGGCAAAGGCTTCCTCGTTTCGTCGCTCGAATCAAAACACAGCAATGCCCAAATGTCCAACCACGACTATGAATACAACTCCTCATCCTCCTCAACCCGCCACTCAACAAGCGACGTCTTCGGCCACGAAATGGACGACGAGCTAGAACACCTCAAGTCCAGAGCCTCGAGTCGCTCATCGCTATCTTCCATCCCGGCTTCCGTCCTTATCCACCCAGTCGACCGCATGAATCAAATGAATCAAATGCCCGACATGGATATTCACGAGAAGATCGCCGGCTATAACAATAGGGAAGAGTCGGAGGCGAGCTTTGGTGATTTCAACGAGGTCCCTGCTAATATTCGCACTATCCGACAGCGCGAAGCGGCATTCCGGAAACCGAGCTCCGTTCGGGCTTTACAGATGCATACAGAAGACGAGGCTGAAGATGATGACTACTTGACGCCGCCGCGCCGACGGGCAGGTCTACGCTCGCCAGGCTCTTCCCCATTGAAGCGTTCCCCCTACTACTCACCTAATGGGTCGCAGAGCAAGCCGAAAGCAAAGAAGGAGAGGGAGCGAGAGAAGGAAAAAGAGAAAGAGAAGGAGTTCCCTCTGGTCCTCCTACACTGCACAATACTTTCACCATCAATCCCCGTCCCCGGAGCCACAGACCCCCGAAACCAGGATATCCTCGAAGAAACCCTACCATCAGAATACTGGAAGCGATGGCGGCGACTCCAAGATCGAGTCGGATCAGGCGTTCTTCGCGATAGAGGCGTCCTAATCTCGCACCCAGAAGACCTATACGACATGCTCGAAGAAAGACTCCTAGAAAGCCTAGAGCTGCAACGTCCCCGCCTGCAAAACGGGCACTTCCTCGGCCGCGAGGAAACCGACACAGCCGACGAACGCGAGATGTCCGACGTCGGCGAAAGCGAAACAGACGGCGAACAAGGCGATGCCTGTCCAGACTGCGGCAGCCACGTCCGACACGGCGACAGCAACCGCAAATGGGAGATCCGCGTCTTCGCCGCGAATGGGCTCATGCGAGCGGGTGCGTGGGCTGCTGCGTGGCGCGATATGGAGAAGGTCGATGTCGAGGTTGGGCTTTGGTTGCCGTCTGATGTGCGGCGTGCTTTGGAACGACGGTTGGGCGAGTTGTCGATGGCTCTTACACATACGCATGACAGATCTATGTCTATGTTTATGTCTACGCCACAGATGGGATCGCCTTCGCTGCTTGATGCTGATAATCGGGTTATTCCTGAGATGATGCAGTCGCCTATGCCTGGGCATGTGCGTATGGCTTCTGATGCTGGGTCTTTCCAGTCAGAGGCTGTGCTTTCTCGACAGGCTCTTCTTGAGGGTCGGAGGGATTCTGTGCCGGAGTTCCAGCATGAGAAGGTGGAGCGGCGGCAGCAGGGGCAGCAGCAGGGGGAGCATCAGGTTGCGTTGAGGGTTCTCATAGTTAATTACCTCCGTGTCCTTGCTGCTGACCGGCGCAACGTTGCGCTTGTTTTGTTGAGTGTCCTCGTGGCTTTTCTTGCTATTGGCTCTGTTCAGCAGCAGTTGCCGCCGTCTTTTGATATCCGTCCCCTGCCCCGGGATTTGGGGTATGATGTGCTGGAGCCTTTGGTCGTTTCCAGTTCCAGCGTTGCTTTGGCGCCTTCTGTTCCCGTTGCGAGCTCGATTGCTCCCATGCCCGCTGTTAACTCTACACTTCGTACTGGAGACTTGGACGAAGATAAGACTTTGTCATCTGAGACTCCGGAGCCGGTTAATGCCTCTGTTGAACCGTTTGCGCCCACGGAGGCTGCGGAGACTTTCACAGCACCCGAGGTGCTGGAGACACCTGAACCCGAAGGTGAAGAGCACCCGGAATCATCTAAGTCTTCTCTCAATTCTGCTGGAACGTCCTTTGTGCCCACCGAGTCTTCCGAAGTTGCGGACGAGGCTCAGGTGCTCGAGACCGCTCAATCTGACATCGAAGACACGGATGAACCCCCTTCGTCTTCGACCGACTCTGTTGAAACCCCCGCCGCGTCTATTGAGCCGACCGACCAACCTCAGTCCCAATCAGAGGAACTGGAGGAGGCTGATGCTCTCGTTGACTCTATCCAGTCTTCTGCAGTATCAGAAGAGCCAGAGACCGCGACTGAACCCCCGACATCGGAAAGCAACCAATCCGAATCCGATATCCAAGAAGAACTCTCTTGAAAGTGAAACCAACCTCACGACCATGACTGAAATGATATACAGCGATGTGCTTGGAATTTATACGTTTTTCAATTTTGACGCCTGTTGATTTAGCCATAGCCTCTCCTTTGATATGATTTATGTATTTGCGCCGGAGAAGTGGATCTGGATCTATTAGCGAGTCTAGCTTCAAACAATTAAATCTATGTTCCTGTAAGAGAATCCCAATTATAGTGCGTGGGGGATATTTTCTCCACTTTGCCCCAGGGGGTCCTCGAGCGCTCCTCTCGCTTAGCCCCATAGATTAGATGCAGTTACTTAAGATATTACAAATGTACATGTAAATTACAGGTCTACTCTGGAGAAATGCGAAATTAAATAACCTCGAAGAATTGCGATTTTCAGAGTACGGATATTCACACGGGTATCACTTGTGTCTCAGCCCAGCTTGGGATCACCAAAAAAGGCGGGGCAAGGCAAAATAATAAATTGAGCCCTCTACATCCCGCACAATGTAGATCAGGAACCCAAAAAAGAAAAAAATCCGGATCGGCTCATCGATTAGTCGTAACAGTCGTTGAGAGTAACAAGTTCGATTTTGTAGGCATTCACAGGGGGGAGGGGTGTGGGATCATGGGATCAGATTTCCCAAAGACCATGAAAGAGTCACAGGTCACAGGAAGTGTAAATCAGGGGATCCTTTAGTAACCACCGTTACCACCGCCGTAGCCGCCCTGCTGGTAGCCACCCTGCTGCTGGTAGCCACCGCCGTAGCCACCGTTGCCGCCGCCGTAACCACCACGGCCACCGCCGAAGCCGCCGCCGAAGCCACCACGGCCACCGCCGCCGGCGCCACGCTCAGTAGCCTTGTCAACACGGATGCGACGACCGTCGAACCTGGGAGAGTGTTGTCAGTAAAGGGTCTTTCTCAGAGGTGGATTGGATGGAGCATTGAACAGAGTAGCCAGGCGCTCTTTCGAGCGCGACAGGAGAAAATTGGGAATTGGAAGGGAAGCAATACAACAGAAGGCAACAGAGAGCGGCCAGCAGCCAGGATCAGGAAAGGGGGAAAGGGGGAATCGCAGCTTACTCCTGGTCGTTCATGGCGTTCATAGCGTTGGTAGCCTCATCATCGGAAGCGTAGCGAACGAAACCGAAACCACGGCTGCGGCCGGTATCGCGGTCCTTGACGACAGTCTAGAAAAAAAAGTCAGATCAGACGCCATCGGGCGGTCAGAGGGGCAGAAAGAGTCCACTTACAGCCTCCTCAACGACACCGAATTCCTCGAAGCGCTGGCGCAGAGACTGGTCGTCTGTGCCCCAGGAGAGACCGCTGGAAACGGAAAATGGTCAGTAATCGCATCGACAACATGGAAATCAACTTACCCGATGAAAAGCTTAGACATGTTGATAAAACTGAGTGGGTTGGATGAAGGAAGAGACAGGAGGTTGGGGGGTGTTAGTGTGAAGAGGGGCATAGCCGAGTTGGATCTTAAATATGGCCTTCCCCCCGGGCCGGAACAACATCTGGCCATGTCACGAGTCCTGATTTTTCAGGCGAATTTTATTTTTCGTTTCTTTTGTTTGCTTTGTATATCCATTGTAGCTTCATTGTATTCGTGTGATATTGGCTGAGGATGTGATGCTCGGTATCGTCGTCGATCCGAGCTCCTCGTGGAGTATATCCCCGTCGCCCATTCCATGGGGCTGACAATGAGGCTACAGAATACCTGGCCAGATTCATCATTGATCATTGTGATGTCGCATAACTCGTAGCACCACGTTGCAATGTACACATGTATACAGCATGTACTCTATACATGTCTACCCCGTACCCCATACCCAGAGATCAGAGACTAAACATGTCATCGGCGCCATCTTTCTCCGCCCCTCCGATCTACATCACCCCACCTTTCTTCTATAAATCCCCGATTTGACAGTCCTCACTCTCCCTTCTACAACCATTTCTCGCCTAATCCGAGCCTCATCTCAACTCATAACTGCTCATACATCCCATTACATCACCAACATGCCCGTCATCTCCATCACGAGGTATGCAGATCAGCCCCCACTTACCAAAAGTGGTACTAATCCCCACCAGCGTGGCCGAGTTCATGGACAAGGTCTTGGACTCCGAGGAACCCGCCATCGTGGACTGTTTCGCGGAATGGTGTGGTCCGTGCAAGGCCATCGCGCCCAAGGTCGAGCAGTGGAGCGAGCAATACCCCCAAGTCAAGTTCTACACCTTCGATGTAGACAAGGTCCCCGATCTTTCGAACGAGCTTGGTGTGAGAGCAATGCCTACTTTCATGCTCTTTAAGGGTGGCCAGAAGATCACTGAGGTTGTTGGTGCTTCTCCTCCGGCCATTGAGCAGGGTATCCAGTCTCTCATTGCTTAAGGGATGACGTTGTCACTTCGGGACTCTATTGAGCTCTGAGCTCGTTACTTTTACAATATGATCATATGAAAAACTTTTAATGAATGTGCGTTGCGGCATTGGTCTGGTTTCTCAGTGAGGTGTTTTCCTGTAATGTGGTGAAGTCATCGATGAAGTGCTCTGGTACCCACTCTTCTCCAGCCCGAAGTACATTCACTTTACGGTACGTGAAGTGAAGTCAACGAAGAGTAGAACCGAATAATCATCGTCCCATAATCCACCAACTGTATACTATGGAATGCCAAAAACTATATGCTAATATCAACCTCAAATGCTGCTCGCTCAATAAACCTCTCCTTAAACCCGAATTGTCGTTCACATCTTCTGAATACATCGGTCACATATACATTCCCGGACTCACCAAATGTAGTCCCAACCAACCGTCGTTAATCTAAGAGCCATTGCCATTCAAATAGATCGGCGGAACAGTAGGCCAAGCATCAACCCCATCCAACATAGCCAACGCCATACCCCCACTTTGATGAACCTGAATATGACAATGCATCAGGAAAGCCCCAGGGTTAACAACCTGATACCGAATCGCCAACCAAGTCGGGCCCTGCGTAGCTGGCGGTGTATTCGACGTATCGCGGTACTGCGGCGTAAGCAGATTGAAGTTCCCAGGGATAGCCTGGACAGCCTGCACAACAGAGGTATAATTGAATATCCCGCTTCCCTGCCCGATGATGAAATGCTTATTTGAATGTTTGTGGATTGGATGTGGAGGCTGGACGGGTGTGACGACTTGGATGATGAGATCGACCCAGGTATTGTTGTTTGTTCTGATGACTAGGTTGCTGGGGATTGAGCTCTGGTTGAAGAGGAGGGGTTGGGATTCTTCTAGTTCGAGGCCATAGCTACCGTTTCCTAAAGTCCAGCGGTATGAGGCGCCGAAACGTTCGACGTTTAGGAAGAAGGTTTGGGCGACGTTTGTTGAGGGGACGAGGACTGGGAAGGGGGTGACGATGGATTCATTGAGAAAGACTGTTTCTGTTGTGGCGTTTTGGTTGTTTATTGTTATCCATGGGTTGGATGTTCTGTTTAGTTGCGGTGTGCCTTGGTATCGGAGGATTGCGGTTGTGTTGAGGATTTGTTGGACGCTGGCGCTCACGAGGCGGACCGTGTAGTCTCCTCTCGGTTGGGTGAGTGGGACTAGCACTGAGTAGCGGTTGGAATTTGGGATTGTGAGGGCATTCACTTGGACCGGGCGGATGTATCGTCCGTCGATGGCGTATACCCACATGACATGCTCGTCGACTGAGAAGGTGAGCTCCAGGACGCCTGATGCACTGGTCAGATCCCAACTTACGAATTGCTGGGATGCATTGACGCTGAAGATCTCTTGGGGTCCTTGAGATGGCGTGCAGCTGGAGAACATCGTGGGAAGAATGGCACTGTAGTTGTGTGGGAAGTTCCCCTGGGCAGAGGTGAGGTTTGGAGGGAAGCATCTGTGACCATGGTCAGTATTCCAGATCACCACTTTCACACTAATCAACTAACGCCATATCCGTCAAACTCTCATTCCCCAACGCCCGCCTTTGAGCTTCCGTCGTCAAAGCATCAATCTGCGTGCGCGGAAGACAAGTAACAGAGCCCTTGCCATTAATGAGCAAAGCATTAGCACAATAAGAATCAACCCCAGATGCCACTTCGGCACTCCAGATCCTTTCCGAGGTAAGAAGCCGCCAGTCCGAAAGCAAAACAGAGCAACCATTCCTTTCGGCATTTATTATAGCATTGAGTTTACTGGTATTGTTCGTAATCAGGCTGAATGGCTTTGTCACAGAGGCCGATGGGGTGATATAGATTGGACCGTAAAGGCCATCTTCGAGTGAACCGCGGTGATGCGCATGGTAGAAGTATGCTCCGTATTGATCTGCTGTCCATCTATAGAGGAAGGTAGTGTTTGGTGAGATTGATCTCTGGGAGACGCCGGGGACACCGTCGGACCAGGGGGTTCTAATCTGTTCGATTCCTATAACTAATTATTATTTTTTTTCACAGCAAGCATATAAAGGAATTAGACACATACCGTGGAAGTGAACGGTAGCATTAAATGGACACCGGTTATCAACAAAAAACTGGACATTGTCGCCTTGATTGATATTGAGTGGAGGACCAGGATACTGGCCATTCATGGCAATAACTGGCCTGACAACGCCGGCAACGGTTTTATTCGTCCATGTCAAAGTGATCGGGAAGAAAACCGTGGCCGCAGTCGCCCATTGGCTAAGACATAGAAGTATAACGGAAAGGCTTCCAACGGAGAGCTTCATAGTTATTGATGTAGGTTAAACTTGTAAGATTGTATAGACTGAAAGATCTGCTATACAGGCCATACTCTCCTCGGGCCGCTCATCGCTTTATACAAGCCCGCGGACTCATAAGACACTATGTGAGCATATACATCTCAATCCCGCCTGAGGGTCCTCCCTGCAGACTATCACATTGCATGCAGATTGTCCATGGAGCGGCTTGTTTGCGAGCTCGTAAAAACGCCAGAGTAGGGTGACGCTTCCTAGTGTTTTCTTCCGAGGCCATAGCAACCTCTCGGAGGTGGGAAGATGAGAGTAGTTTATCCGAGCATCAATATATTGATCGGGGATCGCGGATTCTCACTTGCGACTAAGCCAATCATGTCAAGCAGCAAACCCGTGGTGGCCGCTCAGGACCCTCTCGTTCCTGGCAAGGGATCCAATTCGTAAACAAATGACCAGTCCATTCAATGTATGGGCTGTCAAGATGTCCATACAGACATCGGGGAGATAATACTCCCGAGCGCTAAAGTGGCAGTGTCTGATGCATAACCCTGCGAGTGATGTGGGCTGAGCCGTCTCAACAGCTCCGGGAATGATCTCATAGCCCTAAGTCAGATCAAAAGTGGGCGCTTTTATGCCTCGCCATGGTGCCAGAGTTGTGTGATGCACGATGGATTTCAAGGCTCCGTAGCCATGGCGAGCGCCTGACTCAGGTCGGAATCTTGGTGGATTGCATGTCAGACCGACACGAACCAATGGTATGGGTAGTAGCAAAGAAATCTCAGTATCGATAATCGTGGCTTGTGACTCAACCAGTCATAGTCCCGATTAATTAAAGCGGGTTCGGCAGAAGGCCTTAATCCGGGCTTAGCATGAACGCCACGTGCCTGGAAATGCATCAAGGTACGCAATCTCAGGATGAATCAGAAGACAGAATGATTTACAAGGCTGGCTGACGTGTGTACAAGGGAGATGGAGGAAGTTGGGTTAAAAATTGAACTACCCTCCACGAGGATGAGACGTGAGAGCCTGGACTGAACTGAGAAAACCTAAATGCGTATTTATTTGTAGTATTATCGCTAGCATGATTAATAACAAATTATATGCCATGAAAATGAAATGAACCAAGCAAATTCGTAACAAATAACTTTTACTTGCCATGCACAACTCTGCACGGATCAAGATATTTGCCATCATAGATATCAAAAGTGGCCTTGTCGATTGAGAAACCCAGAGAGGTCAGGTTTGGATGCATCTGAAGCAGGCACGTGGCCCTCTTTGGGAAAGATACCAACCGGATCTGAAGTGGGTTGGCCAAGCATATCTGAGTTTGGCCATCCCTGTCCCCCAACCCCTCTGTGGCCATCATCCTCATCTAAATGCATGCCTTCAAGATCATCAGGGTTGATTTTACCATAGCTATCATTCAGTTGTTGGAGGAACTCCGGGTCAAACCCCATTTGTACCAAAGGATCAGAGGACCCTTCCCTTGGCATAGACGAAGTGGTTGGAAGGCTGGTCGGAAGACTGGTTGGCACACTACTGCCCCAATCCGTGGCAAATGATGGATCCGCACCGGCTGATATCATACCTGCACTACCAGCGTAACTGCCCGAGAGACTTCCCCCACGGCTAGGCCCGGCGGATGAAAAACCAGTTCCGGGAAAGGCGGGGCTGCGGAGGCTCGGGCTAGAGACTGCAGGGCTATATAGGCCACCTCGACATACTGTTCGCGCGAGGACATTCATCTCCCGGGGTGGGGCCCGCAGGCCGCCATGCACCGCAAATGGAGGTTGCATGCCTAGGTCGTCGAATTGGATCGTATCGTTTTGTACAGCTGTCTCCAGCCCGCAATCACGTTTGAGAACACTCAACCACACAATGTTGTCTGCGCAGGTTTGGTTCCAAGGGTCATCGCATCCATAAATGACACGACGGGCTTCTTCTTGGATCATCGAGTCGGATGGAACCACACCTTGTGACTTTTGGTTGTGAATGTACGCAGTAAGTTCTTGCGAGAGACGGTCATAGCAGTTGGCGTCATTGGGGACGGGGAGCTGAGGTGAGGTGCCGTCGCCCTGGGCTTGCTGTGTGGTCCATGGATCAGGAGTCCTCCATTCATAGTCGATCATGTATGGCGGGATTGCATTTTCCACGCGAGCTTGAATTAAAGGCTCAAAGCCCCAGTCCCCTTGCCAGTGAGCCATCACAGCACCGTTCTTGAAGTGGCCCGCCAGATGATCGACTCGATCTTTCCAGGTCTGGAAAATAGAGCCACAGAAGCCGCAGCGAGATTTGATCTCGGTGATACTACTTTGCCATTTATCCATGCACGATTGGAACTTGGTATTGTGCATCAAGCGAAGGTGTTGGTTCAGATGATCCTTCCGATAGAATGTCCTCTCTAGCACTGTCTTCTCCTGGCAGCTGATGAAGTTATGAGTTTCTAGGTGTTCTCCATCTGGGTTAGCTGCCGAGCAGAAGACGCAAAGAGGTATACCATTCTGTTCAACTACTCCACCGTGAGGAGAGCATGTCCATTTGTCCAAGATAAGGTGCATAGACTTTTCGTGTCGTTGCCAATCATACTTAGCAGGAAAGGAGTCAGTGCAAAATGTGCATTGAAATGGACGAGCGGATTTAGCCTTGGAATGGGCCAATGTGTTGACAGGTACCGAGGCCTTACGGCGACGGCGACGTTCTTTACGATCCATTGAACCGAATGAATGCGAGGATCGATGGGAGAATGCCGAAGCAAAAGAGAGATCAGAGAGAGATGACCGACTAGTATCCAGACTACTGGCAGAGGCGGTGCGCAGTTTATGTTCGGAGCTGGCATGGCTTGACTCATTGGTACTGGACCCAGGGCGACGGGGCCGCACGTGACCAGATGGGGCCCGGCGTGGACGGGAGGGATCGAACGGGGGATTCGCCAAGGCACGGTTAATATCGCTGATCGTAGCAGGTTCGTTCTCGGGAGGAGAGTATTTCCAACGCTCCAGAGGTGTCATGAGAGATACGTCGACAGATTGTTTCCTGGGAATATCCACAGCGCCAGGAACAGAAGTGTGGTCGGTCGAAGAACGCGCTTTGCCGCGTCGTCTGGCGTTTGCTAGCCAATTGGAAATTTGCGTTCGGGTCAAACCAGTGTCTTGTTTGAGATCATCTCTCTCCTGTTCAGTAGGATAGGGATTCTCGTTGTGATCTCGCAGCCAGCTCTTCAGGATACTGATTGCCTTTCGAGAAAATCGAGGACTATTTTTCCGAGAACGTGCATCGGGATCATCGGCATATGCACCATATGAGACTGATTTGAGAGCTTTCTTTCCTGTGAGGCTGCCTGTAGGGACGTAGGCGTTTTCGGACACACTGTGTAGGGTCTGAAGGAACTTGCCAGGCGTTTTGGCATGTGTGAAACTGCATTCTCGGTAGAGGGAGATACAGCAAGTACAGCCA
>ERZ1673737.2963-NODE-2963-length-13502-cov-4.170521_pt1 | contig 13502 bp, 11 predicted proteins | sample MGYA00580211_ERZ1673737 | MGnify/ENA primary metagenome ERZ1673737 (study PRJEB41218, sample SAMN15661789) | gut metagenome | host: Homo sapiens | place: Canada: London | collected 2015-08-20/2019-03-30 | study: EMG produced TPA metagenomics assembly of... | reverse complement strand
TTAGTAGTTAGGTGGGTGACCACTAGCGAATCCTTACTGTTGTATGTTTTTGTTTCTTTTTTCCTTCTTCTTTCCTTTTTTTTTTTGAAATGCGTTTTTGCTCGTCAGTTCTTGCTATGTGGAAATTTCCAAGACAGTGAGATACTATGCACATCAGAGCAATTCCAGGGGTTTAGGAGCCAATAGGAATACAGGCACTAAACTTGACGCTTTGGCCGGACCAAACAGTTTAACATATATACTGTAATTTCATAACCGCATAGTGTTAAAAGGATAAGGATAATATCAACATCTGTGTAATTCGACAGCTTTTATTCGGCATTGCAATCTAAGGTAGTGTCGTGATATATATATGTGCAGGATCATGCAGCGTGTGCAACCTTTGTAGCGGCTGTCACGCGTCGCCTGATAGATAAGTTGTCTCGTATGCCTATTTCATCTATTGTGTACGTTTAAAATCCTCTATAGCAGGCCTAAGTCATAGCCTAGCCGCAATCGCTTCGTTGTTAGCTGCTAGTACATAATAACGCCACACTACTAGTTTGGGTAGTGGGGAATGAAAATGGAGTTAAAGAGCTCTGATAAACTGAGTTACACACAGCTAGTTTACCCCCGCTTACGTGCTATAGCGGTTGAAAGCCTGAGGGTGGTGTTATATTTGAAATCATGAGTGCGGAAACGGTGGTTACACAAACAGTGGTCTTAACGTAGCCGATGGACTACTGCATAAATCCCCGTATTTGGAATCATTCCCCCTTGAACCTTACATTTCTTCATGTAAGGGAATGCACATGGATGAAAGAGATGACTACATGAAGACGACCTTACCTTGGCTGGTGTCATGCCATGTCATGCAAATCTCTGTCTACTTGCAAGTCAGCATATGAAGGAAAATAGACGACCGCATGACAGGCTATCCTTTCCTAGGTGAGTTCTTTCTGCATTATCGTAGTGCTCTGTGTATCTAGACAAAGAGAAAACCGGAATATCTGGGTGTCTTAGGACGACAGCTGGGCTCTAGCATGCCGACAGCAAATACTTCATGTGGGTTTCACGAGTCTCAAGACTGTAGTATAAAGAGCCAGGTAATTCTTCTTTAGTTTTTAGTGCAAAAATTTTCATATCCTAGTCAGCCATTATATGCGGAGAAACCCTCTCTGTTCAACCATGTCCCGCCCTTCGTGGATTGGATTGTGGAGCATTTTCGCTATAACGCATCGCTTCATGCTAGCGCCAACATGGATTAGGAGACATTCTCAAGGTTGTCTTCCTTTACAATGGCCAAGGAAGCTTGGCCTCCTTGGCCAATTTAGTCGAAAGAAGTGGCGCACAAGGGGTATATCCACATAATCAAATGGTCACATTCGAGGAATGTAGGCCCATGATATGTGAAACCCTAATTAACTAGTCTAGTCCATGATTGGTGGCACAGGAATCGTGGAATTGGAAGTCTTAGTCCTTTCAATTCGCATGTATCTATCAGACTTTCTGCAATTCGGCGCGTTGGCTGATCTGCAATAGATCTTGCCACAGAACCGCTCATTGGGAGATACACGCTTCCGGGGGTCAAAAAGCTCAAATGCTTGATGGTGCAGCACGAAACAGGGCTTTTGACAGAGCTGTAGAAAGTCTAGAGAACATTGAACAGTCATTGGAGCAAAGGCTACGACGACTATATTTTACTCCACTGTTGATCTTTGGTCCTGGCTATCAGCCAGTGTATGGCCTATAAGACTACTATGGACGCGAAAGTTGATCCTACTTCGTCGGCTCTGTATGAGGCTGGAGCTGCGAAGTCAGACTCCAGCAGGCATGTTCAAAATCTGGGACTGATCCGGGAGGCCCTGTATGGAGTGGAATGCGAGACATTCAATGCAGCCTCGCCCCGACTTGACGAGCATCTGAGCGACTTGGATATTGATCTATGCTGCACGGCTCCAATGCTTTCTGCGGAGAAGTGGTCGGGGATCATGAATGCTGTACCGACCTTTGAAGGCAACGCTTCACATGCTGATGTGATCCATGGTGGGAACACGCCAGCCAAACCCTAGAGCGTTGGGCTCATAGTACGAGGAGCTGGATAGATGTTGACCCGTGAGTCAAGGGGGTCAGATTGATATATATGTTTCACTCTACATTCGCTATAGCCATACTGCGCAATCTAAAATAGTGATATTAAGACAATATCAAGTTCGATTCCGATTCCAGTGTTCGACATCGGCAAAAGTCCACTCTAAAACTGGACCAGTCACCAATGGCCTCCATATGTAGTGCCAATTCAATCATAATGCATCTCAATCTGAGTATTTCATCTAGTTTACAGCCGTAGCAGGGGTGATAATAGTGTCCAAATACGTCTTCCGGTGAGGGTTCCCGTCAACCTCAGCACCACGATTGAGCGGCGTCCACTTGGGCTCATCCTGGAAGAGACGCATAGCCCTGACATACTAGATATAGAGTCAGTCCCAGGATACAGATACAACCCTCCACTCCTTATACTTAATGCAAGATCCGCAAACTTACATTCTGCTCATTCGTTGTGAAGCGATGGTAAATTCCAGCAGGAAGAATAATCATATCATCCTTGACGAGACAGATACGAATCCACTCATCATCTTGTCCGCGCACATCAAAGTATCCCTCTCCATCAGTGATGTACCGGATCTCCTCATCCTCGTGCAAATGCTCTGCAAAGAACATCTTCACTTTGTCCTCGTAGACGTCACCCATGGCCTCGGGTGAGACGCAGACCTGGTCGCGGTTGCGGTAGCCGCGCTCCTGCGCGATCGTGTCCACATCTGCGATCGTCGGGCAGTGCTTGTATAGCACGCCTAGTGAGGCGAGCTTTTCTTCTGAGACGGCGCGGCCGGAGTCATGGGGCTCGCGCTGGTCGCCCTGTTGGTCGTTTGGTTAGCTCCTGGTTTGGGTAGATGGGGTGGGCTGCAGGTGGGGATGATGGAAAAGTCGAAGTGTTGAGATGGCGCGTACGTACCGGGACATTGTCGTACCAGTATGCCTTCATGATGCCGTCTTGCGATTGAGGTCGACTTGCAAATGTACAGATGAGGAACAAGAAATCAGAAAGTCAAGAGCTGAACATCATCAGCCCCGCAATTGGCCGATGGCGCAAGCGATTATGTCATCACTGTCACCGCCTTCGGGCTTAACGGCCATAAGTCTGGGCACGTGACTGGCCATAATTTTCCTTATCGATCATCTCAAAGTTTGTCTTTGTTGACCATTTGCTCTTCGTCTCAATTCGCCATGGCTATGGCTTTCCGAGCTCGCTCAACGGCGCTGATGCGTCGGGGCCGCCTCCACTCATTCGTGGGTCGGAATCGCGGTCTGGCCACTGTTACAGATAATACGCAGTACGTGTCTTCCCCTGGTTATTGCATTGGGGCTTGATTCTGACTAGCTTCTTACAGACCGTACGATGTCGTTGTCATTGGAGGTGGTCATGCCGGTTCTGAGGCATGCGCTGCTGCCGCTCGGTCTGGTGCGCGCACCGCGTTGGTCACACCCTCCCTCTCGAACATTGGTGTCTGCTCGTGCAATCCCAGTTTCGGTGGAATTGGCAAAGGAACGATGATTCGAGAGGTGGATGCGATGGACGGTGTCGCTGGTCGCATTATCGATAAGGCTGGTGTCATGTTTCGCGTCTTGAACCGCTCTAAGGGTCCTGCTGTTTGGGGCCCGCGTGCGCAGATTGACCGTGATCTCTACAAGCGGTACATGTCGGAGGAGTTGGCTGGAACAAAGAATCTGAACATTGTCGAGGGAAAGGTGGCCGATATTGTGGTTTCAACAGAAGGAATTGAGAATACCCCCGGTGCTCAGGGCAAGATTGTTGGTGTGCGATTGGAGTCTGGAGAGGTCATTCCCACTGGCCGTGTGGTCATCACAACGGGCACCTTCTTGGGTGGTGAAATTCATATTGGAATGGATGTGTTCCCCTCTGGGCGCATGGGCGAAGCTCCCACATACGGCCTGAGCAAGTCTCTCCGTGACGCTGGCTTCCAACTGGGTCGCTTGAAGACGGGGACGCCGCCTCGACTGGATGGTAAGACAATTGATTACCGCGGCCTCGAAGTGCAAAAGGGTGACTCGCCACCTCATCCATTCTCATATTTGAACAAAACTGTCGATGTGGGCGACGAGGGCCAGCTTACTTGCTGGATGACACATACAAACGAGGCCGTTCACGATATCATCCGCGCCAACCTAGACAAATCCATTCATATCAGGGAGACAGTTCGCGGACCTCGCTACTGCCCTTCGTTGGAATCAAAGATCATTCGATTCAAGGACAAAACCCAACACCAGATTTGGCTTGAGCCTGAGGGATTCGCACCCAACGATGTCATTTACCCGAATGGTATCTCAATGACCGTGCCCGCGGATGCACAATACGCAATGCTTCGCGCCGTCCGCGGTCTCGAGAACGTAACCATGCTCCAGCCAGGTTACGGAGTCGAATACGACTACATCGACCCACGCAACCTCCGCCCAACCCTGGAGACAAAGCTGATCAGCGGTCTCTATTTGGCTGGACAAATCAACGGCACAACCGGCTACGAAGAAGCAGCCGGACAAGGGATCATTGCTGGCATGAACGCAGGCCTGGAAGCGCAAAGCCGAAACCCCCTAACCCTCACCCGATCAGACGGCTTCATCGGCATCATGATCGACGATCTCATCACAAAGGGCGTGTCCGAACCATACCGGATGTTCACAACGAGAAGCGAATACCGTATCTCAACACGCTCCGACAACGCAGACCTGCGCCTGACCCGCATGGCCCGCGACGCAGGTGTCGTCTCCGACAAGCGTTGGAACCACTTCTCCGACACAGAAGCGCAGATCCAGGAACTACAAACCCTCCTCGCTAATACAAAGCTTTCATCTTCCGCGTGGTCTCGCAAGGGTTTCAAGGTCCGGGATGATACCTCCATCCGCTCAGGACTTGATCTCCTGGTCCTCGACAACAGTGACATCGACTCTCTAATCCCAATCATGGAATCTGCTACCGGAACGGCATATACTGCCGCCTCATTCGCACCGGAGATTCGCACCCGCGTCGCCATCGAAGGCCGATATGCACCTTACCTGAAGCGCCAGGAGAAGATGGCCATGCGCTTCCAGAAGGATGAGAACTTGCTTCTGGCCCCTGATCTGGATTACAGTCAGGTTACCGGCATTAGCAATGAGGAGCGACAGGTGCTTGAGCGCGTGCGTCCTGTTAGTGTTGGTATGGCGAAGCGCATTGAGGGCGTTACACCTGTTGGTGCGCTGAGGTTGCTGATGCATGTGAGAAAGAACCGTGGTTTTGTCAAGGAAATGGATGGCGAAGACTCTGCTGTTGCTGATGTGCTTGCCTCGTCGCCTTAGCTTGACTTGCTGGGACTGACTGCTTGATTGATTCATTTATGACATACTGGCATAGCGGGAGCGATTGGCGCATTACATGTAACTGTACAATAGGCATGCTTATACTTGTATACTACTCAACTTCTCTGACGGAAATATTTATTTGATTTCATTAAGTAAACTACAAGCCTCAATACTATGCATGATATTCGTGTCCTATTAGTCGAAGAAAGCATCAATATAATTCAGCTAACCAACGGCCCCCCATAGAACAACCCCAAAAGAAGCCCTAAATGTGAGATCCAGATCGGAGGATCATCAAAACGAACCTTCTCTAACTAACCATAACACACTAAACTAAATTAGAAAGAAAAAAAAAGGACCAAAAAGAAAATAAAACAAAAACCCCAAAAGCCAAGAAACCCAGCAAGCCCACCTATCATAAAAAACAACATTCTAACGCCTCCTTTCCCCAGAACCAGAACACGCGAGACGAAAAAGCAAAGAAACGCCATGCCAGCCATGTACACGTACCCAAGCCCCGATCATACCGCCAGTCTGGAAACTGGAATCCACGCAAGGGGTGACTGTCAATCTCTACCCCTCCTACTGTAGGGATAGACAGGGATACTTGGGTAGCCAGGATAGGAAATGAGATTTTAGGACGTTGCGTGTATGTACCTGTATATGTACCTGTATAAGTTACGGGGATTGACAGTGCTGTCTGTATCTTATATGTCAGGTTTCTATTGGCGGGTTATATAGATCAGCATATTTCATATGTCTATCTTCATGGTCTTTGTTATCTTTGCTTTCTGTATCTGTATATAGTATGCATAGAAGCGACGCTGGCCACATCTATCATATGAGCTCAATCGGACCTCGCATCTCACACTGCCTACGTCAACACCAACATGGATATTTGTACATGACATGACATGTTTTATCATGATGACACTCCCAATCGAGAGAAGTGCATACACTCTGTTCTCCCAGCCTATCATTGCCACACCGAAAACGAAATAGTGGTGAAACAAGAGTGCGAGAGAGAGGTGGCGTGCATAAGCCCACCGTTAAGAGTGATCTGATCTCATCTCGACGGCAGACAAACGGGCGAATCACAGTGTGAGTCTACTATTGCACTTGAACCGTTATTGGAATAGGCTGCATGATTAGAAGTACATTGTGCATTGCCAGCTGATCTTGTGAGGTATACGAATCCCGAGGGAACGGGTGGGGGTCTACTAGTACTTAGTTGTCAGATCTGCTGGGTCAAGTTGATGTATCGAATTTTTTGTGTGTTGCTTGCCGCACTGGCTGCAAGTTTTGGACGCTAAGCGCTGTACATCATCTCTTTCATCGTGCTAACTTGTTCAATCTATATGCATGTATGCATGCATGGACGGATATGGGGTAGAGGGGCTTGTTATAGGGTCGCTTGAGCGGTTAAGCGGGCTTTTGGATGTAAGGGGGTTGTTGATCCTTGCTTTTGGCGCGCTTCTTTGGTTTGGAGATTGTCGTAGGACGTGGGTTGGTAGTAGGTGTTGGTTGGTAGTTGAGGAAACTGGCGCAAGGAATTGTTTACTATTGATCTTGATGTCGGTACATGTAGTATGTTATCATGCTTACGCTATCGCAGCGTATAGATCATATCAAAGATTTCTGCCTACTGTAGATGCAGGAATGTGATGCTGCAAAGACGTCTGTTCAGACTGTGAAGGGCCGAGGGCCAATATCGTCACCCACCATGCCAGAGACCCAGCTACTCAGACATGTACTGTAGCCTATACGTTGTAGCATGCAGTCTACCTGCGCAATTCTGCATTATGAGATCAGAGAAATTGCCTGATGCACCAATCAGAGCCTCGCAGTGCGCTCATCACTACCACGTAGGTTAGCAGATAGCATGGTAAGGGGCGATGCGTGCATATAAAGAAATGCATGGCAAGGGGGGGTTGCATGTGCACAGAGTATATCGGCAAAGATATCGAATTTTCATTTCTAGAATGATATCAATGAGGATTACATTAGAACAACACGGTGTGCCGGCCGAGCAGACCGAGTACAACGCATACGTACAGTAGTACAAGTGGACACAAAGAATATAGTATTGTACAATCAGCATCCAACAAGAGCATTCTGTACTCACTGGTGGCCCCCTTCTACTGTATACTATACTCCGTACATGCAATCCTGGGGCATAAAGTGGCGCCTGGTGCTAGTGTCACTAGTTATTGGCAGACCAGGCCAGTCCAGTCTCACCTCCAAGCCACACCCCACAAACCGGGCAGTCGGGCAGTCGGGCAAACCATCTACAATGTGTTCAATATGCAGGAGTAGTCTAGCGCTGCGCTAGACTAGCGAGCGGCGAGGTAGTAAACCCTTTTTAGCAGTAGGTACAGTCGTGCACAGGCGCTCTTTTGCCATCCCTGGTTTTGGATCAAATCAAAGAACAAACTATAGGATGATCTACATTCTATGTTTTCGAGGTGTTGGACACGGAGATTATCTCGGTGTTTTGGTTGGTTTCGGTTTTATTAATATTAACTTGGAGGTACTGTATGTGGGACATGAAGGTATTAACTGTTAGTTCATTTTCTGTTCTATTTGATTATTATTCCTCCAGAGTACTATTGTGTCCTTTAATCAACCCACATATAATGAGAATATCGATGTGGCACCTTCGTAGTACCTGCCAGAACCCAACATGTCAAAAGAAGTCTCACAGTCAGACACGAGCCGACCACAGTGTTGGGAATACTGCGCAGGTTCGCTGATCCCTGCCGGTAACGGTCCTTCTGACCACATGGGCGTGGAGGATCCCTTTCCCCCCTTCTGTGTGACCTGCCACCAGCAACTATAACTATTACTGGAGTGGCACCGTGAATCATGAGGACTATTCTTTCCACCCGATCGGGTAGTTTAACACGAGGGTCTCGGGATGTTGGGAATGTGTTGGGAGAGGTTTGAGGGTGTGAACTAGTCTTTGCGGAGTATACGAGGGGCAGAGAACACTCCGTTGACTGGGGTTTTCTTACTATAGGAGCATTGCAGTCGCGAACTATAACCATAACTGACAGGTACAGGTGAAGTCCGCGCTAGAACTTTGGACTCATGTCTTAGTCTCTTAACCTACATGCAACTTATTATTTCGCTGTCTGTGCCTGTTGCCTGTTGCCTGTCGCCTGTTGCCTCTTGCCTTTTTGCCTTGAAAAGAACAGACACAAAAATACAGAGAGGCGGACCAGCTATGTGTCTGAGCCTTGCCTCCTATCGCACAGACAAGCGGGATGAGACAGTCGGGGCCACCCAACTAAAACCCAGAACGGAATAATTAGACGATCGTGATGATCCTGATCTCAAACCCCGACCCTCCTGAGGCTGACAGCGAAAGTCGGAATGGCCCTCTCCACCCATAACTTACTTCTCGTTGAATTAGTGTTAAGTTACCGTAACTGATGGGTCCCGATATGTAAGCTTCGCAGGATCCCCAGTCTGGAATGATTGCCTGTCAGGCATAGACGCCCCTAAGCATCGAGCGCCCTAAGCATCGAGCGGCACCTTGTCGAGACGGGTATCAAGTATCCGTAGAAGATAGGGGGGAGCCAGGCAGTCAGGCTAGCCCCAGGGGCTGGCAATTGCGATGTTGTTGTTGGTCAGGACGAAAAACGGTCTTCGGGGCTGTGGACGGATTAGGGAGGTAGTACAGTACAGCAGGTACATGTGTCTTGATTTCTTTTGCTTGCTGGATGGATTTTGTCCATGTTTCTGTGCGAGGATGTGTAGGGACGGTAGGTGTGGATGTGGATGGCACAGCGCATCCTGGGGGTTTGGCTGTGCATGTGCTACTGTACGTTGAAGTGCATGGTGCATGGATGTGGACGTGGATGTGCTATTCACTACTATTTACAGTACAATGTTGGTTACTTGGTACAGTACAATTACAATGGTCAATATTGAATAAGTCAAAGTCAAGCATTATAGTATCGGGTGAAGAGGCAAAGTCGAAGTCAAATAATACGGAGCCGTAACGAATAAAGAATAAAGTCGGTGATCCAAACCGGATCTTCACTTCTCATGCCAAGTTCCCTAATGATGATCACCCCTTAGTGCTCACGCAGACCCTTGATGCGGGATTTCTTAGTTCGACCCAGACAAGCATAGTGCCAACGCCACTCGAACTAGTCGATTTAGCGTTCCTTTGGTTTTTCTCTGTCTAGACCCGAAATGATATATTGCTCAACGATCTTCGTATCCCCTGCTGGACCCCAATTCCCAGTACCAGGGGAGGAATCCTAGATTAACTCTCAACTGTTTTCTTCACCTTAACCTTACCCTTACTAAAATTGACACAAACTGACACCTGACACTAATACTTTAATCTTAACGTGGGGAAATCGTTACTCACCTACCCATTTCGGACACCATATGCGCCCGTTGTCTCATCTGTCGCACGGATGCCTGCCCCGAGTGTCTGGTACGGGTGCACCGTGGATGTGGGTATTTAGTGCGAGCGAATAGCAGAGATCGACACGGGAATTGACGACAGAGTAATAATATAACATCATTGGTTACTGTTGGTGATCGTCTGATAGGATACCCGGAGGGACCTAATCACTGAACCAAGCCACCCACGTCCGCTGGGGAAGACATCCGGTTCGGAGGTTATACGGTGATTTGCTAACGGAGCGAATTGTGGGGTAATTAGGTTGGCATCTTTACTTTACTTTTTTGGCTTTCGGCGTTTATTGGCTGTTTTTCCCTTTTTTCGTTTGTGGCTTTTTGGGACAATTCGCGCTATTTCTCGTACGGAGCCCATTCGTGTACTCCCCGCTTTCACGCGCTTAGAGGCTTGGCCTGTGATGGGCTGTGCAGAATGTTATCTTGGTCCCGACTCGAGTTTTCTGGTTCTTGGCTTATAGCTGGATCCATTCATATGACCATTTACCAGGTTGGATGATCTGGGTGATCATTCTCACACCGGGCGGACGTATGGGGCCAGTTATCTTTTTTCTTCTTTTCTTTCTTTTCCTTCTTTACTTGCCTAAATGTGGTCTCGGTGATTATAACATTGGATACGTCACATGCGTCATATACATATGATACTATGATACTTTCTTATGACATCTGTCATTCGCGCCAATTGAGTTTCAACAAGCGTGCGCCAACTGCGATCGCCTCCTGTTCGCCCAAGCCTCTGGGACCTGCTAATCGGCTTGAAACTCGGAGGACAGTCCTCCGCTATATTCCTCAATGATTTCATTCACAGGCACACCAATGATAGCCCGTCTATCTCAAACGAGTGCCGATCCCTGAATCCTTCACGGCTGGGGTGCATGGCCACATGTGTGTGGAAAGATACAAGTGGTAAAGGTAATTGCGAAAGTACCGCTTTCCTAACTCATGTAAGCTCTGCTGGATCTGCTGGGGATCTCCCGCGAACCTTTCCCATTACAATATTGGGAGAGGTACGGGACCCTCTTCCCCTTTGTAACGTAAATTTTTGAAGTTACCGAAAACTCTCCCACCCTGAAACCTAACCTTACAGCGCGTGGTATTCCCCAACCGGTACTATACATCCATTGGAGCTGATTGGAGAGGCAGTGAGGCATGTTTATCGGTACTGAGATTTAGATTGAGATCTCATCTCTACGGGGAGTGTGGGAAATCTCACCGGACACGAGGCCCACCGTGTATAGAGGATCGTATGCCGTTGGACCCAGTGGAGATAGATTTCAATAGTTCGGTATTGGGGAAACCACGGGGGGATCAGTGGACCAATAAGACGTCAGAGTAGGGAAGTCAGAGTACGAAGTCAGAGAACAGAGTACTTTGAGTACTCACTGTCAGTAGACACTGTACCAGTCTGCTAGTTAGTGCTCTCACCCATACTGAATATGCAAGGTAGACTTCAGTATATTGTCCGTTGTTCGTGTGGCCGAAACTACGTGACTGTACCGGAACCAAGGAACCTCCGACAGTCAACCATGGCTCCACCCGCCGATTCCATTTCAATTACGCTAGCACTTCATCTAGGCCGTTAAGCCATTAATTATACTCAATTCTATCTTTATTCCGTTAATCTTTTCTTTTATTCTTTAAATCTTTTCATCTTTTATTACTTAATTCTTTAATTCTTTAATTCTGTAATTCTTTTAATTAATATTATACGGAGGTTATTTTCCACTCCGTATTTCTCCGCTCCCCCGAATTCCGCCTGCGCTGGAAGTAGACTAGTTATACAGTAGATTACCCCTGTCTATTAAGCTAATTCTAAGATTCTTTAATAATATTCTACTCTAATATTCTAGTATTCTACTCCTCTTCTATCCCATCTAATTCTTCTTTTCTTCTATGATACTGTCACCTGGGCAAATACCCTGGAACCGTGGTAGCTTAATCATCAGATCGGTGCAACCTGTGCTGACTGGGGCCCGTGCCCGTCGATCCCTGGCAATTCTCCAACTGAGGGGTCCCAACTCAAAACCTCCTCCTTCTCCATACCCTGGTCGATCTCTTAGCTTAATTCTTTTTTCCTTTTTTAAAACTCCCGGGGGAGGTCACTTCTTGTTATTCACACTCTCTCATCATGGTGAACGGCACTGCCGGGTTGGAGCCCACTTTCACCGGCTATGTCGCAACCACTCAAGATGCTCTGATCCTTTTTGAGGCGTGTTTGACCGGTGTCCTGCATCATGTTCCACGTCGCCCACACGATCGGGAACGGAGCCACCTTGTGCGCAGTGGGAGTGTCTTCATCTATGAGGAGAACGCATCTGGAATCAAACGCTGGACTGATGGCGTCACCTGGAGTCCCAGTCGCATTCTGGGCAACTTCCTCGTCTATCGGGAACTGGACAAGCCCTTCCCACCTGGGGAGAAGAAGCGCGCAATGAAGAAGGCTACTCGACGACCTATGCCCGCCCGCCCTGGGGAGCCCTATCCGCGACACGACAGCAACGGCGGTCAAGGCTATTCCCCGACTTCCTCTACCTCCGGCCAGTTCGCAGACCGTCCCCACCAGTCCGAGGTTGAACGGGCATTGGTCGGGTCACTGGTCGACTCGTACGGCTTTAAGGACTCGGGCTTGGTGAAGAAGACAATGAGCGTGACCGTCATGGGTGTGACCCACCATCTGGTCTCCTACTACAGTGTTGAGGACGTTATGCGCGGTATCCTCAACCCACCCTCGATGGTGGAATCCCTGCGATACATCCGTCCCCGCGTCGAACTCACCCAGAAACAGAGCTTCCGCGCCCCGATTGACGACTTGGAGACCGGTGCCTTGGAAAGCGCTCATGATCCCTCCCACGCGGCACTGTATGGATATCGCCCACAGATGATGGCCCCGCCCAGCTACGCCATGCCCGCTCCGTCCACAGACTTCTACATGCACGCCCAATACGCCGCGACACACCCACCACAAGCTGCTCCAGGCCCGATCCCCGGATATTCCATGGGTGGCTCCATGCCAGGGCAACCAGCACCAAACCCATACTTACCCGCTCCAGGGCCGACCGCCATGCCCAAGGTCGACGACTACCACGCCTTCCGCGCCGGGCCCTACGGCGGCAGCATGGACTCGATGAGCGGCCACAGCGCTCTCTCCTCCTCCATCCCGGGTGGCATCAATGCCGCTATTCCGAGCTCGCTCAGCGACCGCAACAGATCAACCTCAGACCACAGCCCCTCCGCATACCGCAACTCCTCTATTTCCTCCCGCAGCGTCGCCACAGATGCCACCTCCCCAATGGACCCTTCAACCCCAGCAACCTTCTCCCGCGGTAGCTTCAGTCTCTCCGGTCATCTCGAAAACCCACATCCCCTCGAGCCACGCGGCGTCCCAGGCCTTGATCCTTCAGTCCCAAGACGCGACTCGAATCCCATTCATCCTTACTACGCTGCGGATCGCTCCCAGTATTATGTCAGTGCAGCCACGCCAGTCAACCACCCTCACTACGCTGCTACACAACCCCTGTCGACATGGACGACCACCGCGCCGGCCCAGCCGCAAATCTAATTTGATCTTTGATCTCTTTGCTAGTGTCTTTGGTGTTGCTCATGGCCATGGTGCCCGGGAGTCGGGGTGGTATTTGTCTTTTCGAATTACCCTTTGCTGAATTTGCGGTTCC
>ERZ1673737.2961-NODE-2961-length-13515-cov-4.208321_pt1 | contig 13515 bp, 8 predicted proteins | sample MGYA00580211_ERZ1673737 | MGnify/ENA primary metagenome ERZ1673737 (study PRJEB41218, sample SAMN15661789) | gut metagenome | host: Homo sapiens | place: Canada: London | collected 2015-08-20/2019-03-30 | study: EMG produced TPA metagenomics assembly of... | reverse complement strand
CATTAACCAATATCCCCTTACCCTCCCCAACATGCCTCTGAAATCCAACGAGAATATCCACCAACCTCCTCGACTGCCTCAGCAATGAAGAAGTCTCAAAAACCTTCTTCTGCAGACCTGGTTTCATAATCGACGTAAAAAGCCTCCAGTTCTCTTGGGCATTGATAATATTATCACCGACAAGCGTAGCAATAACCGAATGCGGAATCTTCTTCTGACTCCCAGCTTTCGCATATAACTGATCATTCCGAAACATATCCGTCAACCAGTCCGGCCGGGAAACGAGAATACTCCATCGTCCCGCGAACCAGACTAGGACTGCGCCGTGTTTCTCAAGTGGAGCTCGGAACCAGCGTTCGTAGATCTCGTCTTGGCCCATTGAGGACCAGAGGCCTAGGATTGAGACGTAGATTGGGATTTTGGGGAGGTTGGGGAGGGTATTTGGGGTGTGGAGGTACCATGCTAGGAAGAGGACGGGTGGGAGGAGAATTGTTAGAGGAATTAGGAGAATTGGTAGCATCTCGGTGGATGTATGGGGTTTGAGTCTGAAAATAGGGAGGAAGATAGGTAGAAGAACGGACAGCTGGGGTGACATGGTATTGTTATGCTGGAAAACTTGTAGCGGAGTGTTTTGGCGTGCCCTAATGCACCTGGTGTCAGCGGAAGTCAACATGCCTTTGCTGAGGTCACTCATGTCCGACATGGCGGGATTCAGCTGCTTAGTAGGTGCAGGGAGCCATATGGGTTTTGCTTAGGATCGGGATTTCAGATATAATCCGGAGGTGAGGTGCTCGTGTTGGGCGTAGGGCAGAGGTAAAGCCTCGTAATATAGAAAGCCATGATCTCCATCACAAAACTGTAAGTGGTTTGAAGCTCTGAACTTCACTGTCACATACTGTTGACCATATTTGGGTAATGAACTGGGCTGACAAGCGTTTGTACAATCACAGTGGAGGACTGATACTCTTGACCATACCCTGTTCTGAGTAGGCTATAATCTAGTGGTTGATAGGCTATTTAACGAATGACGGCTGTGAAGTCCATTGGTCCGGTCTTGTCATTCACTCAGAGTGCCATTTGATCTCTGAGCCGTATCGTTGTGGGCGATGACTTTTTGTCAGAAGGTGGCTCGCTCGAGGTTGACGCGTCGTTTCCTGGCGATGTCACGATATCCTTTTTCTTCTTCTTTTCTTGATGACTGACCCTATTAACCGCCGGACAATCTTTGTTTATCTTCCTGGTAGTGGCCGCTGCAGGCACCACATCCCCTTCCATCCCTCAATCTAGGATATCCGGCATACCCTGCCAGTTGAAGCTATATTCGATCCGCGTACCATGTTCTCGATTACCAAGGAGCCTGTTGTGGAGGACTTTTGCTCCTGCGAGCTCACTGTATTACTTCTTCTGGGTAGTTTGAGCAAGCAGTGTGCCCTGGGATGCAGCAACCCAGCAAAGATCTTCTGTTTTGCAGGTTGTTACTATACATACCTTTGGACAGCCGACTTTTGGGCTGAGTGAGTGGTGAGGCCCTCACTGATTATCCTTGCTTCGTGCCTTGGCTGGGGTCATTACATACGACTTTGTCACGACTTGACATCAGGCGTTCCATTTCGGCTGTGGCCGCTGGGACATCCCTCGCTGTGAGGATTGAAGGTCTATTCTACAGCTCCTACAGATCTGCAAGTGGAGAAAGTAATACCATTGGTTACTATGCAGATAGCTAGCCCGGGTCTCCTTTGAAATTGAGCTGAGATGTTTAACGCGAGAATGAAGGACCAAATGCCTGACAAACAGTCCTAGTCGTACCCTTTCTTGTATCCTTGAGAACCTAGTCACTATGGGTTATGTGCCTAGAGTCCCGTTGTAAGAGTGGACGACAAAGAAAACCCATAGACAACCGTGGCGATCATAGCAATAGCGTTTAAATGAATGACCATCGCGTGGTTTCGTGCGAAATTGCGATTAGCCCGGTCCACCTTAGACCCATTGGAGTCGGAGTTGGAATGGGTATTCTCGCTCTCTGGAGGGCAAGAAACAATTAGCCACCATGTACCAACAGCAGACATATTCTAGCCATACGTACCATGCAGTGCCCTTCTTACCAGCGCGGCAGTCGTCGTCTTCGGGCCGTACACGAACCAATTCAGACAGCCCATCAATCCAACTACTGCGAGAGACCCAGCGCTCCAAGGATTTTTCAAAAGTGACAGGATACTGTATGGCGGGCAGGTCGCTGCCGTCAGGGCTGTCAGGCCAACCTGGGTGGCAAAGTAGACAGGGAAAAGTCGTTTCTGCAGTACGATGAATTCTTTCATCGGAAGAACCCGAAAGCAGATCTTTGTGTTGACAAAGCTCTACCCACGAGGTTAGTTCGGCACCATGCTGAGGGAAGGGGTGTCCTACCTGGTACAGCTCTGTTCCGAGCAGAGCACCATAGCCGAGGAGGTGATATGGTAGGAGGTTTCCTACTGTCCTCAGGAGGGAATCCATTTTGCCAAAGACCTTTGGTACCGGGATCTTGAACGGTATGGCAAGAGGTGCAAATCTGAAGAGAGGATGATGGTTGCAGGTGAGTGTAGGTTGAGGTGGTACTTTGCTGCCTAGCTATGAGGAATTCTTGGCGGCTTACTGGCTTGGGCACTAGCAAGGCAAGCCTTGCAAATATAAGGTATGACTGATGTTGAAATTGCATCTAAGAATTGCTTAGTCTGCGCAAAACATCATGTTTGATTGGTTGGGGTGAGTGCTGTTGATGAGCCCGCAACTTCAACAGCCCTAAGTGTGGTATACTGCCATATTTCCAATATTGAAATAAGAGGCAGCACAAGATACCCGTGTCTTGGCCTTATTCCCTTTTTGAATATAGAAAGACTGAAATGATGCTTCAAACAGACAATGGACATGTTACTTCAAGGCAATCAATATCCCTCTTGAGCATTACAGTTACACAAAGGGGACATTCCAAAGCCCACACCGCTAGCAAATAAATACAATCTTCCGAGTTCCTACGGCTGGATCTCACATGCATACATTTTAGGTGAGTGGGCGGTCGTTGAAACACCACATGGCAGCGTCCTATGGCTAATCGAGATTTATTGGAGCCCGCGGGGAGTTGCTAATCCGAGGATGAATTTAATTTGAGATGCCAATTCTATATTACCTATGACACTACTGTATGCATCACTCTCTGAGGGAGTTTAGGATATGTCCAACGCCATAGTTCGGTATATTGAACCCATTCGGTTATTCATGTAACCTTCCGAACCAGAACCGAGAAATGAGAGAAACACAAGACATTTGGGTCAAATCCGGAGTATATTCAGTGTTGGTTCTTTATTCTAGTCATATCGAGTGGCCAACCCCGGACGTGTCTCTTATTTTTAGACTTCAGATTGGGCCAAGTTGTACCGGCCCCAAAGTCGAGTCCTTGTAAGCACAGCCTGGTTTCCCTGTTCTATCCTGGGCCTGTGGCGAGCTGCTCAGGTGGGAATAATGCCAATAAAAGATCATCACTGAGCCTCCGCTCCGCATAAATGCAAAGTCCAGGGTCAATCAGTGTTGCGTTGCCACGTGGATTCTAAGCCCACCAGGGATAATGAGTTGACATCGGAGATGTCCGAGACTACCAAATGATACTTTTTGCGCCATAGATGGGTTCTAAGGTGTAGTTAGGTGTAAGTGTTCACTCAAAGTAGTAAGATGTGTAGGTAGGTTTCCTCGACCAAAAGGTAGTACAGCCAAGAGCTCCAAGCAAGGTTACAAGACTCGGATAGAAGACTTTCGACTGCTAGAACACAGATCAAAAGGGAGGGTTTCATGAGCCATTCCAGATCCCAGGCTACTGGAACGGAGGAACGAGAGACGGAAGAATTCCAGGCAGCGCCATGTTTATGAACACATTCGGACCCGGGATAGCCTCGGACAGCACCTTCTCGTACAACCAAGCCCTAAAACTCTGACACGGTGTCCAATATCCCTACACAGACCCACGCTGAAATGATAAGCAAGCTGAAAATGGCATGCGACATGGTAGGCCTCAGGGCGTCACGCGGCTGAGATCGAGAATGATCTATCACCAGTCGTTTTCGAACCGAGTCTCTGGCGGCGATCTGTTGCACTGGCTGCGTGACACGTTGAGATCGATTGTGATTGCTTCGTGGGTGCACGTCCTTTATAAAGGAAAGGCGGCAATGGCCATTTAGGGGTTAAGTTTCCGAGGTTGACGACGGAAAGCCTTTTTCAGGTCTTTTATATGAGATATGCAATATCCCCAAGCACGTCAACACCCGCAGAAGCGCAATAACACGACTGGATATATTGCTTACAAAATGAAGATGGAGCATAATCCTGCAACTCCCAAGGAGGAGATTCCCAGCCAGCTGCAGGATCCCCTGGAGAGAAGAAGGTTGCAGAACCGCCTTTCTCAAAGAAATCATCGTAAGATTTTCCTTCAATAATATGTCTGGAAGCCCCAAGATAACAATATCTAGGTCGCAAAATCAGAGACCGAATTGCAAAGCTCCAAGAGCGCGTCATTGCCAATGAACTCAGAGCAGCAGCTGCCAACGGCTGGGATCAGCAATATATACCCTCACCTTTGCCACGCAAAACACACACAGCGCTATCCGAAAATGATCTTGGATTTATTTCCCGAGATGTTTCTCCCCTAGGAATGGAGCCATCAACGCCTTTCATGCCATCATACCCAATTTTCTCATCCACTTCGTGGCCGAGTGATTTCAACGCCTTCCCCACCGCTGGCTATCATGGAGAATTGCGACCCTATCTTGGAGGAGGAATCTTGACCCATTCAAATGGGATGCCATCATCCACTACAGCTGGTCTGGGTGGAGATACATTCCGAGATACTATGCTACCCACTGGGGAGGCCTTGCCGCCAGATTCATTGTTTGCACTGCAGGAAAACCAGCCTTCTTACTATGTTGCAACTGGTGAGCATGGATCTATCCAAACGGTATATTGAACCAAATACTAACTAATCAGCAGAGGCCGCGCTCCCCCAAATTCTCCAGGTTATCAACACCACGTCCCCTCAGTCAAAGGTAATCGTCTTGGTTCCTCCAGCGTCTCCGGCATCCGCATATATACCATCTTTTCCGCCATCAAACTCATACACTGGATTTGAACACCCTGCTACGATGGCGCAACAAACTCCGCCCAGACTGACTTGTCTTTGCTACCCTCAGAACATACATTCTAGGTCTTGGATGGATGCGGGATCATACATGCAAGGATGTCCTATACATAAGATTTCGAACTCCTCGGCAGGGAGTTTTCCTGTTAGAATGCTGTAAGGGTTTCGGGCTGGGTATCATGATAGAGATATTATATCATCGGAGAAGAACTGTAATTAAATAAATGGCATGCGCATCTTTCATTAATGGCTTGAGTGACTCAAGAACAGTCAGAAATGTAGGTTTTTCTGTATCTTGAACGTAGCAGTTATTGGGATCAAACCTGATGGAATGGAAATATTAACGATGTGGAATTATCCTCTAATTAGACACAGGGATTAATATACAAGAAATGAACTTAAATAAGTGGTCTCCTTTTCACATAATACTCGAGTGAAACTTTGTGAATTTCAAGCCTTGACTAGCATACGAGACAATGGTTTAGTTAGTACATGGAGTTTGAAAAATGACGCACAGTCAAAATTATTAACCATGAATGAATTCTGAGACATAAAAATCAGAGTCTAATTTATATTCCTTTGAAGGTTGTGTATAATTTCTTCGGTATAGTTCACAATTTAAATCCAAACAAGTTGGACATGTGAGCACAAACGAGTGGCAACCACAAACCGAAAAGAAAAGCAACGCAAATGATGAAAGATATCTAATCACAGTGGATACGCCACAACTCACGATCACAGTTACTGATATACCCAGTTCGGGTATGCAGCATAGCTGTATTGTCGCTGACCAGCAGATCACCCTTCTCCCACCCGAACCGCAGGCACACACGATAGTCATACGTGACACGATCCACAACTTGGACCAGACTGTTGTCATCGTTCTCGATTGTAACATCGCATGTAGAGAATTTGGTCTTCGTCTCGTCCCATGGCTGATGCCAGCGCAAGCATGGTAAACCAGACACAGGATGCTTCACAATCAGCTTCAAATTCTTAAGCTTCGCATCCCAGAACCCATTGTTATCCATAGCCCAGGTGATCTTTTCGAGGCGTTCAGCTGACCATGGCAGAGGCAGATACCGGAAGAAGAGGCGCGAACTTGTGAACAGGGTGTATCCATTGCCCTTGGGGGCTGTAGCTGGGCAAGTAAAGAATTGGTAACCTGGCGGGCGCTGGATTTTCTTCTTCTCGCCTGTTTCGGGATCGGTGATCTCCTCAAACTTGAACATACCGTCAAAGTGCATTGGCATGGCCTCGTTGGAGGTGACATTATTGCCCATCTTGTCTGAGCGGCCATCGTCGCGGACCTTTTGGATGATACCAAAGCTCCATGGGAGGATGGTGCCCAGCTCCGATGCCTTCTGGACGTAGTACTCTTCCTCCAGTGTCTCTGCAAATCCTCGGAGGATAATTGGAGACATATTGTTGGAGAGCTGCCGGACCTTTTGCATAGGAATGGAGCGAATAGATGGCGGTGCGTTCACGTTGTCGATGTCGGCGGGGCGAATGACGAGTCCACATGGATATAGATGCTCGAACTTGACCGACAGGCCATCCGCAGTCCAGTCAAAGAGCTGCGACTTTTCACGGAAATAATATGGCTGTCCGTTCTTATATACCACGTCGTGGGTGTCTCTTACATCCTCGGCATGGACGGTGCGATATGAACCATCGAGGCCAACCGCCACAGAAGCATGCCAAGGAGTGTACCCGAGAGCGCCACGAAGCTGTGGAACCAGTGAGACAGAAAGCTTCTTCTCGCCAGCAGACTCGTGGATGGAAAGTCGCACGTAATCCTTGCGGTTGGCTTTAATAGCCGCTGCGAACATTTTACCGCGAATGATCATCTGTCGCGCTGTCTTCGCTATCTGCGTCTGTCGAGCGCGCTTGGACGCAAACTTGCTCTCATCTTGATGAGCAAGGTCCTTGGTGAGGAACTTGATGTAGCCACGATATGTTAAACATGTGTCGTTGTCGGTTTTGATGGCCACGTCCGCGTCAAATGTCGGATCGCCGAAGGCATACATCAGCTCTCGGCGAAGACAACTGGCATGGGCTAGATAAAAAGCCTTTGCATCCTCTGGGGTTGATGTTGGGAACCAAGGATGCTCAAGAAGTTCGAAGAGCCGAATGAACTTGACATGATGGAGCTCTTTTTCGGCGGCCATCTTGCGCAGCGTCTCTCCATAGTCCCAAACGGTTTCATCGGGGACGCCGAGAATATCTAGTGTGGTATCAGTACTAATAGGAATCAAAACATTAAGATTGCTTCAACTTACCATTGTACACAAGTCCATCTGAACTGATGTGTACATGGGCGCCGGGCTCATATACATCGGCGATGTTCTGGCACAATCCATTCAAATGAGAAAGTGCCAGCTCCTCACCAAAGTCGGGCATGTTGCCCAAGACTTTATCGCGTGCATTTGGGGATTTGAATGGGAAAGCAGGCAGGATCATGCGAATAGGCTCCTGTTTCTCGATTTGGGCCAGGACAATAGGAACGAACGAATCGAAGCCTTTCCAGGAAACGCCCGATTTTTCGAAATCGACACCATAGCTTTCGATAATCTTCAGAACTTCCATTGCCGTTTTTTGATCTTTAGACAACGTTTCTGAATCTGGCGGGACGATGGGGTCTTTGGGCACATTTTGTTCCTGTAGTGTAGCCCCGTTCCCGTTTGCGGTTATGACAACATGATCGTCGCTGTCAGGCTTGGAAGATACCACCTCCACAGTATCAACAAAGATCTCCTTATTGGCCTTCTCGTCTGTGAAATGGGCAATTCCATTCTTTGTGAGATTGGGGAGGAACGTGGTGGAGGCAATATCCGCAATGGGTGGCATAGAAACCATGGTGACTTGAAGTACAACGTGTGTTCCCACTGGAGATATCTGGAACAGACACTGTTCTACCCGAAGACGTCAAAAGAGAAGATACTCGAGTTGATAAGTAGTTGAAGTGTTTCTTTTTTGATTCGGATGAGAGACAAATATATCTCTTCAGTCTGAGCCACATGGTGATATATACCTCCCATTTGCGGAGATATGGCGGTTGAGCAGCAGCCTGAACAGCCCAGCTCTCGTGTCGATGACTGTGGCCCTGATGCGGACTCAGCCTTTAGGACTAAGGCTGAACCTAGGACATCCCAGGTATGAACGCTAATTGATCTGTACCACTTGAGGGTGTGCTGTCTCCACTCCATTTTGTCTTCAGGATGAGTTAGGTGTCAGGCGGGACTGCAAAACAAGCCCACCCTGCTTGAAACCAAACAGAAAAATGAGATTATGCTGAGTCGAGAGGCTGAGAATGGAAAACTTTGATGTGATATCGTGCGGAAAGTGTCACCGAAGCTCGTGTGGAGCCGCTCTGGATGGGTGGCTTAAACGATACTCCCAGACACAGGCCAACGGTACCTTGTGTTTGAATCGTATTTGATGACTAGGTATGCGTCTTTTTCTGAAACTTGGTGGTCATGCAGAATGCTTAGTCTATACATCTTTGTCAATGATGTCTTTGTAGGGCTCGGGATGAGCGACCATGTACCTTGAACTAGGAGGCAATGAAGGCAATGTCTTCGGGATGTTGCACATGACGACCATTTCAAACGAGTGTAACATATTGCAGGCTGAGCTTCATGTCCCCTATCGGTCAAAAGAATACTCGGTCTGGCTGAAGGTGTGGAGATGTCGACGGGTTAAGTCCAAAAATGGAAGTTGGCCGCCAAAGTCTCGATAGAGCGGCCCGACAGTGTGGTGCATATTTTGCAGAGTTGGGCTGTCAAACTATGTATTTTGGTTGCTTTCATTGGGCGAACAGTCGAAGAAGGATTTACTACCGCGTGACGTACGTTGAAATCGGGGATCGCGCAATCAAAGTATAGAATATCACATATGTCTCTCCAAGGCAAGTTACACTTATCTGTACATAGCTGCCAGGTGCTACCGGAGACCTGATACCGTAATAAACTTGTATCTCATATTTTGCTAAAGACTGACTTTCGTACTTTGTCTTACTGGAGCCTCAACTATTCACTAAGCTCACGCCAGTCATACTCCATGACTCGAACCACAAAATTAGCCATCTCAGCCGTAGTCAATTTACGAACGATGTAGCAAGTGGCATCTAAACCCGAGCTTATCCCACCGGCCGTAATGAGCCTAACACTACCACCTCTTAGCAAACCACCATCAATATAGCGCTTATGCACCACATTCGTCGCAGCGGCCTCCGCATCATTTGACCGAGCGCATATCTCCCGGAGTCTGTCAAGTCCGTGGTGGTGGGTTGTCACAGTCATTCCGGTAATAACACCGGCAGCACCAAGTAAGAACGCACCGGTGCAAACCGAAAACAGAATTCTGGTGCCTGATGAGCTCTGGGGAAGTGCCGCAAATTTGCGGATCAGATCCAGTTCCGGTACGTTGTCACCGAGAAGCGGCTCTAAAATCGAAGGTGGTCCACCCGGAACAACCAGGATGTCAAATTCTGAAACTTGTTCGAGGGCTTCGGGCAAGAGGATATCCGCGTGAACTGTTAGTGAGCCTGCTGCACGGTTGACTGGCCCGCGGGCGATAGTCTTGATGTCGAACATCCGGTCCGGGTTGTCGGGATTGCGGTTGTGCGAGACATGAGAGAGTACTTCTATTGGGCCCGCAAAGTCGAGGATATCTGCGCCTTGAAACAGCAGCACCCCGACCTTGTAATATTGATTTGGTGGTACAGATGACATGTTCCACGTGCTGGTACAAATCGCGAACTGATCTCGCGGGATAGAGTGAAGGTTTTGTTGGAAGGGTGATGGAAGGAATGAATGAGAACAGTGAGTGAGATTTAATGATAAAGGTCGGGACTAGTCTTGGGAAGCTTATAAATCCAGAGGTTCAATTTACCTCCGCGGAGAGTTTCTTACTCCGCTGACTCCGGTCAAGGGCCGACGTTATACCAGCTTAATCTCCGTATCCGCCGATTCGACGACCAAAGATGCCTGCAGTGCATCCAATGATATCTACCGTGCTTAGCGTGGTTGGGAACGAGTCTGTCTCAGCCGGTAGGTGCAGGGTTTCCGGGGTTGTACGTCTCACACCCTTGCTGCGAGGGGCAGTTAAAGCCACCCAAGTTAATCAGCAGGTTTTGACCACATCCGTCATCGGTGATATTATCCTTCGAAGCCAGTACACGAAATAAAAGTCCCTGTCATTTGTAACTGCTTCAAATACCAAGAAAGCTGCCCAGTTAGGGCTAATATTAGTCATTCGGGATGTGGGCGAATTCTGACGTCTCCCGCATGGTCGGGCAGTGGGGAAAGATGAATGCAAGGAGTTGAATTATGGAGTTAAAAGGAGCATGTAGCCATATCCTAGTTCGAGCTTGACTAGTTTTGTATATATTTTGACCATGACATCCCCGGACTACAGTAACCACTTCTCGTTGGCCAACATCCCGTTCGGCATAGCATCATCTCCGAGGCATCCTACTTCGCAATGCGTTACTCGGCTAGAGAATACCGTCATTTTCCTCGGTGCGCTTCAACAGTCTGGTGTCTTTGTCAAGATCTCCGGTCTTCCTGAAGGGGTATTCAGCAAGTCCACGCTCAATGAGTTCGCTGCACTTCCAAAGGCTGTCCACCGCGAAGTACGGACTGTGCTGCAGAATATCTTGATTAAGGAATTGTCTTCAAACAGCACCGAGGATATTAGTGCAGTCATTCTACACCTTCCCGTATCGGTGGGTGGGTTCACAGATTTCTCGTGCAGCCTTCACCATGTTCGAAACGCCGGTCGGGCAATCCTTGACGACGAATCCACACCTCCGGGCTTCTTTAATTTCCCGATCGGATATAATGGTCGTTCTAGTACAGTGGTAGTCTCCGGGACCCCAATCGTCCGTCCAAAGGGCCATTTCTTTGATCGGACTGCTACCAGCGAGAAGAAACCGATTATATATGGCCCATGCAGAGCGATGGACTATGAGCTGGAGGTTGGTGTGATCGTAGGAAAGGGCGTGCCGAAACAACAGGAGGTGAACGCCAAAGATGCCGATGAACATATCTTCGGAATGGTAATTTTGAATGATTGGAGTGGTGAGTACATCGTGTCTTACGACGAAGCGAAAGTAGCAAGACTGACTCAAATCGTAATTCTAGCCCGCGATATTCAAGGTTGTGAGATGGTCCCACTGGGTCCTTTGAACGGCAAGGCTTTTGGGACGAGTATCTCCCCATGGGTGGTGACACTGGATGCCCTCGAGTCATTCAAGGTGTCTGGACCAAAACCTGAGGCTGTGCTTGCTAGTCATTTGGAAGATGTCTCAGGGTCCGAGTCCAACTATGACATCGGTATGAAGGTGGAACTTTTGAACGAAGGACAGATTACAACTCTCAGTGAATCTAACACCCGTGATCTTCACTGGAGTGGACGCCAGATGTGCGCCCATCTTGCCAGTACTGGAGCGGACCTTCAGACTGGTGACATATTGGGGACAGGCACAGTCAGTGGACCAACTGACGGCAGTTTTGGCTGTTTGCTTGAAGTTACCAAGGGTGGGAAGGAACCTGTGTTTCTGGCAAACGGCTCGAAGAGATTTTATTTGCAGGACGGAGATGTGATTCGCATGACTGCTTTGGCTGGAGCGCCTGGCTCTGGTGTTGGGTTCGGTGAGTGCGTGGGGGAGTTAAGGCCCGCAACTTGATTTCGAAATAGAGCGGGATATAGATGCATTATGTAGCACAAAGACGAATTATTTCATACGGGGAAGATATTTGTATAACCAACCCAGAAGTTTTCCGGTGATCCCAGTCCCAGGAAAGGGGACAAATCTTTTGCAGATGGCAACAATTATGAGAAACCTAAAAGAGTCCAGCGCCACGCTGAAGATAAACAAGTAAAATCAAAAACTTTCGAACAAATGATCCATCTCAAGCTTAGCCCCACAACGGAGGGTGAATGTACTCTGATGCCCGATCCAAGATATTGGGAATTGTCCATTCGCCACTACCAGAGCTTTCTGGTGTAGGGGGTGGCAGGGAACTGACACTAGGGGTCATGCTAGCAGGCGGAGGAGCAAATGCCCCCATGGAAGTAGAATTTGGGTTGAGATTTACCTGAGAGAGATATGCAGGCGTGCCGCCGCTTCCAGCAGCAGGTCGTGTGTGTGGATTGCCGAATGCAGTGAGCAGCTTCTGTAGAGCACGATGAGTTTTCGCTAGCGACTTGGCCCATTGGGTTTGCGTATCGGCGGGCATTGCAGCAGGAGATGTTGGATTCATTGCGGGGGCAATAGAGCCTGGTGGATTCGTGGCGCCGGTGATCGGGTCGTAAGTTCCCATGGCCTGGGGTGGCGAGGTCATACCGGCCACAGTGGCGGCGTCTGCGGATTCATAGGCTCTTTCATTGCTGGCTCTTTGAGCAATGATCCCCTCAAGTTGGTGTAGAAGATTCCAGACAGTCGGGTCCGATTTGGCCTCCTCGATGACAGCAAGAAGGAATGCCGAGCTGATTGCCCGCTGCAATGCAATCCAGGAACGAGCCGAATGAGAGCTAATGTTGTGCATCTCGATGTAAGCTTCGACGGTCATCATCAAGTTCAACACGCAGTCCCTGCGCACGCCAGCAGTGCCGGAGTCATTGACATTATTCATAGATTTGAGAGCTGGTCGGCAGAGCTCAGAAGAAAAGTAGGAAGAGTGTAATTTGAGTACAACTCGTTCCAAATGCTCTGTGGGTGTTTGACAAACCTGCGCGTCGCGCAAGTATGGCTTTGCTTCTATCATGATTTTTGAAATTCGTTCCTTGTAGGTTTGGATACTTTCGAGGCTGAACTGAGCGTGTGGGCTCAGCATGCGAATGCGAACAACCTCAAGTGCAAGAGAAATGACTCGACAGAGAGTTTCAAAGTAAGAATAGTCGCCGCGTTTCGATCCCTCTTTGTACGCAATCTCGGGTTGGCTGACTGCGGTTGTGGAGGGACGATCATAGGAAAGAGAAAAGTGGCTATCTTGCCATGCCATGGACCACCTGTTTGCGTCAGTGCTATGCTTTGGAGTAAAAGGAGGTGATAGCTTACCATGTGTGTCGTCGACGGTATCGTTCAGCTGATGAAAATCGACTTGACTCAACATGCAGTCCAAGCGCCAACCCCATGCGAAGAGTCATGCCAAGCAGGACATAGGAAATTCCAGGATTCATGTTATAGGACAAAACGTTGCCAATCACCAAGAGAGTCTGAATGGCTTCTATGGTGGGCTGGGATAGGAAATTTGTCATTCGGAGACACTGGTAAGAGCAACACACTGTGACATAATTAGCCAGCAATCCCGGGGAAGAGCTTGGAGTTGAGGACATACCATAGACCTGTG
>ERZ1673737.2960-NODE-2960-length-13515-cov-4.486776_pt1 | contig 13515 bp, 15 predicted proteins | sample MGYA00580211_ERZ1673737 | MGnify/ENA primary metagenome ERZ1673737 (study PRJEB41218, sample SAMN15661789) | gut metagenome | host: Homo sapiens | place: Canada: London | collected 2015-08-20/2019-03-30 | study: EMG produced TPA metagenomics assembly of... | reverse complement strand
TATCATGCCGTCGCTCAACACCAAAGCCGTAAGAAGTGTCCATAAGTTTTATTAAATTTCAATTTAATGGTACCAGGTCTCTGGTAGTACTAAATAAGTAGAGGGTATAAGGGTTATATTCATTTCCTCCGTAGGAGGAGTTTGATGCTGAGGAGTTAACTAATATTACGCGGCTTATTTCAGCTAGCATATGCTTCGTAGGCCAGGAAGACATCGGTGGATCAAGCCACTGATACAAGGCTGTACAGTAAATCTTGGTTATAATGAACCATTCTTATTCAGGGTGAATTGAAAGTCCTCGATTTCGGAGTGTCGAAAATCCCCTAATAAAAACAAAGAAATCACGACACTTAGCGAACTACACGTTTCTGGGTGTAAATTTACACCTCCATTTTCCTCTACAGTACGGTATGCCTACCAGCACTGTGTACTCAGTACTGTACACATGCAATCTGCGGGTAAATGGATGCTAACCGAGTGGGCGATTCTTTCCCCAAATACAGATACAGTAAAACCTGGTCATAACGAACCTCTATATATTGAATTCCTGTATTTGTTTTTCCTGCCTGAATTAAAAATGCTATTAGTATCATTGGATCACTGAGCTGTTTGGGAAGGTTCGTGGGATTCAAGCTTTCACTTATCAGACGAAAGGACCACATCGTGCTGTAACATCGAGGATGCACTGGCTCACTAGTGCGGTCGGTGGAAATTACCGTGTTGGGTACTCCGTACCTGGTATTGGTTCGACAAGCTTTGCATCCTGGCGCTTAGGGCTTGACTTTTCCTTGTCTGAGACATGATGCCAACCACCCACTGTGCACTCCAGAATGGTGTCCACCTTCTTGCCAAGTCACTGGCGAGGTTGTTTGGAACGGACTCGGAAAAGAATGCTAGAAAGGATATATAGTACTGGTCTGTGCACAGTCAAAAACAAGGGGCCAAATAAATATTTTCTTGAAGCTGAAGTTCTCAAAAGCAATCAGACGCTCTCTTCTTTTTCATATTTTGCCGCTTTTTTCGCCTTTTCCCTTCATAATCATGCGAAATGGACAAACCCTCTCCTGACAATTTGACGCCTGTCATCAACATCATTACTTGGTTTCTTTTAGTCCTTGCTACTCTCAGTGTACTTACTAAACTAGCAACGAAGTATCTGCTCATTCACAAGCTAACAAGTGATGACTACTTGATCATACTTTCTCTTGTATGTCCGTCATAGCTAGTTTAGAACATAACTGGCGCAGTCCAGATGTTAATGCTACCGACAGTGTCTGACATACCGTCTAGGTCTTTTTTGCGGCACAATCACTGGCGCTGTCCTTTGCCACTGCAAATAACTATGGGAAGCACCTTAGCACCTTAACTCTGTCTCAGCAGACTGGGTTGCAAAAGGTTTGTCGAGTCTTCTGAGATACGGGTGAAATTCTGTCGGGATGATCGTGCTGATAAGACATATGCGCCACAACCAGGCTTTATACGCATCAGCCCTGCTTCTGATTCTCAGCCTATGCTTTTCAAAACTATCAATCCTCGTTTTTGTCCAAGCCCTTTCACCGAAGACTATTGACAGAAATATAGCTCTCTGGGTCGGAGCCGTCCTTGTTATCTGGGCTGTCTCTTCAGAGCTAGTGTACGCTTTTCAATGCCAGATACCACGACCATGGGACAAGATCAATAGCAGGTGTATTAACATGGTGAGCAATTGTCCCTTTGCCTTCCCTATCCACTTATATTATTGCCAATCCCTCCTCTCCCTAAAGATGATATGGGTGTGTAACTAAGTTCGACGTTGCCAGCTCGATTGGGAAACGGGGTTTGCAATTTTGAATTTGCTTTCAGAAATTGCGCTCATTGCCCAGCCGACATTTATAATCCTTGGTCTTCAAACAAGCATGAGGAGGAAAGCAGTTCTTATCTTATGCTTTTCCAGTCGGATATTGTACGTTAAGACACGACCTGTTGCTTAAATTCTGACAACTGTCTAACCGTTTGTTTACACCATCTGCAGAGTCATTGCCGCCATCATTTGCCAGCTTATCTTCAACCACCGTGTCGCATCCTCGATGGAACCCATGTTTAGCTCATGGACAGTCATGCTGTGCAACCAAGCGATCCAATGTATCAGCATTATCTGCTCATCGGTTCCACAATTCAAGCCTTTGATGGAGAGTCTTCGATCCAGCGGTATGAGCATCCACGGGATGGCAATGCGTTCTCCCCACGGCAAAGGAAGTGGACTGCTGGTGGGCTCCAGGACAAACGCGTCCACGTCTCCCTTCGTCGAAAGCGATAGTGCAGGCGTTGCAATAAACGAGATTCCACTCGGCCAAATCGGAGTCCGTCGATCGGTAGAAGTGAGCCAAAGTCATGCAGCCAACTGGGACAGCGGGAGCGAAACAAGTCTGAGTAAAATTGTCAAAGGGATCTAGGCATGAGCAGGTGTCAAAAGTGTTCATAGCACAGGTTGCTACGGTCACCTGACCTCCGCCTATTTAGATTTCTCATCCCTCCTTAGAGCTTAACTTCCTACACATCTCTGAATAGATTGTTCTCAGCGTGCCCTCCGTTAGGTCTACTTCCAACAGAAAGCTCCAAAGAGTCAGTCCTTGCGTCCTTGCTGGTGCTGTCAATCTTGCTAGTTTTCGTCAGCACCATGGACCGAAGGGCGATACGGGGCGACTAGTAGGGCTTGGCTAGTGCTTTATTTTTGGTTTATACATGTAGTTTCCATGAGTGATTTGGGTAACGCTCGCCCTATTTCTGGCCACGTGCTATTCAACTTGAGAAGTAAAACTCCGTTCGCAGTTTACTAAGATTCGGTAAATTAATTAAGACCGCCTCTCCGAAAAAAGATGCCTAAAGAGCTACTATCATGTTGATCTCGATGGCTTCGATTTTGAGCCGTATACACCGACTACGAGCGGAATGTCAGCTACACCATCACGTACACCGCCAGAATCTACTATTTAGATGCTTACATAAAAGGTCAATCGACTAGAGAGGTATGTGAAGGACGAAATCAAGCTCAGCGAATGAAAAAATATAGGGTGTACGCGTGAGGTTAGTAACATGGTCTTATCGTCCAAAAACGTCGCCAATCAGCTTGCCGACAGCATCGAGGGTTAAGTGCCCTTGCACAGCCACGAAAGACCTCGAAATTTCGCAAAAGGATCCCCGGCCTAAACGATACAGGTGTAGTTTACAGAGTACACATCATGCAAAAGGGACGGTTGAGAGTTACCCTCCGTCTCTCAGACCGCAGCCAATGATAAGACATAATTGCGCCAATTTAGCCGCGCCAACCCGATTGGATTGCTTCACGAATCTCCTTCTGTACTCCGTACATACAGTGCGTTGAGCATTTTTGGGACCTCGACATTTTGATCGAGGAAGCACAATTTTCATGCTCATTTAATGAACCGATATTTATCTATGTTTTACCCTCCCGAGTTACTCAGAAGCCCTCTTCCATGTGGCAAAACCTTGTATCGAGGAAAGTGGGGTTGTAAAATACACCCAGAATAGTTTAGTTCTTTTTAAGTGGTTCGCCTTGGTAGATTAGCCCGATTCTTGCATACAATGCCATACTGTAGCAGCTTGCTGTCACACCTTGTCGGTGAGGTCACTGAGGTGTATGGAAGTACGGAAGGGTCTGAGGGGGCCCCAACACCGACCCAACAGCGGTGTGCCGCAATTTATAGCGACCATGCGGCAATATCGTAGAAATTACCATTTTAGGTCACCACATTCTCGCTTCTCGCTTCTCGTATGAACGGGAATTGCTCAAAAGGGTATCCCAATTTGCTAATGGGACACGCCCCGGCCATATTCGGCTTAGCGTGCTTTGTTTACACATGTAAAGAAGAAAAACTCAAGGCTGTGGCTCGAATTCGGGCTGTATTTGGCCGATTTGCGGGAAATCGACTGTCTCATCGGGCTCAGTAGCAAGAAGCTACTACTCCAAGGGTTGGGAGCCGTAGACCGCCAAGGAGAGTGAGAAAAACGCAGTGTTGATGACAGGAGTGAATGGCCACCCAGGCCCAAGAGCCATAGAGTTACTTTGCGTAATGATGCTCAGTGTGACCGGTCTTTGACTTGTAAAAATCACTCCGTGGGAGCCGAGCGTGCGGTTCCTAGTTGTTCTCAACCGTACGTCTTAACCGTACAACATGCCGCTCCATGCTTTTCTAAGAATAATCGGCCTTGTCAGCACAGAAACATGGAGTGGAAAAGGGAAACCAGGTGGTGTCTCTCGGTCAAGGTCATAACGCCCTATACGGATGTATTCTGCGTCCACTCTCATCCAATCACACCGTATGCCACACTATGCTACGGACGTGAAATGCTTATAATTGGCTTATCTTACCAAACATCCGTAAATTTCCCACGCCATATATCTAAACCAAGCTCTCCCCCCTTTTTATTTATCAAATTTGCATCATTTTTCACCCGGTTTCGTTTCCGGGGCTCAGCGTGTGAAGGTGTTTGGCGGCCACCGCAAACCTAACAGAATTCTTTGCCTCAATCTTTTTTTAAATCTGCGGTCTCGTGGCAAGCATCTGACCCCAATAATGCGGATTTTTCGGATTGGCGTCCTTGCCTCTTTCCTAGGCATTTGCATGGGAGATTCGCCTGCAAACCCGAAACTTCTCACAAAACCGTATGTCCCCCCATGGGCAGGTCTGCCGGATACTCCCTCCCTGCCAACGGCGGTCAAGAGCGGCCAAGTTTACGTCGACAATGAGACGGCTATCTGGTACGGTTTCTACGGACAACAGCTCTCCTATACACTCGATTGCGGGCAGATACCGGTGTTGTTCCTGCACGGCGGTTTCGCCAACTCCGATTATTTTGGTAATCAGATCAGGGCACTCCGCCACCTGCCCTTCACCCTGATGGTGATCGATTCGCGAGGTCAGGGGCGGTCCACAGACGGATCGGGGCCGATCACATACGACCGGATGACGGGCGATGTCCTCGCGGTACTGGATCATTTCCAGATCCCCAAAGTCGCCTTGGTTGGCTGGTCGGACGGCGCAATCATTGGCTTTGATATCGCCATGAACCACTCCTCCCGTCTGGATCGATTATTCTCCTTTGGCGGAAGCTACAGTTTCTCGAACGGAAACGCGACGCTCGAGACCAATCCAATTTTCAACACCTATCTCCAGCGCACGGAGCTGGAGTATATGCTACTCAATCCAAATCCGGAACACTGGCCGGAACTTTCCGCCAAGATGAACGAGATGTGGTCTACCCTGCCAGTCTGGGATCAAGAATCGTTTAGCCAGATACCGACGCTATATTCAGACCAGTCTGCTCCTCTGGTATGGATCCTGGATGGAGACAGCGAAGAAGTGGTGAATCGGACCGTACCTGCCGTCCTTCATGATTGGGTAAGAAATCACAAGAAGTAGGTACCTTGGAGACGTCATCGTGCTGATCATATCTTGGTCTCAGATCCCCGGTTCAGGTTTGACCATTTTACCCAGCGTCAGCCACTTCGCGTAAGTAGGTTTCCTATGCAAGAATGGCTTACATGCTTACATCCTTATCAGATTTCTACAAGACCCCAGAACTTTCACCGGGTTGTTGCGGAGGTTTCTTGAATATAAGTGAGCATAAAAGCTCAGACGAGTCCCTCTCACCTTTGAGCAGGAAATCGCAACCAGTTAACATACCGATATCTGCTGTCTATTCTACCATTATTTTCCCGATATATAATCAAGGATGTCAGGTGCCGGTTTGAGACAAATAGAGCGACTGGCAGGGCTTAAATGGTCTGAAATCAAATGAATTCCTTTAATATCTATCTCTCCCAAAACAAAAATTTCTAGTTTTCTGCTAGGAGAAAGAAACGCCTCCCGTATATTTGTCCCATCCAGAGTGCTTTCTCTAACCGACCCTGGCACTTCCCTGACACCCGGAACTTCTATTCAGACACCACGTAGCAATCAATAACTTTAGGACTTATTTCCCTCTGGCTCGAACTTCACAGTGCATTTATTCCCCATTTTGACAGATAGCCACGTTGTATTCGTGGTGGAGTATGGCAGGTCGCCAAACCGTTTCCGTTCTCAAGGGCGCATGCCGCGGGAATAAGCCGATATAGTCAACTCCCGCTTATAGTACGCCTCGCCATTCAACAGAATTTATGTGCTAAATCTGAATTGTTCGAGACGGTCTGACGACTAATATACATATGTTAACTAACGTAACCCACAACCGAGCGGCCAGCGGTCGCGTCACACGCGTCACCAATATGACCTACCCGATACCATCTACCATGTCACCCATTTGACCAAATCCAGCTAGAGTGTTACCAACTAGGAGGGCAAAACCCAATTTGCTATACAGACTTGGAAAAATGTCAGAGACCTGACTATTAACCGCGTGAGGCCTATCCGATGTTACCCGAATGGGCGCGTGTTAGAAGTATTGCAAACCTATTCCTGTCCAGGCAAGCCGCAGAGGTAGAGCCAAAGCTTACAAGGTTGGCACGGCCCAATCATGCTCGCTACTTGCTGGTAAAAAGAAATTGCATTTTCCTACAAACCAACCTTCCTAGAGTGGCTAGCCCTGGAAATGTGTGTTTAATTGTCTGAGTGGAGCACCGCCTATTGACCTTCAAAGAGCATTAATCCCTCGGGGAAAAACACTGACAAGAACCCGGATGGGTGGGGGAAAGACGAGTTATTTAAGAGATAAAGTAGTCTCGACGAGCTCTCACGTCCCAATATAGGTCTAGGAGACCGAAATTCCGAAATTCCCACCTGTACACGCGAATAGCGGGACATCAGAGATATGCGACGACGAAAATGAACTTGAAGATCCCAGAAATTTGGTGCGAGTGGGCCAAAAGGATTGATTGTGAGTGATGAAGCGGTGAAAGCGCGGCTTGCTGACAAGCTTTCTACAAGCTTTGGCGGGGGAAGGTGCTTATGCGCAGGCATTAGACGAACTGGCCGAGAAAAGTCTAGAACATCGTCAATGTGCCGCTTGCTGTACCAGGATTAAACGGTGGGATTCTTTCCAATTATTTAAGCTTTGGATTCGCTTGTCGAAAAGTTAATTCCATTTATTTTCATAAGCTGCGGGGTGGCCTGGTAGGAACCCGTGAACCTAGTCCAGTTACTGCGTGTGTACTGTGTACATGTTCGGTTAGGCACCTTTGGAGATTCGACCGCGCTCGCGGTCACCTGACTCGTCCTGCTCCGACACAAATCAAGCAGCTGGCCATAAGCGGAGGATCAGTCAAGTCACGCCTTCACCATCCCCTCGACGATCAGGTCGCCAGCAAAAGGCAGGGCATGACTAAGACGACGTCCCGCCGCGCAATTCTGCTCGCAGCGATGTTTACTCGGTTTGCAGACCGGGAATGCTCTGGATGAGCTGTGTCCAAACGTGGGCCATCATCGCCAGGGCCAAAACGACCCAGGCTCAGCATCCGATTTCGGCCGAGGACATGATACAGTCATTGAAAACTATATATAGATCGTTGCATACCCCTCGGCGGTTGTGGCTCATACAGTGCCTCATTCAAACTTACCTGCATGGAATTTGGTTACACAGTTAACGGTAAAGGCACCACTTCTGGGTTGTGGAAAGAAGTTTCCCGCGACGCGCAGGTGTATCTATGCTGCGCAGGGCCCAAGGATCTGCTGTGCCTGTTTCCTTGAGTACAATTGTCTTGGCAAAAAATCTATTCTCTTCATGGCGCTGGAGAAATCCGCCGCCACATGCTTGTAATGGGCTGGGGAGGTGAATGCACAGCGACGATGGAGCTGACGCAATGGCTTCGGCGAGATTCACAGATCGAACAAGGAAATCAAAGCTCTCGGGATAATACATGAAGATCTTGGACGAGATAATGTCCTCTGGAGTGAAGAGCTTGGGCGTGCTTTGATCATCGACTTTCACAGCTCTACTTTGAAATGTCAACCGACTCTTCAGCGACCGGGGCAGCCAAACGATGACCATGTCTAGCAGAGGCAGGCGATGCAAAAACGTCTGTGTGTGTCGTGAGAAGGAAATCCACTTTCGACCTGTTAAAAGAGCGATCTTATTCTTGATACCCAGATTTCCGTTGTCATCCAGTCGTTCTGAGGGGAAGTGCGCTCCTTCTATATATGCTTCGATATCACGGAATTGTTATGCGAGCCGGGCTCTCGAACTTGAAGTTTTTTTCAATGATATACCAACATGAAAGGAACGCAAACGTTCATTTAAATAGAATACCTAGCTAAGACTGCCTGTCAGGATGAGATATTGATGTATCGGCTGGCACTGAACAGGTCTTATAGAATCAGATGATTGATTGATTGTGTTAAGATCTGTTGAACGATCTCAGGGGTCTATACAATCGAGCTTCGGCCTGTTACAACACCTTACTTCCGACTCTGTCCGGAATTCCATACAAATACTAGGGAGAATTGGATGAAGGATGAATACGCCTGTCCCAAAGTGTCCTAGTGGTGTTTGACCACCACCTCAGTTCGTCAAGAATCTCTGAGAGCAAGTGGTGAAACTGATTTCCATCCACCCTGTATCTCTAGAAAACACCATTTAGCATTGTCTACGAAGCTTTGGAAAAAATGGTTTCAGTGTTTTATGGATGACATCCGTTCTTGTTGGCAAGTGGTCACCGGGATTGCCTTCAATAACCTCTGGAGATGGGCAACGTGCGTCTCCCGAAAATGAAGCTCCATTTCTGGGCGATCGATTGACCACAAGGTTCGTGTAATAAAATCTCTCCAAGGACACCCTTGGTAGAATCAGGAATAGTTTACCTGATGGCTGAAAGTAGGTGTTCCGGTGTATGGTGGCTCACCTTCGCGAAGATTATTCATTTGGCCATTGCGCTTAACAATTCTTCCTAGCTAAGGAGACCGAATTCCCACGTTCTCTTTGATTATATAGCTATTTATGTTAGCGATGAAAATAGGCTAGAATTTAGGCGTTTGCTTTTGTATGCTCTTATAGGATTGTTGTGAGAAGCCACTAGCCACGGTGATTAGGGCATAGTTTATATATTCACACGATTCCTAATACGATTGAACCACGTCTAGGCTAAAGTATATTTCCTAGGGTTAATACCTTCCGGGATTGCGAAATCGAGTCAAAGGGTATTATCGGTAGTAGCGCCTCTAGTAAGTTTCTTTTTATTCGTAGGGTAGCCTCCTTTATAGGATGTAATAACCTTCTATTTCAAATCTTTAGTTATCTCACGGTCTTCGGCCACGGCAATGGATCGTAACATAGTCAACTTCGTCCTTGACCCAGCTCGAGAGATATTAATATTGGAGTCGCCAGAGACGAGTCTGAAGAAACAAGTGGCCCTTCATGTCCACATCAGATACGCAGCAACGCAGCTCTCGTCCCTGTGGTTTTGAGAGTGGATATCACTTCCACGGCGTGAATAAACGAGTGGTGGTAAAAAGAAACGCCGACGTTAATCCACAGAAGACAAGCAACATGGCCCGTGCTTTTTGTCGATTTTGGCAACATTCCCCGCGATTTCCAAGGCTTTTCCCACGATTGAGCGGGGGGGATATAACATACGAAGACCAGTCCCCGTCTATCCCCCAGTTTTACCTGCAGGATGGTGGCGTTTATTAATCCCGTGCACCAAGCGGGCCTGAAGAGGTGCAGATACACTAAATTCACCCACGTGGCTGTATAATTCTGTCCGTGATTAGGATTTTGAAACCCGCCAATGGGAAGACAAGGTATCCTTCTAAGCTTTTGGTGATTCGAGGATAAACACCATGGAGCATCGTGGTGCATCATAGAGCTCTACGGGTCCGCGAGCTTTCTTGTCCCCTTCTGAAGCAGTCCAGGAGACGATCAGAAGGACAAGCATCCGAGCAGGCATGCCTATAAAATACCTTATGCCCGAGGACCAGAATTTGGAGACCAAACAAGAAAACTCAATCGTTCACTTGCAATGTCTAAGCTCTTTGGTTTCCTCTCGGTAGTCGCTCTGGCAGCAGGCGCAATTGCTTCGCCGGTCGCCGAGCCTTCCATCACCGACGCCCCAAGTTTGGCCAAGAGAGCGACATCTTGCACCTTCTCCGGCTCTTCTGGTGCCGCCTCGGCAAGTGCATCGCAAAAGTCTTGCTCAACTATCATCCTGTCGGATGTTGCCGTGCCATCTGGAACAACTCTGGATCTCAGTAGTCTCTCAGATGACACCACTGTAAGAATTATCGTGTTACCTATCTTCTTTCCAGTATTCCAGTCAGCTTGAGCTATGCTGAACAAACACCTGTAGGTGATTTTCGAAGGTGAGACCACCTGGGGATACGAGGAATGGGTCGGCCCACTGCTCCAAATCTCCGGTACTGGAATCACTGTCAAGGGTGCCAGTGGTGCCTACCTTAACCCTAACGGATCGCGCTGGTGGGACGGCGAAGGTGGTAGCGGTGGCAAGACCAAGCCCAAGTTCTTCTACGCCCATGACCTTATCTCGTCGACTATCACGGACCTCTACATTGAGAATACCCCCATTCAGGCCGTTAGCATCAACGGCTGCAATGAACTGACTATCACCAACATGACCATTAACGACGAAGCTGGAGATACTGAGGGTGGTCATAATACGGATGGGTTCGATATCGGCAGCAGTACCAACGTGGTTATCACGGGTGCCCAGGTGTATAACCAGGATGATTGTGTGGCGGTAAACTCTGGAACAGTGAGTACTCAGAGGATCCAAGATTTTCTCTTGGACATAAGACTGATTTGAACAGAACATCACTTTCAGCGGTGGTGTCTGCTCCGGTGGCCACGGCCTATCGATTGGAAGCGTTGGTGGCCGTAGTGATAACACGGTAGACACTGTCACCTTCGAGAATTCCGAGGTCAAGAGCTCGGTGAATGGTAAGGGAAATCATTGTATCCAGATACATCGTCCGATTTATTGACATTCGCCATTAAGGTATCCGCATCAAGGCTACCGTGAATGACACCGGTGAGATCAAGGACGTGACCTATTCTGGAATCACTCTGAGCTCCATCTCTAAGTAAGTAGAATCACCATATCCCACCACATACAACCGAAAGTCTCGCTAATCCTCTTCCAATAGGTACGGTATTCTCATTGAGCAAAACTACAATGGCGGCGATCTCAAGGGAACCCCAACCAGCGGTATCCCTATTACCGATTTGACCATTGAGAACGTCTCCGGCGCGGGAGCTGTTGCCTCCACGGGATATGATGTGGTTGTTGTTTGTGGATCATCTGGCTGCTCTAACTGGACTTGGTCAAACGTCGATGTTACTGGTGGACAGACATACAGTGGTTGCATGAACGTCCCAAGTGTTACCAGCTGCTCGTGAAATACTTGCTTCGTGACGTCGAGCTTGAAAATACTGGGGCAGTACCTGTGTGTTGACTTTGAGAACTGTTATGCTAAGAATTTGTCTCTGAGATTTTGAACGTATTTTAAACATTGCATTCGTAAAGCGTGGATATGGAGCATAGCAAGCTCTATTTTCTTGAAACAAAGCATAGAACGAACGTCGTCTGTGATTCAGATGTTGGTGCGGCATCCACGCGTCGACGTCAACCGCCGCAATACGGATGAGGATACACACTTCTTTCAGCAGCGAAGCAGCTAAGCTTTTCTAGATCCAACCTGGCAGTCCTCTTACTGTAGAAGAACGCTTGTGAGCCTGCGGTCGTTATATGGGCGGCTGAAACTGTGCTTGTAGTCACCGTGAGCGTGGATTCCGCGAACCTTAGGGGCGTACAGTACAAATTGTACGAATTTACCAGGGTTAGTCACAAAAGCACCAGGCCGCTTGAATAGGTCAGCGAGCGAACTGTCGATCATGCGAACCTGGTTTCCAGCTCATCATTTAGGAGACCGTTTGGTATGTTTAATCGGGCACATTTGATAGATTGACTTGGTCCTCTATGTTCAAGTGCCAAGTACGCCTCGGTTCCCGACGGCACTTAAGTCCTCCCTAGTGTTTAAACACATATCCAGAGGTGACGTATGCCCTTCGTGGACTCCTCCATTCTAAGGATAGGTCTGGTGGCTTTCTCCCAGCAAGTATTTACACTCAGAACGCAGAGAGAGCCAAGTTTTGCGCCACAAGAAGCGTCCCGACCAATCAAAAGCACTTTCTACGTTTAGAACGAGCCAGCCATACACACGACACTACGAGCTCACGTAATGAAAGGATTGCATAAACATTCCCACAGATTCATGCGTGACAGATCCTGTGTGATCTTGTTAGCGTCAAGTGTTTCGTGTGATGTGGCATTTAAATGTGTTTTGATGCCTGTTTTTTTTGTCTTGTGAAGACAAAATTGACCTCCAAGAGCGGGTTCAGGAGAGCGCCTGCCACTCAGCTCTCGCAAACGTCTTATTTTTTGATCGAATTTGAATAATTGGCTTTAGAGTATGCGTGTACTCCACTGGATCATCGCCATCGGCAATCCTGGAATTTGTTTCGAGGCCTTTGATCGACTCAACATTACCACTGTATCGCGAGTAACCTCAGATAAGGTTCTTGTGGGCGATATCCTTTTTTAGACTGCTGGTTAACCATTAAGTCAAGGTCACGCGTTAGAATCCTCCAGACGTCGAACATTGCGCCTGAAGCAATAACCCTTTTTCAATGTTTGGTCAGTCGCTAAAAGATTGCCTCTCCCCAGTCTTGAGCCATCCCTGGGTCCTAGCAACGTAGACACTCAAATCTACCAGTAAAGCATTCAACTCGCCTGAGCGGAAAAGGCCTGCCTCACGTCGCGGATGCTGTGTCAGTTACCGCGGTCGAGTCCGGCTGTTCCCAAGGGCCCATCTCCGATAGCTATTTTCCGTACCCACGATCGTCGATCGTCTCGCGAAATATCGCTTGAAGATATCGTGTCACCACAGAATGGTTGAATACTCGCCTCTGCTTCGAGCTAACCAGGCACAGAAAAGCGAGACGAATGTATACATCGGACGATGATGTTTTTTCACTTTTCAGCGGCCAGCCATCGAACGTCAACTGTTCGCGGAAACAGGGGAACGTGAAGTGATTGTTCAATAGTATTGAGGACCTGCACATGGCTCACTTCTGGCACAAGACTGCGGACCACTTGCGCGATTATTTACTAGATACTAGAGGCTAGCACTCCTCTACTATATATTCTGTCTTAGATAATTGGGCTCTCAATATTAATTATATATTAGAATAGTGTCGCTTATAAGATTGAAAGCAATCTTCTAGGCTTGCTTAATAGATTGTACGCTAGTTATTATCTAGATTATCCTAATCATTTCTTTAAAGAATTAAAGCTTTTATTATAGCGAAAGAATAGTGCTAATTATATAGAGATTAGAACCTAACATTGCCGGCGGATGACTGCATGTCGTCGACAAACAAGATGAGAAAGCCAAATGATCCGCAGAAGCCACAACCCGAAGGAGGAAACAGAAAGAAGATCTATTTTGCTTTTTTTCTTTGTTTGCTTTTGTTACCTTTCTTTATTAGGAAGAACTCATGGCTCGATTT
>ERZ1673737.2959-NODE-2959-length-13521-cov-5.089633_pt1 | contig 13521 bp, 13 predicted proteins | sample MGYA00580211_ERZ1673737 | MGnify/ENA primary metagenome ERZ1673737 (study PRJEB41218, sample SAMN15661789) | gut metagenome | host: Homo sapiens | place: Canada: London | collected 2015-08-20/2019-03-30 | study: EMG produced TPA metagenomics assembly of... | reverse complement strand
AACTTTCAAAAGAGTCAGCACTGAAAAAGCACTGAAGAGAGATAGTAATCTAAGCTGTATAAATCCCCTTGTTTTAGCAAGGGGAGGAAGTCGATTATCTAGATCTTAGGGTTATTTTTATGATTTCAGATGGGGTATTTAAACGTAAAGGAAATCCCATCCATAGTTTTGTACCGTTAGAAACAATTATTTGTGTAGATTCAAGATCATATAAACCTGAAACTAGACCATTATTAGCAGAAGCAATTAAGTTTCTGATAAGTGGCGCTTGTCCTCCATGGGTATGTCCTGATAAGACAAGGTCGACTTTTTCTTGAGCTTCAAGTGCAAATGAAGGTTGATGGCTAAGTAGAATTGTCGGTAATTCTTTATCTATATTGGCTAAAGCTTTATCTATATTAGGACCTATGTTATTAAAGCGCCAGGCGTTTTTATCAGGAACACCAGCTAAGTTAAATAAAGGTATATTATTGGAGCTTTTGATTACAGTTGCCTGATTTTCTAAAAATTTAAAACCACCATTACTAAAATATTTAAGCCAAGATAAATATCCTGAATAAAATTCATGATTACCTGAGACAGCATAAATTCCATCGCGTGCTTTAAGTTTAAAAAGAATGTCAGTACGATCTTTTAGGCTTTCTACATCGCCATCCACAAAATCACCTGTAATAACAATTAAATCAGCATTTTCTTGATTGGTGAGGGTGACTATATCTTCAATATCCTCCTTTGAAATTGGAGATGAAATATGAAGATCGGTAAGAAAAAGTAAACTGTAACCATCAGCTTCTTTAGGTAAGTTATTTAAAGAAATGGTGTAATTGGTGATTTGTGGAGTTTTAAAAGCATTATAGGTGCCTATGGAACCTAAGCTAAAACTAAAAATAGCAAGTATCAGGGCACAGATTAGGTTATGAGGTGGAATTATAGTGGCATGACTTTGCCTTTTAATTATTTTATATAAAAGATTTATAAAATCACGACAGATTGTCAATACAGCGAGGAATATAGCGCTGAAATTTAACGCATTGACAAGCATAGATAAAGTACGATTAAGTTTGGAATCCATCATTGTACCTCCTGATAGAAGGTATATATAGAGCTTGAGGCTTATGAGAATGAAAAAGATCCCTAAGATAAGTTTTAAGTATTTATTTATTTTTAAAGGCCATACAAAACGTGTAAATAGAATTAAAGCGATTAAAAAAGGGTGAGATCTGAAAAGTAAGAATGACATTTTTATTCCAAAAAAATTAAATATAGCGAAGAATAAAAGTATAAGAGCATTAATGCGAGCTAAATTACCTTAATTTTTTTGTGATAGGAATGATAGTTAAAAAAAATTATTAAATTTGATATTTTTGTGAGCGTAAATAGTTGTTATAAATAAAATTATTTATTGATTTGTATAAATAACTTTTATAAAAAAACAAGATTTATATTTAAGATAAATCATAAATAGCTAACTCCTTTAGAGTTAAATATGTTTACACAAATGTTAATGTTAGAATGCTTGTATTGAGCAGTTTAGGAGTTTTTATGCATAAATATTACATAGGCTTAATGTCTGGTACTAGCATTGATAGCTTAGATGGATGTATTTGTGATTTTTCTCAGGGAACTAAGCTTATTGCTAAAAGCTCTCGTAAATGGAATGTTGATGAGGGAATGCTTTTGCATAGCTTATGTCAAAAATCAGATGATGAATTAGAAAAAGCTGCTGTGGCGTCTAATGTTATTGCCAAAGCTTCAGCATCTGTCGTTAGCGATTTATTAGAAAAGTCTTCTTTAAAAGCTGAAGATATTATTGCTATAGGTTCTCATGGGCAAACAGTGCGTCATCGCCCACATTTAGGTTTTTCTGTGCAATTAGACAATGCCCCTTTAACAGCCTCTTTATGTAATATTGATATAGTTTCCAATTTTCGCAGTGCTGATATAGCAAATGGCGGAGAGGGAGCTCCTTTAACTCCTTTATTTCATTCACAGATTTTTAAAGATGCAATCAGGCCTCGTTATGTTTTAAATTTAGGTGGTATTGCAAATTTAACTGTTATAAAACCTGGTGGTGAGGTTTTATGTGGTTTTGACTGTGGACCTGCAAATACACTTAGTGACTTATGCTGTAGACTTCTTTTAAATTGTGAATACGATCTTGATGGTAAATTTGCTTATCAAGGTCAGATCCGCATGGAGTGGTTATCAGATTTCCTCACTCATCCTTTTTTACAAAAAGATCCGCCTAAATCTACAGGGCGCGAGGATTTTAATGCTGATTATATTCGAGAGTATTTGCTCTTATGTACACAAAAAAGAGAACTTAGCTACGATTTAATTGCTACATTAGATGAGTTTACCGTTTTAGCTTCAGTAAATTCTTTGCGCAAGATCCGTTATAAGTACAATTTACCAGCAGGTGATTTGCTTTTATGCGGTGGTGGCGCTTTAAATCCTTTTATTGTGGACCGTTTTAAGCAACATCTAAAGCAAGATGAGATTGAGGTTAAATCTACCTTTGATTTTAATGTAGATGTTTCAATTTTAGAGGCACAATCTTTTGCTTATTTTGCTAAAGAGACTGTTGAAGGCCATAGTTTTGATTTATCTAAAATTACAGGCTCAAAACAACCGGTGATTTTAGGTGTTATTACCCCAGCTTTACATGGTCATTATTGGCGTACAGTCTGTGGTAAATAGAAAAATAATATTTTTTGTGATATAAAGAAAGATTATCAATTTATTTAATGCCCTATGGGGTGCAGTTATAAAAGCCTTAAAAGGAGAACGAGGGTCATGGCTTTAGTTGAAGAGGCATTACGTGAAATAGCTCGTGGTGCTGAGGAAATTATACCTATTGATGAGTTACGTAAAAAACTTGAATCAGGCAGACAGCTTGTCATTAAATTAGGTATGGATCCGACCGCTCCTGATATTCATTTAGGTCATACGGTCATTTTAAATAAATTACGTACATTTCAGAAATTAGGTCATAAAATTGTCCTAGTTATTGGTGATTTTACGGCTGCTATTGGCGATCCTTCAGGTAAAAACGCTACACGTCCTGAATTACCGCGCGAAAAAATTTTAGAAAACGCCAAAACTTATGCTGAGCAGGCTTTTAAGATTTTAGATAAAGATCTCACAGAGATCCGTTATAACTCTGAGTGGTGTGAAAGTTTAGGTGCTGCTGGTACTATTAAACTGGCATCTAAGCTTACTGTTGCCAGAATGTTAGAGCGCGATGATTTTTCTAAGCGCTATTCTTCTAATCAACCAATTTCTATTCATGAGTTCTTATATCCTTTATTCCAAGGTTATGACTCAGTTGCATTAAAGTCTGATGTAGAGTTAGGCGGTACTGATCAAAAGTTTAACTTATTGATGGGGCGTGAATTACAAAAAGATGCCGGTATGGAACCACAGTGCGTACTTATGATGCCACTGCTTGTAGGTCTTGATGGCGTTGTTAAGATGTCTAAGTCTAAGCACAATTATATTGGTGTTACAGACGAGCCTAAGGATATGTTTGGCAAGATCATGTCTATCTCTGATGATTTAATGTGGAGCTACTATGATCTCCTATCATTTAAGAGCGTAGATGAAATTGCTGCCATTAAAGATGCTTGCTTAAAGGAAGGCAAGAATCCGCGTGATGCAAAGATTGAGTTAGGTCGCGAGATTGTTGAGCGCTATCATGGTAAAGATGCTGCTGAAGCTGCAGTACAGGGCTTTTTAAGTCAGTTTGCTAAGGGAGCCTTACCTGATGATATCCCTGAGGTAAGTTTAAATGTTCAACCTTTAGCGAATTTATTAAAGCAAGCCGGTTTATGTGCTACTACCTCTGAAGCTTTACGCATGATTAAGCAAAATGCAGTTAAGTGCGATGGCAACGTAATTTCTGATAAAGATTACGAGGTAAAGTCAGGTACTAATATCTGGCAGGTGGGTAAACGTCGTTTTGCAAAGATCACTGTAGCTTAATTAAGGAGCTTTAAGATGACACAGGATGAACTTAAGGAAATGGTGGCTATTGAGGCCTTAAAATATGTTCCTGAAAATGGTGTGTTAGGAGTAGGCAGTGGTTCGACTGTAGTTAAATTTATTGAGCAGATGGGCAAGCACAATATCAAGGTTAAAGCTTGTGTCAGTAGCTCAAATAAGACTACCGAGCTTTTAGAAAAGATTGGTATGAATGTAGTCGATCCTAATACTGTTGATGGTTATGATGTTTATATTGACGGTGCTGATGAGGTTGATCCGAACTTTAATTTAATTAAGGGCGGTGGCGCTTGTCTAACTCGTGAAAAAATCTTAACTTCCATGTCAAAGACCTTTGTATGTATTGTCGATAAGTCTAAATTAGTTCAGACCTTAGGTAAGTTCCCTCTTCCTGTTGAAGTTATTCCGATGGGACGTGAGGCTGTAGCTAGAGCTTTGCGTGCTTTAGGTGGTGATCCTGTTTTACGTGAAGGTTGCATTACCGATAATAATTGCGAGATCTTAGATGTACATGGCTTGCACATTGATGATCCTTTGACTTTAGAGCGTCAGATTAATGCCATTCCAGGTGTTGTTACTGTTGGTTTATTTGCCAATCGTGGCGCAGAAGTTGTTCTCTATGCAACAGAAGACGGTGTTAAGGTCTTAAATAAATAATTTTAAAAGCTTTTGTTTTTTTTTAATTATTCTTTAAATAACAGGGATTTAGAAATATTTAAAAAAATTTCTAAATCCCGTATTTTTTTGTCAAAATATATAAAACAAGCTCTTTAATTTTACTTTCATGTAAACGGTCTTATATGTTTAAAAATTTTGTATTTGTATTGTTGTCATTTTTTTTAACAACAAGAGCTTTTAGTGCATCAGAGCCTTTAGTTAAAACTGAATATGATTCGCATACCTTAGTTACTACCTCTGGGTTGGTGACGTGGTTTATAACCACTATAGCTATTTTGATCTTAATTGTAGTTATAGGATTATTCTTAAAAAGATCACGTTTTGTGAAACGTCAATCAGGACAAATGGCAATTGAGGGGCAATTAGCTTTAGGACCAAAAGAGCGAGCTGTAATTATCAAGGTGGGAAATAGAAAAATTCTTTTAGGGGTTACGGCGCATAATATAAACTATCTTGCAGATCTTGGCGAAGATAATCCCTTTATCAATTTAAATGAAGAAAAATAAAAAATTCTATTATCTATATACAAATAAAATTTACTCTTTTATCAAATTTTGGACACACAAAACCTTGTATTTCAGTTTTCTGCTGTACAAACTGTGGATATACAGCTAATGTAGGTGAAAACGTAGCGAAAAATATCCTTATGGCAACTCTTGCCAGGCTAGATTACTCTAAAAAGAGTCAGCACTAAAGAGAGATAGTAATCTAAGCAGTAGGAATCTCCTTGCTTTAGCAAGGGAGGAAGTCAATTCAGAGTCTCAGATCTTACGTATCAATTTTGAAATTCTAGAGAATAAAACTTATCTAGCGCATCTATAACTTTGTTTATTTAGCATATGTTTTGCTAATAGCAACAGCCACAAAATTGCGAAATAAACGAAATTTTAGAGAGTTTGATGACAAGGAATATGTTTTAAAATAGGTCAGACAGTTACATCTGACCTATTTGCAAAAATTAGATGTGAAGTTTATTAGTTGCGGCTTTAATGATTACATCAGCTACTTCATCTTGAGTCATTGTAGAGGAGTCAATTAAAAGATCGCGATTGTTTAGTGTAACTAAAGGTTCATCTGTAAAGAATTTATGATAAGAATCACGAGCCTTATCAATCTCTTTTACATAATCACTAACTTCGTACTCAGGAATTTTAAGCTCATTTACGGAGTTTTTGATTCTCTCATTAAAAGGTGCGTAGATCATAACGTTAAAGCGACGTGGGTACTCTTTTAAAATAAAGTCCGCACAACGGCCTACAATCACACAATTAGACTTTTGCACACACTCTTGAATTAAACTAGCCTGTACTTTAAACAAACGTCTGTGAGTAGAGCCAGTTCCAATACCTAATGGGAAGAGGGCATTTGCAAAAGGCAATTTGATGCTCTCATCCATAGGAGATAAGGAGCGCATATCCTCATTCATAATAGAGGCGGCTTTTTCAATTAAATCTCTATCGTAATACTCAATATTTAACTTATGAGCAACTTTTTGTGCAATCTTTCTACCTAAACTACCAAATTGTCTGGATATTGTAATTACATAATTATCCATACTAACCTCTATTTACCAAATTCCTTTTTGAAGATTTTCTCAAAGCCAGCAATAGCCTTCTTTACAATAAGTTCGCCTTTTTCTTTGGTAGAGCCTTCTGCTGGGGCTAATACACCGCACTTTGGTACCATATCAGCTCTTGCTGGATATACAGAATATGATAGCGCTTTAGCTTTTACATCTTTTGGCAACAATTCTTCACGTACTAGTTTTGGCTCTAAGTACATCATCAAAGAGGTCTCAGTAATTGCTGCATGCTCTAAAGCCCATCCTGGGAATGGCACGTCAGAGAAAACATTTTTGACGGTTTTCTCATCTAATACATCCCACCAATTAGATTGCACTACTTTTAAAGAAGGAAATTCCGAGGTGGCTAAATCCATCGCTTCTTCGATAAAAGCTTGGTTTTCAAAGTGAGCATTGTTAATGAAGATCTTATTAAAACCGTCACGTGCAAACTCACATAAGATATCTTTTACAAGCAAAATTAAAGTTTGACCTGACAAATCAATAGTTCCTTTAAATAAAGGACCACCCCCTGATAATGGCTTTGACTTGTAGCCATAAGCTAGAGCAGGAGCTACAATAGCACCGCATTTTTTTGCAAAAATTTCACTAATATCTTTTGCAATATAAGTATCAACCCCTAGGGGTAGGTGAGGTCCGTGTTGCTCTGTTGAACCTATGGGTAAAATTACAACGTTGTCAGATTCTTTTTCAAACTCAAAACGAGTTAATTTATGCATATCTTTCATACTACTACCTTAAAAATCGTATTGAGTTAAAACTCTTTCTGGTTGCTTTTCCATGATAACTTTGCCATGACGCACACTTAGAATAGTGCTTGCAGAGTTTCTTACTGCATCAAATACATTGGTCTCATCAAGTACTACAAAGTTGGCGCTATTACCTTCTTTGATACCATAATCTTTAATGCACATGGTTTTTGCACCATTGTCAGTTACAAACTTTAAGGAGTCTGAAATTTCTTCAATACTCATCATATGAGACAAATGTAAACCAAAATCTAATTGATGCATTAAATTACCATTGCCAAGTGGGTACCAAGGATCAGAAATAGAGTCCTGAGCAAAAGAAACATTTAAACCATTTTTAGTTAATTCATCTACACGAGAGATACCACGACGCTTTGGATAAGAATCATATCTGCCTTGTAAGTAACAGTTCTCAGTTGGACATACAATAAAGTTTAATTGAGCCTTTTTAAACTTAGTCATCATCTTAAAGGCATAAGCGTTGTTGTAAGATCCCATAGCACAAGTGTGAGATGCTGCTGTTCTGCCTTGCATGCCATTAAAGTATGTCAATGCTGCAATGGATTCGACAAAACGGGATTGCTCATCATCAGTCTCATCACAATGAAAATCTAATAACTTGTCATACTTTTGCGCAAGAGCAAAGCCTGTTTGTACAGACTTGATACCATCTTCACGAGTGAACTCAAAATGAGGAATGCCACCAACTACATCAGCACCCATCTTTAGAGCTTCTTCAACTAATTTATCGCCGTTTTTATAGGCAAAATAACCTTCTTGAGGAAAAGCTACAAGCTGAATATCCATGTAGTCTTTTACTTGCTCTTTAATCTCTAACATGGCTTTGAGTGCTGTAAAATTAGGTTCGGTTACATCAATATGAGTTCTTACATATTGCACACCGTGTGAAATTTGCATCTTGATGGCTTTATAAGCACGAGCTTTAATCTCCTCAATGGTTAACTTATCTTTTGCTCCTGACCAGTTATCAATGGCCTCAAATAAAGTACCAGATTTGGTCTTGGTAGTAGGTAGAGAAGCTGTAAACACATAATCTAAATGAATATGAGCATCAGCAAAAGGAGGTAGCACTAATTTACCCTCTAAATCTACAACAGTTGCACCTTTGATATCTTCAATATAAGTTGCAATTTTTTCAAACTTACCATCGTCTGCTACAAGAATTGATACAAGATCTTGTCTATCTATAAGTTTTGCATTTTTATAAAGTGTAGCCATTTTTTATAAACCTTACTTTTAATCTTTTTGTCTTGATTCTACAAACTCTTTTATTACATACATGCCTAAAGTTAGGATGATTAAGAAGGTCGCAGCCACAGCGATAGTAGGATCGATCGTAGCTCGTAAATTCTCCCACATCATCATAGGTAGAGTCTTAGTATTAGCACCTGATACAAAGATGGTTACTACCACCTCATCAAGTGATGTTACAAATGATAGTAATGCAGCTGTAATTAGGGAGTTTTTAATAGTTGGAACAGTTACTTTGAAAAAAGTTCCTATAGGAGTTGATCCCATGGACATAGCAGCGAGCTCTAAATTAGTATCAAAGCGAGCTAGTGCTGAGGACATGGTTAAAAACACCATTGGGATTGCAAGTAAACTATGTGCCATTACAAGGCCAAAAATGGTGTTATTAAGTCCGATCTTTGCAAAGGAAGCATACAAAGCAACACCTGTGATAACCACCGGAACAATCATTGGAGTTAACATTAAGTTTAAAAATAAGTTCTTACCTTTAAACTGTAATTTGTTAACAGCTAAAGCAGCTAGTGTGCCAATAAAGGTTGCAAAGATTGCAACTAAAATTGCAATAAGTAAGCTACGTTCTAAAGATTCAATCCATTGCTCATTTTCAAAGAACTTTTCATACCACTTTAAAGAGAACTCTTTGATAGGATAGATAAAGTAGTTTAAAGATGTAAAAGATTGCGGAATAATCACTAATGCAGGAGCGATGATGATTACTAGTAGCAAAAATACTAAAAAGTACAACATATAAACTCCTAAGCTTGTTTTACAAAGATGTTGCCTGTGAACTTAAAGGCAATGGCTATGATTAAGTACACAATGACTAATAGTTCGACTGATAGTGCTGATGCTAAACCCCAGTTAAAGTTGTTCATGCTGATCTCAATTAAGTTTGATAGCATCATATTGTCAGGTCCACCTAATAAAGCTGGCGCAATATAAAAGCCTAGGGACAACACGAATACCATGATAGAGCCTGAGAGCATGCCTGATTTTGATAAAGGTAAAAACACATGCAAGAAGCCGTATAACTTAGTGCTCCCCATGATGCTTGAGGCTAACAATAAGTTCTTATCAATTTGCATCATGGTGTTTTGTAAGCTCAGGAACATAAATGGAATAAGAATATGCACTAAAGAGATGGTAACAGCCAAATCTGTGTATAAAAGCCTAGCCGGCTCTTTTACAAAACCTACAAACATTAAAGCCTGATTTACAATACCGTTGTTTTGTAAAATGATTTGCCAAGCAAAAATACGTACTAGCATGGAAACCCAATAAGGAATTAGTACTCCTGCAGTAATTAAGGTTCTAACTTTCTTACTTTTGGCATTAACACTCAAATATGCCATAGGGTAGGCAAGTACTAAACACACAATAGTTACAATAAAAGCAATCTTAATAGTGCTGTATAAAACTGATAAGTACAGTGGTTGTGTTAGAGCTTTAATGTAAAAATCAAAAGTAAAACCATCTTTTGAGGTAAAGCTTTTAGCGATGATATCTAAAAGTGGATATCCCATGGTAAGGATTACATATAAAAGTGGCAGTATTAAAAGTAACCACTTAGCGCTTTCCCAGGAGCCTAATTTAAAGGTAGTAGATGAAGTCATTACATACATCCTCTAAAAGGTGGTGTTACCACCACCTTTAATATTTATTATTTTTCAAGTAACCAAGCATCGAATCTTTCAACAACTTTTGTTAAATTTTCAGCCCAATACTCATTGTTGATGTAGAACTCGTTCTTAATTTGCTCTTCAGACTGACCAATACGTTCAATTTGCTCTTTTGTTAAAAGCTTTACAGCATCTGGGTTAGTTGAACCGTATGGGATTTGTGAGGAGAAAGCTGCTTGTTGTTTAGCACTTGAGATAAAGTTAATAAACTTCATAGCATTTTCTTTGTTAGGAGCACCCTTTGGAACTACCCAACCTGCAGCAATACGCATACCTTGATTGTATTCAATGGCTACAGGAGAGCCGTCGTCTTTAGCATTTAAAATACGACCTGACCAGGCTAAAGCTAAATCGGCCTCACCGGTAGCTAGCATCTGAGAGGGTTGTGCGCCTTTAGTCCACCACACAATAGAATCTTTTATGGTATCAAGCTTTGCAAAGGCTCTATCTAAATCTAATGGATACAACTTATCCATTGGTACGCCATCAGCTAATAGGGCAGACTCAAGTACAGTTACAGGGTATTGCCAAATAGCTCTTTTCCCAGGGAATTTTTGAGTATCATAAAACTCAGCCCATGTAGTAGGTGCAGGAGTTGATTTGTATTTATCAACGTTGTATGAAATTACAGAGTCATAAACCTCAGCACCAACTACATACTCAAGCTCAACATCTTTATCTAATTTCTCTTTTACAACGTTGTAATCGATCTTCTCCAGATAACCATTTTGACCTGCATACACACCCCAGTAAGCGTCACAATTCATAACATCCCACTCAGTGGTGCCATTTTCTACCATAGCAATAAGCTTTGCATAATCTGATGGAGTTACAACGGTTACCTTAATACCAGTTTCCTTCTCAAAAGGTTTAATGTTCTGTGTAATACGAGCATCGGTATTAGTTCCACCCCAGTCTACGAATACTAGTGAACCATTATCAGCTGAATTTTGAGTCTGCTCTGCTTTTTTGTCATCACTGCAACCACAAGTAAAAGCTGCAAGTAAAGAGGTAACAAGTAGTGTTTTACAAAAAGTCTTCATGATTTTCTCCTATTAGCTATATAAGATAGCAGTGTGTTTTGCATCAAAACAGAACTTCACATTTTTCTCTAAATCTAATTGTCTGTACTCTCTAACATCTATAGTTACGTTTAAACTTAAAGTTCCTACCTGAGCTTTAGCTTTAACGTATTGTCCTAAATAAATGCTTTCTGATACTTTTGCCTCAAAGGTGTTGTCGTACTGCACACCTTCCTTTGCAATATGAATTGCCTCAGGACGTAGAGCAAAAAATGGATTTACATCATCACTTTTAATTTCTTTAGTTAAAGCTTCAATTACACATGGACCATTAGTTAAAGGTGAGTTTCCTAAAACTTTAGTCTCCTCTCCGCTGTCATGGTAGGTAACATCATTTAAAGAAATGATGTTAGTAGTACCCATAAACTCTGCTACAAATCTGTTAGCTGGATGTTCATAAATATTTTGTGGAGTATCAAATTGCTGGATCTTGCCAGAGCTTACGATACAAATTTTATCTGACATAGAAAAAGCTTCTTCTTGATCGTGAGTTACTGAGATGGTTGTCATACCTAGCTCATGGGTAATTCTCTTGATCTCAAATTGCATATCATGACGTAAGTTTTTATCTAAGGCTCCAAGAGGCTCATCTAGCAATAACAATGGCGGATTGTAGATAATGGCTCGAGCTAGAGCTACACGCTGTTGTTGACCACCTGATAGTTGTCTTGGATATCTGTTTTCTAAGCCTGTAAGTTTAATCAAAGAGATCATTTGCTTTACTTTGGTATCAATCTCTTCTTTTTTAAGCTTTCTAAGCTTCAATGGATAAGCAATATTCTGTGCGACTGTTAAGTGAGGAAATAGGGCATAATTTTGGAAAAGCATGCCAATGTTTCTTTTAAAACAAGGAATGGTAGCCACATCTTTTTTGTTGATAAAGATCTTACCGTCAGAGCAACGCTCAAATCCTGCAATTACTTTTAATAGAGTGGTTTTACCAGATCCAGATGATCCTAAGATAGATACAAACTCACCAGGTTTGCAGGTTAAGTTAATATCCTCTAGAGCTTTAAATGCACCGTAATATTTAGACACATTTTGAACGTTTAGTTCCTGACCTATGCCCATATTATTCTCCGTAATTTTTATCTTTATTTTTCTGAAGATGAGTTAGTTTTAACAAGAAAAAATTTAAAGTAAAAATTATGAATACTAATGGTGCGTCAAAATTTGTTATGTTTTAATTTTGTGCGTTATTAAAAAATATTTGTAAAATCAAATTGTTAATATAAAAGCAAGATATAAGAGTACTTAATGAATTTAGAAGAAGTGATTATCAAAAAATCTATTACTTTAGATTTTAAGTAGGCTTGCGAGGCTTTAAAATCGCATCTTTAATTTATTTAATATTGATTCACGAAGAATTTTAAAAAATATATTAACCTTTAAAATGCTTAATTTTGGGGCATTTTTTTACATTAAATATAAACTTTTTAATCTGCGTCAAAATTTTTGAGTATGAATTTGAGAAAATAATACTTATATTCTATATTTTAGAGTTCGAAAAAAATTGTGAGCAAATATGAAAGCGTTAAATCTATTACTAGTATTAGGTGTTTCAAGTGTTTGTGCATGTACAAATGTAGCCTCAATTGAAGGAAAGTGGGTGGAGCCAATTCCAGGACAAGCGCCTAATATGCAGGGCTTTGAATTGCTAAAAGGTGGTGAGGCTCGTTCGATTAACATGGAAACCTTAAAGTACAAAAAGTGGTCTGTTGAGGAAAATAAGATTAATTTTACTGTTGAATCCATTGGTAATGGACAATCATTCACCTTTGATGATACATATATCATAAAAAAACTTGATGAGAATTCTTTAGAGTTATCAAATGGTGAGAATTCTTTTGTATATCAAAGACAAAAGTAGACTTGTAAAAAAAATCTGATTTTTAAATTGAGAGTGAAATACTTTTATTTAGCCTAAGCAAAATAGCTTAGGCTTAAGTGAAGAGAATTTAGTCTTTTTGTAAAATATAACAAGGCTTATATTCGCGCTGAGAGAGTAAAATACGCTTTTGCTCTATAAAGTCGTTGAGTAATTGTTCCATACCTTCAACAATATCAGCATCTCCATGCAAGATGAAAGGACCTTCTTGAGCTACCATCTTGATACCTTGTTCCTTAACATTACCTGTAACAATACCAGAGAATGCGGCTCTAAGATTAGAGGCAAGTTTCCATGGCTCTTGATTGCGATGGAGATCTAATGAAGCCATAGTCTCGTGATTTACTGTGACAGGTTTTTGTAACTCTTCTGGGATTTTTAAAGTCCAATTGAAGCAATAAGAATCATGAATAATTGTACGGTGATCGTGTACTGTATCTAAATTCTTTTTCACCTCAGTAGCCACAGCTTTAGGATCGTTGATGATGAGTTTATACATACGTGTTATATCCTCACCAAAACATTTAATTAAAAAATTTTCTAAAGCTGCAAAGTAGGGACGAGACTCTTCATTACCAGTTAAAATTAC
>ERZ1673737.2958-NODE-2958-length-13525-cov-4.320787_pt1 | contig 13525 bp, 9 predicted proteins | sample MGYA00580211_ERZ1673737 | MGnify/ENA primary metagenome ERZ1673737 (study PRJEB41218, sample SAMN15661789) | gut metagenome | host: Homo sapiens | place: Canada: London | collected 2015-08-20/2019-03-30 | study: EMG produced TPA metagenomics assembly of... | reverse complement strand
GATATCCGAAGATATAACCACAACGATGTGTCTTAACCCCTCGACCACAGCACCTATTTGTAGGATTGGTCGGCGAATTTTGACTACATATTTCCTCTCCCTAGATGTTTGAACAACTGCTTAACTTTTTATCTCCAAAATGATAGATAAGTTTGGCCCGTGCTAGAACCTCTGAGAACAAAGGGCTCTTCTTACCTATCTTGTGGAAGCAGTAAAAAAGTCTTGCTAGATACAGACCAATGACTTGCATGCATTGGTTGGCACTACGATCTTGAATGCCTGGGGAGCTATCCGTCAGTGCTATAGCCTTAGGTACATAGGATCTACCCGCGTGGGATTTTCTCGCATTATTATAACGTATCGAGACAATCCTCTCGCAAGGTTTCCCTAAAGGTTACCGGCGTCCAGCGAGTCATCAGCTTCTAAAGCAACCAATTGTGTCTTAGCAAGGTATTGGCAATAACTCCGAACTGATCTCTGCGTCTGTACCCTATCTAATTGCCACTGTTCCTACCACAACAGGGTTTCCACGCAAAAAGCGTGCTAGATCCTTTTCGGTCCAATTTGGAACCCGACTTCACCCACCATCCTTTTCAACTGCTAGCCATTGTATCGGTCTGTCTCGCAGTCACGCAGAAGTGTAATAATCTTACCCAGATCAGCTACCAGCGGCGTGTCTCTTTCTAGCATTCTAAGCCTGGATGCATATGGGTGGTTCGAATAGTGTGACCTTCTGCGGAACTCTACAAAAGCTTGTAGATCTTCCGTCGAATCAGGAAACTTTCTCTTGGGAGCCGTTCAGAATGTACCGTCTGCAGGGAATCTTTCATCTAAAGACGTCACTAGTCGCAGAATAGTTGCAGACCTGGCAGCAGCTTGAACTTTCTGCTTTGGCAAATGAGCCCGAGAAGAAGCAGCCCCCAGGCTTGCATCTATCCTGGTCTTTTTCGGGACAGGGTAAGGCGATCGTGCAGGCTTCTCATCCTCATCCTCATAAACCTCCCGCGAGTATTGTCACAAAGGAAATGCTCGAGGGCACGCTTCTGGTGTGGCCGAAGCTTGGTGGTGGCCCTTCCCTCGGACTGAGACGACTCCCCAGCGTCGAAATTATCACAAAATTTGTCCATCTGTATTTTGGCAGGCTCTTGAGTACCGGTGGTAATCATGGTAGGTTGCCCATGGGAACGGGTCTTCTGAGCAGGAATGAGAGTTCGGACTGTCAATGAGATAGCTATTTGAGAACAGAACAAGGCCAGAAAAGAAAGAAATAAAAAGAAGGGAGCCACGCGGGGAGTATTGCTGTGACTGAGGGGGCCTTTTTCATGCTGTTTACAACTTACGATAGTCGCAAGCAAGCTGATGAGGCCGGGCCCACCCTACAAACCAAAGAGCTCATAAATTTTCTTTTGATTTAGAAGTCAAAATAGTCGTAGATAAAGTCGGGAGCCAAAAGGAAATATAGATAAAACTCCAGATTACGAGACGCCATAGCCCATCCCATAAACCCTCCAGAGGGCGAGAACCAAAGTGGGCCGAACTGGGTCAGTCAGGCGCGTAAGTCTCATAACTAAATAAGCAATAGTAAAAACGAAGATGGACGAAGAAGATCATATCCGAGGTCGATGCGAATTGGTGGACGTCGAGGTCGGGGTCGAAATCGAGGTCAGGTCAACTGATGGTGTATCGGCTCGATGTATCGGGGGTAGTGAATGGAATTGCGTTGAAAGAGACGAATCACGAGTCGATTTCCATTCCCATTTCTACGCCTCCGCTCAGTCCCGGTGCGTGCGAGTGGTTGGACATGGCTTGTTGAAGGAGTGGCACGCCAGTGTCCATGTTGTTGAAGGGGGTGGCTTGGGCGTCGGATCGATCGGTAGCGGCGAGAGGGGCAGCACCCTCGAAAGTCATGGGCGTGCTGCGCAGGCTTTGGATGCATGCTTCCCACGAAGAAGCGACGAGCTGGCCTTGAGTCAGGTCTTCGGTGAAAAGGTAGAAGGCGGGTGAGAGTCCAGAGGTCGGAGTAGCAGCCACAAGGAAAGCGTCCAGAGCGCGGCTCTTGATGAGGATCTGCGAGTCGTGCAAGTGGGCCGAGTACTGGTTGTCGATGTACTTTGTCCAGCCGCGGACGGCGCAAGCCATGTCGTCATCTGTGCTGACGCGCTGCCAGCCAATGCCTAGGAGACGGGTTGTATCGTCGACGAGGGGTTCGGCGGGAGGTGCAGGCCCGAGGTTGAGGGTGCGGTGCTGGTCGTTGGAGCTGGAGTCGTTAAGGCGTTGGTGGATTGAGGAGAGGGCGATGTCGTCCAGGCCTGGGGCGGATTTGTCGAGGCGCTGGGACTTGCGGCTTGCGTCACCGGCGTCAGATAGCAGCGCGTTGGACCGGGAGGAGACAGGCGCGGCGGTGGCCTGCTGCGCCTCGGATTCTTGCTCGTACCATGTGCCGGTCTGGCTCTCGGCAGACAGGGCAAGGCCAGTCTGCGGGTTCAGCAGGACCATTCCTTCGCCATAGATGGGCTCTTCCTTCGGTGGTGCCGGCGTGGGTGCTGGCGGCGCACTGGGTGCCAGTGCCTCTTCAAAGGAAGCTTCATCACGCGACCTCTTGCGGGACGGCTTGGGAGGGGCTGTGAAGTTGAAGCTTGAGGAAGCTTGCGCAGGGTTACTGGCGAAGACCGTGTTAGGGCTGGAAAAGCCGTTGAAGCTTGATGGAGTGTCCAGCATGGACTGCGCGGGGGACTGAGCGAAGGCGTGTTCCTGGGGAGAGAGGACCGTCGCGGGACCGTCAGAGAGGCGATTGAGGATCATTGGGGACATTATAATTGTGATTGACCCTCAAGATATACTGTTCTGTTAGATTAGGTGAGCAAGACACAAGAAGCTTCAACCACCTGTGGATCACGTCCAAGCGGAAGGAAGGTTGAGAGGTAGGTAGATGTAAAGGTAGAAGAAGAAGGATGAGGAGGAGGATATATATAGGAGGGGATGGGAGAGTATAAAAGTGGGAGAGCAGAGAAGTAGAGGAGTAGAAGGTAGAAAGGTAGGAAAAAAGAAAAGAAGAGGAAGGGAAGAAAGAGAGAGAAGAGAGGTAGAGTAAGAGTGAGACCAGACGGATCTGAAGAAGTGGATGATCCGATGCGTGAAATGCGGAGTTACCGTGACAAACGGTAAGATACCAGCCAAAAGCAGCTATCCGATCGACCAAAACTGTAACAATACAAGGGCCATACAGTGAGGCGATTGGTCTATGCAGCCAAGCCGCCTCCGAGAAGTGGGGTGGTCAATGATTGGGTCCAGCCCCGTCGCGATTGGCCAATCAGAACCGAGGTGACTACGCCTCAGGTCTGCGCGGATATGAGGCCCGCGGAGAGTCACGTGAAGCAGGGATGGGACGCGTGAACGACGAAGAAGTCTATTGGAACACTATAGAAACACGAATGGTAATAAAATGACCACAAAACAGGTCCACAGCAAAAACCGACACCAGAGCTCGTGCAAGTCTAACAAACCAATGTTCGTAGAAAAAAAAGAGTACACCGCCAGTAACACCACATGTCACTGAATACATCAAATGCGGCTGGAAAAAAAAAAAAGAAAGCCAAAAACCAAGCCCCGTTTTCCATCACACCAGGGCTTGGGAACAACATGGCGGCATCATACAGTGTAGAGAGGGTGCCAAGGCCGCTACATGCTGAGCATCTGCATTCATCCACTGCTCACGCCAACGCTGGGAAACTGCGTTGGCTCCAAAATTAGGTGCATTCCGGTTTATAGGAGATGCAGAAGTGATAACTGCATTTAAGCGTTACCAGCGGTAGCACCACCGAGCATGCCCTTTACGCGGTCAACGGACTGAGGGGCGTAGCTGGGGGCCATGGAGCCAACAAAGAGGAAGAAGATGAGGGCAGAGGCTCCAAAGACAACAAACTTGCGCTGGGCAGGGCGGGCCTGGCCGTACTCAGCCCAGGCGCGGCCAGCAGAGGAGGTGTACTCGCGCATCTTGTCACCACCAAGCTTGTACCAGACGAGACCGAGCAGAGCAATGGAGTAACCGAAAAATTGGAGGGCAGTAACGGGAGTGTTCCAGATCATCATGGAGGCAACAACGAGGAGAATATCCTTAAGGACACCGCACAAGGTCATGACCAGAGAAGAGGTCTTGCCAATCTGTAGAGACTGTTAGCGCGGGTTCGCGGGGTTGGACTCGAATCACTTACCAAGAAGACGACGGAGACGTTGAGCAGGAAGGCGATGACAGCGTTGAGAACCAGAGTCCAGACACCGACGGAGTAGACGTGGTCCATGGTGACACGGGGGAACTCGAGGAACAGAGCAACGGCACCGTTCATAACAGCACAGATGGGAGCAAAGTAGTACAGAGAGACCATGGGGTCCATCTTGAAGTCGGCAGAGCTGAGCAGACCCTGGACCATGACCAGACGGGTAGCCTCGAAGATGATACCACCAACCTGGAATAGGAAACCGACGAGCTGGAACTTGACCTCACCGAAGGAGGCGATGATCACACCAATCACAATGATGGAGACGTTGGCGAGAACCTTCATGTTGGCGGGAGCCATACCCATACCCCAGGTAGCCAGCAGGACAGCCACGGGAGTGGTGGCCTTGAGCATCTGGATGAAGGCCACACTGAGGTAGAGGTAGGTCATGTTACCGCAAATCAAGCTCAGACTGAACATCACACCGATGGGGACAATCGCACGGAGGTAGACGCGGCCGGTCATCTTGACGCTCTTGCGGCCATCGAGGACGGTGGTAGTGCGGGCCAGGATCTGGGTCATGATGGTAGCGAAGGTCAAGTGCCATGTTGTGAGGATAATAGGGAAGCCTGTTCAATTGTTAGAGCTTGATTCCGTGTCGCGTCCAGAGGTCTGCTAGGTGACTTACGGAAGCCGAGAGTGTCGAGGAGGTACTTGTTGAACAGAATAACGGTGGAACTGAGGGTAATCCAGGTACTGGCAGATATCAGCGAATGTGTCTCCCTCTGGAACAATAGTCGCTCACGTCACGTAGACTGCGGGGTGCAGGGCCGCGCTGGGCTCCTGCTTCTCAGCGGCGGGGTTGACTGTAGGCAGGGACTCCCGGGGAGTCTCGCCGGAGGCGCGGACCTTCTCGCCTTCGCTCATTTTGAAAGTTGGAGTCTGATCGGAAAGGAAGCGCTTGAATTCGAAGGGTCGCGGCCGAGAGAGGCTTCCTTGACTAAATGCGGAGGAAGCCACGGAGAAAAAAGTGGGCGAGATAAGAAAGGGAGATAGATAATGAACACTGGTTTAACGAGTGTGAGACAGTTGGACCAAAACGAGCGTGGATGAAGGAATGATGAGGTACATACAGGAACCAAATAATTGAATCTTCCAAATCGTTGGAAAGGAAATTAAAAAAAAACCGTCGGGGGGATCAGACGTTGTTTAGACGTAAAGAAAACACCCAAAACAGAAAACACTAAGTCTGTTTGCAGACGTGGTTCATGTTTCCAAGGTATGAAAATTACCGTTACATCTCAGCTAAGGCCACCTGTACTCTGTCATCAACGCTGATTGGCTGGATTGTATGGGACGCCCTTTTTCCCTTACCTGAGCCTGGGCCTTGACTACCATGGGTTGCTCGTGGCGATGCTCCCTTTTTGTGGGAATTCACCAATTAAGTCTAGTTCCACTCCACTGGCTTATTTGGCATCTAATTCTAATTCTATTTCTATCTCTACACATGTACTACTATAGGGCTGACTCTTTACCTGGAAGCAGATAAGATACTGTAGAAGGAATGTACGGACTCGGTATCTGAATCGGTACCAGTTTGAGATAGAACACCACTATGTAGGGCGCAGATCCGAATTAACACGCTTAACAGAGGGTTACGCAAGCAGCTGTTAGCCAAGGCCCACAGGGACCCGCGTTCGGCGACCCTCTGGTCCATCCGGTCCCTTACGGGTGGAGAATGCGGCGATCGTCCTGGGCTGTGTCTGACGCCATCAGGGACTCTCTCCACTGCAAGGACTGGGGGACCAAGCTTTGGTTAGCGAGTACACAGAGACTGTATTGACTTGGTTGTTTACATGTTCCCTTGGAACCGGTGACATGGAACTTGTACATGTTTTCCAGAAGTTCTTCCACGTAGTCCACGTAGGATCCTCGTTATGTTGCCTTCTTGGGTGCGACAATCAGTGGACCCTGTCGCCTGTGCCCTGAAGTCTGCGAATCCCGTTCCTTTCGAGACCGCCAGATTGATGGGTCAATGTGAGTAGCCGATCAACGGGCTCAGGGCTTTTCCCCTGCCCTATCAGCGCTGAATGCATATGATATGCTGCAAAGAAAAATTGAGGATACAATATCTTACCTGTACGGACATGAGCATGTTTATAGTATGTTTATATAAGGTCATCTCGAGCGTTGGGAAATGGAGCCCTTGAATTAAACTACATCTATAGCTCATAAACGACATTGCCGCAAGGTAATTTAATCCAGTCGGAAACGTGCTAATTTCGACATCGGTGGCGTTTTTAGTCCAGCCATTTTCCATCTCGATTCAATGGCCCCTATCTGCCCCTTTTTCCCTAGAGAATTGAAAATGTCCGAGATGGGAGATGATAACGGCATTCCAGAATTGTCGAATATCCGCCAAGGGAATACCAATAACGACTTGCCCGCATGCAAATCGACTCCGGGTCCCTGCTTTTGGAGTCGATAAGCCCCAGACCAATAACGGGCGTGCGCGGGATGTGATAGATTCAATAGTTTCACCAGGATCCCTACAGTATGGGATGTGATGAGATTGCCTTACGTGTCCCACGGGTCCCTATGGAGTCCAATAGACCCTGGAAGACAGATCGGATGTGTTTGAGGATTAAAATTTATAAAATTAAAATTAAGAAACACATGTACAGCAAGTATAAAGTAGAATAGGGGGTAAAATACCGAATCAGTAAACCTGAAACAGGCACGTCCTCCCCACTCTACCTTTAGCCGACTGCGTCTGGATAGCTTGGCTTGTCACGTTGTCCCTCCCACTTCTCCTTCTTTGGTTCCCCCCCTTCCCATTTATTACCTCTCCCGCTCCCAACTTATCTTCTGCAGACCTCCTGCAGCTGTGCTTTTTCTATGCTGAACGTCGCCCGCAAGACTTTTAAAAGAGTTCCCAGCTTTCAGGATCTCCTACAAGGCAGAATGACCCACCCCGACATGTAAGTATTGGAACTCCATCATCCCGTCAATGTCAACACTGACAATTGCTTAGTTCTGTTGACGTTCTCGTCATTGGTGCTGGCCCTACTGGTTTGGGTGCCGCTAAGCGGTTGAACCAGATCGTAAGTCTTTCAAATCCTCAATTGTTGTGTCGGAGGGGCACAGAAAAAAAAAAAGGGGGAGGGGTATTCCGAAGAATTCGTGACTGATTGAATATACAGAACAGCGCCTCATGGATGATCATTGACTCCAACGAGACCCCCGGTGGTCTTGCTTCTACTGATGTTACCGACGAGGGCTTCGTAAGTTGCGACTCGCCTCAATTGCCACTTGTATAAACTGACTGTTTGGTAGCTGTACGATGTCGGCGGCCACGTTATCTTCTCCCACTACAAGTACTTCGACGACTGCATCAACGAGGCCCTCCCCAAGGATGAGGACTGGTTCACCCACGAGCGTATCTCCTACGTCCGCTGCCAGGAGCAGTGGGTTCCCTACCCTTTCCAAAACAACATTTCCATGCTTCCCAAGGAGGAGCAGGTGAAGTGCATTGACGGCATGATCGATGCCGCCCTGGAGGCCCGTGTTTCCAACACCAAGCCCAAGGACTTTGACGAGTGGATTGTCCGCATGATGGGTACTGGTATTGCCGACCTCTTCATGAGACCTTACAACTACAAGGTCTGGGCTGTGCCTACCACCAAGGTGAGTTTATTTCTTTTCAGGGGCCGACCGCAACGATACTAATTCCACCAGATGCAATGCGCTTGGCTGGGTGAGCGTGTCGCTGCCCCCAATGTCAAGGCCGTGACCACCAACGTTATCCTCAACAAGACCGCCGGTAACTGGGGCCCCAACGCTACTTTCCGTTTCCCCGCCCGTGATGGTACCGGTGGTATCTGGATTGCTGTTGCCAACACCATCCCAAAGGAGAACACCCGCTACGGCCCCAAGAGCAAGGTCGAGAAGGTCAACGCCAACAACAAGACCGTCACCCTGGCTGATGGCACCACCATCGGTTACAAGAAGCTGGTCTCCACCATGGCTGTCGACTACCTCGCCGAGGCCATGAACGACACTGAGCTCATTCCTCTCACCAAGCAGCTCTTCTACTCCTCCACCCACGTTATCGGTGTTGGTATCCGTGGTGCTCGTCCCGACCGCATCGGTGACAAGTGCTGGCTCTACTTCCCCGAGAATGACTGCCCCTTCTACCGTGCCACCATCTTCTCCAACTACTCTCCCTACAACCAGCCCGATGCCTCCAAGAAGCTGCCCACCCTCCAGCTCGCCGACGGCTCTAAGCCCAAGAGCTCCGAGGCTCAGGAGGGTCCTTACTGGTCCATCATGCTTGAGGTTTCCGAGTCTTCTATGAAGCCCGTCAACAACGACACTCTCCTCGCGGAGTCCATCCAGGGTCTCGTCAACACCGAGATGCTCAAGCCCGGTGATGAGATCGTCTCCACCTACCACCGCCGCTTCGACCACGGATACCCCACCCCCTCCCTTGAGCGTGAGGGTGCCCTCACCCAGATCCTGCCCAAGCTCCAGGAGAAGGGTATCTGGTCTCGTGGCCGTTTCGGGAGCTGGCGCTACGAGGTCGGCAACCAGGACCACTCCTTCATGCTGGGTGTCGAGGCTGTTGACAACATTGTCAACGGTGCCGTTGAGCTGACCCTCAACTACCCCGACTTTGTCAACGGTCGCCAGAACACCGAGCGCCGCTTGGTCGACGGTGCCCAGGTTTTCGCCAAGAAGCAGTAGATAATTCCCCCTTGGTCCGTCACATGTTTGTGTGAAGGAATGTTTTTCTTTTGTTCTTTTCCTTTTTTTTTTGATACATTTGAAACGAGCTCGTACCGTCATGGAAAAAAATATACACGAGGGAGCATTTGAAGCGACATCTGGGAGATGATCTTTCGTTGGCGTTTCATCTTGTTACTTAACTCCATTCAACCCTCTTTACCTTTCTTCTCTCCTCCTGTGCGCTAGAGCTGGGTTGCTTTTGATATACATTTTATTAGACTGGCTTGATTGGTGTTGCTATTCCTAATTGATTCAGTTGCAGACAGTTCACAGTACCTGTAGACCGTAACACAGGCCATGACATATCAAACCTCCAAATAGCGGTCTCGTAGTAAGCCATCTTACAATCTCAAAAATCAGACCTGCAATCCCTCCAATCTCTTCAACTCATTCATTCCCCCACATAAATCTACACGTACCAATAGCCTCAGCACAGACCGATGTACATACGTCCAGCCCCACTAACCCCAACCCAAACCCTTCGCCCTTCGCCCTTCGCATTCGCCCCTCGCCCCAGGACACTTATACTCGCCACACGGCGATCACCAGGCAATCACCAATCCCAGATGGCAAATCACCGGATCAGGGAACTCGCACGGAATACGGAGTACAGTCGAACTGTATCCCTACATGTACCATCCAAAACTCAACCCAATTCTACGATACACAACCCCGGGATAGCCAACCATAGAACTCCATCTCAGCAAGCGACCTAACCAACGCCGGAAATATTCCAGAATGAATCAAGGTTGTGTGCAGCGTGGCGTTGTGGATCCTGAACCATGCAGTCAGCAGTACATACAAGAACACTGTACTCCGTACTCCGTATGCATGTACAGCACTTTAGTATAACTATGGAACGAACGAAGATAGAAATAAAAATAGAGTACATGTATATGTATATAGCTGACGTATCCCTCATCTCCATCCCAAATTCACCATTATAGGGCAGATGACAGCATAAGGCACTGTGGGATGGAGGCAAAGCGACGCGTCAGTACTGATGTCGGGCCCCGGTTTGTGGTTCTCTCCACTTAGCACTTGAACTATTGATAGATTGCCGGGATTGTTTCAGATGGACCTGTTGAAGAGGGATTCTAGATTGTCTATGTTTCTTTTAACGTGAAACATTCGCTAGGGCTGGGCTGTTGTTATCAATGGGCTTTTTAGGGGTTGTTGGTTTGCATGACAGCATGTATATGTATTGTTAGGCTGGGACTGGACTGGGTATGCGTGGTTCTGTTATTTTTATTGCGTTTCAAAGCTTGAAGTTTATCTCATATCTCATATTCATATTCATATTGGGTATCATACTTCGTCAGTTTGTCGCGTCCTATCTATACAAAACTACCTATACAAACCTAACAGAATGAATCTGGGCAAACAAAAAGCCACAAAATCAATAGCTCATGGCAAGCTTGCAGTTGTCTGCACTTGTACAGTGTAGACCGCCAGAACACAGCCACCAATCTCGGACATCGCATCTCCTGACAGCTAGACAATACCACGGCCTTCACCGATGGAATCCCCTAACTCGGGCGAGACCGTCTTCTCGGCCAAGACTGCCTCGTAAGACAGCGTGGACGCTAAGACTAGGTCCCGGAGTGGGACGCTGGCGGTGGCCGGGCTTGACGAGACACCACAGGACAAGAAGGAGAGTTGTGGCGTGAGGTCCGGCGAGTCGAGAGATAGGGCTGTAGTAGTGTCTGGGCGAGGCCGGTTTTCAATACGATCATCTGTTGTTATCTTAGAGGGTTCGCGACTCAAACTGCGCGGTTTAGCGTACCTTCTTGTTCTTCCGGTGAACGATTGGCTCTGCCGCTATGGAGCTCTTGTTCTTGCGGTGACAACGCGAAAGTCACTTTTGGCCGTGGTGGGTCGGTAGACTGGGACGCTCGACGCGGCTTCACTCCCGGAGATGTGTTCTGCAAGGACTCTCGGATTGGGAGGTGGGATTTCAGGCATGATTTGGTGGATGCGGATGCGGATGGTGGAGCTGTGCTTGGAGATGCGAAGATCCCGGGACTTGGTGAAGAGGTGTCGCGTTCACAAAAGGGCTTTCCGTGACTGGGAGCTGTGAGGTCAATGTTGGTAGTTGCATCTGATGCGCAGGATGAGAGGTCCCCCAGTAGGTCATCGTAGCTCTGTTCCTGTTCGTCCAGGGTCAGTTTCTGGAAGTCTGTTGTCAGTGGGAAGATCTGGAGAGAATCCAAGTCCTCCAAGAGGATGATAGTTGGGCGACGTCTGATCATGCCTGGAGAGTAGCACAGAAGTCTATAAGTAGAGAGAAACAAGACTTGTCTTAGGAGATGATACTCCAAGTATTAATAGTCAGACTCAGCCCCTCAACACTAGACCCGATTTCTACGAGCCTCCTGTTGATCCTTTCCCCCCTCTCTCTCTTCTCTTCACTCCGGACCATGCATCCGTGTTAATAGTTTTCGTCTTTTTTCGTCTTTTTTGTTTTTCAACCTTGCATCTCCGCTAGACGACCTCATCCTTCGTCATGAACGGGGATCTCAGTCTCTCCCAGTCCCTGGGAGGACTTCGGATAGCCAATCCTGATGATTCGCCTCTACCAGATGCGACCGCGGATTCACCGGGGACCAGTCCGTTCGGACGCCCGGGCGGTTCGGTATCAACACAGAATTCCAACGACGACCGCTCCTCAGCATTTCCTCCTGCACCCATCGAAGCCCCTACGGTAGAGGACCGATTCAATCCTTCTCCAGACACACAGCCTGTGCCTACATATCAGCCATATTCGACTCCGCTCTCGACACCTCCAAACCCCAACCGACCCCTTTCCGCCGTATACGCAAATGGTTCTGCAACCTCAAACCTCCCCCGTGACAATACCTACCGCATTCGAACCGACTCAGGCGCCTCATCTACATCTGGCTCTCAGGCGCGGGCAGACACCCGAGGAGGTTCATCGGCTTTACATGCCGGTGTTCTAGCGCGCGACAACTCGCACAGCGACCGGTCCTACCGAACCGCCCAGATCCCCGGCAACGGTCCGGCGGTGATGCGTCAGACGTCTCGAGCACACGCAAGAAGTGGCGGCGCAGCATCTCAGATGTCTCGAACTTCCCACATGGAGAATGGGCCGCTGCCCAGCAGCGAGGATTGGCAGGAGCGTGGTGCTGCGGTCTCTGTGCGGCAAGAGGTGGATGCCAACGGTAAAACAGTTTCCCGCTATATCAAGAAGGGAGTCCGGGATTTCTCGTTCGGGAATACTCTCGGAGAGGGCTCCTACAGCACGGTCGTGTTTGCGACGGACCGGCAGACTTTGAAGGAATACGCGATCAAGATCCTTGACAAGCGACACATCATCAAGGAGAGGAAAGTGAAATACGTGAACATCGAGAAGGATACCCTGAACCGCTTGACCGATCATCCAGGTATTGTGCGGCTCTATTATACCTTCCAGGATGAGCAGTCGCTATATTTCGTGCTGGACTTGTGCAAAGGAGGAGAATTGCTCGGTACACTCAAGCGGATGACCACATTTGACGAGGAGTGTACGAGGTTTTACGGTGCCCAGATCCTGGATACGATAGACTATATGCACAAGCGCGGTGTGATCCATCGAGACTTGAAGCCGGAGAACGTGCTGCTTGACAGCGCAATGTATGTCAAGATCACTGATTTTGGAACGGCCAAGATCCTCAAAACCTCGCGACGAGCGGACTCAAACCCAAACGGCCTTCCCCCTCTCGACAACGAGGTTCCTGAGGAAGAGCGCGCGAGTTCCTTTGTCGGTACTGCGGAATACGTCAGCCCCGAGCTTTTGACAGACAAGAACGCGTGCAAGGCCAGTGATCTATGGGCGTTTGGATGCATCATTTACCAGTTGTTAGCCGGTCGTCCTCCCTTCAAAGCTGGGAATGAGTATCAGACTTTCCAGAAAATCGTGGGATTGGATTACGAGTTCCCCATTGGATTCCCTCCTATCGCTCGTGATCTTGTCGAACGTCTTCTGGTCCTGGATCCTGCTCGACGCCTTCAAATCGAGCACATCAAGAACCATCAATTCTTTGAAGGTATCACTTGGGGTCCAGATCTTTGGAAACAAAAGGCTCCTCGCTTGAAGTCCTATGTGCCTCCAGCACGCGATCCTATCAAGCTCAACGGTGGTGAAGGTGATGAGAATTTGCCGCCGGTCGTTTCAACCGCCCCCTCCAATGCACCCAGTGCCAGTAACCGCCATCTCCCACGAGTAGTGACCGAGTTACCTCCACCGAGTCAGCTGGATATTGAATGGTCACCAGTGCTCAGCAAGGACAACGAACGGATCTTGAAATTGGGCAATTTGGTGGTTCTTTCATCTGCTGCCTCGCACAGCCCCTCATCCAAAAACAGCAGTGGTGAGTTCGAGGCCCCTAAGAAATTCTCTCGTTTCTTCTCTGGAAGCGCCACCAAGAAGCGGCAACGGCTGGTGATGGTCACCTCATCTGCGCGGATTATCCTGGCTGCGTCTGGTGGTGATGATAAGAAGATTAAGCTTGAGATCCCTCTCT
>ERZ1673737.2957-NODE-2957-length-13526-cov-4.196273_pt1 | contig 13526 bp, 9 predicted proteins | sample MGYA00580211_ERZ1673737 | MGnify/ENA primary metagenome ERZ1673737 (study PRJEB41218, sample SAMN15661789) | gut metagenome | host: Homo sapiens | place: Canada: London | collected 2015-08-20/2019-03-30 | study: EMG produced TPA metagenomics assembly of... | reverse complement strand
AGCGAGACGGTTGAAATTGAAGAAAGGATGATTGATCAGGGTGTCTAAAAGCTCGGAATGGAGCCCTGGAGTAGCATGGCCTTATAAATCCACTCGGACCGTAAGTACCGATTCAAGCGAACTAACTTAGCTAACAATACTCTATCAATTTTCGCCTTTCTTCGTCATTTTCCAGGCCCTTTTTTAAGTATTTTACATTCGAATTTCACGCCACTCGCTTCGTAACCGCCGTGATAACTCAGATATTTTCGTATATGATCGACATTGGGGACTCGTAGGGGGTTATCCGTACCGGGCCGGCTTTCGTATTTCTTCATACTCCCCAGGACCCCACCCCACCGTTAAATATTACTTCTGTATGCTAACCAAGATGTTCAGTCTGACGATGAATAACGCCTGGACCGGACAGCCGTGGGCCAGATGCTCGCATTTACACTTCATGGTTTGCCGCCGAGCTTCCATCCCAAGAATGGCATGATGCAGCATATGAAAAGCTCTCTACCTACAACGTTGAATACATGGACGTACTACGGGATATCCCAGAGATTATTCTCAAGAATCCGTCACCATTCGTGTACCAATCATCCTGAAAACCTTTCCAGAGGCCATATACTACGCGGTCCCGAAGTCGGAAGCCCTATCAATCAACGCGGATCGCAATGCCGCACTGTACTATAGCATGCATCCGCGGCATAGCCAAAGGGGGACCTGTAGATAGAGACAGCCCGAATGTCAGCGAACACGGCAAAAAACGTCTTATCGGTCTACGGGAGTTCACATGCAGGGTAAATAGCCAACTCCAGCGAAATCGAAATGAAGGATTCGAACACCCGCACATCCGCAGCCGACGGGTTTATCCTCAAAGCGACTTCATTATCTCACGGGTACGTTGTGGTTATCAAAGCTACAACGACCGAGAAAGAACATTATATTCGGGCCGAAATCGATATCTATTCCCGCCTTGGCAGCTTATAGGGGTACCAAATCCCCATCTATGTGGGACACTTCGAACCTCGCGTAACATATTGGCATTATGGCCAGGAAATGGCCCACATGATGGTTCTGAGCTGGTCTAGGATCCCATTCAACAGATCAACGAGGAAAATTCAAGCTTCTTCTACGGCAAGCGCGAGAAGGTTTCGGAAACTCTGCGATCACATGGACTTGTTCATGGCGATAAGCACTGGCGTAACATGCTATGGAATGAGTAAAGTTAAGCCGATTATTTGGCTGTGATTGACCTGGAAGATGTGAAGTTGGAGCGCACGCCCCTTGGGTCGACATCTAAGAATTACTTGGGGAAAAGTCGCTTAGGGCAAAAAGATAGCCAGGCGCCTCTGCCAGCGTCGAATCTTTCGTGCTAGGATTTTCTTGACCATTTCTAGCTCTTATATTTGGTTCTGCATTGGCAGTGCCAAGAATTTGATGGTGTCATTTTAACCAAATGGGAGTCATTTGAACACTACACTTCTTTTGACGATTCATCATATTTGTGGACCATTATGTGATCTTAGACTCAGTGTTCATAGGACACGCCCCCACGCTTAGAGTAAAAGATCGATAAGAAGACCCATTTTGGACGATACTTCACACCAAGCTGCCTTGTTTTGCGTCTGCTGTTGTTAGGTAGATGTTAACTATGTTGAATCTGTTGTATGCACCTAGGCGATGTGGGGGTCTGAAGACAGCAGACTTAATCAGAATATCGCGACTATTATGGGCCCTGACGTGCTATTTCTCTCTCGAATATAAACTAACTAGTAGGGCCTCTCCCTGGTACCGTAATTGCGACAGGAACCTCCCACCTCTACCATGGCTTTCGATCGAGTAAAAAGGGTTTACAGGTCATGCCTTCTGCAGATTATTGTAGTAGGATTGGTCGCCTTTTGCGAGCCGGGAATCTGGACTGCCCTTAACAATCTTGGAGCCGGAGGTAACGCTAGTGTAAGTCACTTCTAAGTGTTGGAGCTCTGCAGAAATATCGCTGACACTACCTAGCCTTTGCTGAACAACGCCGCGAATTCATTGACATATGGATTGATGTCAGTGGGCTGCTTTCTTGCTGGCGGTGTCACCAACAAAATCAGTGCGAAATGGACCTTGTTCATCGGAGCGGCATTTTACACTCCTTATGCGGCCGGTCTATACTGCAACAACCGCTATGGCAATGAGTGGTTTCTTTTGCTTGGGGCGGGTCTCTGTGGAGTGGGAGCATCTCTTCTATGGGCCAGTGAGGCTGCCATTGCGGTTGGATACCCGGAGGAGGAGAAACGGGGACGGCAAGTGGAAATTATCAAGCATCTTTTTTGATTCAACTGACCATTATGTTAGATACGTTGGAATCTGGATGGGTATCCGGCAGCTGGGACCGCTCGTTGGTGGTGCGATATCTCTCGCGCTCAATGTCAATACTGCACATGTCGGCAAGGTCACCTACACAACATATCTAGGGCTTGTTGCCATTTCATCCCTTGGAGCTCCATTTGCGTTACTGTTGTCACAACCACAGGATGTGATCCGAAGTAATGGCACCAAGATCCCTTACATGAAGAAAACGACGTTCGCTATTGAGTTCCGCGCTATCTGGAAGCAATTGAGGAATAAGTATATGCTATTACTTATCCCGGTCTTTCTCGCTGGACAGTTTGGCACAACTTACCAAGGAAACTATTTGACATGTACCGCTTCTGACGTCCTTCTTCTCGATGATATCGCTAACAGAAACTAGCATATTTCACCGTCCGCTCCAGAGCGCTTGCGTCTTTCCTGACAGCTGTGGTTGGCGCCTCAGCCAATATATTGACGGGAGTAATTCTCGATCTGAATCATGTGTCAAGAGAAGCTAGATCTAAGGGCATGTACATTTTCATCCTCATCTTTGTCACAGCAGCTTGGATCTGGAATGCCACCACAGAGGTGAAACTTTCCCGCATGGCTGAAGCACCCGCCTTTGACCTGGGAGATGGCCCCTTCTTCAACTCGGCTTTCGCCGTCTACCTTTTTTTCAAGTTCTTCTATGAGGTGCTGCAAACTTATGTTTATTGGTTGATGGCCGAAATCAAAGGGGCACAGGGAGACGGCGATATCGCGAGAACAACGGGCATTCTGAGATCGTGGGAGTCCATTGGTAGCACCATTGCCTACGCTGTGGGCGCAACTCACTGGCCTAACCTGAACCAGATGACATTGGGCTTCGCACTGTGGGGGTTCACAATCCCATTCACAATTCTCGCAGTCTTCGGCCATTGGAATCAATCTGAGGCGCAGACGGAGGAGCAGTCAGACAGTAGCAGCCTCGAGGCCCAAAGGGTGATTATCAATCCTGAAGGGAAGGATTTTTGATAAATCTCACTTTAGATAATTAGATACGGCTAGATAGACAATTGCATTAGATGTAATAGAGAAAAAACAGAAGCAGAAAGATGAAATGGAGAAGACTTTGCATAGATTGAAAGATCAGCCCTGAGAGCAGTCTCGGGCCTCTCAGAGCGGTTAACTTAGTGCTTCAACCGGTTGACCTAACATGTGCATATAAGTTACAAGTCGGCCGAGACAATAAGTTAACATAAGTTAACTTAATTAGAGGATTATATAAGTCAATGGCGACGAGAGTGGGGAGAATGTTGAGATCCCCCGCACGTCATCAGGCACTGCGATGGTGTAAATCTCGCCAATGAAATACCTCAAATATCGCAACTGCGAGTATGCGACAGCGCAGTTATCAGATGCGAAGGGGAACATGCTGGATTCGTGTGAAACGCTGCGAATGACGTGCAGGTACAAGCGGGGTGAATTCACCTACAAGAAGTCGACATGTCCGAGTCACCCATGACCACACTCATTACACACACATACTGAGTACTCGTATACATATCATGGCTCTCGTGGATACTCCAGTCGGGGATGTCCCCTTCTCGAATATTAGACATGTTCCCGAATCAATCCGGGGTACCCCCGACGTGAAGGGCGCGACTACCGTGACAGTGGACAGCGAGGTTAACACCTCACCGGAGGAAAAGAACTCCACGTTCCAGCTGGAGGAGCACCCAGTTGATGAAGTGAGGCCCATCAAGGTGGGTATTATTGGAGCAGGCCTGGCAGGGATTACAGCAGGAGTGATGCTACCAGCGAAGCTGCCTGGACTTGATCTGCGAATCTATGATAAGAATGCCGATGTGGTATGTTACTTTATTACTTGCTCTCTACATAAGCTAACAGTGCTAATAGGGCGGAACATGGTATATCTTCTGTCTTTTTAGCAGAGGAGCAAGTTGCTAACCCGTTAAACAGGTTTGAGAATACATACCCTGGTGTTCGTTGTGACATTCCTGCACATGTCTACCAGTCCAATATCACGCCGAATACCCAATGGACGGAAGAGTTTGCCCAGGGAAAGGAGATTAGAGACTACTGGCAAGGAGTTGCACGCAAGCACAATGTCTACCAATATCTTCGCGCAGGGCAGAAAGTACAAAAGGCGGAATGGAATCCCGAGAAAGGAAAGTGGAAAGTTACCATTGAGCACGTCGATGGGTCGAACAAGGTAGGAAATGCTACCTGGTAGTATTGAGGAAACAGCACTAACATGCAACAGGTCTATGAAGAAGAATTGGACGTCGTGATCAACGCCATTGGCCATTTCAATGCCTGGAAACTACCCGACTACGAGGGAATCAACAACTACAAAGGGGGACTATTTCACTCTTCCAACTGGGATCCCAATGTCGACCTGAAAGGAAAGCGAGTGGCTCTCATCGGCAACGGCGCTTCTGGCTTGCAGGTTCTCCCATCAATCCAGCCGCTCGCTAGTCATGTCGACCATTATGCCCGGAACCCAACCTGGATCGCGGATTCATTCAGCAGCGGAAACGTCGGAGTCCGCCGGCTGGAGCCAAATCTATTCTCTGAGTCCCAACTGGAGACATTCAAAGACCCCAAAGCATACCTGGAGTACCGACGCGACGTCGAAAAAGGCTACTTCCAACGCTTCGGGGCAATCTTCAAAGACACACCGGAGAACCACGCTCTAAAAGAGAAATGGACCAACTTAATGCTCCAACGCATCAAAGACAAACCCGAACTAGGAGAAAAGATCGTCCCAGACTTCCCACCCAACTGCCGCCGCCCAACACCAGGACCAGGCTACCTCGAAGCCCTATCCCAACCCAACGTCAGCTACATCCGAACCAAAATCAAGCACTTCACCCCAACAGGCATCATCACAGAAGACGGCATAGAACGACAAGTAGACATAACAATCTGCGCAACAGGAGCCAACATAGACCACGCACCCCCATTTTCAATAATCGCCAACGGAATCGACCTAAAAACTGCCTGGAAGCGCAACGGCCATTTCGGCTTCCCATACTCCTACCTCGGCTTCGCAACACCAGGCTTCCCAAACCTCCTCTGGCTCGGCGGACCCTACTCCTCGGGCCACAGCGGCACAGTACCCAACAGCGTCGAAAACCAAGTAACATACATCGCGAAAGTACTCCGCAAACTCCGCAGCCAGGGCATCAAATCAATGGCCCCATCCAAGGCAGCAGCGGATGACTTCGTCGAATACTGCGACAATTTCTACCCGCGGACTGTCTGGTCGGCGAATTGTAGCTCGTGGTATAATGGTGGCAAACCGGGGTCCAGGATTCATGGATTATTCCCTGGCAGCGCGTCGCATGCGAATTATATTCGGAGGGATCCGCGCTGGGAGGATTGGGAGTATTCTTATGTTAATGCTAGTGGGAATCGGTTTGCTTGGTTTGGGAATGGGTGGACTACTAAGGAGATTACGCCTGGAGCGGAGTTGACGCCGCATTTGAGGTTACCGCAGGAGCTGGATTTGAGGTCTTATATGGAGGGTTGGTGGGATGTGTAACTTGGGTGAATATGAGATAGATTTGGTCCGAGATACAAGTACAAAGGAATAACTGTATTGATTCCTATAGTTTCTTCAAGCAAGTTAACGAGCAACATCAATATCGCAGTCGCTTGGATAGATGCAGCACTCGAGTACATTATATGGCAACAAAGAAGATCGCGTTGCCATTTCTAGAGACTTGTCGGTTATAGACTATGTAGGTGGCTCTTTTGTACGATGTCACTGAAGGAGTGGCTATAGGGAAATAATTAATATTGAATACATTGGCATATAAGACAATAACCGTCGTAGGACTATCCACACATCATCATCAAAGTCAAGCAAGCATAACCAAGTCAACACGATTCGCTCACTTGCTAGCATGCTCCACCACTTCAACAGTCTCCTTCTCATTCTCAAGATCAGCCGGTGCCTCATCCCCAAACAGAATATCCATCTGTTCCAACGTCTTACCCCTCGTCTCGGGGAAGAAGAAGATATAAGACAACATAGCGACCAAATTAAAAACAAAGAAGACATAGAAATAGCGGAACCCAATAGTCGACAGCGCATTAGGCGAGAACTGCGCAAAGACCAAATTGATAGTCCAATTCGTGAACGTGGTAATCGAGTTACCCTGGTTGCGGACATCAACGGGGAAAATCTCAGCAGGGTAAACCCAAGAGATGATACCGACGAATGTATAGAAGAAACTAAACACAAAGTTCATGGCGACCATAGCCCGAAGCTGGTTCGTATTTTCTTCATTGAAATGCTGCGACATGGCAGCATTGCAGACGAGTGCTGCAGCCATACCCGCAGCCGAGAAGATGAGCGGCTTGATACGGCCGACACGCTCAAGAGCCCAGAGACCACCTGTGCAATAGACGATTGACAGTGCACCGCTGATACCGATGATCATGAGGGAAGTCTGGGTGTCGATTCCGAGGGAAGAGTAGATACGTGTGCCGTAGTAGTTGATCACGTTGATACCGGAAAGAGGGCCAAAGGCTTGCACGGCACAGCCGAGGATGAGACGGCGGCGCCAGGATGGTTTGCGGAGGATGGTTGTCCAGGAGATCTTGGTCTGAGCACGCTCTGCTTGGATTGTCTCGCGGATTTCTTGGAATTCGAGCTCGATGTACTGTGTTTTCTCCGGAGTGCCGTCGCCGTGGAGGTTCTGGAGGGCGGCGAGGGCTTCCTCGTGGCGGTCTTTTTCCATCAGCCAGCGGGGGGATTCGTTTAGGAATAGGATTCCACTGATGAGGGCTAAACTGGGGACACATTGGAAAGCGAGAGGAAAGCGCCCTAAGAGATGGATGTCAGCATGAAAAGGGACCGTTACAATCATAACGAATAGAAGCACTTACACTGGAACTCAGTTTCATTGAACGAACACCCATAACCCAACCACTGCGCAACCAAGAAACCCCAACTCAACATCCACTGCAACAATCCAGACATCATACCTCTGGACGAAGACTCCGCAATCTCACCGGCATACATGGGGATAACCGAAGTAAGCATACCAACAGCAGCACCGGCAATAAAGCGGCCGATAATGAGCATAACCATATTAACGGCGCCAGCCTGCAACGCACATCCAAAGCAGGAGATACAGGCACCAGTGAAGACAGACCATTTACGGCCGAGTCGGTCACCAGTGAAGATGTTGATGATTGTTCCTAGGATGGCGCCGCCTTGGAAGGCTGAGACGATTCCACCGGTTACTGTGTCGCTGGGGTTGGAGAAGTATTTTATGAATTGGGTTTGGCCGATTGTTGAGGTGATGATACCGCTGTCATAGCCGAAGAGGAAACCTGGGGTTGTTAGCTTTGGTTCTTTGTGTTTATAGTTATAGACTGGATTGGATTGGGGTGTGTGGTTACCTCCAGTGGCTAGGAACACGGCCGTTAACAAGGTCTTAAGATTAGGCATGGTGTAGAATAATGCTATGGTAGAACCACTTCACAGTCTGGGGATATACCCCGTGGGGATCGACGTTATATAGACATCCAACAGGAGGGTATAAAGTCTCTAGCCTTGGCATGACCCATACCGGGGGTGTGGCCCAACGGGTTTTCCGGGTTTCGCCACGGCGAAGCGAGATTCAAGCACAGACATTCGGTCTGATCTTTCCCGAAGACGGAGACTAGCTGGAATAAGCTCTTAAGGTCTTAGTCGGTGATTGTTGCCGGTATGTTATGGTTGTGGGGGTGGAGCATATGCCATTCTGGGGAGTCCTTCACTGGTATTTTCTTATTTTCTTCCCGGAATGTGGAGATGCGGGATTAAGCGAGTGTGATTCGGGATATCTCGGTGTCAAATTCCATGATTCTAATATATTCCATTTCGGGATATATCTATAGTTGAATGTTTACGGTATACAATCCATGGGTAAGCGTTAAATCCGCTCCCTCCACGGCAATTCTCTTTTCCTCCTTCTGACCATACTCGGCTTTCTTCATATCACCGGGTAGTCTAACAGCAGCTGTCGTTCCAAAGGGCACAGTAAGATCCAAAGTCACAGAGGTCTCGGAGCGGGTGTACTCAATATCAATTAATCCATAAGGACAATCAACAGACCCCTTCACATGCTCAAACTCAGAGTTATAAGGAGGATCAATCTCGAAAGTGCGGTATGCATCCGAAATAGGCTTCAGGCCTAGAACAGCAGCGTAGAACCACTCATAGATTGTGCCCAGCATATCATGACATTTACTCCTGCATTCATCCTGCCAAAATTCAAGCAAAGTAGTCTCACCGCGGCGCAGGAAACGCATGTAGGATGGATGTTCTTCCTGTCTAGCCATTTGCAATACGATATCAGGTCGCTTGGCATCAGCCAGAGTGTTGAAGAGGAAACGGAGGCCAATTTCACCAGCGCGGATCTTGCCGTCTGATACATCGTCCAGAAATGCGGCCATCACATCATTGTGGTGCTCGGCAGGCACAAGGCCAAATTGCAGAGCCATTGCTTGTGCGATGGCATCGCGGCCTCGCTCGGGGTAGTTGTCGAGCGAGGTGTAATATGCGTAGGGACGAGATGGGTCATCAATCACCAGGAGGTGGCGGTTGTAGGTGGCATAGACGCGTGCAGCCCATTGATTGAATTTCTCGGCTTCTTCGTGTTTGCCGAGCTCACGAGCCATCATCTCAACGCATTGGAGGCAGCGGTAGTAAATGGCCGTTTCAATGTTGGCTTGGTTGTTGCCGAATGCAATGCCTCGGCCCCAGTCGCCAAGACCGTGCTCGATCAATCCACCTTTGCGCTCTTTGGTCTTCATGTACTCCATGTATCGGACAGCAGCTGGGTACACCTTTGGAATCACATGTGTAGATCCGTAGTACTGTCGCAGCATATCAGGAAGCAGACACAAGGCACAGCCCCAGGTGATGGTATCGTGCAGGGGACCACACATATAGCGGATCTCAGGTGCCATTGTTGGCACAAGACCACTAGGCTCCTGGGTGTCCAGGATGTCATCAAGAATCTTGGTGTACAAGGACTCCATATCGCGGATGTATTGTGTGGCCGGAGCCAGCAGGTGAGTGACTTCCAGCCAGCCGAATTTCTCGATCTGAGGACAATCCGTGTGGTAACTGAAAAGATTACTGGCGAATGACCAGTAGAGAGCGTTGAGCAATGTATTTACATCTTCTTTGTCGGTTTTGATCGTTCCGAGCTTTCTGGCGGCAGATGAGATGTGACGACCAACAGCAGAATGAATGACTGGCAATTGATCACCCGCTTCCAACGATACGCCCTCCACCTGAATGTATCTAGCACTGGTGAAGCTAAAGTCTGGCTCCCAGATCTCAGGTTTCCCAGTGCCAGCCAAGAAGATTCGGGAGAAGACACCCGTCTCAAATTCCTTGAATAGAGGATCAGGCATCAGAACGGTGCCATCTTCTCCTACAGTCTCGGAGTATCGAACAATAATTTCTGAACCTGCGGGGCCTTCCACTGCGAGTTTGACCATGGTTGATGCATTCTGGCCGAGGTCGTAACAGACAGTCTCTTTCTTGGGACTATATGTTCTAACCGGCTCAAATGTCTCATGGAGTACAACCGGAGGCTGAGTCTGGTAATAAATCTGACCTCTGGGTCCAGTGAGAGGCTTGACTGGTGCCCATGCCGCGTCATTGAATTCAGCACAGTCCCAGCTTGAGGGATAAAGGCGCCGGTCATGCGTTTCAGATGCATAGATATTGGCCAAGGTGGTGGCACTCTTCCTGACTTTCCACGAAGCATCCGAGATGAGAACAGTATGTTCTCCATCCTCGTCAAAAAGATGCAACTCGCCAAAGAAGCAAAGCTCATTCCCGTACCGAACATACGTGTTGTCCTCGTACATCGGCCAGAAGAAACGATCATCGCCCTTGTCTCCGGCGTAGAAACCGTTGCCCAGATGAACGCCCAAGGCATTTTGGCCCGCAGCAAGCTGGTCTGTGACATCATAAGCAGTGAATTGGACTCGACGGTGGTAGTTGGTCCAGCCAGGATCAAGGCGATGGTCGGAAGCAGCCTGGCCATTAACAGACATGTTGAAATGGCCAAGACCAGATGCAAACAGAATTGCCCTCGCCGGCCGTCGCGCCAGTTCAAAGGATTTGCGGAGGTAAATCGGCTTGTCGCCTCCATCACCAATCCAAACCGCTTTCCAGCGATTTGCCTCGTCCTCGAACCAGGATCGGAAAATCAGACTGGTGTGAGGCATGTAGGTCTGGTTCATGCTATACGGTGGCAAAAGATGACGCCGCGGATAGGCTGTGAAAAAGTGGTTGACCGCACTGTGGTAGGCATTTCCAGCCTGATCCCACACTATGACCTTCCAAAAATTACTGCAGGTAGATTGGAACCCGTTGGTGGGGTTGCAGATGATGTTTCTTTGTTCATTGCTCTCGACTCGCTGAGAGTCCCAAACTGTAGAGCAGTCCGGACTATCTGACTCGAGAGATTTGGCATCTGTCGTCACGACAATGCGATACGCGACTTGAATAGCATCTCGTTCGTTGCTCTCAATCGCCCAGTAGAAGCGGATCTCATCAGTATCAATTCCAAGGACTTCATGGAAACCGTGAATACCACAGCGGGATATCTGCATGGTGTAGGATTATCCTCGAGAGTGAACAAATAAACACAACTCAAGTCAAGTCCAGTGTCGAAAGCAAATATCAAATCACCCATGGCCAGAAAGCCGCCACCCCAGGCCGAAAGCATCGGATTTTCCGATTGGAAAAGGTCTGACAAAACTCGCTCTTCTCTACACCGAGAAACCCCGCAAACGGGCCCCAGTATCAGACGGTGCCGTGGGGGAGAAAAGTGAAGTCGGTCACTGACCCATGCAAAGGATGGAGAATTGGCGGCGACTCGCCAATCAGAGCCTGAAAACGCCGCAGAAGTGGAGAAAGTTGTATAGACGAACGTTAGCGCTTCGGCCACGCTAACAAATTCGGTGACTCGGCCACGGCCAGATTGTGTGGAGCCGAGAAGGCAGTTGAGTCGGGTAAGAGTTGTGAATACGAGGATTCTCGGCAGGAACAGGTGGTGAAGTCCCGTCTGCGTAGCTGACTACATTCACGGCTCTGGGGTGGACTAACCCTAACTACTTGTAACGACTTGTACTGAGATGAACATAACTTATTAATTGAAGCCAACCTGTTCTTAAGTCTGAGCTATCTAATTAGACTCCAATGAATATGGAGGCACCTCCTGGCCCTCTTTCCAGAAATACTTGGCTCCAGGATGCGCATCAGGGAGTCTCGCCTGGCCCTTCTTGCCATACATATTCTCCCGGAAAGTCCCTCCCTTGACCGCATAATCAGACCAGAACAACCCACGACGCTGCAACTCAGGCAATAATAACCGAATAACATCATCAAACGTATCCGGCAAACTAGCATAACTCAAGTTGAACCCATCAACATCACCAACACTAACCCACCGCTCCAACTCATCCGCAACAGTCTTCACACTCCCAATAACCTTGACCCCATTCCCACCAAGAACCAAATATTCCGCAATAGTCTTCTTATCCCACTTCTGACCCTCAGTCCCAGGAACAGTACTAGCCCAATGATTTACCATACTCCGCACAGCAGGCAATTCCACAAACCGGAAGTCCTGATCATCATCATACGTCGACAGATCATACCCCGTCCAGCCACCAAACAGAGCAAGTGCACCCTCCCGATCACCATACGTCTTCAACTCTTCAAACTTGGCCTGCGCGGCTTCATCCGTCTCAGCAACAATGACCAACGCCCCGGCCACAATCTTGATATCCTGTGGATTCCGACCCAGCTCGGCAGCCTGTTGCCGAATACTATCAACAGAGGGCCGAACAAGTTCCGGCTTCTGCGCATGCAGGAAAACAGCCTCGGCATGCTTCGCTGCAAAGGCCTTGCCAGCAGTGGATGTTCCCGCCTGGAGGATAAACGGCGTGCGCTGAGGGCTGGGCTCACACAGATGCGGACCGGGAACTTGGAAGTATTTCCCCTTGTGGTTGATCTGGCGGACGCCCTTTGGGTCGGCATACGGCTGGTTCTGGGAACCACCTTTTCCGAACGTCACAGCGTCGTCCCTCCACGATGCTTCCCACAGTTTGTACGTGACATCCAGGTATTCATCTGCAATGCGGTACCGCTCATCGTGCTCGACCTGCGTATCCAAACCGAAATTCCTCGCTGCCGAATCCAGATACGAGGTAACGATATTCCAACCAACGCGACCATTACTGAGATGATCAACCGTGGAGAATCGCCTTGCCAGTGCATAGGGGGCGTCATATGTCGTCGATGCGGTAACGCCGAACCCAATATTCTCCGTCGCGGCCGCCATGGCAGGGATACTATAGAGAGGATCATTGATTGGGAACTGGGCACCGGCCGGAATGGTAGGATCGAGGTTCGCAGGTCCCCTGTAGACATCGTAACCACCTAGGACATCGGCGAAGAAGATGGCGTGGAACTTTGCGTCTTCGAGTTTCTTTGCGAGGGCGATCCAGTGCTTGATGTTTTTGTAGTCGGCACCTTGGTCTGTTGGGTAGCGGAATAGACCTGGGTTTAGGTGGCTCGGCGATTGCATTGCAAAGGCGTTGATTATGAGTTGTTTCTTTTCGGTCATTTTGGATGTATGTCCCGGTTAGGGCTTGGTTTGGGAGTGGAGGGTGGAGGGAGGAGGGAGGATAGAATAAGAATTGAAGAATCAATTGCAATTGCACTTGCAATACTGAAGATGAGGGGCATTTCATATATTTATTGTACTCGGTACCTGCATGTCACTTCAACCCCGCGCATATTGCACCAAAAGACGTGAACTTGGAGTCTGATGGCGTCAGCAGTGGAGTGGCCAATGTTAGGACCTACTAACACATTTTGATAGGATTAATACGGAGCATTTGTTAGTAACTGCTCGGATGTCTGTTCTCTCGTGTGACTGCATGTCGTGATATCTCGACTGTGGGGAGTTTGGCGTAGGATTGTCTTGTTGAGGACTAGTGCTAATCCACGTGCTATGAGGTGATTTCAATTGTTATTTGTTGGGTTAGAACTGGAAGCTGTCAGTTTCTTGGTAGGGAGCTTTTTAGTGCATACAATATTGAAATATTGTTATTGTTTTTCTATGTAGGGTAGGCATACCGTGTTTGTGCAGGTGTATATA
>ERZ1673737.2953-NODE-2953-length-13539-cov-4.272916_pt1 | contig 13539 bp, 19 predicted proteins | sample MGYA00580211_ERZ1673737 | MGnify/ENA primary metagenome ERZ1673737 (study PRJEB41218, sample SAMN15661789) | gut metagenome | host: Homo sapiens | place: Canada: London | collected 2015-08-20/2019-03-30 | study: EMG produced TPA metagenomics assembly of... | reverse complement strand
CGTGAGGCAGGAGCATTAAGACCCAACAAAAGCCTCTAAACCACCCCTCACCGCACCTCACTTCGCCATGGAACAACAATGCACGTTCCGAGACTGACAAGCAACATGCCGTGTCACAGAAGACCCTACACCCACGTCGGGTTCTAAGAAGAAATTTGCGGACGCTGCCACTCGCTCCGAAGAATCTCAGGCAATTTATTTACCAGACCTGGGTCGGTACAGCTTCCAGCCTAGGATCTCGCGTGCGCGCTGCGAACGACCACGAGAGTTCATGCCCCAGCTTAGAAACTCGAAGCCTGCATATTTCTTGGCGCTTTACAGATCGATTGGCTCGGCTTTTGCTTCTGTGGGTCAAGCTATTCGCGACGCCTCCGATGCAGGAATTCTCGCCGGCGACGTCGGGGGCTTAATTTTACTAGGGAACTGCATAGTATAACGATGAATAGAGATAGATAAGACGGAGCGGTGTACAAGGGGAGACGGTAATACGCACAGAGAACGAATATTAGACCGAGAAATATTATTTAGATAATACAAATTCGCAAAAGGCAGCGAACGTGGAAGGCCCAAACTTGTAGAAGAAAGGATTGAAATAAAAGAAAAGCATGAGGGACATAGGCGAGGCAGAATGACAGACGAATAGCGAGAAGAGTGTGCAGCAGGCAGACAGCATGATGATGAGGAGGCAGCACTGGCATAGGCCTGTTATCGAAATAGCGGACAGGAAGGGCGGCACAATATACAAGGATGAACCATGCAGAGCATGCAAAGCAGGTGATAGGGCATCAAGCAATCTTGAATCTCATGGATTGTCTGAAGAACTATCTGAAGGAAAGAAACACCATCCTCTTATGGCCTCTCAGGACCACACGAAGAAGGATCTCCTGGAAGAAACCAGCACATCACCCACGGAATCCTACGGTCGGAAACCTACAAGACACATTAGAGGGAAGCACAACAGAGCAGGAGGAACTGGAAGGGAGCATCTGCAACAAGAACCAGGTCCTGACGGGAAGAGACATCGTGGCCAAGACATCTGCAAGATCCAGCAACGAACTGCGCTGCGGCCTGGAACAAAATCCCCCGGTCGCACATCTCCATCTCCATTATAGTACATAGAAAATCAAGCATATCATCGGTAACCTTTAGTCTCGAAAGAAGAACTTATAGATCTTGCTCCATAAGCCTAGCTCCTGGGCTTGCTTTCCCTTTATTACTTTCTCCTTCGTAGGCAACAATTCTGCAATCCCTCCAAAAAATTCTTCAACCTGCACACTATCTGTTGCGCTCATTTCTTTAAAGGAAGCGCCGTAGTTCCCTGCCACCTCCTCTCCGACAGTGGTGCTGACCTCCCTCAGGTCTCGAAGATCAGCTTTTAAGCCAATCAAAAAGAGCTTGTTATCGCATTTCCAAGTTTGCAGAGCACTCATAATACCTTGCGCGGCCCTTAGAGATTCAAAACTAGTGATTGAGTAGGCAACGACAATGACAGTCATAGACCGAAAGAATTTCTCACGACGATGATTGACGCACACAGAGAACGTAGGCTCAATGATCAGGAAATCAGCTGTGTAGGGTTCTTCTTTGATAGGAAAACTTTTCTGTTGATATATACATGAGCACTAGTTGCAGTTGAAAAAGGGAGAGATAAAGAATTATTTAAACAATACCTTAATCCAGAAACCAACCCCAACAGTTGGACTGTATGCCTTGTCGAATGTACCATTCACAAATTGCGATATCAAGGACGTTTTGCCTACTAATAGGATCATCAGAGATATAATTGTCGGATACACCCAGCCTTCGGATCAAGAATAATTACCGGACGTTCCTCCAGTAATAGCAAGCCCAGAGATTTCCCGCATCCTCATGAGTCTATCAGAGTGTGTGAATATAGCATTCGTTGGCCGAAGGGAGAAGATGATCACTGAGACGTGAGTGCTCCACCTTTAAGGGAAAAGTCAGCCAGCGCACTTCTGACATACCGCAGTGGCATACATGTAGCCTACCTATTTAAGTTAGTACGGTTATTCTTTATGTTGCGGGGAGAAGACACGTACAGTGGCGTTCCAGGAGTATTCGTACCCAAGGCATCCATATTCATCCGGATCCTACGGAGCCCAGATGACGGATCAGTCAACACTGAATGTGGTATACCACGACCTGCTCCTCCCTGTCTAATAAATTCATGAATCCATAAATTTTTCCTTTCATTAAACTCTACTGAGTACGTTTCGGAGCAGCGGCCGAAGGCCGCTGCCAATGCAACTCGTATCTATTATATCCATCCCCCTGGTATTCGTAATTGGGTTAGACTAGGGTTAGGTGACACGGCATCGAGTTTCAGTCGGAATACTGCTCAGTGGGTCATCATGGTGCACCAATAGGATATCAACAGGTCTGAATTCTGAATTGCTATCTACAGTAGCCCCTAACTGACAATTTGATGGGCTCAAATACATAACTAATCTAAGTAGGAGATAGTATTCCCGTTCTCCGGGTATCCACCTATGCTGTTGTTCTGACAGTTTCTGACACCCAGACGCCGAGCGTTTCTGCCTGAGAGGTTACCCGCATAGATCAATAATAGGCTCCAAAGTTTCCCACCAGGTTAAAAGCATAGGCTCTCCCGCCATTCATCCCCCACAACAATAATACAGTACCACAGCAATAATAAGAATAACAATCATCCATTCGGCCTGATGCACTTTCGCATTCCAAGATTTTTCTGGCGGAAGCGATTTCCAAGAGCGACTGGGGAGGATCCAGCCAACGACGCGAAGATGCAAACAAAGACAGAGTCCACCTTCCTCAATCGACTGCCTGTCGAGATCCGCCTGCAAATCTACCGCGACGTCCTTTGCCAGGGCACCGTCCGTTTTCTGGAGGAGAAACAGTATATGTTCTACGTTTTCTGCGGCGAATGTGGTGCTCATCCCACCAAATCCTGCGACGCAGTAATCCGGTCGTTGAGTCCTCTCCGTTACTGGGGAATGGCGCTGGACAACATTTCCGAGTTTGGCTGGGGGAATCCATATCTCTCGCCAGATGTCGTGTCGAGGGGCGAAGTCGCTCTGCTCCAGGTATGCCGACAGATCCACGCCGAAACCCTGCCTGTTTTATATGCAGGCGCTACCTTCCAAGTGGATGATCTAGAGACTTGGGTGCGCTTTTCTGGTCGTCTGGGCAACGATAAACTATGCTTAATCCGATCACTGAGAGTGAACTGGTACCCAGCCATGGATACTCCGCAGGGCCCTAACAGGGGGCTCAAACTTCGCAAAGCCTTTTGGAGTATTGTCGCAACTCAAATGCCTGGCCTTCGGGAATTGGCGGTCAAGATTGATTATGGCCGCAGGACAGTTCTACGTGATCTGAATGCCGAGTGGCATCTCCCTTTGCACGAGGTGCGCGGTCTTCAGAGCTTCACTCTGACAATATACGATGCTGTAGACCGCAAGGATGGGTCAGTATCCTCTGAGACAGCTCTTCTAAAAGATCATCTGAGGCAAATTATGTGTTCCGAGCGTGACCAAAATGGCCCCCACCAGTCCGTTCTGTCGGACACTGGTCTCAACCTTCGCCGGTGGTCTTCTGGCTGGTACTCGGGGTATAGAACAGACACCCCTTGACAGCTCCATTCTACGTGTTGGTGTTATAATACTTGATTAATTCCTCGTCGCTCTCTCCGCAGCCCAGTCTCAGAATGTCTTTGAAGTTTCGGCTCGTCTCCGAAGTTTCAACACATCCGATTCCGCTCGGGTCGCTCCACGCAGCGTCAAGGAAAAGGAATGGTGGAGTGAATGGTGGGGTGAAAGGGGTGTCTGGGTAAGATTGCTATGCGATTTTCTTGTGATGTTGGCGAAAAAGTACATCATATATACGCCATCCATCCCGCCCCTGTACGGCCCCATACTCATTCCAGAACTCATCCTCCAAGTCCGAAACTAGAACAGCTAATCTTGCATCTAGATGTAACAGCCGTCTAGCAAACTGATTCGCCATGGGGACGAATTCCTTCAAAACCGCCTGTTCGTCATCTTCCGTTGGCGCCCGAAATCCCACCTGGAGCCCCCGAAGAAGTCGATACATAGCATTCATGCCGGCGATCTCAGTTGCGTAGGCCTTGAGTAGCTCAATCACTGCCTCCAGCGAGGCGACGCATAACCCATCGAAGAGCTTTAGACTTTGAAAGTCTTCCCTCAAGAGAGCTGTGCCCAGAGGCTCAAGGACTTGACTATTCCTGCTGTCTCTCCGCTGTCCCTGTGGTGACCTTTTGCGCTTGTCTTCTGTCTCGTCGACAAAGGAAGACATCCCTGCGCCGAAATAGAGCTCGGTTAGGCGATGTAGGTGACTTGGGCCGTGTATGTCATTGACTTGATAGATGCCTAACCAGACCATGCGATAAAGGGAGAAAATTTTGGTTTCTAGCTTCTTTTCCTCGGTAATAGTCTCGTTGGAACATGGTGGAGATACTTTTAGACCTGCCGAAGATTTAGCCTCTTCTCGAGGCTGCGTACTGGGTTCGTAATTGCTGGAGAAAAGAGCGAGCATTTTAACAGTCAGCTTGAAGAATATTCTGAGTGAGGAGAAGTGTCGGTCGTCGAGCTTGGATTAATAGCAGGATGGTAAAGATCTTGCGGGACTGCTTTAGTTTAAATAACCAACGAGTTAGACCGACCTGATTACGTAGGTGTAGAATAGTGGTGTTACGGGGCAGTGGGCGGTGAAGGGGCGGGAGATATCCAAAGTTACGGGTGGAAAGGAAGCCGTTTCTGGCGTGAAAAGTGGTCATTTTCGGCGTCAATTTCACAGGTCCTCATATTCTATATGTAATGGCTGGTACATGGTCGCATTACCGGTTGAGACGCAGGCAACTGCAGTTCCGCGTAGATGAGGTTTTAGTGAATTATTGAAATGATCGGTGTATGTTAGTTGTGGATAGCCCCCTTGCTAAAGAAAAAAGAATAATACTTATGCATAACTTCAGATCTTCATTGCCCCTTTACCGGCCGCAACATACACACTTGCACATAATCAGGGAATGGCGAAGATGACTCCAAGCCCCGGAATCCATACTTCTCATACACGGGCTTGCCCTCCGGCGACGAAGACAAATAAACCTCTACTCCCTCTTCATCAGCACGCGCAAGGCCCCATTTCAAAAGCTTCGATGCCAGCCCACGGCCCTGATGGGATGGATGAACAGCCAGCATGTCAAGATCTACACGTCACAAATTAGCGGAGCCGTTTAAACACCAATGGTCGCGTGCAAAGCAAAGCAGAAGAAACCAATAACCGAAGCCACCAGATAAACCCAGGAGCAAAAGTACGAGAAAAAAAGAAAGGTTAAAAAAGCAAAAAAGAAACATACAATAGTGCGGCCTATCCCCCATCCACTTCCCATGCAGTTCCTCTATACCAGAAAAGAAACTATCGCATAGTTCCCCATCACAACTAGGGGCCCAAACCACAGATTCCTCACGTTCATGCCGATCGCGATCTGCAGACGTGGGACACTTCCATTTCGCGAATGCGACAATCGCACCTTGATCCGAGTCTACAACTTTTAAGATGACTTCGTTAGTCTCGGCTGCGATTGAGCGCTTGATGGTGTCGTGGAAATTTTGTTCCCACCAGGCGGTTACGTCGGGGGTGTCCGGGAACATGGTCCTGTTGAAGTCGCCCACGAAGGCTGCGTAGAAGATCTCGGTGAGCTCGGCTCCGTCGGCTGGAGTTGCGGGGATCATTTCTAGTGGCATTTTGGTGGTTGTAGGTTGGGGTAATTGTTGTTGAATATGTGTCTGGTTTGAAGATTTGTGGTGGCGGAATTGCGGGTCTACAGAGCCATCCCATGTTTTCTAGGCACATTCAAGAGACTGACGTTATTTCATACTCTACACATGTTTCAAAGGTCAGTTTATCTTTACTGTCTGCTTTTAAACGAAGTTATTCCGCTTAGAGAAACCCAGCTAATCGCAAAAGTTGTACTAGAGACATTTAGCAACAAATACTAGGATGAATAGATTATTGTTCATATATTTTGATAAGAAACATCGATTTGACGTGTGCATAAACTGGCAGGTAATTAAATGTTTGACTTTGTAGACATTAATAGGGACTAAACTAACGGCCAACATTATATCCATAGACCGTGACCTTTTGAACGCTCCCAATTACGCTCGTGGGGGTATATATTTCAAACAAGTATTGACACCGGGTCCCCAAGCGACGGTTAAAATTGCAGAAGAAAACTTTGTTCACAATGCAAGAAGGGCACATGCCAAACGGCGAGGATTCAGGGTTTTGGTGCCCTCGAGACGGGATGCTCAGATAGATAGTCACTGCTTCTCCTTCTCCAGCGCCGCCTCTGGAGTGGCGATCGGACTGACTGGCCCAGACTCGGTATGTTGCCTCTGGCGAGATGGGTCGTAATTTAGCGTCGTGTCAGCGCGACCTGGCGTCGCAGATCCCCTGTATGACTGATCATGTGAAGGTGGCAAGACAGAGCGGCGGATGCGTGGATCGTCAGGTTGCTGTGTCTTGCTGTCGGTGCTCTTCGTCGTTTCCATTTCTGATTTGACGTTTTGGTACATGCTTTCGACGATGAAGACTTCTTCTTGTACGTCTAGATCGCAACTGACCAAGCAGAACTCGCGTTCGCGTTGCTCGATATATTCGCGGATATTCTTCCATTGATTCTGGTAGTGCTTCAGACGATCTGGCAGTCCGGAGCCGCGGAGGTAGGTTAAGATACCAGCCATGATTGTGTTGATGGCGCCGAACGCGGTGACGGCAGAGTGTGGGCCGCTAGCTGCGCCGAGCGCAGTCACTGCGGCGGCAACGACGACTTGAATTCCGAGGCAGGTGTTGATGAGGAAGTTAAAGATTTTGTAGGCGCGCTGTGCCTTGGTTTCATTGGTGATGACGCGGGTATAAATACCGACGTTCGGCGCACTGCGGAGGAGATGTCCCCGTTGTGTGAGCGCGGGGACGCTGTCGATGCCGGTTAAGGCGCGGAAGACGAGGAGCTTGTCGTTGGTTGGAATGAGAGATTCCAACTGTGTTGTTGCCACTCGCTTGGGTGGGCCTCCTGGAATATCTTGTCCATATCCACCATTCTGGGCACCTAAAGCTGCTGCTGCGTGTGCAGCCATGGGTGGGTAGCCCGCCTCCTCGCGATCTAAGGCTGCCTCAACCATCCGGTGTAAGAGTCCGCGGTTGGGCTTCTTCTGCGACATGTTTGTGGGTATAGAGAGACTTGGGACGGGAGGGGTAATGAGTAGAGCGCTCTGCGCACAACAGATGGGGAAACGCTCATATTTGTAAACACACGAGGGACCGGCAGTACCGTCAGACTGTTTTTGCGCAATATCCACCTTGCAGATGCAGCCAAGATAAGTGCAGCAGTCCTCCGAGACCTAGAGCAAGCTAACCCTGCATTCAGTCGACGTCGAGTGAGGATGTGCATAATAATATTCCACATAGGGGAATGCCGGGAAGAGAAACATGCAGGGTTTGGCGAATAGCCGGTGCAATGAGACCAATCTGAATCATGACAGGTTGGACGCATGGCGACCGGCGCATGCAGCGTAAAACTTAGCGGCATCGGCCAGCTGGAAGTGCCTCCCAGACTCGAGTTAGACCTGTCTTGGCCCGAATGTGGCTTAAAATTGGTGGAGATCTGCACGCCGCGCTCACAAGAAGCAGTCAAGAACGGTGGGGCTAGTCTTGCGGTATTGAGGAATCATACATCACGATCATGATCGGGGAGTGAACAGAACGCCGATCGCTGGAAAAGAGTCTGCAGCTTGCTCCATAGGGTGTGAAAAATCCTCCGAGAAGCGCTAATGATGGAGACCTTACTCCATGGACATGTCCACTTTCAGAGTGTTCAACGAAAGAGATGACCATTTGTCACTGGCTGCATGACAGGTGCGAAACTCTGGATCCCGTAACGGAAACGAGATTGTCACTTTGCAGATCGGACATCGATTCAGCAAGTCAGGTGAAACCTATTGCATGGGATGAGAACTCCGCTGCATCCTGATCGCAGACTGCATAGTTTGCTGATCTACTGCACTGCGCTGCTTGTCCCGGTATCAGAATCAGAAATTAGTTGTTTTGGTTCATGGTGTTGAAGCCCCTGGCGTAAAACGAAAACAAGCACGGGCCTACGCTTCAACCCTTCGGGGAGAAGTTCCACCAGATAGATCAGCCCCTGAATTGTGTTCGAGTTAGGGCCCTAGCTTCGTGCCGTACAGTTTAGGGTGCAGAAGAGCGATGTGATTGGCTTGACTTGCTCGCCAGACATCTCCGCAATCTCGTGGCGGGCTGGAAGCTCGGCGTATCACAATTAAAGCTTGATGAGAGCGGATCGAAAGGTTCGCAACGGGAAGATTGGGATAGGCAAGGGACGGGAGTTCAAATGAGGAATTGTAGAGATTCTTCTGAAGAATTCAAGAGTCAAGTTCCACCCTAGAGTGGATCCAAGCTGTCTCCAGTTCTCAAGCACACTGTTGTAGAGTACGGAACTTCCTGCGAAGTGACAACCACCCGCCCATATTAGGGGATACCGCCTTTCTCGTGGCAATACATTCCTCACTCACCTTAATTTTATTTGTAGCGATTGACTTGGATTTTATCATTCGACGCATCTTATCGTCAACTATTTCTCATAAAATGAAGATTGTAGAGCGAGCTTCAAAACGCGTTCGGGAAGTGTTGAGTCTTCGAAGGAACCTTTATGATAGCTTTATCCAGTACTTCGTAAATGCGTCATTCCACCGCTTGTATTCTGGGATCATAATATAGTATATAAAATCGCCATTGTTAGCGTTCATTTTGAGGGAATTCATCAAACGGTATTGAGTCGGGATTGTTGATGCTCTGCCACGCAAACAGCACAGTTGTTCCCTTGGCGCTTATATCATACAAGCCTTGTTTTCCAGAAATCCAAACGCCCATCAGGGTCTGGTATTTTAACCTGCTATATATAGTCAGTTGAGACCCGTCATCTACCATACTGGAGAGATTCAACTTCTATCTTTTGTTTCCGTTGCGGTATGTTTCCTCCCAGCTAACCAAACTTACATGGTGAAAGGTACTAAAGATAAATTTGATCTAACAGACGAGGGACAATGATATTGATGATTCTATAACACCTTGTTTACGAAAGCTAGCAGAGTTTAGATTAGTCAATCGCTACAGGATAGTTAGGCAGAGGAGGCTTGGCCATATTATGATATCCAATGCCAACGATCGTCCTTACAACGGACAAGCATTCGGTTATGCTATTTCTTAAAACTTTTGTCAGGATTTATTGACGTTGAGCATTGAGGATTTTGGACCGAGGTTGCAATGGGGGTGATTTTATATAAGCGACAGTTGAGCCAGTTGGGCTTGTATGCATTACTTGAAACTGATAAATTGCCAACTGTCTCCGTTGGTAGTGGCCATCGTGGCTGTGGCTCTATTGAGGCGGATTGGGCCAGGATTGAAAATTCGAAGACCGACTATTGGAGCAAAGAATTCCGGAAGCCCGTGACTAAATGTACCTGGGCAAGAAGGCGGACATGACTGAACAGAATCAGCACCACCTGGCTATATTGGAATTCGCGAAGAATGCGGTTCCGAAAACCTGGCTTGCCTCGGCTTCCCGATAGCCTAACACGGAGAGTCAATTTCTTAGATTACACTATCCAAGTTTTTCGGAACAATCACCTGTACTTAGAAGTATCTTTTTGTCGCTTCAATACTAACTTAATTTATTTAAATTGTATGTAACTTGTGCTGTGACTCTCTGCCTTTGCCTCAAGACCTGTTCCTTCATTTCCACTCCTTACCCTTAAAAGCCATGACTTCTATCAAAATGATTGAATGGATTTGGACTTGGACTCTTACATTTGATTTTTGGAAGTTCCTGCTCACAATCTTCCTTGTGGTCAATTTCAAGAATTTGCCACTGGTGTTTCATGTAAGCATTTCTTCGAATGCGGACAAGACGCAGATAACGGCAATTGTCTTCCTCTATCTTCTTACGTATGCTAATATAACGTGCTTCAAGTATCGAATTTTCCGCCCAATTATACAAAGCGCCTTCAAAAAGAAAAGAAGCCACCAGGTAGCCTCAGTCCACCATGGAAACCGATCTTTGCCGTTGGTTTTCCTTCCATGTATAACGACAACGTACACGCCAATGCTCGAAGCCGACTACAAACTACACAAATCAAATAGCACTTATTTTACAGATCTGGATGCAAGCCGCTCTCATCTGCTGTCAAACCTTTGCTACGGCGGAGTTTCTGTTGTGGAAAAAGAGCTCACCGCTGAGGGCAAAACAGGAATTATGGCTGCAATAATCGGTTCTGTGACCACAAGCTTCAATAAGGAAATCCGGATCTTCCAGCAGTACGAACTATGGTCACGGATTCTCACATGGGACAAGAAGTGGCTCTACATTGTGACCCGTTTTGTCCAGAAAGGAAGTGTTAAACACAAATGTTTGGTCACTGATATCTTGTCTGTGGGACACATTTGTGGAAAGTGCGGTGGTGCTAGCGGTGAGGGTAACGGCGCCAGCGCAGCGCGCCCTGTGGTATATGCCACGTCGGTCTCCAAATACGTATTCAAGAAGGGCAGGTTTACCGTGGCACCGGAGCGACTTCTGAGAGCTTCTGGTCTATTGGGAGGAAATGGTAAGATGGGAGATGTTTGCTCCAAGTACCAGAGTCCTCAAATAAACACCAAAGATCCCCTTACCAAAATCAGTGAAGGTATGGACAGTCCAGCAATCGGCCAAGTTGTTGAAAATGAAAGGCTCAAAGGATTGAAATATGCCAAGTCTTGGGATGAGTTAGAGTCTCTACACACAGAGCCTCTTGGGGATAACGAAACAAGTGGCTGTGTTCCAGCCATTGGCCACTTTGATGATCTCTCTGGCTACGGTTTCTCTTACTACTAGGGTTTGGCGTGCGGTTTTAAAAGACTCAACTCATGTTTTCTGCTTGATTGTATTTAATTTTGATATCTTTTGATATCGTAAACATATAGATTTGAATGACAGATCGCCGCACGCGAAATCTGTTTTAATTTTGAATATAATAACTTCAAACTGATTGCTACAGTTAGTCCGACACACTAAATCTCTCCGAAAGCAGGATTGGCACGTTCCAGATATTTTCCAGACGGAGTATGAAGTCACATCCAGTCATCCCGAATACTGCACAATGCCTTTCAGTATAATAAGGTATTCAGATACTGTTACGATTACGAATATCCTTACCAGCTAAGTCTTATCTACAGCTATACATGCATGGAGTGGGGCGAAGATTGGTGCCTCAGGTTATGGTCCTGACCAGACTCGCAGGAGTCTGATGATCACCGCGAAGAGAAATCCTCATCTCTAGACATTCTGATACTAATATGGGGGTTTGTACCGATTATGGACCTGGAATCTCATTGAGGGGTTTGCTCATCCCACTTTCCGCCACTTTCCGCTGAGACCATATTTCAAGAGAGTGTCGCCATACGACGCAATTTTCGCAAACTTGTCTAAAGTGTTTTTGAACATCCCAGGGAGAACTGTGTATCTTCTTCAGTCTTCGCAACTCTTCGCGGTTCTGAGACTTCCCCTCTATTACAAATGCCGAGGTGGGGAAATTGATAAGAAAAAAAAAGGACCGCGCCCTGTCGTTGACAGCTTTGACATACATGTACTCAGACCTCGATATCTTGCATATTCTTTCACAATCAAGAAGACATCATGGGAGACGCACCTTTGCCATCTGAGCATGTGCTCATTGTTTTCTATCAGCATACGCCGGAACCGCTGCAGGAGGAATTCCGCCGCAAGTTCGCCGGTGCCGAGGTCACCGTTTACCAGTCACAGCCAGGTGTTCCTGTACCGCCAGGTAAGTGATTATTAGCCTAAGGACTATTAGTTGAGGTTTGCCTCGTCAAGAGTCCATAGTAACATTTCGCATGCAGAGTTGTACCACAGCGCCACCGTCCTGGTCACTTTCACGGATCTGCCAGATCTCAAGGATGCGACAAAGTTAGTAATATATTTACAGCCGACAGAGTCACAAAGTAAATATACTAACCCGCTACATATAGCCTGAAATTGATCCACACATTCTCTGCTGGCCTGGACCATCTCATGCAGCACCCCATTCTACGGGAGAGTAACATCCCCATTACCACCAGCTCTGGTATCCACGGGCCTCCTATCGCGGAATGGACCGTGATGAACTGGCTGGTGTCTTCGCGAAAGTATGTCCAGACATATGAGGCGCAGAAAGGGCATCGATGGGACAGTAAAACCCAGTATATGCGCGGCATGCACGACCAGGTCGGTAAGAAGGTTGGCATTCTTGGATATGGCTCTATCGGCAGACAGAGTAGGTCTCAACCTTGAAGACGGAATACATAGAGAGCCGCCCACTAACACCCCCAGTCGCCCGTGTCTCTACCGCTCTGGGTATGACTGTGTACGCGCACACTGCCTCCCCGAGACCAACAGAGGAATCCCGTCGCGACACTCACTACATCGTCCCTGGAACAGGCGACCCAGCTGGCTCGATTCCGGTCTCATGGCACCACGGCACAGACCGAGAATCTATCCGGGCTTTCTTAGCCCTCGGACTGGACCATCTAGTCGTTTCGCTCCCGCTGACTCCGGAAACGACTCATCTCCTTGGATCTGAAGAGTTTGCTATTCTTTCTGATAACTCCCACCACCATTCTGCCAAGCCATATGTGACCAACATCTCGCGTGGTAAGGTCATTGACCAGAAGGCGCTGATCGATGCCTTGAAGTCTGGTGTGCTTGGCGGTGCAGCTCTCGATGTTACTGATCCTGAACCTCTGCCTGAGGATGATCCCCTCTGGGATGCACCAAATGTGCAGATCAGTCCTCATATCAGCAGTCTGGGAAGCGAATACTTACCCCGTTCTATTGATATTGTAGTGTTGAACCTGGGACGGTTGAAGAGGGGTGAGGCTTTGGTCAATGCATACAACCGGGGCAGGGGATATTAGACCATAAACCTGTTGTTCCGTGTCTAGACATCGAGTCCGTTCGAAGATAGAACGAATAGGATAGTGAAATTCATTCGTATTCCATATTCAAGTTGGCGATTCGGTGACATACTATTAGGCGAAAAGCAACAAGCAAGCAAAATTCGTGATGTTACGGCTGGGCAGTCTAGGTAGCCTCCTTGCCTATCACACACTAGCATAATGCAATAGACCCAAAGCATAGACCTTCCTTAAGCTTTTGGATTACTATCGGATATATAGCATGTATGTGTCCTCGATTAAATGGCTCGAAGTATCCCGGCCCCGCTGATTTCTACTACAGGCCAGTGCGCTTTGGCAATAACTCATCTTGGAGCTTGTTGCTCATGGCTTGACGAGATAATTCTAGTCCGTTGCTGCTCTTCTCTGCAAAATATACAGATGGTGCTATCGGTGGTACATCATGAGTTAGATAATGACAGCATCACTATGGAACGACATCATCCCAACTCAGGCCGT
>ERZ1673737.2948-NODE-2948-length-13550-cov-5.152279_pt1 | contig 13550 bp, 15 predicted proteins | sample MGYA00580211_ERZ1673737 | MGnify/ENA primary metagenome ERZ1673737 (study PRJEB41218, sample SAMN15661789) | gut metagenome | host: Homo sapiens | place: Canada: London | collected 2015-08-20/2019-03-30 | study: EMG produced TPA metagenomics assembly of... | reverse complement strand
CTTTATGACTTCTTGAATACTACCCGCAAAGGAAAAGCCGCCGTCTGTTGACAGCAGCCTTTCCGATTGTTTGTTATGCGTAAATCAAATCGTTTGAAACAACCTCCATAGCAGCATTGTGGATGTTGTTCATCTTCTGCACTCACAGCATTTGGTTTTCCGCTTTGAGTGCTTCCGTTAAACCCTCCTTTTCGGCAAGTTGTTTTACCAGCCGAGAGAACATTTCCTCTGCCTGCTCGTTTAGGTCGGCAAGGTAATCGTTCAGCTTGCCACTTATCAGCAGTTCGGAATAGAGTACCTTGCGGTGCTGTTTCAGATACCGCAAGTGTCGCTGTCCCCATACGCCGATATGCCTTGATTCTTCTTTAGGCAGTTTCAGGCAGGGAAGATAGTAATCGCCCTGCAATTCATACCAAAGTCCGTTTTTCTCGTCATAAATGTACTTATCCATTTTGTAATCCTCCAATTATGATTGATTTTACCTACAATCCAATCATTCCGGCTGATTACAAAAGCCAAAGGGAGAGGACTTCCTTACGAAGCCTCTCCCTTCTAGGATACCTTTTTTTGTATAAACGAGTCCTGCCGGACTCGAACGTTCGAGGTCTTCGCTCCGCTTCGGTCGGCGCTCTTCTACCTATGCATCGAATGTAAGAACGATGTTGCCACAGCCTTCTGCCAATTTTTCACACATCATATGCACATTTTTCTGCAATGGTATTTCTTTTTTGTTCTCATCTAATAAAATAATGCTCTGTTTTGAACAGTCTGTAAAAGCTGAACTGTCAACAAAATATCTATACCACCTGCCATATATAGAATCAGTCTTCACATCTATTTGATGAACCAGTGTAAATTTCTCTCCATAAGGGTTATGTGCCACATATGTAATTTTGGCATATTTGACACGTGCATATGGTGCAATTTGTTTTTCCCATTGTTTCTGTTCATCTTCTTTATATTTATCTTCCTTATATTTACCTTCATTTTCAGATCCCATGACCACTACAGCAATAATAATTATCACCAATATCCACCACATGATTCATACCTCCTTTTCTTTTTCTAATTCAGCAATGCGTTTGTCAATATCCGCAGATGCTTTGTCAAGTTCTTCATCAGACATATTCTGTATCATTCTGATGATTTCTCTCTTCGTAAAACCAGCAATAAACTCATGATCAAGTTCGTCGAGTTTGTCATGTTCATCAGACTTTTTCCTGAATAACTTCTTAAACTTCATTAATCCCAACATATGCTACCTCTTTTCTTTCTCAAAATTATTTATTGTTTCTTGATGGTTTTATTTTATCAAACACATACTATTCACCTGTTCCCAGAATGCAAAAAAATCGAGTAAAGATTTTCGCTCCATCTTTACCCGATTTCTTTATACTTATATCCATTTTGATGCTGCTTCTAAGTCAATCACCTTTTTATTATGCGAGAAAAAGTGCTTTATTATCCATAATTCTTTTGCCTGCTGTACAGCCTGGGCAGTCGCAGTATTCGATGCCTTTTGACAGAAGTTCCTCTTCATGGGCAAGAATTCCTGCTGCCACTTCTGCTCCCAGGTGTTCTCTTGCTGCATCTGTCTTCATAAATGCAATAACGTCTGCGCATTTCATGACATCTGCTTCACATTCTGCAACAAGCTTCTCGGCTTTATCATGCTCATCTGCTGTTCCTACAGCATCCAGATAATTCTGCGCTGCAGTCTTCAGTTCTTGGCAAGCGCTTCCTGCCTGCAAAATTTCTTTGACCATTTCTGTTTTTGTCATGATAATAACTCCTTTCACGAAATGCCCATTTCGTTTTAAATGATCCAGCACATTGTTTTCTAAATACCAATGTACCGGATGATTCATTTTCAACACTAATTGTTATGGAATAGTTTCTTGTTCTGATACTTCGGTTCGCAGGTTAAATTAATACGAAGTCTTCTGAAAATATCTGTATCTACAGATGATAAAATAACTGAACAATGTGCATTGCAATTCTTTAACATCGGCAGACAATCCAGTGCTTTCTTTGCATTCTCATTGGAGGCCGCACTGACAGAAAGAGCAACCAATACTTCATCTGTATGCAGTCTCGGATTATGATTACCCAGATAATTCACCTTCAGTTCCTGAACCGGACGAATAACTTCTGATGCCAATAAATGTTCATCATCCGAAATATCCGCCAGGGCTTTCAATGCATTCAAAAGCATTGCGGATGCCGCGCCAAGCAGTGCCTTATTCTTGCCGGTAACAATTCTTCCATCCGGAAGTTCAATGGCTGCTGCCGGTTCCCCTGTCTCCTCTTCTGTTGTCTTAGCCGCAACAGCAACAGCATAATCTGCAGTGGAAAGACCTTCCTGGTTCAGAAGCATTTCCAGCTTGCTGATCTCCGCCTTATTCTCCTTGCCCTTCTTCTGCTCACAAAGGGCAATATAATAACGGCGGATCATCTCTTCTCTGGCGGCTTTCTTCACCGCTTCATCATCAAAAATACAGTTGCCGGCCATATTCACACCCATGTCCGTCGGTGACTGATAAGGTGATGTTCCTGAAATCGTCTTAAATATCGTCTGCAGGACAGGGAAAATCTCAACATCTCTGTTATAATTAATGGCAACCTTGCCATAGGCTTCCAAATGGAAAGGATCAATCATATTGACATCATTCAGATCCGCAGTTGCTGCTTCATAAGCAAGATTCACCGGATGCTTCAGAGGAATATTCCAGATTGGGAAAGTCTCAAACTTCGCATAACCTGCTTTAATACCGCGCTGATGCTCATGATACAGCTGAGACAGACATGTTGCCATCTTACCGCTTCCCGGTCCCGGAGCTGTCACAACGATCAATGAACGCTCTGTCGGAATATAATCATTCTTGCCGAAGCCATCCTCACTGACAATCAGCGGAATATTCGCCGGATAACCCTCGATCATATAATGCCTGTATGCAGCCACACCAAGATCACCCAGTCGCTTAATAAATCCGTCCGCTGACTGCTGTCCCTGATACTGTGTGATCACAACACTTCCCACATAAAGTCCCACACTTCTGAAAAGGTCGATGAGTCTCAGTACTTCCTGATCATAGGTAATACCGATATCGCCTCTCTTCTTGTGCTGATCAATAGCAGATGCACTGACTGCAATTACAATCTCTGCCTGGTCTTTTAACTTCAAAAGCATCTGCAGCTTACTGTCCGGCTGAAATCCCGGAAGAACCCTGGATGCATGATAATCATCAAAAAGCTTGCCGCCAAATTCCATATAAAGCTTGCCGCCGAACTGAGCCATTCTCTCTCTGATATGTTCTGACTGCATATTCAAATATTTTTCATTATCGAATCCTATCTTTCCCATCTTTTTCTCCCTTTCTTTGACATTCCTATTAATCGTAACACCTTCACCGACTTCATGCAACAAAAATTATGATTTATTTTTTCAGCTAATCCTTTTCTATTTTTACGGATGGACATATTGATGAAAATACTATAAAATATAACCGATTGACAATGTTAAACAATGCATAAAATACAGGAGGACTTACAATGGGTAAAGAAGCCAAAACCAATGCTATGCGCATCTTGGATAAGAATAAAATTCCTTATGAAATGAACACCTACACCTGTGATGAATTTATCGACGGCTGCCATATTGCTGATCAGCTGGGTCAGCCTTATGAACGCAGTTTCAAGACACTGGTCACTGTCGGCAAAAGCAAGAATTATTTCGTATTTGCTATCCCTGTTGATAAGGAACTGAACTTAAAGGCCGCTGCCAAGGCTGCCGGTGAGAAGAATGTTGAACTGATCCATGTCAAAGATATCAATGCCATCACCGGTTATATCCGGGGCGGCTGTACCCCCATCGGCATGAAGAAGCAGTTTCCGACATTTATCCATGAATCGGCCGCCGATTTTGACACGATTATTATCTCCGGCGGGCGTCTCGGTGTTCAGCTGATTCTCTCACCTCAGGATCTGATCAAAGTTACCCGGGGACAGTTTGCGGATATTATCATGCACTGATTCCGAATGGAGAGTTCATCTGCCTGCTTATAACAACAGGGACATTCTCATGACCTGCCATGAAAATGTCCCTGTATTTTATTCCTCTGTTATTCAGGATTCAATGCCATTACGCCGTAGCAAAGACATAGCTGATAAATGCATCCATGGCCTCTTTTTCTGCAAAGCGTGCCAGATAAAGTCTGTCTCCCATCGCTGATGCCAGAACTTCAGGAAGCTCTGTTGTCATCATAATGTCATCCTTATACGCAGCCATCACTTCTTCATAGCTGTGCAGATAATGTTTTTCCTTTCTGCATCCTGCCGAAACACAATAGTATTTATCCGGATACTCTTCCTTTGTCAGCCGATCAAAAGCAACCATGTCCGCCCAATCTTTGTAGACATCCGTACTACAGGCATAATTGATCATATCCGGTGTGAAACCGCCTGATGGCCTGTAATTCACTTCCAGACCAATAATCTTTCCTTTTTTTCCAAGATAGTCATGATCTTCTGTCAATCTGAAAAATTCAAAATGAACAAAACGGCTCTTTACGCCAAATGATTTCACAGCTGCTCTGCCTGCTGCGCGAACATCATCCGCAATATGTTTTTCAATATAGAACACACTGTCATCGTGATTATTGACACTATCCATGATAGAAATTGGGGTATGATTGCCTGTCTCAAATATCGGTTCTCCCTTACTGTTCATGATCGCATCATAAGAGTAAATCTCTCCGGGCACAAACTCTTCCATAATAAATTGCACACCATGAAAATCTTTTTCATGGAATGCCCGCAGCTCATCCTCACTCTTCAGTTTATAAGTCGTTGTCGCACCGACGCCATTATCCGGCTTCACGATAACCGGATATCCCACCTTCTCAACAAAAGCAAGACTTTCCGTCAAATCCGTCACCAGATGATACCTGGCTGTTGGAATACCTGCCGCTGCATAATAAGGTTTCATTTTAGATTTATACTTCACATGTTCCATGTCAGCCGTCTTCATTCCCGGAATATTAAAATCTGTTCTCAGTCTGGCATCCTGCTCCAGCCAGTATTCATTATTGCTTTCAAGACCATCCATTGATCCATGCTTATAACATAGAAAAGCCACCGCCCGATACATCTGATCATAGTCTTCCATGCTGTCCACCTTATAATACTCTGTCAAAGCTGTCTTCAGGGAGTCAGTCAGGTTCTCATACGGCGTGTCACCAATCCCGAATACATTCACGCCATTTTCATGCAGCTGGACACAGAAATTCTCATAATTTGTTGGAAAATGTGGCGAAATAAAAATAAAATTACGCATAATCATACCCTCTTCTTCATAGTCTCTTGTTTGACTATAAAACATCTTCCAATATCTGTCAAGTACCACATTAGCTTGATTCGGATTTAAAGGATTAAAGTGCAAAATACGTTAAAACATGCTATACTGACAACAATAGACAAAATAGCAATCAACAAAAGGAGGCGCCGCAATGATTGAATTACATGTTACTTATACCATGAAGCCCGGCATCCGGCCAAAAGCTTTCTACGATGCGTTAAACGCTGCCACTATTCCTGAAACCTGCCGACAGGAAAAAGGCAATATCCGTTATCATTATTTTCTTCCTGTTGACAACGATAACCAGCTCTTTCTGCTGGAAATATGGGAAGATAAAGACAGTCTGAAGGCTCATCAGCAGACACCGCATTTTAAGGCGATGCCTGCCATCAAAGATCAGTTTGTTGAAAAGACAGATTGTGTTCGCTATGACACACTCTAATTTTCCTCTATACATCTGAGCCTATACTATCGCCAGATCGACAAAAGCCTAACATACGAACAGACACTATCAGTCTGCCTGTATGTTAGGCTTTATAATGATCTCTTAATCAACATGCACTTCTGCCTTATATCCAATACCGCGCACCGCCTTCAGATCAAACTCCGGATACTTCCTGAATTTATTCCGCAGCCGGTTGACATGTACATTCAATGTTGACTGTGACGTTTCTGTCGTCAGTCCCCATATCTCATCCATCAACTGAGTTCTGGTAAAAATCTTATCCGGATAAGAAAGCAGTTTGTATAAAAGCCAGAATTCCTTTCTAGGCAAGGTCTGCCTGTCCCCTTTCCTTGTTACGGACAGAGAATCGCAATCCAGGATCACATCCCCTACCTGAAGCTTCTTATCATAATTCTTGCCGGATCTCCGAAGAACCGCACGAATTCTCAGTACAAGTTCTTCTTCATCCACATTCTTCGTTAAATATTCATCTGCACCAGCCATATAGCTTTTCCTGAGGCCATCCCGCTCTTTCTTCTCCGCCAAAAGCATCAATGGCATATCTGAATACGTATCCCGCAGCTGTCCCATCAGTTCATATACATTCAGATCCACCAGGTTATCTCCAAGGATAATAAAGTCAATATACGATGTCTCCAGCACCTTCAAAACATCTTCGCCGCCAGAAGCCTGAAGAACAGAATAGCCTTCCCGCCTCAGCAGTTGGTAAAGTCGTCTTCTGTAAGCTCTGTCGCTATCTGCTATCAATATCTGAAACATTTTGCCTCCTTTACCTGTTCTCGTCGCTTTCCGCCAGTGAAAAAAGCCTTGCCGTTAAGTTCTCCAGGTTTTCCTTCTCACTTTGAAGCTGCTGTGCATCATTCTCCTGCATCTTCATCGGTTTCATCTTCACAACAGACTTCTTCAGCTGGTTCATCGCTGACTTGATCTGATGCTTTTCACTGCGATCCAACTGCTTGCCGGCCTTCTTCAGCGCCTGCTCTGTCTTGGCGATCAGCACTTCTGATTCTGAGTGGAGTTCATAATAGCCTTTTCTCTCGCCATCTTCCTGCTCATACATCTCTGCCTCACGAACCGCTTGCTGTATCTCTTCCTCTGAAAGATTCGAACGCGATGTGATCGTAATCTGCTGTGCTTTTCCTGTTCCCATATCCTTGGCAGCTACCGTCAAAATACCGTTGACATCAATATCAAAGGTAACTTCAATCTGCGGTACGCCGGCCATAGCCCGCTTGATACCGCTGAGCTTGAAATTGCCAAGCAGCGTATTGTCCTTGACAAACTGGCGCTCGCCCTGATACACCTTGATATCAACCGATGTCTGGAAGTTCGCTGCTGTTGTGAATATCTGACTGTGTCTGGCCGGGATAGTCGTATTCCGTTCGATCAAATGTGTCGCAATGCCGCCCACCGTTTCAATGGACAGAGATAATGGCGTCACATCCATCAAAATAATGGAACTTGCCGCAGAATTCTCCGGCAGACTGCCGCTTAGCTTGCCAGCCTGAATAGCTGCCCCCATGGCAACACATTCATCCGGATTGATACCCTTGGATGGTTCCATGCCAAGCATCCTCCGAACCTTGTCCTGAACAGCCGGAATACGTGTCGATCCGCCTACAAGCAATACCTTCGACAGATCTCTGGCTGTAATCCCCGCATCTCTCAAAGCATTCTGAACAGGTCCTGCTGTTCTGTCCACCAGATCATGGGTCAATTCATCAAACTTCGCCCTTGTCACAGTCACTTCCATATGATGTGGCATGTCCTTCACCATTGTCAAAAAAGGCAGATTCACGGTTGTCGATGTGGATGATGACAATTCAATCTTCGCCTTCTCCGCCCCTTCACGTACTCTCTGAACGGCCGCCTCATCATGACTCAGATCAATATGGTCGCTGGCTTTAAACTCGGCCAGAAGATAATCTGTCAGGCGATCGTCAAAATCATCCCCGCCCAGATGATTATCTCCCGAAGTAGACAATACTTCGATTAGCCCATCACCTATCTCAATCACGGATACATCAAAGGTACCGCCGCCCAGATCATAAACCAGCACCTTCTGATCTTCTCCGTTATTCAGACCATAGGCAAAGGCGGCCGCTGTCGGCTCATTGATGATCCGCGTTACATTCAATCCTGCAATCCTTCCTGCATCCTTCGTTGCCTGCCGTTGTGCATCATTAAAATAAGCAGGCACCGTAATGACCGCATCCGTCACCGTCTCACCGAGATAATCCTGTGCATCCTTCTTGAGTTTTCTCAAAATCATGGCAGAAATCTCCTGCGGAGAATAACGCTTGCCATCTATATCCGCTCTGTAATTCGTCCCCATCTGTCGTTTAATTGAAGAAATTGTCCGTTCAGCATTTGTCACCGCCTGGCGCTTTGCAGGCGCTCCCACCAAACGTTCACCTTTCTTCGTAAACGCAACAATCGAAGGGGTTGTTCTCAACCCCTCCGCACTTGTTATAATAGCAGGTTCTCCGCCTTCCAGAACAGCCACACAGCTGTTGGTCGTTCCAAGATCAATACCTATTGCTCTGCTCATATCTCAACCTCCGACATATATCTCAACAGTCTCTCATATTGTACTGTTTTATTCTATGTAGAAGTAATCATAGCCTAGAATTGTTAACTTAATATAAACTATTGCCATTTCATTGATATTTAATACTTTTAATAAACGGCTTATATTTAAAGAGATAATTCCTTATTTAAAATATAACCTGTTGCCACATAACATGCACCTGCAAATAAAATATCAAATATAGAAAAAACAGCCATCATACCATTTGCAGATGCCATGTCTGTCCAGTTCAAAATCTGCACAACAACAGCGCTTACTGCAATATTCAACACGCAATAAATGACAAAACTGATCAGTCCCTTGCAGCGCATACCTGAAAAAATCGTAATACATAATGTGATAGCCAGAAATGCGGATGTCACCATTCCAACCCAGCTGAATACAACCTGTATAATGGACCACACAATAAGCATGCCGTCAACATTCACCTGCAAAGTAAAACTGAATAATGCTTTCATCTGATCAAACAACGTCTGCAACTCTCCGTACTTGGCACATACCATGGTGATATCTGCGAATCCAATAATTCCAAAGATAATCGCTGCTGCTGCAATAGAAAAAAAACCTGTCAGAATCTTGCTTCCCATAATTTCATAAACATTATAAGGTGTCATGAAAAGCATATAGCCGCTCTTGTCTCTTAAATCATGATAATAAGTAATAATTTCTTCCAAACCAACAATAACAAAGGTGACCGAGGCCAGAAATGTCAACATTCCGGCAGCAATGGCCATGATTTCTTCTTTGCCCAAAAGCATACCTGCCAGAAAAGCAACCTCCAGCAGCGCTAAAATTGCTCCAATAATCACTTTGGATGTTTTCTGTTTGATGAGTTCATATTTTATAAGCTTTAACATAACATTATTCCTCCTGGATTCTAACCATAAATCTGACGATACAGCTCCGTAACAGACTCCCCGCGTTCCTGTCGAATCTCTTCTACATCACCCATTAATACAATCTGTCCATCTTTCATGAAAATAGCCTTATCAATAATCCGTTCCAATTCCTCTACCAGATGACTTGAAATAACAACAGAAGCATTGTCGCTCATATTCGTCAGAATTGTGTTGACAACTTCATCTCTGGCCAGAAGATCGATCCCATTTAACGGCTCATCCAGCAGATACAGCTCTGCCTTTCTTGACAAAGTCACAGCAATCTTCAGCTTCGCCATCATACCTGAGGATAAATTTCTCACCTTCATATTCATCTCCAGATCCATATCTGCGATCAGCTTCTCAAACTGCTGTGCATCAAAATCATCAAAGAAATCCTGATAATATCTGCCCACATCCTTAATCTTCATATAGCTGTAAAAATAACCTTCTGTCGGCATATAAGCAATATGCTTCTTCGTCTCGGCACTGATCTTCACACCATCCAGTGTCATCTCTCCTTCATCCGGGACAATCAGACCGGCTGCCATCTTCATCCATGTGGACTTGCCGCTGCCATTCGGCCCAAGCAATCCATAAATATGTGCATCCTCTATAGCAACGGACATTCCATTCACCGCAAACTTACCGCCATACCGTTTCACAACATTCACACAATCAAGCATTATAACTCCTCCTTTGCATACCGCTCTCTCAGCAGCTGTATCATCTCATCCAAATCGATACCGATTGCCTGCATTCCCTGAAGAAATGTATCCAGACAATTCTCTGCCATCTCTGACTGTAACGTCTTAATCATTCCTGAATCCTCCGTAATAAATGTGCCCATGCCGCGCTTCGTATAACAAAGCCCTCTGCTCTCCATCTCTTTATAAACTCTGCTGGCTGTATTCGGATTAATCTGATACTGCACAGCCATCTCTCTGACAGAGGGAAGCTTCTCACCTAAAGCCAATTCTCCCTGGATCAGCCGCCTGCTGATATCCTCTATCACCTGCAGATAAATCGGACGATCATTCTCATATCTCAATCAAATTTCTCCTTTCTCTGTCTGTATCATTAATCTTTTAAATGTACATTGCTGTACTATCATTATAGTACACTAGTATCATATGTTTGTCAACTCTTTTTATAAAATTATTGTAACCTTTTCTTTTAATGCGAAAACTCTTAATGTGAAAAGATCCCTGACTGAATCGAATTCAATCAGAGATCTTCCTGTCTGTCCATTATTTAAATGTTTCAATATTTAATCCTGCTCTGAGAGCGATCATCTCCTCTAAGCGATGCTCTCCCTCTTTTTTCCACATAGCCATAAAATAAAGTTTTGCCTCCGGTCTATGGGTGGCCAATGTATGTATTTTCGGATTTTTATACTTTCCGACCATAGATGATGGAATAACGACACATCCTTCTCCGCTTTCCATGATAAAACTCATATCCAGTGTACTTTCACAGAAGCGAATGGATGGTGCGCATCCGATTGCCCCCAGCATTCGGACAACCTGGGACATACCTCGAAACTCTTTATCAATGATGTATAAAGGTTTCTCAGATAATATCTGCTTTATGCCTTCAATCCCTATGGTCTCTACCGGCTCACCACGATAGACAACAACCATTTCATCTTCGTAAAGGACTCTGTATTTCAGCGACTCATTCACATCTTCTTTCGTCCCCATAAATACACCCATGTTCAATGTTTCTTCACTGATATCACGATTAATGTCCAGATATTCACCCATTTTAAAAATAGCCCTGAGTGTAGGCATCTCCTGTCTGAGCTGATGAACAGCTTCCGCTACTCCAAGATGAAAAATCGGTGAATCTCCCACCCTGTTCTCAACACCTATAAAAACATTATGCTCTTCCTTCTTTTCTATATCCTTGGTATTTTTTAAAAGGATCGGTATCGTATCCATACGCATGAGAATCACCTTGGCTTCATTCAAAAAGACTTTGCCCGCCGGTGTCAGACGTACGCTGCGCTTGTCTCTTTGAAGAAGCACCATGCCCAGTTCCCTTTCCAGATCTGCAATCTGTTTACTGAGGGCAGACTGGGATATAAAAAGTGTTTCCGCAGCTCTGCTGAAATTAAGCGTATCAGCTACTGCCGCAAAATATTTTAACTGCCTTATTTCCATTTGTCTGACCGCCTTTCTGTTTCACAGCTTCTTATTGAAGGACCTTTTCTTTCAACACCTTCATAATATGTTCGACAGTACCTGCCTTGAAAGGATTGCTCAGATGCCCCTCTTTAAGAAGTTCAAAATAACCTTTGCTGCCGCCTAAAGAACAAAGTCTGAAATAGTCCTCCCATGCTGTCTCTCTGTCATCAATAGAACGGATATAATACTCAAGTGCTCCCATAGATGCAAGCGAATAGTCAATATAATAAAACGGACACATAAAAATATGCTGTTTCTGCATCCAGAAACCACCTGCCTCAAGAAATGGATCCCCGTCATAATCTCTCCATGGCATATATTTTTTTTCCAATGCATGCCAGAGTTGATATCTCTTATCTGTATCTGTCATCTTCTGTGCATACACCTCATGCTGAAATTCATCCACACAGGCCATATACGGAATAACTCTAAGCCCTTCCTCAAGATGCGTCTTTCTATACTGGTCAGCCGAATCTTTGAAAAAATAATCCATCCATGGATATGTCAGATACTCCATAGACATCGAATGAATCTCCGCTACTTCAGATGTTGAAAAAGCAATCTCATCCGGCACACCGTTTCTTGTAGCCGTATAGGCCTCAAAGGCATGTCCTGCTTCGTGTGTCAGAACATCCACATCTGCGGAAGTTCTGTTAAAATTGGAGAAAATAAACGGAGCCATCATATCCGGCAGAAATGTACAATATCCCCCCTGCATTTTACCTGGCTTTGTTTCAAGATCAAATAATTGATGCTGAACCATAAAGTCAAAGAACTCTCCTGTTTCATTTGAAAGTTCATGATACATTTTCTGCGCTAATTGCACTTGTTCCTCAGTTGTTCCGTAAGGTATGGCATTGCCCTCAGGAGAGGACATATCTTCATCATAATAATACAGATGATCAATTCCCAGACGATTTCTCTGCTTCTCATATATTTCCGCAACAACCGGAACCACAAACTGCCTGATCATCTCACGGTAGCAAGAAACATCTTCACGGTCATAATCAAATCGCTCCATGGAAAGATACATCATCTCTGTATAATCCTTAAATCCCAGTACTTGTGCCTGCTTGATCCGGTTGTTGATCAGCTTTGTATAAATATCATTCAGATCATCTGCAATAGACTGATACAAATCAGACCATGCCGTCAACGCAGCTTTTCTGATTTTTCGTTCCGGATCCTGCATTTTTTTCAACAGCCCATAAAAATTAAGTTTTTCGCCTTTAAACTGTGCAACCGGCTTTGCAGCAGTTTTGTGATAGAGCTGTACAAGATTGCTTTCCTCAACCTGATTTTCGACATTCTCCTTGCTGACAAGTTTCATTAAACGTTCCATACGAATAAAATACAGCTCACCATATTCATCTTTTAATGCATCCAGATATTCTGACTGCAGAACTGTTTTCTGAAATTCCTGCATTTCAAGATCAACAAGCGGCATATTTTCATAAAAGCATTGCATTTCAGATTCATAAAAGGGATCTGTTGTATCAATAGTATTGCGAATTTCAGCCACCGTCGCCATCGTTCTCAAATGTCTTTGCTGATCATTCACTGCTTTAAATACTTTACTTACTGCTTCTTTTGTCCCGGCATTTTTGATTTTGTCAACAGATTTTCTGATCAATTCTTTAGCGTTTTCAAAATCCGGCCGAACATATTCATATTGTGAGAATGTTGTAAAATGATTCATAATCTGAAACCTCTCTATTCGTTTTATATCGTTGCATTCAGATACCTCATGCCCTCTGTTGTTCATATAGAAATTATTAGACCTAAGTGTGCGCCTGACGCACACTTTCGCGCGTTCCCGGATAGCACAGCTATATATTCCTCTCCGCGAACTGCGCTTTCTGGCACGCAGTGCCTTTTTATGTAATAGGAAATTCTGTTGGAATTTCCTATTACATAAAAAAGCATCTGAAATTTCTCAGATGCTTTAGCAGGGGTACCAGGATTCGAACCCGGACCAGCGGTTTTGGAGACCGATACTCTACCATTAAACTATACCCCTATATAACTATTTAAATTTTTAATACCATGCACCTTCAAAACTGCATATCAT
>ERZ1673737.2945-NODE-2945-length-13568-cov-4.549175_pt1 | contig 13568 bp, 5 predicted proteins | sample MGYA00580211_ERZ1673737 | MGnify/ENA primary metagenome ERZ1673737 (study PRJEB41218, sample SAMN15661789) | gut metagenome | host: Homo sapiens | place: Canada: London | collected 2015-08-20/2019-03-30 | study: EMG produced TPA metagenomics assembly of... | reverse complement strand
TACCAACACGTCTTCTGCCTTGGATTTATCTTTCGAGATTCAGAGGGCACTTGCTGATTTTAATCAAAATGCCGCTTCCAGGCCACTGCAAATTCCCCAGTCACCTGTGACCCAACCTCCTGAGACTATCTTGTTGACCGGCGCTACTGGGTTCCTGGGCAGTCAAATTCTCAGGCATCTGCTAGAGCTGCCACACATAAAACGAGTTATTACCCTTGTGCGTGCACCGGATCACAACAAAGCTACTACCAGAGTCATTGAATCCGCTCAGAAAAGCAAATGGTGGCACGATAGCTATTCCAGCCGTTTGGAAGTCTGGGTTGGCGACTTGTCGAAACCTGGTCTGGGACTGAATGCCGCTCAATGGTGCTGTATCGAGGCTCGGTCAGAGTCGTCTTCTTCCATCGACGCAATTATCCACAATGGAGCCACCGTCCACTGGGGATATGACTATCAGGGGCTTGAAGCTGTCAACGTCACCAGCACCGTATCTCTCCTAGCCTCTCTCACCCGATCCCCAAGACCACCGCGTTTCACATTCATTTCGGGCGGCCAGCTCTTCTTCGGAGCCGACGATAACCACGATGAAGTAAGGGCGTTCGCCCAGATGATGAAGACAGCGGGTGGATACGCGCAAACAAAGTACGTGGCCGATCAGGTTGTGAAACAGTTTGCTCGGAGATACACCACATCAATTGCAACAATTGTTAAACCGGGATTGATCGTCGGTACTACGGATTCCGGGGTGTCAAATACAGATGACTTCTTGTGGCGAGTTGTGGCAAGCGTGGTTGACATTGGTGCATTCAACAGTACAGGACTAGACGGACTTATTCTGGTTTCTGGTTCCCACCAGGTTGCTACCGCCATTTTGGCAGATGTTCTTCATCCTCGGCCACACGGGCATAGTGTGGAAACTAGCATTCGATATGGTATCCCTGTCGGGGAGCTATGGGACATGTTGCGAGATGACTTCGGCTACCAGCTAGAAGCTGTTGATGCCGCAGAATGGCTGGTCCGGTTAAGAACGCACGTGGAAACGAACGGTGAGAAGCATCGCCTGTGGCCAGTATTCCATCTGCTGGAAGCTACTGGTGGGTGCTTGGGCGTCCCTATGCCGGCCCATCTGCGGCAGGATGAGCACAATGATGAAGTGAAGGCTTCTCTCAGGAGAAGTATTGCCTATTTGAGGGAAGTTGGGTACTTATCGAGTGCCAATACTGCCAATGGAGGGTCTTCTTTGCTTTTGCAAAAAGACCTTGTCTTCGCCCGCGCCGGTGGAATCATCCGCACATGATTCTTGATTTAAACCTCACGGTTTGTTTATATATTTTCTATGCCTAAGCCATATTACGTCGTCTTTTCCCTTCTAATTGATTTTTTTTTTTTATTCCTATATATCTCGATCGCTCTGAGCTAAGGCCAACCTTTTTGATATGACCCTGACCTTGCTTTCTTATGTTCCACAAACAGAAAATGGTTGTTTGAGTACGATATGCTATGCTATAGTATGAAGTTAATAAGAGCATAGATCTCAAGGGGTCGTTCAGATTAGTTTAGGTGATATTTTAGTCCTGATGAAGCGCGCTTTTGGTTAAATATATACCGGAGAGGACTAGGTAACTGACCAATAGGACACTGGTCAACGGTCTTTAATAACGCGAATGATATATATTTCAATCAAAGGAGGTTAATGTTATAATGTTTTGCTTTATATAGGACTTGATGCTATATAAACAAAAGAGTCATATCATCCTCTTCCACATGCGTCGGGAGAAGAAAATCGACTATCCCTCAGCAAGATTCTCTCCTCCTACTTCTCCCGTCTACAATTCACCCCATCAGCAATCGCAAACATGGTGGGTTTAACCCGGGGGCCTGGGTCCTCAAAACTAGAGGATCCCACCCCCGGAGTGGGTACAGCAAACCGGTTCTGTCGGGCATTCGTCGGCTCCACCCCCGGGCACTGGGTCCCGGCCAGGCTCGGTGTCTGGGAGAGGTGGCCGTGATGTGTCAATGAGTGGTAAGCCTATCCCCCTCCTAATCCACGGTATAAGCTGACCAGAGCGGCGAGAGGAGATGGCCTTATTATTCGCGGGTCAGATGAACGTGACTGCGGCTATGGTACATGATACTTGACCAGGTTTTTGATATGAGCTAACTATGCGGGAGTAGGAACCGGCACGCCAACAGCAAAGTCGCGCCTCCCCCCAGCAGCACCACCAGCTAGCCACCGGGCGCCGCCACCAGCAGCCGCAGCAGCACCAGGGCCTGCCAGCCGGCACCTGGACTGAACCCATAACAATGAGGCGCTCTGGGAGCGCGAAGACTCGGTCGCATCATTCCATCATAATTCGCCTTGCTTTGTGTGGGCCACAATCCCTGTACTCCTGGCTGATCAGGCTCCAGTTTATTCCTCAGATCCGCTGCTCTGATGGGCTTCGCCAATGCGCGATCCTTCCATCAATAAGGAAATGGGTCTATATCATTGAATTTACCATTACTTCTCTACAAGCAAGCTCGGATGCATATATATATTCCTTAAAGACATTATGCTAACGCTATGGAAGAGATAACATGACAGAAAAGCAATACTGAATCAACAGAAAAAGCGAGCGGAGGGGTTGAGGTATGTCTCCTTCTCTTGAGAGGCCGGGAATGGGGGAGCTGTTTTGGCCCGGAACAACGAGTTAGAGCTCATCCCCTCATAGAAATATGTATCAGCACGCCGCTGGCGAGCCATGCGAAGAACAAGATACGCCTCGTACTCTTGTCGCGTCAGGGTGGCAAAAACATGCCGGGGATGCACGCAGATGGCCTGCGCGCCTTTCTGCCCAAAGCCGAACGAGGTGATCGACACAGCCTTGAGATCAGGCACGCGCACTGGCCGACTTAGGTAGGCAATGAGATCGAATTCCTGCAGCGCTGAATCGATATTATCGGCATTGCGATTGCCTGGCACCAGGCCCGAATCCAACATTTGCAGCGCCCCGTTGACCATCCATGCACCGGCAGCCCCCTTGGAATGACCTGTCAAGTATTTTTGGAAGACACCCAGAAGCACATTGCCCTTGCGTCGCCCCAGCGCGGTCAGTTGCTGTTGAAGGACGCTGGATTCATTTTTGTCGTTCAATATAGTCGAGGTGCCATGGAACGAAGCAACCTGTAGGTCGTCGATGGTCAGACCCCAGGTCGCGAGAGACCCAGCGAGTGGCGCGATTGATGAGTCGTGGCGCCAAAATTCATTGCCCAATGAATACTGAGCATCTCGCTCTTCTTGGAGGAAATCGACCAGGATCTGCTCGTGGCGTTCCTTGCGATATGTAGCCACGTCCAAGTCCGGGTCCTGCTCCAGTACGGTGTCGACCTCGAAGTCTAGCTGTTCAAGGGCCACCACTCGGGCCTCGGCGATCTGCCTGCGTCGGAACTCGAGGCGGCGTCGACGATTGGCTACCTTCAGCAAGGGAGAAGGGATATTTGAAGCCGACGTTGTGCGTCTCGCGTTGACAAGCACACCCTGCCCAGGAGCTGGGACTGAGCGACTAGCCTTATCACTGGAGGTGCTGACAAAAGCAACGATGCCCCGGATTGGAAGCCCCATCTTCAGCGCCAAATCCGCAGTAGTTAGGACTTGCAGCCCACAACCCTGCGATTCCATAAACCCATTGCGGGTAGTGGTGGTTGGTCGCGACATCTCACTGGGTGCTCGCCCTCGGGCGGTCTCGTCAAGGGAATTAGTGGTCGCCTTCATACTAGCAAACTCATATGAGGTCTCCGAGGTAAAATCATCACATCCTCCCACCAAGCAAAACTTGGCTTTCCCAGTCACAATGGTGTCATAACCAAGCTCCATAGACTCGACAGCTGTTGCGCAGGCCCCAACAGGTGTTCGTATGGGGCCACTAGCCGACAGCAGAAGCATATTAACCCAGGCACTAACCGTGTTGACAAATGTCTCTTGCAGGATATCACTCTGGACCTCCTGCCCGGTAAATCGGTCATTGAACATCTTGCCTAGAGAGGTACTACCTCCCATGCCAGAGCCGATGCAATTGCCCACCTCGGAGACGTGGATATTCTGGTAGAGCTCATATGGGTCGGTGATGCCAGACGAGAGCAATGCCTCCACCGTGCAAACGAGCGTGTACAATGTTAATCGGTCCACCTCGGAGATTATTTGGTCAGGCAACCCGTAGGTTCGAGGGTCCCAGCCGGTAGGGATTAGGCCGGCAACAGTACGGTCAAACTGTATGGCACGTGGAACGAACAGCCGGGCTCCCTTATGCAGCTGCACCTGATACAGGTCAGGAGTGGATGACTTCTGCACCGTTATGAAGGCGCCATGTTCTCGACGCATTTGCTCAGCGAGCGACTCAGGCACGCAGAGAGGTTCCAGATCCGCCTGTAAGACAATTTCATGGAGGAATTCCTTTTTATTAGGGTCATACCCGTCACAGAGCTCAGGCTCAATGAAGCGAATGCCAGAATGGGCCAGGATCTTCTCTTCGTAGGTTGGCTTGACTGCGGTGTCAGCCACCGGCTGTTTGGTTTTGGTGTCAACCCAGCCGGAGTACGGCTGGCCATCAATAGTACCGGAGAAGTGACGAATGAAGCCCATTAGCCATGCCATTTCGATAGCTCCCTCCAGCGAAAACTGCCCGTTCGCTTCCATTTCCCATCGTGTCCGGGAATTGCCATGTGGTCCTATTTCGGCAAACCCGGTGATGACAACCGTTCGGTGCAGGTCCACCATCCCCTGCAGGTCTTCACCAAGGGAGGCAATGTCACGATCATAGTCGAGGACCTTAGGGAATTCTAGCCGGACGTGAGCTCTCTCTTCTAACTCAAGCACTGAGGTACCTTGCTCTCCCGGTTTCGACCACCCAGACTCGATGGTATCTTCCTGGAATAAGGCAGCTTGGATCTCACTGTGCTCCTTCATCTCGCGTCGAAGCTCGCCTAAGGCTTCTGGCAAGTTGGAGATCTGGGCCATGCCACCTGTCAGATCAGCATAGACCGGAGCCTCCTGACAGAGCTCGTACATAGGCCCAACGCACAAGCAAACCAGGGTATAAGCCATCTCCTCCTGAGAGAAGGTGCGCATACCAGCCTTTTCAATCCCTTCGGCTACGAGATCATTTTGGTTCATCAGTCCCGTGCCGCGAGTCCAGCCGATAACCGCTCCGCAGATGGAGAGGTAATCCTGCCAATTCTCTGAATGCCAACGGTTAAAGAGGGTTTCCAGAGCCACCTTCGATTCACTATAGAGACCATCTCCTCCAAACGTGCCGTGGTTGGGGGACAGCGGTAACAACACTTGGGTGGGATGCGTGCGATGGCCGTGTGTTTCCTTGTAGGTCTTCACAGTTCCCAGCAATCGCAATAAGTTGGTTAGCATGATGCGATGTGCCAGCTCCGACTTGGAGTCAATTGAGTCCAAGGTCCGACCAGCCTCACTGATAGCCGCAAAGGGGATAAGATAGTCCAAGTCCCATCCGAGCCCGTTCTTCTCATCGTACACATGTTCCACCAAGGCAGCAATATCCTGGGAACTTCCCTGGTTGAACGGTACAACAACAAGTTGTGAACCGCGGGCTCCATGCTCCATATACAAGGCTTGATATTTTGCCGCCACCTCCGGGGACATGGAAGAAGTCGTGACAAGCACTCGAGCTCCCCCTTTCAGAAGATTCACAATCATGGCGGCTCCGATGGACCCGATTCCAGCACCTGTGATCAATACAGTTTGGCCACTGAGAGAGTCACCTTGTGTCTCTACATCATGGAAGACCTGGTAAAGATGACGAGTTAGGTCCTCGGAGTACTCCCATCCAGAGGCCTTTCGCTCTTTCAGATGGAGATATGGTTCGGTGTTCACCAGGGGGTTCTGGACGAGCCCTGATTTGGGAAGGGAAAGATTGGCAAAGCGCGACGAATCTTTCCGAGGGCGTTCCTTGTACTGAAGGTTCCCCTGGTTGTCGATGGTTGTGAATGGCGCCAGCTGCCGGGGAGCGCCTTTGAACACCGGTCCCGATCGCAAGTTATCTGTGCAATCGCTTTTCAGCTTGTGAAAGATAGATTGTGGCAGACTACGATCTTGCAGCCGAAAAATCATCTCATCCAACACGGGCAGAATGGTCTCGTCGGCGGCGTTGGCTATCTGGTAGCACCTCTTTGTCACCGCATCGTGATCCAGCGTACTGTGATCTGTGATACTTGAAGTGTACTCAAAGAGCTCCAATAAACTCTGCCGTGCCCAGTTCCAAGCCGAGTCATAACTTCGGATTTTCTTAGCATCAAAGCGTGGCCGAATACCGTTGGCATAGTCTGAGCCGTGCTCTGCATGCCAGAGATCAAGGTCGGCATGTAGTCCGGTAAGGACTTCTTCACGTAAGTGGTCCAGCGCCTGTCGGTCCGCCTCCAGATCTAGCCCCAATTGTCCAGCATAAAGTGCCAGCAAGCGTTTCGACAAGGTTTCTTGAGACTCGGTCACGGCCCGGACTGCTTCTGGATCCATCATGACCCCGTTGCCTGTACCGACGACATCTGATGCGTTGGGCGGGAGCAGTGTAAGCCCTTCCCGTTTGGCATATGTCTGAGCAGCGTTGGAAATAAAGTCACGGGCTTCAGATTCAGTCGTGATTCGGCTTGTGGGCTGCAAAGTGACTGCACATAAGAGGCAGGCATCTTGGCGACCCGACTGGAGTCCCCACTGGGTGCCCAGCTGCTCTCGAGCGGTGGCCGCAGTAAAATTACTCGGCATTTTGGTAGTAAATAGGTTGTTAATCATGGCGGTTGTGACCTTGCCAAGGGCACCCTTGTGGCTGGACTGAATTTCAGGTCCAACCTGGCCGAGAGGGAGGTCTTCGGTTCGATCGGGCAACGTGCCAAACTCGCTATGTAAATCGCCGATGATTTCATTTTCCAAAGTTGATCTGCCTATATGTTTGACTAATTAGCACGCATGACTGTTAGATGAGCGGAATTTTGAGCTATTTACCTTCGGCTAAAGCCTTGATGGACTTGTTACCATCAATTTCTGAGGCGGCTCGCTTCAATGCTCTGGCGACAATAGCGAAAACAATATCCTGAGCTTGTATGCTCTGATCCTCGATGCTCACAACTTCGACATGCACCCTTGGTGCGGGAAGAGCTGTTGTTGTCACCTCCACAGTGACAGTTGGGCTTAATACATCCGGTGTTGGTGGGAGATTCTGCGTTTGTGATTGTGCCTGTGTCTGCGGTTGGGTCTGCACTGGCTTAATCTGATCTGGTTTTCCACTGTAGTAGATATCATCGGTATCCTTCTCGGAATGAAGGAGCTGTCGCGGAGCTGGCAAAGTGCATTCTTGCGTCGGATAGATGGTGTCGATGGTTTTTCGAAACATGCCCAGCAATGTTGCACTGGGACCGACCTCAATGATGCGCTCGCTTTCGGTGCGAGACAAAATTACCTCTTGAGTTTCGATCCATCGCACAGGAGAGGCAAACTGATACCTGAAGGGGTGATTTACAGGTTAGTTGAAGACTCTGTCTACTGGAAAAACGAGGCTACTCACACCATCAACTCCATCAGTAGCGTGCGAGCGAGCTTTCGCTCTGTATCGCCGTCAATCATCTTTGCAAATATTCTTTTGCCTGGGTTCTACTCTTCCACTAGAAATCTACCGTGAAGGGAACCTGTTGTCGGAGTTCGTCGGGAGAGCCTCTTCCTTTTTTCTTTTTGCTGCAGGCTATCTGCCGGCTTACACGTGGGTAGCTGGCCCATATGCTGTTCAGAGCTGGATATTAATCTATTATTCATGTAAAGTCTTTCCACCTTGGGAACACCCCGTGGACCTTCCCAGTTGTGTATATCAACAGGTATTCTGGGCTTGGTGTAAGCGTGTAAGGTAAGTGTGTAAGGGATCTCTGTAAGAAAACTTGTATTGTTCTCTGGTATCGAGACATATGTATTGGTATTGGTACAACCAGTCGCCTTTACCTGAATGAGTTAGTACCGTCTTACCCGTGCTTCAAGCCACGGTGGACTGACTCTCGGGGGAGGAATTCCAGAATAAGGCCAAAAAGTCAACAATAGCGCTAGCGGGCCACCCGCAAGTGTAGTCTGACTTCCCCTTTCTTCTTTTGAGAGAGATAGTGCTGAGTCTTTGTATCTAGCAAAGGTTCCACTCATGTCAGATCATTTACGAGGCTCCCTATTGACTATATGATTTTTTCTTTTTCAATCTGTTTTAAATTATGAAGGGGAGACCCAAGTATTTACTCTAACCCATGCTGTATAATATCTTGGCTTTACACTAATCCTGCAGAGTTTGCAGCTTACTGCACAGACACAAGCATAAATTCATGAATTCTTTTGTAAGATTAATTCCTTGACAAGTGCAGAAGTAGGTAAGCAGAGGCTCGAGCACTGTTACCACCGATCTCATTCCTCAGCGTCTGCCACTGGCGCTACGGGCCAAAGCCAGTTCCCGTCATTGGTAGCCAATCCCTTTTGCACCGCCAACAACGCCTTCGAGAGACGTTGGCAAGCCTCGCCAGGACCGTCAGCAGAAAACGTAAAGACATCTCCAGTAGATCTCCGGGTGATCGACTTGATTGGAACGACCATGGCCGCTGTTCCTGCAGCCAAGATTTCTGTGAAGTGTGGCAGTTCTAGGTACGGAATCTACACACAAGACATAATTTAGTAAGAGAGGAGATCTGCCAAAGCGATAAAACATACCGGGCGCAACTCTACCGCCCACCCAAATGAGCGTGCCAGTTCCACGCACGAAGTGCTGGTAACACTTTTCAGAATCGAGGGAGAGCTGGGCACGACCAGCGTGTATGAGTTCCCAGTCTTCTTCAGTCCCAAGAACCCGGAAGTACTAAACTCATCAATCTGCGACTGTGTTCGGCTGTCGAGATGCAGTGTGATATGGAACCCTTCTGCTCGGGCTTTGTCACTCCACTTCAGCACAGGCGCATAGTTGCCCCCGACCTTAACATGGCCAACACCTTGGGGTGCAGCCCGATCGAGCTCTTCCAGTACAAGTGCCGGCAAGGGTTGGACTCCATGGTATGCCTTATACGGCTGCACGTACACGCAGAATCGGTAACCAGTCCCAGCAGACACGGCAAAGAACGCTTCTGACCCAAACACTAGAGGCCGGATGTATAACGCGGCATCGGATTCATGAGGGGGGACATACTCGGCATTGCGAACCACTGCTAGATTGATGCTAGCCAAGAAGACATCTTCCGGGATTGCGGGAATGGCAATGGTCGAGCAAGAAAGTGCTAGACGAGCTGCATGATCTTTGGGTCGAAAGACTTGGATCTGGCCGTGAGGGTCGCGGTACGCTAAAGGCAGAGAACATTAGCAAGTTGCTTAAAGGTAGAACAAGGACAGCCAAAACCTTTCATGCCCTCAAAGGCTTGTTGGCCTGCATTGGATAAGTTAGTTACTAGAAACAGGGTCTTAAGAATACTGCAATCACCGTAGTTTAGCCCCGGTGATAATCCGTGAACACGCAGCAATGGATCTTCCACAAAATGAGGCTTCGACCATTCTCCAGTCGCAACTGAGTACTCTGACTCGATATGGCCATTGACTTAAGTCGAGGGTCAGTCAAGAGGGTAGATAGAGAGACACTTGATTGACAGACCTTCCATAGGAGCAAGGCCCAGCTTGTTCCATTCTGCAACGCGGAGGCCAATTAGCACTAGCGGAAACCGAGAGTGGAGTTAGACCAAGGTGATACGTACCCAAGGATGCGAGAGGGGGAGGAGGAAAAGCAGCCATCGGAACGATATCCTGGTCAAGCAGAATGGGAACGAGGGGAACAAGGTAGCTCAAAATTATGAAGTCGACGAAGGTGCCGATTATAGTTACAATCAATACTAGGAAGGCAGGACTATAGGTATATCTGTTCATTTCTGGTCCTTTTTCCTATTCTGGAACCAGCTGCGCATATTCGCGTATATTCACCTGCTGGGCGTTAGCTTGGGTCTGGAAGTTATGAAGATATTCGCGCCGGTCCATCTACAATGTTCTAAGGATGCACAGCCCCGGCCAGTGTTACATCGGTGCATTGGGATTAAGGAGCTAGGAGATGAAATTTGCTCGGTCGACTGGTTAAGATTACATGGCGTGCCAATGCCCTCTACATTTGTCCAGTGGAGACACTGCCTGGTTGGTCTGGGTTAATTCCACCAGTCTAATTCCTTCGGGGTTTGCACCTTGAGGCTGAAAATTCTGTAAATAATATCAACTAGCCCTAACAGAAGCCAAAGTGAGCGAGGAACAAAAACGTAGAATTAATTAATTATATGGGGTATAGGTATGGTTTTTTATTCTGAACCATACACGGTGGTATACAAACTGAAATTACTAACTGAACGTATCACGTATATTACCGTCTTACCAGCTTACACGAAACATACACAGGATACAAGACATGTATGTGGACTGGAAGAACAGCATCAAACAGGAAGACAGTGAGATGGGGGCAGAAAATTTAATTTAGTATTTCCAGCCCTGCTCCAGCGTGCATAGTGAGCAAGAAAGCTGGGAGAGCCGGAGATCCATGCACGGTGAGACATATCCATGTCTATTTCGCCCTGCTGCTGTAGCAAGTTGCACACTGGACAGGACGGAATCTCTCAACATAACTTCCTTGGGCCATTCTCTCTTTTTTAATTCCATAGCCACGTCCAAACCTCCAATGGATGTACCACAGCTCGAAGCCATGCAGTGCCAATGGTCTGCATCAGCCTCAGTGTCGCCGGCATCGACTCCGCCAACCCCATGGGAGGAGGTTGACCCATGTTCCCCGGTGTTTGAGGAGATCGTTCTCCACGTCAATAACAACCAATGCATTTTAAGGATGCCACGAGGGATCGCTCGCAGGGGTCAGGAGCTTGTGCAGCAGTTCGTTTCAACGGCGGCCACTCTGGAGCCCTTGTCTTCTCTGGAACTGTGCTGCCTATTCATGCAATATATCATGCAGGATAAAACGCAGGAGAGATATGGAGATTTGGACATATCCGTTCTCCACCAAGTTTTAAATACGCTGCAGGTTGATATCCTCCAGAATGAGAATATCCACACTGTCCTAGCGTCGATGAACCAGGACAAGAGCCGGGATCGACCCATCTTGCAGGCTTATTTTCAAGCATGCAGGGAAACAAGATCATCATGCGCTGTGGCGACCAGTAGCCTCCTTGCCGATGTTGATCAAGGTCATGCGCAGATCTTTGCTCTGTTCAATGGACAGGGCGTCGAGTCATATTTTGACGAGCTGCTGGCGGCTTACGACATATATCATCCCCAGTTAGCTTCTTTCATTCATACAGTTTCCAACCCTCTCATCCATCTGGCACAGGAAGCTCAATTTAAACCACTGTTCCCACATGGGCTGGATGTGGATTTATGGCTCCGAGTGCCGGAGTCTCGTCCAAATGCCTCCTACCTCGCCAACGCCCCAGTGAGCTTCCCGCTCATAGGGCTCTCCCAATTTGTGCAATATGCTATTGCATGTATCAACCTGGGCCAGTCCCCGGCAGAACTACGCCACATGTTCGCTGGCGCTATTGGTCACTCTCAGGGCATCGTGGTGGCCTCTTTCATTGCCGCTGCCGATTCCTGGGATTCGCTCTGTAATGCAGCTCAGCAGGCGGTGGAATTGCTCTTCTGGATTGGCTGTCGATGCCAGCAGCAGTTGCAGGGCGTATGCCCTGTTTCCATTCCATCCAACTGCATGCTCAGCATCAAGGGCCTCTCTCAAACCGAGCTCCAGCGTCACTTGGATGAACTCAATCTCCACTTGTCGGCAAAGGAGGCCGTTTACCTGGCCTTGGTAAATGGACCAGAGCAGCTCGTTGTTGCCGGATTGCCTCTTTCATTGCGGGCGCTGGACCAGAAAATTAGCAAAGGCTACAATCAAGCCAAGTCCGCGAAGAGAATTCCCTTCAGGAAACGCCTTCCTGTCGTCCACACTAGACTCCTAGCCATCACGGCGCCATTTCATTCGCCTTATCTGCAGAAAGCGGAAGATAAGCTCCAAAATGACCTTGCTGGCTTCTCTATGTCTGGCTCACAGCTGGCGTTCCCTGTGTTTCACACCGAAACTGCCGAGAATTTACAAGAAATTGAGGATGTTGTCCCTCACCTGATCAAGATGATTTGTACTCGACGAGTCGAATTTGAAAAGGTAGTAAACAACACCTTGATTGGAGCAACACATGTCCTTGACTTCGGTCCTGGTGGCGAGGTTGGCATGGGAAGCCTGGTCAATCATCAGCGCAAGGGCACAGGACTACGTACTTTGATCATGAGTGCCGCTCGGGGAGCCACCAATAGTAACACTTCCAGTCTGGGATCCTCAAGCGAGCTGTATGCCCACAATGTGGCAGCTCTCTACAACTCTGCCTGGAATGTTGAGTTTTCTCCGCGTCTCATGCAGTTCCCAAGCGAGTCTCACTTGGTTGACACCAAGTTCAGCCGGCTACTAGGGGTCCCTCCGGTGATGGTTGCCGGCATGACTCCGACAACGACCGCCTCAGAGTTTGTAGCTGCTGTCATGAACGCCGGGTATCATGTCGAGTTAGCCTGTGGAGGATTTCCCGATCGCGACAGCATGCACCGGGGTATCCTTGCCACAGCAGCAGAGATTTCCCCTGGCCGTGGCATTACATGCAATGTCATATATGCGAACCCCCGAGCCATGGCCTGGCAGATTCCCCTCTTGGTCGAGCTTAGCCAGTCCGGCGTCCCCATCACGGGCTTGACCATCGGTGCCGGCATTCCTTCATTGGAAATTATCCAGAGCTATCTGTCCGATCTGCCATTAAAGCATTTGGCTCTCAAGCCAGGTTCCAAAGAAGGCATCGATGGTGTCCTGGCCATTGCGCGGGAAAACCCTACATTCCCAATCATCCTACAGTGGACAGGCGGTCGGGGTGGTGGCCATCATTCCTCTGAAGACTTCCATGAGCCGCTACTAGACCGATATGCACAGATCCGCTCTCATCGCAACGTGATACTTGTTGTCGGTAGTGGCTTCGGTGACGCCGAACAGACCTATCCCTACTTGGTAGGTTCCTGGTCCCAGGAGTTTGGACGTGCGCCCATGCCGGTGGATGGCATCCTGCTGGGTAGCCGTGTTATGGCGGCTAAAGAAGCCCACACCAGTCCAGCCGTGAAGGAAGCTATTTGCAGCACCGCGGGCGTTGCAAATGAAGACTGGGAGCAAACATACGAGCACGCTGCCGGTGGAATTATTAGTGTACGCTCCGAAATGGGCGAGCCGATTCATAAGCTAGCCACACGCGGCATCATCTTGTGGGCCGAATTGGACAAGTCGGTGTTCTCCTTGCCGCGGAATGAACAGAAGGCTGCTCTGCTCGCCCGCAAGACATATTACATCACACGTCTCAATAATGACTTTCAAAAAGTCTGGTTTGGCAGAAATGCCCGTGGTGAAGTAATCGATCTGCACGAGATGACCTACGCTGAAGTCTGGGACCGCATGCTCCAGTTGCTGTATCTGAAAGTGGCCCAACAGTACATCGACCCCTCA
>ERZ1673737.2942-NODE-2942-length-13578-cov-4.726244_pt1 | contig 13578 bp, 8 predicted proteins | sample MGYA00580211_ERZ1673737 | MGnify/ENA primary metagenome ERZ1673737 (study PRJEB41218, sample SAMN15661789) | gut metagenome | host: Homo sapiens | place: Canada: London | collected 2015-08-20/2019-03-30 | study: EMG produced TPA metagenomics assembly of... | reverse complement strand
ACTTGATTCACATGGCATAATAGTCTGATGCATTCTGCGTAAATGCCCAAATTTCAAAACAAACTTGGATCGGGACTACGGGGACATCCTCTCGGGATGTCGTCTCGGGTCGGATGTTAATGGATCCTCCTTCCGCTTACATGAGCTACATTGGAAACAGTTATAAGTATTGCAAGGCTCGGAAAAAGTCGATTTCTAATAATCCTCACGTCTTTCCGCTTTCTATCTCTGAACTGACCTGCTATAGCAGCCATGCCCCATAAAGCCATCTGGGTCGACAGCCTTAACCAGCTCTCAATCCGGGAAATCAAAGAGAACTATGTTCCACTGGAGGCAGAGACACTCATCAAAGTGTCGTTCAGTGGTATCAACCCTGCCGATCTGAAACACGGAATATACATGGGGGTCAACGAGAACGTGGCCGGTTATGACTTCTCTGGAACCGTTGTCAAAGCCGGTCCTGGCTCTAGATTCACAGCCGGGGATAAGGTCGCAGGTCTAACCCCGGCAATGAACCCTCGCCCCCATAAGAATGGAGCTCATCAGCAGTACCTCATCGCACCTGATCCGACAGTGTTCCCTGTGCCGGAGCATGTCTCCATGGAGCTTGCCGCGACCCTTGGAGTTGCAATGCGCACGGCAATCGATGCTCTATTTTGTGTGTTGGGCCTTCCCGAGCCCGGTTCGAAGTCGGAAAACCCCGGTGCACTTCTGATCTGGGGAGGTGCCAGTGGTGTTGGAACGGCGGCGATACAGCTAGCCTCTGCGGCTGGAATCAGTCCTATTCTTGTCACTGCTTCACCGCAAAACCATGAGACCTTGAAGAAGCTCGGGGCAACACACTGTTTTAATTATCGCGATGAGGACGTGGTAGATCAGATTAAGCTCTTAATGTCCAAATCTGGAAAACCTCTTGCCTACGCCTTTGATACCATTGGCAATGTTGGATATGCGCACATGTCCGATCTGTGCTTCTCAAGCTGCTCTGAAGAAGCGAAGGTTGTGTCCACGATTCCTCATGGTAAAACTCTCAAATGCTTTGCAACAACCGCCAACGACTTCTCTTTCGAAAGCCCTAAAGGCAGAGTCACGTTCGCGGCTCGACTAGCCGATGCGGAGCGAACTTCTCGAATCTTGGAATGGGCTGTGACTTCTTTGAGATCTTTTGCAATGCCAATTTTGAGGACGGTTTCTGGGTATGAGGCTGGCATTGAAGCTATTTTGGAATCTGCTAAGGGAACTGCGAGCTTCGAGAAGGTTGTTGTGGCACATGATATTGTTGTTTAAATTCAGTTCACATGTGCACGAACAATTGAACATTCATCATATACATATTTACAGGGCACGTAATTGTACCTACTGCTGGATTATTGTCAATAATCCCATTCTGGTAAGTCTATATTACATATATACTGCACAGCCGAATTGACTCACTGCTCAAATAGTCATCGGCTCTCATGTTGCCTTTACCCAGGAATAGCAACAACGTTGAAGCTATAGCCATATGCCGACCCTTGGTACCACTTCCCTTCGAGATATCCCCATAGAAGGTACTCCCATGTTTATTGTCCTTTGCTCCCCTTTTTACTCCTCGGCACACGGAAAAGCTTGTAGAAGATGATAGCTCCGATGGTGTTGACAACAATGTAAAACCATAGTAGACCGAAATCCCGCCACCGATTGGAGAACTGGATGTTGAGACCCTCCAAATAGTCCTTAGTGTTATCCATAGTGCAAAAGCGACAAGCTTCATTGTTCTCTGCACCGGAATTAAGCAAGTATCCCGGGTTCGTGGACATATAGCCTCGCATGTACTCCCAACAGGTCATCCCAGCAGGGGCTGCGAAGGACAGTATCTCGTTGTCAGCACAACGCATAGGAGCCTCACCAACGGCTCCGGACAAAAAGGATGAAACCATATACGTCAAGGGATTGACCCGGTACATGAATATCCAGAAGCGCGGCAGAGAGTCTGGGCCGGCGAGAATACCACAGAAGACGTACATCATGATGAACAAGATGTTAGATAAGCTCGATGCAATCTCGGGGCTATCCAGGCCCGCAATCAACATATGTGCGAACGAACTGGCGAAAAGGAAGGACGCCCAGATAACTAAAATTGTCTGAGTGCCTCGAGAATGCACTGCGTCTGTGTAATCGGCATTGCGGTAAAATCCAACGGGATAGTACCAGACGAGGAAGCAGAAGATTGCCATGACCTTATAGATGTTACGGAATTAGCAACAAAGAGCAGTGAAGAAAGAAGTTGGCTAGGAAATGTCCACTACTTACCGTGTTCCAGACGAGCTCAACGGTGATGTTAGATAAAATGAAAGCTTGCCACGCATAAGTCTTTGACTGCCGCTCGCGGGACTCGTAGAGTGTGCGCTGTGTGACAAACGATGGGATGATTTGGAGAACAAGTTGGACGATCACAAAGAGAAAGACAAAAACACCGAATAGTTGGTTCTGTAGACCCTGCTGAGTATTCTCCATCTTAAACAAAGAAAATCCGATAAATAGAGCCTGGTGAAATAAAATTAGCCTTCATCAACTGCTGAGCAGGCTAACCATAAGACTTACACTCCCAACTGTCAACAAAGCTTTGGAATAGACATAGGCAGGGGTGCGCCAGTACTGCTGAAACACACGACGTCCAACATGGATGAGCTGCTCAAAAAAGGGTGCTGCGAATTCCGTGTAGCTAGATTGGTCGTCCGATACTGTCGCCGGGTTGTTACCCAATTCCCTCATTTTAGCAAGTTCCCTCCGGACTTCTGAATGTTCAGGACTTTTCCTCCACACGGAAGGCCAGTCAATCTCTGTTTGCGCTCCGGGTGCAGCGCCGATTACCTCAAGCATATATTCTGCTGGATTGTGGCCTGGAGGGCAAGCAGAGCCGCCATTGCGAAGAAAATAATCTGTGAGGGTTTTTGCTCCCTGGCCAACGTCGCCGAAATAGACTGTCTTACCCCCCTTAGCGAGTAGAAGGAGTCTGTCAAAGCGCTGGAATAACATGGCGGAAGGTTGGTGAATTGTACAAAGAATCGCCTGCCCGCTCCGTGTCAGGGTCTCCATGAGGTTGCAAATCGACCAAGAAGTTTGACTGTCTAAGCCAGAAGTAGGCTCATCGAGGAATAGTAACAGCTTAGGACGGGCAACCAATTCGACACCGATCGTGAGACGTTTCCGCTGTTCAACATTGAGACCCTCGCCTGGAACTCCGACAATAGCATCCGCATATTCGCTCATGCTCAATAGATCGATAACCGTATCGACGTAGGCTAATTTTTCGGCGCGACTGAACTGAGAAGGCTGCCTTAGCAGGGCGCTGAATTCCAGCGCTTCCCGTACGGTTGTTGTGTGAAGGTGCAGATCCTGTTGTTGGACATAGCCGGTTTTGCGTTGGAAGGAATCATCCCGGGGTCGACCATCGACAAGCATATCGCCTCCGACAACCCCGATAGTCGTACGACTGGCCAGTACGTCTAGTAAGGTGGTTTTACCCGCACCTGAGACACCCTATAGATGTCGGATTAGTTCAATTGCGGCATTTGCATGTGGGACAGGTTAGCTTACCATGAGTGCTGTCAATGTCCCCGGCCGGATCCATCCATCAACATGGTCCAGAATACGCCTCGCCTCGCCTTTGATTTTGACATCGTACGTGACATCTTCCCAGTGAAAAATTGAAGTTTGCTTCTCAACCCCGGCAATGGTTTCAGGTGCCTCATTGGGTGATTTCTCATTTCGCACCACGCGGCATGGCAATTGCTCCACATCGCCCTTGTTGCGCTTCGCTCGAGATTGCTGGGCCTTACCACGGCGGAAAACGAGAACCTCGCCTTTAGAGCGTTGAGACGATACCAGCTCGGACGTGATCAAGTGGCAGGCTGCAAGGAAAATAGTGAGGGCGATGATGATCCCAAGATTCCGCCATCGATGGCTGTTCTCATATCCAAAGGAAGAGCGGACAAATGATGTACCTTGGACGACATCAGTCCCCGGAACCGCTCCTATGGTTGAGCAGACCTTTTCTTCTGCCGACACATTTTCATACCCTGGTCCAGAAGGAACGAACGACGTGCAAGGGTATCCTTGCCCGTGGAATTCATTGACCATCACGGCTTCAAATCCATACGAGACTGGATTCAGCCATCGAATCCAGGAAGCCCAGCCACGCATATAGCTGACGGGAATGGCGAAACCCATGTAGAGCACCAGCGCAAGCAGAATAATAGCCGAGGGGGCAAGAGCCTGCTCAATCGATTTCGTTAGGGAGGCGAAGAAGCGAAAGAACATTGACATGCCCATCATCATAGAAAATGACACCAATAAGAGAAAGAAGAACGGACCCGGTTCCCTTCGTAAATTTGGCAAGAAGTACAACACGAGATTGGTAAGAATTGAGTTTATGATCTTATACGGCATATCGATGATCATTGACGAGATGGCCTCAGCACTAGGGTGATAGAGTGCATATCGCACGTGCTTTTCAACGATTGTTCGTTTCTCATACAAGGTGAGAATCTCCAACACGCTCGAGAAAGCATTCAGGAGAACCATCATGAATAGGAGGGCACCCCGGGAGAAGAACGAGGAGGTGTCCTTGGGAAGGTTGTAGAACACACTGGCAACAATCAAAGCTTCAAAGAAGTTTCCAATCAACATCGCGAGGGTGACACTGGGGTCATTTTTGAGTCGTTGGAAGTCTCTCCATAAGCAAAGTCGAATCTGGCCAAAATATGAGAGAGTGAATGGTGATTTTAACCGTTGTTTGCTCGATTTCTCGGCTTCTCGGGAAGATGCAAAGTGGTCAAAGTCAGTCGCATTGAACGGGTGTTCAGTTGAATATTGATGGATTTTTTTTAGCAGTGCTTGTCGCTCAGGGCTCTCTTTCCATCGCTTTGCGAAGTCATCCGAGGTTCTGGGCACTAGGTTCTCAAACCCTGGCCGAATGACTCGCTCATCAGGGCTCGACATTGAAGTCAGAAAGTCGGGCGTAGTTTGAGCCTCTGGACATACAAATCCGAGTCGGGTGAAATATCCTTTAGCTTCTTGAGCGGGACCAAAGTAAATTTGCTTCCCTTCGTAAAGAGCGATCACTTTGTCAAAAAGCTGACAGCTAGGTCAGTATACGTTGATGACTCCTGAACTTCCGTGCTACTGATCACACTTACCTCGTAGGCTGCTTGGGGAGCTTGATAGATGGCGACACACGAAGTCACGCCAAAAACATCCCCTTGTGTTCGTAAAGTCCGGCAGAACTCTATAGCATTTGCGCTATCCAGGCCCCGTGTACTGTTGTCCCAGCACTGCAGAGGAGCGTAGCTCAATGCTGCCTCCGCAATGCTGACTCGCTTCCTCTCGCCCCCGCTGACGCCACGAACGAAGTCGTTCCCAACTTTGGTATTGATGGTGTGACTAATACCAAAAGTAGACATGATAACATCCCGCAGGTAAGTGGCGTACTCCTCGCGGTTCATTCCACCGGGGATTTCGCGAGGGGCACGAGCAAGAGCGGCGAAGTAGAGGGTGTCGCCCACCACGAGTTGAGGGTAGTGCGCATCTACTTCAGCAGTATATATAGCCTCGCCGCGGAAGTATTTCGACATCTGTTTGGGGGTGATGCCGTGGTAATTGATGTATGACGCGGGGTCTACCTCAAACCCACGGGTTTCCCCTGCAATAGTCTTCAGGAGAGTTGAGCAGCCCGAGCCAGGGGGACCCAAAACACAAAGCTGCTCACCGGGAAGCAGTAAACCATCGACGTTTTCGAGGATGCTCAGTTTCTGTTTCTTTCCGCCAAACCACTGGTGGACGAGGGTCGGCAGCTTCAATGCCGCGTTTCCGACGCTCATTTGATAATCCAAGGGACTCCCGTAACCGCTAACGGACAAATTATTGAAAGCAACACCGGCGACACGCGGAGGGGAGCCATCATTGGCGTTGTGGCGGACACGATAGAATGCCTTGGCCCAGGCTCTGGCGTTGAAATGAGGACTTTGCGGGTCAAGAGCACTCCCTTTCCCCAGTTCGAAGGAGGGTTGATGATTAGACATGTTTGACCGCTCGCTCAATTTGCGGGCCAAGCTCGTCAGTCTCTCATCGCTGTTGATTTCGGTCTTCGTAGACGGCTCTTTGCCCACAAAATCGAATTCGAGGCTATTTGCCCGTGTTTGGCTTTGGGAGCTCATCTCGTTTTGGCTCCGTGCGAGGCAGCTTGTAGTCGTAGATCCAATCTTAGGTCTTGAAGCTCAAAAATTGATGAGGAATCAAAAGGTTGTATCTAAAGCATTCGGGGCAAGAGATGATTGAAAAGCGACTGAAGAATATTTATATCAATTTCGCCATCTAAAGAAATCTACAGCCAAGCCCATGTGGGTACGGAGTCTCAGCCACACTGGTTCGGCATCTTGGCTGTTGAATGATCATCATGAAAACATGAAAAGCGCTGAGAGGTGTGTTGGGAGCCTGGATGCTGGATGTATACGTCCACCTTGGCAGGTCCAATGGAGCTGACTCAGCGGTCCCCGCGGACTCCGAACTATGGATCTGGGCAGTCTTGAAGCTCCTAAATAAAGGGGATAGCGAAACCAAAGTCGAAGCCAAGGTCCTAATTTCCCCCCGAGCTTCTTGCGTAGTACGGGCCCGCGGACACCGCTCCTCAAGTTCGGACAAATCCACTATCCGACTGTTTATATTGGGAACATCGAGAACATTGTTCTAGCGCGTTTTGAATCTTGGCTGCCTATAAGATGAAAGGAACGACGATAATGATCCACCCAGGCTGTGAGCCTTGCCGCTAACCACGTTCAGTGGCCAGGGGTCCAAGACACTCACTCTGCCTTCCAGACTGCATCCAGAAAATATCGTCACCAGAAGAAAATTATACATAGGGCTGTTAACGATGCGATATCGGCATGTCGTCAATGTCGTCAACAGCCCTAAAATGTCTACGTACAATCTGTATTCTCTACCCCCAGGGTACAATCAGAGATAAATCGAAGCATGGCTTTGTTTTCTTACCCTTGTCATGGGATGGTGGGAGTTTGGCCAGACATTTTGTCATGAGCTAGCTACCTGCGTGTTGGCTGTATGATAGCAACTATGCAGTTTGGCCAGAGAAACGTCAGAATACTCTCAACAAGCCCTAAATCCTTCGTCCTTCGGTTCAGACAAGCGATCCATATTGATTGGTTGGAGCTGGTGCTTGCTGAGTAACGAGCGGTGGTCGGGCCAACTTCCGTGGATCACCCCAGAGCCTCAGTTACTAATCATTAGGATTGTCATTATCAAGCATTTGGCGCCTGGACCCAAACCAAATACTACCCGCCCACTAATCCTAAATAGGTATATAGTAGTATGTACACTCATACGGAGCTCATTCACCCCGTGTCGACTCCAACGACTCCAACGATACCAAAGTGGGAATCTGCTGATGCATTTATCTCCGTGGAAACTAGACTGCGAGATCGCCCGTCCACGGTGGGCAGTGGGCAATTAGGGTTTTCGGGTTTTCGGATGCCCGTCCACAACGCCATACTCTGGAAATCGTAAAGTTCCCGTACCAAGCTGTGCGGAATATTCTCCGAGTTGTACTACGTAATCCATATCATGATTAATAACTTATAGACTTATAGTGCTATAGTAACCAGTAGGCCAGGCCGTAGTAGACAGGCAGTTCTTAGATCAGCAGCCAGAATATGATAGTTATCATTTAGTATAGTTTAGTAATACGTATCATGTATGTATGGAGGATCCGAAACCCTGATTCTACTATATCTTGACCAAGACAAGGGTAGGAAATTCTAAGAGACGATCTCCTAACTAGACCTAATTAGTTCGGGCTTCTAGGATTCCAAAGCGCCATTCGGTAACTTAGGAAGTAACTGCACCGTATATCTAGTGGTGGTAGTGGGAATATTAAGTAGAAATAGGAAGATGTCGTAAGTGTCAGCGAAGGGGCTGTGCCCATTAACTTAGATAGGAAGTTGTGCTGTGATGTAGATCTTGTGATCACTTTATATAGTAGCTCTAGTTGATTAGGTATGAGCTTACGTATCCCTGAATCCCTAACCCATGGGCCATGTAACCCTTTCTGGCTAGGGTAGACGGTCACTTATCGGCGTTATTATTGTTAAGCATTTAGCGACTAGACCCTTGCCACATGCCGCCTGCCCCACTAACCCTAAATAGGTACATAGCAGTTTGTACACTCATGCGGAGTACATTTACTCGGAATCACTCCGTATCCATCATTCATGCGGAGTACATTCACTCGGAATAACTCCGTATCCATCGATTCCAACGACTCAAATGACTCCAAAGCGGGGATTGTCTGATGCTCTAGCGCTTATTCCTATTTTGGATCAGGAAGAAATTTGGTTTCCGCACAACACTCGATGAGACATTTTTGGAGTATCCAACGAAGTTGACGACGCTCCATCATCTCGCAGCCATGGAAGGCCTGCTGACAATACCCAGTCTGTGATTGCATTTAAGAGAGCCCTCATCCAACCCCCTTCCAGCTAGGTTGTTGATTCTCACTCAAGATCATCTTACAGTTTTACCCTATTGAGTTACCAAAATGAAAAGCTCCTTGCTTTTGCTAGGCTTTGCCGGGTATGCTGCTTCGCAGTGTCCCTTTGCAGGGCTTTCGAGCAGCAGCATTCCAGCGAGTCTGGCCTTGTACAGCAACGACACGGACGCTTACATGACCACCGACTGGGGTACTCCGATCCAAGACCAGCTGAGTCTGAAGGTCGGGCCCCGGGGTCCAACTGCCTTGGAGGACTTCATGTTCCGTCAAAAGCTTCAGCGCTTCGATCATGAGCGCGTAAGTTGATTAATGTTCATAACTCGACAACAGCAAGACTAACAATTATCAGGTTCCCGAACGTGTTGTGCATGCCAGAGGAGTAGGAGCGTATGGAACCTTCACTTCCTACGGCAATTGGTCCAACATCACCGCGGCCAATTTCCTCAGCGCTGAGGGGAAGCAGACAGATACTTTTGTACGATTCTCCACGGTTCAAGGATTTAGGGGAAGTCCAGACACTGTCCGTGATATGCACGGATTTGCCACCAGGTTCTACACTGATGAAGGCAACTACGGTAAGCCAGCCCCTTCGCAGAGTTTCGACCCTCCCGATATTGACAGGCTGAATGAAACAGATATTGTCGGAGTGACTGTGCCCACCTTCTTCATCCAGGATGCCAGTCAGTTCCCTGATCTGGTTCATGCGATCAAGCCCGAGCCTCAGACCGAGATGCCCCAGGGTGGAACCGCCCACACTACTGCGTATGACTTCTTCTCCTCGCAGCCTAGTACTTTCCACACCGTACTCTGGTTCATGGCTGGCCATGGCATCCCGCGTTCTTTCCGCCATGTAAATGGATATGCCGTGCACGCTTACCGCTTTGTGACCAACGCTGGCGACTCTGTCTACGTCCGAATCCAGTGGAGAAGTCTGCAGGGCGTTGCTAGTATGGTTTGGGAAGAAGCCCAGGCGGCTGCTGGTAAGAACTTCGACTATCATCGTCAGGACCTGTACAATGCTATCGATCAGGGCCACTACCCCGGATACGAGCTTGGTGTCCAGATTGTCCCGGAATCTGACGCTTTGGCCTACGGCTTTGATATCTTGGACCCTACCAAGTACCTCTCGGAAGATGTCGTCCCTGTGACCTGGCTTGGAAAGATGGAGCTCAACCGCAATGTCGTCAACTACTTCGCCGAGACAGAGCAGATTGGCTTCCAGCCTGGCCATCTCGTTCGTGGCATCGACTTCTCCGAGGATCCTCTTCTCCAGGGTCGTATATACTCCTACCTTGACACCCAGCTCCAGCGCCATGGATCAGCCAACTTTGAGCAACTTCCCATCAACCGCCCTCGTCCAATTGTTCACAACAACAACCGTGATGGTTTCATGCAATCCACCATTCCCACAAACCAGCATGCGTATACCCCAAATACTCTGAATGGTGGCTCTCCAATGCAGGCCAACCAGACCATTGGGAATGGCTTTTTCACGTCCCCCGACCGTTTCTATAGCGGCAATCTTGTTCGCGAGCAAAGCCCAACCTTCAACGACCACTACACTCAGCCCCGTCTGTTCTGGAACTCCCTTGTCCCCGAGGAGCAGCAAATGGTTGTCAATGCACTCCGTTTCGAAGTTTCGCATGTCACCGAAGAGTCTGTGATCCAGAATGTTGTGACCCAGCTGAACATGATTGACAATGATCTCGCCTGCCGCGTTGGTGCGGCCCTGCATATTCCATGCCCTGCTCCCAACCCTACTTTCTACCACAACAACAAGACTGTCGGAGTCAGCGCCTTCCAACCCCTGTACAATATTTCTGGCCTGCAGGTTGCTTTCCTTGCTTCCCAGGCCAACCCTGCTTCTCTTATCCAGGGTATGCAGCTCGCTGAGAGCCTGGCTCCCGCCCAGGTCGATGTTACCATCATCTCGGAGACCTTGCAGAATGCTAATGCGACCTACTCCGCTACGGATGGATCTCTCTACGACGCAGTCATTGTCGCCGATGGTATTCAGAATCTGTTCTCCCCAAGCAGCTTTACCAAGCAGCCTAACAGCACCCTCGACATGCCCAAAACTGTGTCTCCCTACTCGAGTCTGTTCCCTGCTGGCCGTCCCCTCCAAATCCTGGTGGATGCATTCAAGTACGGGAAAACTGTGGGAGCTCTTGGCTCCGGTCATTCGGCCTTGGCAACGGCCGGAATCGCATCCAACGTCCCTGGTGTTTATCTTGCGCAAGGCATTAGCTCCTCTTTCATCTCGGACCTCCGAAGTGCATTGACTACCTTCAAGTGGCTGAACCGTTTCGCCCTGGACTCCAACTGAGAGTGCCAAATGGATGGAAAAATGCTTATATGATGTTATTTCCGATAGCAACCAATTTGGAGGGCATCTAATACTACTGGAAGGAGGGTGGTGTTCAGCATCCAGTTAATATTGAATTTGTAACTACTCGTTAGAACTACGTGAGCTGTGAATTTAGTGATAGATTGTCAATTTGAGAAGGCTTTTTACATCTTGGATCTGCTATTGCATGGTAGTAGTTTCGTGGAGGTTCCAGATTTCCTCACCCGCGGAGGGTAAGTCCGAAGCCTATCCAGGTCAGCATATCTACGTGGCCTGGCATCTTTTAGGAATACACATTACACAATGGAGCAAGACATCAAGAGGTCAAAAAGGACTGCGGAGGATGCCGCAGATCCGACCATCCAGGACCTTGTCATATGCACCACGTGGTGGTATATTAATAGCTTCGGCATCTTTCAGACGTACTATGCCGAAACCTACACCGTCCACCCTCGGATATCTCCTAGGTCGGTAGCGTTCAAACCTTCCTACTCTTCTTTATCGGGATCTTTTCTAGAAGAGCGACCGACGCTAGGCTTTTTGAGTTCACTTGGAAGATCGGCTCAACGGCTGAGGTTATTAGTATCTTCTTCTAATATTAGTAGCTATTATTCTTCGCGTAGGGGGTCTTCTAGGGCATCGGCTGTGGTCTCATGTTCTGTCCCACTATGTCCCGAGGCTCTGAGACTGTCATGTACTGACCTATAACTTAATAGGGTATAGTAGGCTATCTTAATCCACTACGACCAATGAGAGGGGTTGGTGGGCTTGGCACGGTTACCAAGCATTTCTCGACCCACAGCAGATCAAGTCTAGCGCAGGCTTCCCGAATCTCCTCGCGGACAACGAAATGCTGTTAATTGCCAGCATTGCTGATACTCGCAACGAGTTCGCGGGTCGCCCTGCGTGTTCTGAACTTTGCTATGAGTCATCAATCCGAATTCCCTCGCCGTACTTGACACGACCCATTTTCCCATTTTCCCATTTTCTCCAATTCTTCCCCTCACCCCATTTCTCCAATTCTTTCCCCTCACCCTAACTTAGCGCTATTGCATGTCCTTCATTATCCTATTTCACTCTCCTTTGATCTCCTATATCCGTTAACCCTAAGTTTTGGTACAACCACTGGACCGTCTCATGTCATAACCCCTTCACGCCCCGGCAGTCTTCCGCGGTTGATAAGCCACTGGCTTGGCTATCGGCCGAGGCCGCGAAACCGCTTCCGAAACCCCAAGTTGCTCTATGGTACTTCATACCCGCATTTTGCGGTCTATCGGTTGAGCAGGCTATCTTCAACTACTCTGTAGAATCTTCAAGCCTAGGAAGCCTGAACGTTTTATGATGTTGCAAGATTCTATTATTATGACTGATGCGAGGCAGTGGTGGTTTTGATTCCATTTACAATTGACAGTGAAGGGGGCAGGGAGAAGGAAATAGTCTGGGTAACTAGATATTTGGTACTCGTATAGTTCCCGTGGTACAAATTTGACAGATTTGGCAAAAGGCAGGCGAACATGATATGTTCGTTTCTAACCACTTCGCTCTACGGAGTAGGTTGAACGGATTAATCCTTATCTAGGATATGTAATACAGGCCCTCTAGACGAGCTGAATTATTCTGGTTGAGACTTGTTGTAGTAGCTGGCAATAAATAAGTGAGTTAGGGCAACCCGGACCCTGCGAAATCTATATAAAATTCTACCACTTCTAATGATGGCTTCTCATCATTTGCAAGAACTCCCCGCAAAGACTCCAGGCGGTCTGACACTGAAGGAGCTTGTATCAGCGCGTATGCCATGTTATGTTGGTTGGAGAGACTGGGGTACTTGTAAGCCGTCTAAATGGGACTATAACATTAATCTTGTTCTTGCCTAACCACCTTTCTCCCACACTAGACGAACAGCCTGCGGAATGCCCCCTCTGCTTTGAGCATTTGGATTCGACATCTCCCTTCCGGCTACTACCATGCCAGCATGTCTTTCATTTGCCATGTATTGACACATGGCTTTGCCACGGCGATGCCAGTTGTCCATTCTGCCGCCAAGCCTTCTACTACATGAAAGGCCAGACGACAGAGCCCATTCTGACAAGTCCTTTAACAGCACAGGCCATGGACACCCTTCGAGGGAAATTAAAAACATGGTTCAAATTTTTGTGGAAGAAATATGGCCCGTTAAAGATGTATGTCGATTCACGCCTGCAAAGGCTTCTTCTATAAGGGAATTGGATATCGATCCAGCAGTCATTTGTGTCGTGAGATGAAAATCGAAGTATATCAGGTTACCAGTACATCTAGGGAGATCTTGTACAGTAGGCGACAAGAAACGTACGCGTGTAGACAAAATTGTTCATTCAACTCCACGACAACGCACGCTACTGCACCGTCCCCTGTCACTTACCGAATCCATGGCATTATCCGAACGCAAGTCATTTGTAATACGTCCACCGAGGTTGGCCTACCTAAAATATCATGTAAATATCTATTCATGCTCTAGACAATTACCTCCGTTCGAAGGTCTTCTGGCCACCGTGCAGCATCGTGTCCGTTTGTCCTTGTGCCGATATTGAAGCAAGGAGTGACCTGTTTATCAGGGAATGAAAGAACCGGACGAAGGGCTTTGAAATGGCGGTCGACGGCACCCGAATAGCGAACTTCAAAGAAACGCGGCTGGAACAATTGGGCCGCATTA
>ERZ1673737.2941-NODE-2941-length-13580-cov-3.904473_pt1 | contig 13580 bp, 17 predicted proteins | sample MGYA00580211_ERZ1673737 | MGnify/ENA primary metagenome ERZ1673737 (study PRJEB41218, sample SAMN15661789) | gut metagenome | host: Homo sapiens | place: Canada: London | collected 2015-08-20/2019-03-30 | study: EMG produced TPA metagenomics assembly of... | reverse complement strand
AGCCACCAATATCTGAACATGGCTATGTCCAACGTACACTCCCGGGACTGGTCTGTTCTCTTCGAGACAGAGGTCCTTGGATATTCCAACTTTGACCAGGCTTGTGGCCTTCCAGCGGTCAGTACGTTGCCCAATCTCTACCAATTCGATGCTCGCCTCCACTTTCCAATTGAATACGAAGGCTTCCAGGAATGGTATGAGCTGGTGCATCAAATCCTCAAGCACCACAATCTGCATAATTTAATTGACAGCAGCGTTCTTCGTCCCTTCCGTGACGATGAAGATGCCCCGAAATGGCAAGTCTTGTCTTTGGGTGTCACCAGGTGGCTTGCCTGGAACATGCCTCCAGAGGAGGTTGCAGAAATTGTCGATGGAAGAATTGACGAACAGAACACCCGCTTGGCCCTTGAATTGACACTTGCCGATGATTTCATGGACGGTATCAAGAAGTTGATGTTCGATGAAGAAAGCCCTGACTTGGAGACGTGCACCAATCTCCTGTTCAGAATCATGAACACAGAGCGATCTGACGTGGAGACTCTTCCACAGTTCGTTCACCTGGTTTGGAAATTGTATTGCAAGGCTCATCGTTACAGCCTGAACGTTCATCCCTTCATCATGCTGTCAATCCTTCTCAATGGAATGAAGTCTGAAGTGCCTGGATTCGTTGCAAATCAGCTTGAAATCATGGACCGGATGATTAATCCCACCTATGAGGTAACCGACAAGCATTTTCAAGATGCCCTTACTGCCTATCGCGCTTACAGGCAGACCCAGGACACATCTGGTGATGATTCGGATGATTCATCAGATCAGGAAATGGACGGACCGAGCGAGGAAGATGTCGACCCCGACGACGACGACGATGTCGAGGCAGACAACGAGGACGATGCCGACGCAGACAATGAGGAAGTCACCCATCCCGACACATCAATTGCTGAGGTGGTGGAGATTGACTAAGGAAGAAACAGGATGAGCTGAGAAGGACGGAGGACATCCTGACATGGGGCTCTTCGAGTACCAGGGTCGGATATTCTCTCCGCTGGGCAGAACTGTCACTACCAGGGCCAGTGATCCCTTATGCAAGTTAAGAAGAAGAAAGGAGGGCTATCTAGTCTCAGGCGCGGCTCCGGTAATGGTGGACAGATCCTTCGTCAGGTGTCAATTGTTGTCATGATCTCCAACGCGCTAATGAACTGGGAAGAACGGAGGACATGGCGACAAGCAATGCTTGCTTTATCGGCAAGGCAACTAATGTGAGTTGGATCGTCTCCTTTCTATGTTCTTCTTTCCAGGATTCTTCTTGCTAACAAAATTGAAAGGAAACGAAGGCTCGCTATTCGAAATGGTCGTTCGTGTGGTATGTATGGACTATGAAATGCATGTCCCTCCGAAGATAATTCGTCATCTTTCATCACTCTTTACTACATCTTCTTCTTCTCGTCTAATACGTGGAAAACAACCCGTTGGATTGTTCAATCCATGAATTCTTGCTCCTGATCAAGACAAGAGAATTCGAAGATATCTGAATATTGGAACCATCATAACACAAGAAACAATGAAAAAATGTTCTATTTCGTTATGTACGATGAACGTCTATACATTGCTCGTAGGCTCAAAGCGTTTTCCACCATCTCTATGACTAGATAATCTTTTCCCGGTGTGATATCCCCCTTAATCCGCCTTTAAACAGATCAAGACTTCTTCCCATCAAGATTGACCGGCCATCTCTCTCGGATATTCTTCCCATACCTGGTAAAGATGATAGGCACAGGAACAAACGCCAAAGCGACAAATCCAAGTAAAGAATTTCCCCATCCCAGCCCAAGAGCATTAAACATCGCAGGACCAGCGAGCGGCAACATAGCCCCAACAAGCGATCTTGTCGCAGTGAGTGTAGCATTAGCTGACGCCGCATAGGCCGGATAACAATCAATAACATATGTCTGGATCGGCATATAAACACCCATCATGCCGAACCCGAATGGAAACATGCCAATAATAGGCACGATCCAAAAGACGTGCTTATCAGCAGTCCAGCCATACCAGAAGAAGCTGATTGGCAAGACGCAGGCGAAGAATGTCATCATTGGCAGACGCATCTCTGGCTCGAATTTGCCACCGTTTCGTGCAGTGAGTTTCATCATAACCTTGTCATTTGTCAGGGCAATAACCATTAAGCCAGACATGAATCCAATTCCGATACCGAGGTATGCGAGTCCAGAGAGTCCGACAGAGAAGCCGTATTGGCTGGTGAAGACATCGGAGATGGTTGTGAAGAATAGGTACAGAAGACCATAAATGAGAGACTGAGGAGATCGTCAGCGTGTCATTACCGATACCTCCGATATTTTCAAACTCACCATGTATGTTGACAAAAGGAACACAATGGGCGACTTGCAAAACAACAGAACAGGTCTCTTGAAGCTCCGCGCCAGGACCTCTATCACAGGAGCAGGTTCCTCATCCAGGTCATAGGCGCTGCGCAAGTCCGTACGCCCAAGCTCCTTTGCGAGTTTTTCCTTTTTCCACCGAATCAAAACGGAAGCATATGTCTCCTTATTCAAGACTTCCACACCGAAGGCCAGGACGCCTCCGGCGATGAGCAATAGCCAGAAGACCCACCGCCAGCCAACCTGCTCACCAAGGAATCCACCTGCAATTGGACCAACCACAGGGCCAATCAGGGGTCCCATAGCCCAGATTGAGGTTGCCATTCCGCGTTTCTCACGTGGGAATAGATCTGCAATCACTCCAGCTCCGAGGGTGAGGCAGCCGGAACCGCCGATTCCAGCGAAGAGACGACAGACGATTAGGGTTTCGATGTTCTGGGCGAGGGCACAGCCAATTTGCCAGACGACGAAGACCCAGTTTGCGCCGCTGAGGACGATGCGGCGGCCGTAGACTTCACTTAGCGGAGCCAAGAGGAGGGGGCCAAACTGTAGAGCGGGTGAATTTGTTAGATATGTTTCTGGCAGCTGGTGACCGGGATTGCTAGATATGGACTCACTGTATACCCGAGAAGGTAGATGCTGACACTGAACGAAAGAATTGTCTCATCGGTCTCTTTGAATTCTGCGGCCATGTATGTGATGGCCGGCGAGAACATGCTCGAGGCCAGGGGCGAGATCAGAGTCATAGCACTGATAAGTGCGAGCAAGGCCCACTTCTTGCCTGTGGAAAAGTTCTGCGGGTTGTTGGGGTCATCTTGTCCGTCCCATCCTACTATACCACGGCTCAAGTCGGTCTCGGGGTATTGCTCTGTGGCAGGGGATGTTGTTTCGGTTTTGCTTGGTTGCTTTTCGATATCAGGGTTTTGGTGTGTGACACTGTCTTCGTCGTTTGCAGTCGAGTAGTTTGAGTCTGACTCTTTTTGTGGCGTTTCCATGATGGAATAGAAAGGTATTAGAAAATATAAATGTGTATAGAAGTCTTGGCGTGTTTGAAATGATATAAGAAAGGGAATGGATGAACACGCCAAGGAAGAGGAAGATTAAATGGTTTAGAAAAAGGAAGATGGGAAAAGGAAAAGCGATCAGCTATAAAGTTAGGGAAGTGGATTAAGTCTGATCAGCCCACAGGGAACATCCTATAATTTAAATTATGCCCGAATAGCGCTGCAGGGCTCGCCTCAGGAGATCTATCTATAAGCGGCCGCACGGTCTATGGATTGATCATTGTGTTCATAAGTTTGGTTCATAATATGTAATATCTGGATGTGGGTCTCTCCTTACAAGACTCTTCCAGCCTGCATTCAGTCACACAGGGGTGGTCGCATTCATGGAGTCGCAATCAAGTATGGCCGGTACTATTGTTTTTGTTTGACTGGCAACGTGGTTTCTGCAGTACAAGAATCAATACTTCGTAATAGAAAAAGTCGAGTAACTTGTGCAAGCTTACAAAACTGACCCCCTCGGGACGAAAGAAATGGACTCCGATCCTGCATCCGGGAGTTGTTCATTATCCCCGGGCAATGAATCAGTGACCCATTTATATCTATTATGCACCAATCAAAGGGGCCATATATCTGCGCTGAATCAGCGGTGGGCTGAGTTCCATGGGTGGGGCCTGTTCATACCGGAACCTTATGTTTATTTTAATGCCTGGCATAACTTGGGCGTCTTCATGAAGTATCGATCATTGGCGGTCTTCTGCGAGACAAGACGGGCCGAATACTCTATAATGGGTTGTATCCTTCTGGATAACGTAAATTACATCCATGATATTTGCTACTTTCCAGAATAAGACAAGATTTAGGATTCTCTAACTAGCTTGCTCTATTGTTCATAGAATTTATTCCATGTCTTGCTTGAAGCCCAAGCCTGCAATCCGTAACATACTTATAAAATCTCCCTCCTTTGTTTCCACAATCGCGACTGTTCTGAATCCGAACTTAGGATATAGCCGAACACCATCAGCCAAGGACATAACAATAATGTGAAGTGCATACCCATCCACGTTATCGCAGAGCATCTTCAAAAGCCTAGAGCCAACACCTGGGTCCTTAATGATCTGGATCCACAGCCATGAACGTGATCCCTAGGGAAGACGGATCAACAAAGCCTGAAAAGATTGGATTACTGGCTTAGTACATCTTCCATTGCCTTGTCAGTTTTGGAAAACTCCCTGTCTCTCTGTTCTGAGCCTTTTGAGATGCCAAGCCATGAGTACACATCCAAAAAGGGGTGAGTCCAGCTGTTATGATGTTTCTCGGGCCTAATTATCAAGCCATTTGGAATAGACTTCTCGCCATTCATCATTCCATTTGGAAAAGAACGTGAGCTAGTGGTCCAACGTATAAGTGCGACAGGTAGTCCATTTGCTCCACGCGCCTTATATATAGTGTTGTTCTCTCAATCGATTGCCTCATAGACACCATCAATTGCCCATTTTATTTCGTCTTCGCTATGGTCCCACTGCTGCCCTGTCGGGTATAGGAACATGAAGCGACGGAGGGTGTCGTCACTAGCGCATTCACATCCTCAATTCTGGCAGGCCATAAGGAATTGTGAACTTCTGCTGACTTGAAAGAAAGGGAATTTCGTCCTGGTTAGATGCATCAACGTACAAAGGAAGAGAGCAAGGAACGTGCGATTCTCAAGAGGAAGCCACATGAATCCGATTCAGCTGACACTGTATTGGAGAACCGTTGATCTATTCCTGCGGTTAATACGGCCCAATGATGAGATAAACAACCTATTAGCAGCATACTTTCAAGGTTTATAGTGCAACCTCGGCTTTTTCTCGGACTCCCGTTTCTCTCGGTTTGTTTCTGCTGCACGTTTCATTTTCCATCAATGGGGCTGAAACTTCGTTGGTAGCTATTGGTTGAGGCTGAGAGCGGTCACCAGATTGCCTTCGAAGCTAGCCTCCAAGTGACGTGAGGAGAGTTTTTCATGAATTTCTAAACGTACTTCGGATTTGAATGTTGGAGGCAGCTTAGGCGGAGCAGAACACTCTCATTCAAAAATAAACTTGGTCTCTTCACCTCCACCTCTCCAGTTGTCTGACATGTTCTGTGACATGTTTGCTGACATCGACATTTCTTGCGCCTGGGGATTTGACTTTTTGAAGTGGTGCTAAATGTAACTACTAGCGAGCTCAAGAGCTGCGTAAAAGCACACTCATTCTTACTTAGAATCGCGTTCCTATGTTGATGTTTGACCGCAAGGAGCTCTTTGGGTCACTGTCCAGAAAACTCTACCTGATGGTAATCTCAAATTAAATTCCTATTCTTACACAAGCTCGAATACTATAGAATTGATATCAATTCCAACAAAAAGATCCGGATACCTCGCAATAAACTCCGGAGTAAGACCCCAACCACACGCACTCATAAAAGTCTCATAAAAGGTTGGCTTGATGATCAATTCATTTTCATTATTCCGCTCAAGGATATCCTCCCCCCACGGCCAACGAATTTTAATACAACACGCAAACATGCCAAACAGATCGTCATGATCTTTGACATAAAAATGCCACCTATGCATCAAGTTCAATCGAAGCTTTGGCCACGGCATAAAATCCAATACGGCAGGATGTGCGATTTGCATCTGCTCCTGTGTCGGCCTCAGGAACGCAGGCAGTCGTTCAAAAGTTGCTGGACTGGGTGATACAATCCATCGTGTCATGTGATAGGAAAGCCAACCAATCGCTAACCGCTCCGGATCTCGGATTGGGCGTCTCTGAAGGGCCGTATGAATCATGTCGGCTAGTGGGTTGGCTTTTGTGCCATAGAGGATGTCCAGAGCGGACGACGGGATATCCGGGCAAGGCGTTATCTTTTCCGGGTAGTAAAGCCAGGCGCACGAAATAATTGTCCGTACGTTGGTGAAGTCATCGCTATGCAGTGGGATCTGATTCCATGGAGGCAGTTTATTTGCTGGAAGAAATTCCGTGGGTGACTCTGTGCGCGGTGATGTTGTTGGTGTAGCCGACAGAGGATTGGTTGGTCCATTTGATCCTCTTGATGGAGCAGCGTCATTGCTGTCCCGTTGAGTTTGCGGGAACTGAGGTTCTTGGCTGCTCATCTCCTTGTAGAGGTACGCCCCATTTTGGTTAGAGCGATCTGCGCTTGGCAAAGCCTCCCAATCTCTGTCCCATGAGGCGACAAATGATTTCAAGCTTTTTTGGCGGTTTATAAGTGCCTCATTTTGTTCGCGCAGTCCGCTGATCACCTGAAGAAGTCTTTGCACGCCTTGGTCATTGTGGTACTGTTGACAATGGACCGCTTGTTCTTTGAGTTCCGCTGTGTGCCGCAACTTTTTGTCGCGAAGGGTCTGTTGCGACCGGCGATCTCGAAGGCGCTTCTTTTCCACTGATGACATTGGTAGTCAAGAGTTGAGAAAGGGAGGATTTCATGAGGTGCGGTCTTGATGTCGCGTTGTGATTGGCACAAATTCTCGGCATAAATTAATGATCTGCATAACTGCATAAATCATCCACATTTCCTATTGACGGCATCCTATTGATGCACTCTTTTGCCTCCGATTTCTGGCTGATATAAATTCTACTTCAGTAAATAGCTTTGAAAGCTTAGTATAGGGGACCGGCGGACAGAGCTGCAAGTCTTCATCAAGCCTGCTTGTCTTTTGCATAGGACAAGAAGGCAGCTGTCTCCATGTTCCTTCAATAGTAGTCTTGCTAGGCCTGGAGTGATACAGGTTTTACCAAGATGACTTTCTCTAATTTTATTCTAATCACCATTTGAATGTGCTAAAAGCCAGACAGAATACCATCTAGTAAACGTTCCGAGGTGGCCCACCAAGGCCGATCCCCCACCCTTTCACTGTAGGCTCACAGACAGCGATGCATCACTGACCCAACTCTGAATTGCCGAAGAGACTACCGACAGCCCTAGGCGCTTGAGATAGCAATTCTTACGACGTTTCCTCTCCAAAGCCTGTAAGAGCCTATCGGCTATACCCCTGATCCTCTGTTCCCTAGCGACGTCTTGGTGGGCAAACTTTAGCCACAGGGCTTCGAACCACGAGTTTCCTTCACCCAAAGGGGAAACGTAGGCAATAGATCGTGAGTAGGTTGACCAACGGAACAACTTCCGTATAGATTCACTCGGTAAAGACTGAGCCTTTTATGCAGCCGTCGGATACGTCCGCCGATACGCCAACTGACATCGGCAATTTCTGGAAAATCCGGGGCATCGCACCCACAATTCTTCTCCACAGTGACCCCCGAAGATTATCAACGTTTCTCAGCTTGAAGTCTGTTACCAGAAGTTTTAAAGTTCGTGTCGTCGTCTGGGTGCAGCGGAATTAGGTAACATACCAAAATACCCAGGGGATAATTCTGTTCTATGAAGTCACTCTTCCCTGTCACTCTTCCCTGTTTGAAGGTAGCTTGTCTGCTAATATCAGGGTCGCGTGTTACCATGCCGAATGTGACAGCAAGTTCTTCATTCATATATTAGGCTTGTCACTAATATAGGGACTACATCCGGATTCCTTTCGTATTCAAAGGATGTGAACTCGGATATGCCGTTGGATCGCGGTGCAGGTATCTATTACCGAGGTAGCTGGGTAACGGATTTACCTTGATTATTAACTGAGGTTTTGAAGGACACCCCGATTAATGGCGCCTTACCTATTCAACTCTCTTGCCCATGGCGGGGATACGAGGTTCCACAGCAGGTCTTTGTGCAAACATCACGAAGGAGTCACTATAAATTGGCAGATTGCTACGTTCAAACGCTCTGAGCTACCCAGCGGCACAGCGACAAAACTACGAAGGGAAAGTACTTAATTCCTGCGTTAAGATGGACTCTTCTTTCATACGTCGCCTTCCCCAGGCAGTTGTCCTCATTGCAAGTTTGATCAATGTGGTTACTGCACAGACTTCCAATGAAGCCTTATGGCCACTGCAAACATACAAGAGCTCATCAATTCAAACCCCATATATGAACGTCACGAAGATGGGCCAAACAGAGCCAGGACACCTGTTCTTCACGCCGCACGATATATTGCGAGAAAATGGCCACCCAACCATTTACTCAGACGACGGCCAATTAGTATGGCAAGGTGCCAGCGGAAACTATTCTGTACTCCAGCCCCAAATGCTAAATGGTGAACAAGTAATAGCCTATTGGAGCGGATATGCGGGTGAAGGATTTGGATTCGGTCACATCAGTATCTTGAACAGTTCGTACGACGAGATCCACCGCGTCACACTGTCCTGCCGGGAGCAGAACTTTGTCACAGTGTATAATCCAATGACTTTCAACTCGTGCATTGATATTCATGAAAGTCAGATTACCGAGAATGGCACAATTCTCGTCACTGCTGTGAATGTTACTCGGGCTGATTTGAACTCCATTGGTGGAGAAAAGGATGGCTGGATCCAGGATGGTCTTATCTATGAGATCGATATTGCGACTAACGAAATTATGTTCCGATGGAGTGCTCATAATCATATTGATCAGGTCTCCCTAGCTGATGTTCGTGCTCCACTTGAGGGCTCGGGGGGTTCCGGTGTTAATTCGACTTACCCTTACGGATACCCTCATTTGAACGCTATCTATAAATATGGCGATAACTATTTGGTGTCATCGCGGTATATGTGTAGTGTGTTCATGTTAATTGCATGGGAGAGAGAGGGGAGTGGTGATTCGACAAGGTAGTTAATCTGGCCAATTAATTTGTAGGCAAACAGTTGTTTTCCATATACTCATTCGACCGGTCTGGCCTGACAATTTGATTTATATGGTCATCTTTAAGACCCTTGAAGTATTTGGTGTGTAAAAGGAGTAAATACAAACAAATGTTTACTTCAAACCCTGGTTGAGCAGATTGTTCATTTCGTCAAATACGCCACTCTACTCTCCCCGCCATTACTTAATTGCCTGTTTATTACTATTCAATCCGACCCAAACTTTAAAAGCCAGTGCCTCAACCAGTCGCTGTCATCCCCTAAGCTAATATCTTCAGATCGCCATCAACCATCATCATTACAAAGAATATGATCATCAGCATTAGAAAACTAGCAGATATACAATTTATGTCAAACTTATTGCGAAAAGTAGAAAGCTTCATCCTTAAGACCAAAAGATCAAATCTCCGTTACGACCGCGAACAAAAATCTCCAACTTTTGGGAACCATGCCGACTTAGAAGTGGTACCCCAGCAACTGCGCCACCGAGCGATCTCCAACCAGGTCCTGCCGGCACCCAGTTTGTTTCATCCCACGCCTTGTGCCAAACACTTAAATCAGGGGCCTGTATGACAACGTCTAGATGATTGGTTCTCCCGGTTACCACACGGGGACAGTTCAAAACGCTTCCACCAACGGGTAAATAGTCTTTCTTTGGGGCCCATTCCCGGTTTTCCCATCAGGCCTTATGACAAACATTGTTATCTACTCCACGGACAAAAATATCAAGTCGAGTTGAAGCCCATAACACTACATTTGGGCTACCGCGAATAATGCATCCTAGCAGACCGAAACTTGGGGTCCAAGAATTACTAAGAAAAGCCTTGTGCCAGACCACATTGTCAGTGCCACACACAAAGACGTCAATCCTATCTGGGCCCCATGATACTGGTGCTAGTATTCCAACAATCTGACCGCCAAGTGACTCCTAGTTTTACCACTGTCGCCCATTCCACGCTCGGTGTCAGAGATTGTGGTCGGAAACTCCGTGAACAAAAACGTCAAGTCTGTGTGCGCCCCAAACCACAACCGTCGGCTTTTCGATAATGTTGTGACCGAGGGGTTCCCACCCATTAGGTGGGTTCCCACCCATTAGGTGGGTTTCACCTCCTTCCATCAATCCATTTGTGTAGTACACTATTGTCTGTACCCCGGGCAAACAAATCTAGTCGGCCACAATCCCAAGTAACAGCAGATGGCCCATCGGCAATATCACCACCGAGCGACTCCCATCCGGACCCAGAAGGCTTCCAGTCCCTGCCCTCCCGCCATTTGTGCAGAACATTGTTGTGGGTATCTCGAACAACGACGTCAAGCCTGTCCGATGCCCACGACACAATGGCTGGCTCACCGATACTATCTCCGCCTAGACTATTCCAACCCATATTCTTTGCGGCAATTTCTTTTTTCCCCCCTTTTTCCTCTTTCCCTTTTTGGATCCGCTAGCAGCATAGTTAGCAAGGCGACACTAAAGCTTTGTAACTAAAAGGAGAAGTCATACCTCGTAGTGATGAAGTGGAGAAGGCTGTTTGATCTTGAAATTGTATTAAATGCTTATCATACGGCCTCGTGACGAGCAGAAAAATAAATCTAGGAGGGGTCTGTAACGACAAGTAAAAGATGAATACGCTCTTGGGGGCAGTTAGTAGAAATGATGAAATCACATTTTAGATCGTGCTAGATCGATCCTTCTAAGCTATCTCATATCGCCGGAAACGAACTACTAGAGAAAGGGACTAGTACTTAATCTTTTCTTGCCCTCAAGTTAATTTAAGATTTAGCGTCCGAAGTGGATGACCGCAGCCAATTTCGTGTCCGCCACATGACGCATGTCGATCATCCGAGCCTGCAACCTTGTGCTAAGTTCGTCCGTGGTTTCGCCATCCTCGGTTCCTCATCTCGGTAAAGTCACGCTCCGCTTGCCTGTAATCAATCAGTATTAAATGGGTAGTAGCTTAAACTTAATCTACACTGACGTGCCGCAGATGACCCGGAAAAAGTGTAATCGGCCACAGGTCGTCAAAGTCTACTCTTTCTTCCCACATCCACATGACGGTAATGAAGATCACCAGGTAATTTCTCTAGGCCATATGGATTGAAATCCCTTTCAGCCCTTTCTGCATCTTTGGATAGCCAAGATGGTAGTCGCATTGCTAGATAAACTTTATTAAGTTTGACCATCGGAATTTTAGATGGTCGACGGTCGAGTCGGAGCTTGGTCCTCATCCTAGCTCTACCCGTTCGAATATATCGTGCTAAGTAGCATTATCAGGAATAGCCTCATTGCTGCATAAGTCCATCTACTAACAAATACGGATAGTCAGGTTCATACTTAGTGTGGAATCAATAGCCGCCTATGCATATCCTGTCATATGATCTGACAAAATGAACGGAGCGTGGACTATTCCTTTTATCATCATGATCGCCTTGGCATAGGCGGCCCATGGGTGCAACAAATGTTGCACGGTCTCAGGCTTGCCCAGACCCCATGGACACGTTCGCATCAGCGTTAATCTTAATAGCGCTGAGCTTCTCGAACAGTACACCATACCCTTGTCATATCATTATGTGCTCATCAAGTTGTTTTGAGTGGATCAAGACAGAATTACTTTACAGCCACGCCTTGGTTTACGATACCACAAATATTTGGGCAGGATGTGCCGAGGACCTAAAAGTCAAAAATCTTTCGTACACATTTTTCTTCAGCGCCTTAGAAATTCATTACCTTGACCCCGACGAAAGAGGTCCACTTTGTATCTAGCCACGTAGATCAGTTGATTGAGGATAAAATGTGACCATACATTAGCACTTCGTGAGGTTTATGGGACCCACTATGAAGCTAATAATACAGATTTATGTCGATCTTAAGGCGATGCGTATCGGCTAGTATCAAGGGACCTAGAAGCACGGTACGGTTGGTTGATTATGCCAGGAGGCTACTGTCGAGTTTAGGATACCACTATGGATCCTACGGGATTGGTGTATTCATCGTCCGGCCATTTCGCCATAGTATTTGTCTTGTAATTTGGATTAACTGTGAAGTACGGTGTCGTAACACATCATATAATTACCCCTGGGGATCTCTCAACGGATCCTCGCATTTCAATCAACACAGATTCAATTGGACATGTCGAGTACTATTCAATACGCCGTATCCTCAGGTTGACAGGTACTCCTGGGGGTTTTATCCTAACACATTAGGATTTCCATAGATCCCTGTGTTCTGAAGGAACCCTCGTTTCCATATAAAAACATATGGCGGAGAAAGTATTCGCTGAACCATGCGATTATAGCGGTAAGATTCCACCACTGATATTCGACACTTTATGATGGTGCATTCCCAAATCTATCTTGGGATTAGAGCCTATAGCTTCACATGTCAAGAGCCTTGATTTGTGGTAAGCTAAATAGCCATATATAGTACGTCAGCCACGATATACCATTGGTATGTTAGCCTGTTAGTATTAGCCTACTTGTAGTTGCCAACGATGTGAATCTCCATATAATCCAGACTGGGAAATACCAGTGACAGTATTGTAAATGTATACATTATTGACACTAAATCCTAAGTTAGAAATTAATTTCCGCATTAGGGAAATTGGCAAGCTTAAGCTTGGTCTTGGACCTTCAACGAACGGCTTTATATTTGACCTAATGTGATCATCGGATGGCCACGTCCGGTGATCAATTACACCAGTCGACTGACCAACCACGTGTCACAATCAAATATGACCCATCATCCCTCTGCTACCAAGACCTTTGGTCTTGCTGGAGCAATGCTTCCAGCAGTGCTAGCATTTACCGGTGCCAAATGTATTAGGTCATAAATCAGGAAGCTAGCCATATGGTTTGTCTCGATCACCTGAGACCAGTACTCCGTCGTGTCATAACACTGTGTACTGCTAAATTCTAAACCCATTCTACGTAACCATGACGCTTAGAGTTGTTCTACGATAATAAATGATATGTATAAAAAAGTCAAACAACGGTGGCTGCTCGAGTCCAGGCTTTACTCACAATTTATTCCACCGCTTGTCTATAAGTCTTGCAGTGAGCGCTGCTTCACTTTGAAACGTTCAATAGCAAGCTCTAATCTACTTAAGGAAACTCCAATAAAACCATGTCCGACCCACAGGTAGTGTTATCTGAAGTCACGGAGCAGCCCGTTCACAACTGGTGTGGAACATCACGACTCCACCAGCATCTGCTGGCTACGGTTCCCGGATACAAATCAGCACGACAGTTTGTGGAGCAGTTCAACCTTGTTGCCCGCGAGGCACCTTCTTTGCGGACAGCAGTCGCGCAAATTCCTGTTGTCGTCCATGTTGTATGGAACAAACCAGAACAGAACATCAGTCAGGCGCAAATTGACAGTCAGATCAGCGTTCTCAATGAAGACTTCAACGCAGCAAATTCCG
>ERZ1673737.2940-NODE-2940-length-13586-cov-4.547262_pt1 | contig 13586 bp, 12 predicted proteins | sample MGYA00580211_ERZ1673737 | MGnify/ENA primary metagenome ERZ1673737 (study PRJEB41218, sample SAMN15661789) | gut metagenome | host: Homo sapiens | place: Canada: London | collected 2015-08-20/2019-03-30 | study: EMG produced TPA metagenomics assembly of... | reverse complement strand
TAGTCCTTTTCCAAGTTTTCACATAAGCTCCGAAATATACATAAGTGGGTCTGTTCTACTATGGCTTTTCGATATGTATGTTTATTCAAGCCCTATTTCTGACCGGTTGCTTCTCCTTAGAGTTGACGCCCTCAAACCATGCTGCACCATACCATTGTCTGGGCATCGGCATAAAATAAAATGGGAAAATCTGGCTTAATTAAGGGTATTGATTTGTGAACGGTTATAGTTAAGCTTTCTGTTTCAGTACTAGAAAATATTAGTTGAACTCGTTAGAGGCATTTCTACAGAAGTAGCAATTCTCGTCGAATAATGAGGACCACAAATTGTAGGACTTCTGGTGAAGCCTCTGATATCGTAGTACATATGCCAGCAATTACTGCAATGGATATTTTATCTTATCAGCTATAAGTATAGCTAGCTTCAGTTGAAATGTCAATTTAGAGATGTGGATGCGCCTTCTTTTCTCACACTGTTAAACTAAGCGCTCATGCTGCCTTTCCTGAAATCAGTCACTTGGTTTACCCTCATACTCGTTTTCCCTTTGGTTAGTGGCTTTCGTTAAGCTACTGGGCCTAATAAATAACCCAACTCTAGGCATTCGGCCTTGCAATTCGCTCTGCTGAGTATATAAGTAGCGTCAGTTACTCTGAGGACATTGCGAGTCCGGACGCCGGAGCTAATAGAATTGAAGCCACATTCATTAGGCACTTCTCATATCCTGTCTCAGAGATGGGAGCTCTCCGGTGCAAGCCATGGTACGTCACATCACGGTCGTTTCTTGAATCGTCTTATCAAAGTTATCAGCGCTTGCCACCCACCAATCTAATAGATACCACACTCAACATCGACGGCGCCTCAGATCACATTAGCTTCAAGTCATCTGGTACACTGGCTGCCAGCAGTATGACTCTTTTGCAGAAGCCGGTAGCGCTTCACATGCTTTAGATCGTGGGAATATTTAGAAAGCTTGTTCGGTTCCAGTTTAGCTTTAAGTTGTTTCGGGATGTAAAAAGATATATCTGGTGAAGGCCAGTGTAGTAGCTTAATAGCGAGGAAGCATTGATGAACCTACCGGAATGATCGACGGGACGAATTTTGCTGGACGGTGGTAATTATAGGTACATGATCAGACTGATGATGATTTCGTTTACCCGACCGCTCGCCAGTTGATTTCCCAACTAGACTAAAATACGAATTCGCTCTCAGCCTAGTGGGTTATGGTTTAGAATCCAACTTCGCCAACGATATGCAAGTTACAACAACTATATATATCCGTGTACGTACATGTAGAGTGTTCCACTTCCTGAAAACGAACCTAGAGCCTCGTCAAGGCCTATTGTGGCTTAATTGATGTTCCCGTTACTAGGCTGCCCTTGTGGCGCGCGACCTCAAAACCGCTGTAACGCCTCGGCGGAGTCGAGCATGGTTTCCATCAGCCGGCAATACGCTGTCTGGTTTATCTCTTTCACCTTCATTGGAGTCTCCCAGCAGACTCGATACGCTGTTAAACGCGTCCCCAACTTTTCTTCTTAATCCTCTTCTCAATTCCTTCAGTATTGGACAGTCCACCAGCACATGAGTGACGACTGTTCCTTGCACGCCGCATACGCAGTAATCCTCTTCACAGAAGCCAACGGCATTGCAGTAAGTGGATAGCAAATTGTGGCCCATGCGTGCCTGCTGACACAGCTACCCGGTTCACGGTCAGATTTCCGTACAGATTTCTGGTGTAGGTAGCTGGTAAATCGGTGTCAATTCTTCGCAGGTGACCGCCCTTGGTGGATGAATTCCATTCCTGCTCCCACTGCGGATGAGCGCCCTCTTCCTGGTGAGTAGAGGGGGGAAGGGGTTTGTTTTGCCAGAGCACACGGCGTCCTTGGCTAGTCGATCTGCGGTGTCGTTTCCGGCATAAGCACAGTGGCCTGGCATCTATTGAAGGTGGAACGCGGTTCCCGCCGTTTAAACCTCGGCAGCCGCTTGAAGGATCGCGTGGACGATCCGTTGTCTTGATTTATGTCTCGCGCTCTGGATTGCCTGCATGTCCCGACATTGAACCAAAGTCGACAGTGTTCTGTGAACATAGCACCAGATATCAACTCATTCCCCTCTCTAGAATCTGTTATTGTCCACCGGGTGGTCATGGTCTTCCTTGGTACGGCTTCTCGCAACGCGGCGCTACCGCTCAACCCTGCAGTTCCTCGAGCGAAAATGATCCCCAAGGCTGACCTGCTGTGACGCAGAATCGTCGCTGTTGTTTGTCTATTGCTCTCCGGCATTGGGCAGCATAGCAACAGCAACTTCCTATCAGCTCCGCTACGTGAACTGACCACCGGCCTATCGGTCCCACCTGGATTTGTTGTGATTCAGTAGCCTCTAGGTTGTCATCGAGTGCGATGACAACGGCCCCAAAGTGGCCCTCGTGTCCAGAGGCATCCGAGTAGACCACGATAACGGACGTGGACCGTACAGTCTCAGCCGTTCCCTTGCCATTTCTCTGTCTTGCCGGGTCGCAAGCCATGATACGGTGGTTCCTAAATCATCCAGTCAAATACAGTACGTAAACGAAGCCCCAGTCCCTTGTTTCATTGCAGCGTTACCATTCTTACGAAAGATATTCAATTGCCAAGCGCTCAACCTTAACCTCTCAGCCTTAACCGCTCTCAATATTAACCTCTGTTGGCTTAAATGCCCTCAGCTTGTTGACTGCTCTGCAATAGTTAAAGAAGACGTCCTCAATGCAGTCTCAAACCCCCAGATAACGCATCTGGTCTTTAAATGACACTTCCATTTAGCAATACTGTAGTTATCAATACTGTAGCCGGTTGAATTGAGCTGCCAGGAGAATTGCTACAGTTACCAATGAAGGATGTGCAAGCTGGAAACTTGACCTTGTTTTAATGCAGTTCACCAAATAATCCTTACCCTTACTGTAGTTCCAAAGGGCTACAGTACTGTAGTAGATGAATCTATCTAGTCTCCTACAGCAACTCTGTCATCAAATAGTGATTTGTGCTGTGCCCGAAGGTATGGTATTTGGCTATATTAACATCTACACCTGCGAGCAGACCACGCCGAAGATTTACGTTCCTTGTCCTACGCGTGCTATCATGTGTGTTGGGGTCGTACGAAATCCGAACCACCGGCGACATTGGAAAGATACAGCAAAGCCTCCTCTATGAAAGTGTCCTCAAGTGTAGTTACAAGTCCACTCAAAAGTTCCATCACTTTATTATCTTCTGTTCTTATTAAATCTTGGCTAAGACTCATTCCAATCTATATCTGGTCTAGCTCCTGCAAGGCTATCGAATTAGAAAAATGCTATGAGCAGAGGTGCCTTCGACGAACTACGTTAGGCCTGGCGCCTCTTAGAATAGACTCTTGAGAAACAATCCAAGAGAACAAAATGGTGAAACTAATTTCGATCCGCCCTGTACTTCGGTACGGATATTCTTCAATTGGGAAACAGCCCTCAGTTTCCTCACACAACGTTGACGTTGACTATCTTGCTATGTAGTGCGACAAAGTCCTCCACAGCTCATTGCAACGCCCCAAAACAGTGATCGCTGGCAACTTTGGTATAGCGTCATTGGCCGAGTCACAGGGGTCATAGTCGGGTGGAGATTTGTGGACCGAAGGCTGAGGACGTTGGGTCTGTACAAGTTAGACACCCATACATTCAAGACGCCAAAAAATAAGCAAACTCTTACTATCTCCTGTTTAGTTGGTACGGCGACATCGGGGTGAGAATAGTAGGTATAGATGCGGCCGTTTGGCATTTCCATAACCACCCAACTTTTGATTGAATACAAGCGCCAGAAATCATTGTGACGGCGTAGCAAGTTTTTGAGGCGCTTGCGCAGCTGCTCCTTTTTTACGCGACCCTCAACCGGCGCCATTTAGAAACTCGATGTTGTCGGACTGCAGCAACAAGGAGTTAGAACGTAAAAGATGAGATGGTGGTTAGTGGAAGGAAGCGGTCCAGGCCTGTTACTTAACTAAATCTGGATTTATATAGATAGAATCATTGCTCCAGACATGTCGGTCTCTCAGTGACAGATTGCTTTCAGAGCCCTCTAAAAATGCCCCGGTCGGTTAGGAATCGGTCAAGTCCGTTCGTTCTGTAAACGTGCAGTACTACAAGCGTACCCACCAATCCGAATATCTCGTACTGAAATGATCTGGAATTAGATTCCTCAACATTTTGCTTCATCTGTCATCAAGCTCTGCGGGAAAGTCTGCATTGAGTCTTGTTGGAACATCAACAAAATTCGCAAACGTAACCTTTTAAGTCCTATCAACCGCTTGGTCTTCGGGAGATATAGAGCCGCCTCGGGAGACGCGTTCTGTAAGGTTACTGAGATAAATAAGTCGTTTACTTCCCATTCACCTCATACGCAAACTGTCCTGCATATTCGTCGTTGTCAGTCTTCAAGGCTTTTCATAATTTGTATCCCAAATTTGTCAATGAGTATGTACCATACGATACATCCTTCCGGACGAGTGGTGGCACGGACTAGGAAAGAACGGTTCATTCACGGTAAGCCCCCAATAACATGACTCGCCACATGAGTATACCGACAGTCTTCAAAGGGTTGCCAAAGGATGTTTCCACGTTTCAGGAGAGCTTCCCTAAGAAGGTACCTTTTCGCGCACAGCACCTTGTCTTACAAGCAGTCCAAAAACTGTTGGAGCAAGGTGGATTCCGCTTTATCCAACGTTGGCTACCCCAGGCGTGTCGGTCAGCCGAGTGGGCTTGTGCAGAGTCAATGGAGCTGCACAGACTCTTCCCGTTTTTGAACCAACATAAAAAAGACGTATCTTCAAAAGGGTTTCACCACAGATTGGCTAAGCTTCGCAGCTTTAGACACACAGTGGCCAATATACGCCATGCGGCAGTTCACAGAATTGTCCAAGATAGCGAATCCTTGCTTGGAATGCTTCAGTCTGCTGTTGCTTTCGCGCGCTGCATAGGCGATAAGGAGTGTACACAGCAGCTTGAATTCCTTTGCAGTTCTTTGAATGATTTAGTGCTTCAAATGGATGAGCGCTTACATCATCTCCACCAGAGGATAACATTTCAGATTCGTATATGTCAGTCCCGTCCACAAGAGCTGATGCAAAGGCGTGCTCTTCTTCCAGAGGCAGCCAAAAGGTTGACAGAACAAATCGAACATATATTTAATTCACAGGTACAGGACCTTTTGAGGAAGAACCTATTGTTGTGTTGATATGGGGCAAGCAACCAACCCTCTGCTTTACAGCTCTGCCGAGTGAGAGATCTTGTTCCAAGCCAGCGCCAGGTCTGATGTATCACGTGATGCAACACGTGAGCGACGCGGCAGGTAAACAATGGTCCCCGCAACTTTGCAACTGCCATCCGCAACGCTTGAAATTCAAAATGTCCACTGAGATTGACGAACTACGGCGACTTCTGGCAGAGGAGCAACGTCTTCGAAGGGAGGATAGGGAGAGGACATCCAGAACCAGCCTTCCCGCATTTCTGGACGGTCTCCATAACCACCTCTTCCTCGGACTTACAGTTCAGCAGGATAAGACACAATCAACGCGTGGAGATCCTGCAAATGCGACCAACAAACTGCGCCCCAGAAAACTCAAAGCCTGGGACTCTTTCGCGAAAGAACAAGAGGACATTTGGCGATTGTTGATGGATTCTTCGCTTGTCGAAGCCAGGCTGTTCACTTCCCTTCATACCTTGGAAGAAATAGGAGAGAGCATCCGGCGGCAGCTTGTTGGCTCAGAACTTGACCTTAACCACTTTCTTCGCCAAACCGTGGAGGACCACGTTTCGAAAATCATCGAAGAACTCTACAGCGATCCAAGACTGCGAAAAACTTTTGGGTTGAGAGGGTCGATACGCTTTGAGAACCACTCCAATACACTGAGCCCTGAGTGGGAACTTGAGGAGCGAATGCAGAATATCGATTTACGGGGTCCGCCGCGGCGACGTTCACCGCGTTTAGCTGCCCGAGAACACAGCGAATCAAGTACCCCCGCGATGCGTCGCCCGAGGACGCCGCCTCCGGGGCGAGGCAGCAGACCTCGTGCCGATCAATTTTGCGTATACAACATCCCCAGCCAATCGTCCGAATCGATCCATCGCGTTGCAGCTTATATCAAAGAGTACAAATCTCCGCATAAGGTCACACTGGGCCACATCTATGAAGGGCTGGAGGATATGGACATCGATGAAGTGGTTGAGCAACAAGATGATGAGACCCCAAAAATTCGGTTCCGTCGCGCGATTGCTGGGCTTCTCGTGCAGCCACATGACTACATGATTCGTGCTGGTACGGAAATGGGAGTGCTAAGCACCGGCGAAGCTGATATTTATCTGCGAATCGGAGAAGATCCCGGGACGCTTCTCTACCACCTCTCTGTTCCAAAGGGAGATGTTGGGGACTTCACTGGCTGGAACCCCCAATCGAACGGCCCAAATCGTCTGCATTTGACCGCCGTGGGCCAAGCCCTTGCTTTCACTCTCCAGGCGCTCAAGTTGCAGCCTCGGAATCAAGCTTGGAGACAAAAAGCAATTGACTCATTGCCAAGATGGGAAGTGGTAGTCGCAGATGTTCTGGGCAGTATCCCAGATGAGGAGGTACCGTCTTCCGAATATCGCCCTCCAAGGATGGACGGGTTACTTCGAATGTCTCCGATACAACTGCGTCGCAGGCGAAACAAGCCCAGTGCTGGTGATTGCCAACCAATACCCGCACAAGGAGATGCAGACGAGGACCAATCTGACCCCGATACGCCGAGCCGGGACCCACGAGTTTATCGCAATGTCGGACGGAGACAGCCAACGTCGATCCATCCAGCACTCGCACCAGCCACGCAAAGGTCGTCCTCGAGGCAAAGTGAAAATTATCGGTATTACTGCACGCTAAAGTGTCTACTTGGATTGTTAAATGGGGGAGAGCTAGATCAGTCTTGCCCCAATGTCCTTGATCATGGAAAAACGTGCCATGTTATAAATGGAGTCACTTTCCTCAAAGGGTTGCGACATCAATTGTTTGAGACAGTTAATGCAGATTGCGAAGTGCTGGGTATGCACGGCTCTCGTGGTGCTCTTTTGAAAGTTACGTTATCATCGCACGGATATACTGTCCCTGCAAAATGCACCGTACCAGAGTTTGCGGAACGGTTTCGGCATGAAGCTGCTGTATACGACAGGCTCCGTCCAATCCAGGGCATATACATACCTCTTTACCTTGGAAGCATCGACTTGGCTCATCCGTACAGCTACGATGGGATCGCGTATCTTGAACATATGATGTTATTGAGTCCGGGAGGACAGCCTCTCGACCTGGCACTGAAAGAAATGGAGCGGGATTGCCTCATTGCCAAGATGAAGGAATCGCTTTCAGAGATGCACCGTCTGAATGTTCTTCATAAAGATCCAGCCCCACGAAATTGGTTGTACAATCCAGAAAGCAAAAAGGTAGTCTTTTTTGATTTTGAAAGGGCCGAGATAATTGAATCGCGGCCCATCTTGGGAATAATATCACCAAATCGCAAACGAAAGCGGATGCCACGTGATGGGCTTGACAAGAAGCTGTCTGGTTCAGATTCTGCCAAGGAAATAAACAGAGCAGTGCAGGAGTTGCGAGGTTGGAACTAGGATCCAGTGAACGTAGTCACGGTCGGTCCAACGATCGCGCAAAATAAGTAATGTAGATTATGTTCGAAATCTGTGTCAATCATTTCATATATTTACGCTTCGTAGCCGTTATATTTTTTACTTTGAAATTGAAATTTTAAAATAGCTTTGAAACCACTATCCTTCAATGACTAGTTACAGCCGCGCGTGGATCAAATCCAGCGCGTGGTATGGTTGACTCGCGAGACTTTCCACTGTCGTTTCCAGACCTGCTCAGCATGGGCTTCTCGAATCCTGGAATGCTCCATATCAACACGAAGTTTCCGGACTGCTTGAAACACCCGTTTATTGGCAAGCGGCCTTACCTCTGGCTCGAAGTGATACTGCAACATCAACTCTTGTGAAACTTCAATAATAGCCATTGTCAAATCGAGAAAATTCTCGAAACAAGAGCGATAAAACTGGTTCTCATTCTCTTGTTGATCCCGTTGACAAATCCTTTCTTCCTTCAACTCTCCAAGTGACAAGCGGTTTCGTGACTTTGAGCACCTCAGACGCGTTCGGGTGGTTTCCAATGCCATGGTAGAGCCTCGGGCCAGTGCAATCTGATGATCCAGAGAATTTATTTCCGGTAGATCGTGTCGAATAGGAAGTATCATTGGCATGGGATTTGACAGGCTTTTCGGAGATTCCGGTGAGCGACTGTAAATGCTTGAGGCATCATCTGCAGTTGAATGCTGCTCTGTCGCCTTCAGTGACATTTTCGGAGAAAAGTGGCCGCATACTTCCCCTTGATACTTGGATTGTTTTATATGTGTGCAAAGAGCCAAGTGAGCCAACCCCTGAGTAGGCACTCTTTTCTGCGGCAGTTGCTGAAACATTTGAATTTTCCACACTGTACAGGCTGAAGACCAATCCAGTGTTCAATTTCCTGCGGGTCGCTCATTTTGAGAAACTTTCCATTTCCACGTTACTCTCGCTATAAACACTGATGTTTGGAAGCATTCCTATTTCTGCGGGCATAATTGAGGAAGAAATAAGATAAAAGATAGAAAACAAAACATAAAAGCGCAGATTAAAGAATACCATTCTGTTGGCCGGCCCAAAATGATGCTTTACGTAAGCTTTCGCAAGAATGAACGCAAGTTCTATGTACACCGGAGCATATCTCCCCCACCAACAATACCAAAGGCAGCTCTTTAAAAATGTAGGAAATAAATACAATGGCCCACATTGCGAAGGAATCTAATACGCCTGACCGTTTGATAAAAGTTCACGTATTGCATACCCAAGAAGACTTTGGCCTATGCTTCCAGATCGAACGTACATGTAAGGGCGTATAAAAGATCGATATTGAAACGGCGGGTACTTCGCTTTGGAGCGATCAGGACACTAACAGACCATATTAAAAGTAGACCTACTAGATACAGGAGAGATTTCAATCATTGGACAACCTGGTCAAATATATGTCGTTGGCATTGAGGCAATCCATAAACGCTTTTGCACTTTTACTATGATGATTATGCCGATGAAGCTCGCTCTAAAAATGTGCTGCTATGTGGGAGTGCTGTCACGCCTTCTGACAACTGGAAAGTGGTTGCCAGCCCACTGGGCGACAGTTTCAGGAGGATCGCAGGACGAGTCTCTAAATCGTTCGTCCCCGAATGTAAAAAATGCAAACTAAACAAAGAAAATGCATAGATGCAAACATGATAAACACAGTGAAAGCCAAAATGAACGTCATCTGCCCCAGCTTCCACCGCGGCCAGGGTCCCGACTCGCTGGGTACGCGCGCCAATCACACGCCGTCTTCTACTGGACGCCATCCTTCTTCCATCACACTGTCCTACGGAATCACTATCTCCGCTTGTATTTTTACTTATCTTTATTGGGGCATGATGCAATTTGGAACGAAAACTGCTTCCGTTGGTTTTTGGCTTACAGTCCAAAGTCACTCTACTTGAACGTATGGCTCGCGGCCTCTTTTCTATTCATTGGAGACGCACTCAGTTGGGAAGTCGAAATAGCTGCACCAATCACCATAATACAATCATAGCCTTAGATTCATCTAATATATGAGCTCCTTGAATCAGTCAACGTATAACAAATGTGCTATAATAATTCATAGTCGCCGCTTCTTGTTTATCAAGGCAGGCTCCAAGAATTGAACATGACGTTTAACTCGTGGGGAACAGTAGCAATTCCTTTTCGGGGGCCAGGACGCAACCAAATGGTCTGCACGACCAAAGTGGGAATTGGCTTGTTGGTCATCGAGGAGTTCTTGCACCGACTTTGGAAAGCCGCCAATCCGTTGGAAGGACGACGAGCTGGCAATCCCAATTGATGTCATTTCATGAAGTCCATTGATCGAGAATGCCACCTTTTTGCGGTAATATCCACATACATGGCAACCGTCATCTTCATCGACGTCTCCGAGGCGGTGGCCACGGGCCGTTTCAAACCTTGCACCTGGAAATTCAACCATCACCAGCTTCACCAGGTCCCTGGAATATGAACGCGAGCACAGAACTGAGCCTTTACAGAAAAAGGCACCTTGTCTTTTAATTGGCAACTCATCGAGTTCGAAGAAGAAGAAGGCGGTCGCTAGGATAGTTCTCACTAGTTCAGTCGGAACCGTAAAATGCATTTCGGACATCTCTTCTAATCTGCTCACATCGTCCAACCGAGGAAGTGGTTCAGGTAGCTCGTGATTCAGCCGAAATATGTTTGATTTTTTTACATCTGGCACGAAATTTAGTGCCTCATGAAACCCTTGCTCACCATCCATACATGGGGAGGACATTGTCGCTCGGATCATGCGAGGGATAGCAGTGTCTTGCAATATACCCCTAGCAGCCTCATTTGGCTTAGTCATAGAAGAAAATGACCCCGTTCCCACTGACAAGAGTAGATCATGGGTTTTGGCTGAGGGCCAGATAACCACTGACTCCTTGAGCGCAATTGCCAGAGGATTGTTGGCACGAACTCCGCCATCCTGCAGCGATCCGAATCCTGGAAGGGATTTTGATCGAAAAAAGCTGCTGTTATTAGCGACCATCTTCAAAGCTACCGGGACACTCACAAAGGGGCTGCGACGCTGCACTGAGCTCTGTAGGTATTGTTCGTCAGCAAACGCTTCATTCGTCGTCCCAAAGAATAGTATGTCAGATTAATGGTAGCTCGACGCGACTCACACATTACATACGTGAGGATTCTCATCCTCCGTCTTGGGGATAAGGAACTGATACGCCGCATTCACTTCTCGCTGGCCCGTCCCACGATAATTCGCCAAAACACATGCCTTCCCGTCAGAAGTACGACTCGTGATAATGGCGACTCGACAACGGGTGGAGCTCGTCGTCGTCACATCAAACATCCGACGTTGGGGGTCGACCACCTTTTGCAAGGTATCCTCTAGTCGTTCTGAGTCGTACTGACAATCGGCTAAAAAGCCTGCCAGGTATTTTATCCATGTAACACACCGAGATATTGGGGATTTCGGTGCACGCTTACGAGGCGAACCGAAAATTATCCGGGCCAAAGCCGGAAACTTGGCGCAACTCTCCTCGGCAGATAGGCCATTCAATACTATATCCACTTCCGAAAGCGCCCCTTTTATAAGGATCAGTGTCTTTATTCAAAGGTGCAGACTTCACAATGACAGTTGGATGCTCTTACCAACACTTGTCCCGGCAAATAGATCAGCGACCTGTGCAATCGATATTCCGCCAATCCGCCTTTCTAACGCTCGCAGGAGCCCTAACTGAATGATACCACGAACGCCCCCTCCATCTAGACTTATCACGATTGGCCCCTTGGTTGGCGGAAGTTGACGAATCGTGAGATTCACTGCCTTATCACAGATAGGGCATTGCCTTAGATCGATATGGTACTCTGCCCGGGAACTTGTATTACCATATATGACAAAGCAATTGTCACAAATTGCATGCTTGCATGGCAGCATATGCTCTGGCGGCCCGGACATGCAAGTAAAGCATGATGTTGTTGAATGCAAACCTCCCCACCGACGATGGAACTGTACAAGCGAATCGTGACGGACGTCCGCTGAGGCCTTGGAACTCAATTCAGCAAAGCTCTCGATGAAGCAGTGCATAATTTTATTGCAGATTATTTCAGGGTCTCTCCCTTCCCAGACATTCCAACAATGTGCCCGGTAAAGGGCATTGAAAACTGTTTTCGGTTCGAAGACTATAACAATTAAAATTATTATGGACAGTCCGTACAAAGACTTCGGGGGGGTGACAGAGTGAACTTCCAGGTGTGGAGATTACTCACGATGCATCTCAGGCGGATAGGCATCCATAAGGAGAGCCGAGGCGATAAAGCTGTAAACCTCATTCTCAGGGCAAGCAGAACTTGCAAATTGACTTTGTAATTCCACAAAACAACTGGCCATTGCTGCTTTCCTTTTAAAGCCCTCGCGTGCCACCAAAAGACAGTCAAGGCTGGCTGGGTTTGAACTTCCCATTCGAAGTTGAAGACCTCGCCCCCAGAGTGCGTTGAGATGTACGGCCGAGAATGAGAGGCAATTTTCTTTCTGTAACGATCGAATCTGTTGGATTTGGTCAAGAATTAGGCTTCTCAATGGGTCATATGCAACAGATGGTGACAATTTTGACCGGTCGCGGAGATCCAGAATTGTGAGCATGTGCTGCCCTAACCATGCATTGGGTAATTCAAAGCCATCATCCGCGCCATGCGCTTCAAGTTGAGAGTCGCCTGACAGCACAATTACCACACGCATCATGCTACGTATATGTGAAGCTCCAATCGATAAGGTCCCAATCGGTGCATCTAGCAGCTGTTGCACATGTTGCATCTCAGAGATGGTGTCAACAAAAAAGCAGAGAACTTGCGTCCAGGGCAAAATTTTCTGTCTTATCACTTCTTGTTGAAGGTCTGCTAGAGGCTGAGACTCCCCAAGGGAGAGAGGATATCGTCGATGTCTGTCTCCAGACCACCTAAGCAAGCAAGTGTCACCCACCCCAGCTTGACTAAAAGGGTTACTCTCGGCAAATATGATAGGATGCTCAGTATGTGCAGTTGCTGTACTAAGATGTACTCGAATGAGTCCAGCAGGTCCCTTGCGAGTGACGTTATTGCGAGGAAACAAAGCTTGCAGGGCCTTGACACGATTTCCATTGCCCGCAAAATAGACAAGAGAAGGGTATTGAGAGTTGGGGTGGCTCATTCCTTGGACAATTTCTTCAAATCGCCCAGTGTCTACCAAAGATCTGCCTGTGGTATCCGAGAGGATATCGAGCCATGCCGCCATAATGATCCCTTGCACATTACAGAGAAGATGGCTTTCTGAGAGCGCTGATGCCTTTATAGTTTTGTAATTTTGTTTGATTGCCTGCCATCAATTACTTGGAATCTCCATGTGACACCTCCGTTATAGCAATCAATGATTTGGCCCTCGCATTGTCCTACCGTAGTTTCCAGGAATTAGGCTCTAATTGTTGTTAGTGAGGAACCCTCACATAAGTTATGAGGTATTTTTAAGCTGGTATCCCGTCCGCAAAACATCAATACTGATGGGCTTTTATTACCTCCAGCCAAGTTTCCGCTCGGTTCGATGCTAGAATTCAACTCCTGGTTACATAGGAACTTCCAATATCTTGCGCTCTCACTCTAGTGGTCGGCTAGCTGTACCATGCACTCACTTTTTGCGGTATCCTTTGATTCGCAATGGCCAAGACGAAAATGAGGGGCAGTTAATCCCACGATAGCTAATATAAATGTTACATCACCCCTTCGGCTTTCAAGTGTATTATAATCTTTTCATACATCGATTCATATCGTGAGCCATGCAGTTTGGTAAATCAGAGATTGTAAGAAAGCGAGCGGGGCATGCTCAATCCCATTCCACTCAAGGTATACAACGCACAAACACCACTTTCAGTCAAGGTCATGATACGACTTATACAATAATGCTAAAAGA
>ERZ1673737.2938-NODE-2938-length-13594-cov-4.751237_pt1 | contig 13594 bp, 17 predicted proteins | sample MGYA00580211_ERZ1673737 | MGnify/ENA primary metagenome ERZ1673737 (study PRJEB41218, sample SAMN15661789) | gut metagenome | host: Homo sapiens | place: Canada: London | collected 2015-08-20/2019-03-30 | study: EMG produced TPA metagenomics assembly of... | reverse complement strand
CATACAACAGTAAGGATTCGCTAGTGGTCACCCACCTAACTACTAACTTACCGGCATGTGGCTTATATGCGGCTAGTAGTCGGGTGGGTGTCGCCCGGGTGGGTTTAGGGTGAGCACTGCTTTAGCGTCGCACGACTGGGGGTGAGCAGGATGAGTGCGTAAGAGGCAGGGTGAGAATCACCTAAGTCGCGCGATCACTGCACTAACTCCCTTAGCTAAACAATAACAGAATGTTATTAGATTGTAGCGTTCTCTCTAAAATGCTAAACTAACTAGGGGAGTAGATTTAGAATCCTTTCGCTTAGGCCGGCCCCCTAACAAGCCTCCTTCGGGGACTTCACAATACTATATAATATCGCCGCTGCCACTCTTTTTCTAATAAGTTAGAATCTAGGATACATATATTTGATGGGGGGAGCCGAAATTGGGGGTGGGAACAGACTTTTGATGAAACGTAGAATGTTCGAGGGTTCATTTCCCAAAGCCTAGCCTTGAAGTTCTCCCAGCATAGCTTCTATCTCGCCATCGAAATGTCTCAAGAAATCTTCCAACCCACGCGCCGTACTCCATCCCAGCCTATTACGAGCAAAATCAGCCCGAGCTCGCGCACTAAATGAAGCATTAGCATGTCACCCCAAAGAAATCAGAAAGTCACATACTTCGATGCCAGGGTGATCTCCACAAGGCTCTCATTGCCTTTGGTGATTTCCGCAGCTGCTTCCTTGAGACTAATTGACTTGACTTCGTTCGTCGCCAGAAGACCCCTCTTGTGCATGGCATCGGCAATACCCTGGCTAACCTGAAGCCATGTATGTTCGCCACTTTCAACGAAGAAGATAGCCTCCGCGCCAGAAGGAAGCCAGCTCTGCTTCTGAATGACAGCACGGAAGAGCAGAAGGTAGAATGCAGAGAGGTCGTCCATGTGGACATGGTTCCAGATCTGTCAATACAAACAGTCAGTAAATAAAATAACTTCACCCGTTCGTATTCACACATACGCCTTTGCCGCTTTCAATCACAGCAGCATACCCACGCCTCCGGGCCAAGCGTGCAAGATTCGGGACCTGTTGACTGAGAGTCGCAAATGGGCCGGATCCCTTTCCATCTGCTAAGTATGAGCAGGTAAACCAATCTCTCGACATTGATTCAACGTACAAATGGTAGGAGGGACGACGATATACGTCTTCACACCAAGACTCAATCCTGTTTCGACAACGGCAACATCGGCGACTCGCTGTCCGTAACGTTCAGGGTAAGACTTTTCCATGGCATAGATATTGTCCTCGTCGGACCAAATTTTCTCCTGCACGGTGGCGGTATAAAGGTGGTCGCCCAGAATGGAGGTACCCGATGTCTAAACTGTATCAGTTTCCGCACTCAGTAGCTGCACAACGCGAAGAAAGAAACTCACATGGATCAAGTACGAGTCTCTTCCTGTGGCCTTCTGTCTCAGAGCTAGACCCTCGATCAGCGCCTTGGCAGAGCTGTCATGGGAGGCAGATGCGGCATTGATCACAACTGGAGAAACGCTGTCAGTTAAAGAAGGATACATGTGAGACAGATTGATTTAAATACCATCATTTTTGGAAGCTGCATCCCTGCAGGCCTCTAAGTCATCCAGTCCCTGAAACTGCAGTGGCTTCACGCCCAATGCCTCGAGCTTCGCCGCCTGTTCTGGGCGACGGATGAGGGCCGAAATGCTCAGCTGGGAAGCTTCCGGAGACCGCAGTATCTCGGAGAGAACTGATCCGCCACTATTCGAGGGTCAGCCGGGTTACCCTTCCACTATTTTGCTATTGCTGGACGTGTGAACGTACATGTACCCAGTTGCGCCCACAATGAGCACTTGTGTCTTACTGTCAGCCATTTTGGATTCTTGTTAAGAGGTTTTGCCGGCGCGATTTGAAGAAATGAAGAGGTTCTACCAGCGGACTTAATAGCTTTTTTTGCCAGAGACTCATGAAATCATGACAACAAGTATGCTCATTACTAATTTGCCCGAAGGTAAAATTTAGAAACAAAACTCTCCGGATTACCAATGTGAAGTTCGAGGAGCTCTCTCTCATTTCCTTTATGTTATGAATGCAAAATCATAGAAATGGATTCACAGGTTGGACCTTCCTCGCCTTTGGTGCTTCGGTGGAGCCGGATTGCTAATCAGGTGGGTTATTGCTGAGCCAGCAACTGAGTCTGTTGGACCATCGGACGGCCGAGAGAGAGGGCCAGGAAAACATTGAACAACACAATTCTTATCAAATCCTATGAGCCCTTTTCGGTTATTTCTCACAGTTAGGTTGACCATTCTAACTTGCCTTTCTAGACTTGCTTCGTTAGTCATGTCTGGTTTTCAGCCTATTCACTTTGTGCCAGCTAGAGTTCAGGGCTACCTCTAGCAAAGAAACCAGCGATAATAGAGATGGCGTAGGGACGTATATCAAATACTTCTATACATAACTGACCTAACCCTCATAATCTCGCTGAGGCCGGTCTGCGGAATGAAAACCTCCAACGCTGCATGCCCACCATTGATATTCACACGCCCATCAACCTTGCTACATACTATTCGTCCTTGTCAAGGCTCTTGTAATATTTTGACACTGTTACCATCTGTTTATCCGAAATAGGGTCAATAACAAGAAATCGCGACCAAAGACCGACCCAAGGACGAAAAGTGACTTACAAAAAGCAATATGGTTCTTGATATCCGCCGCTGCATCGTAGGGTTCCCGGTAATACCACGCTGCGTTTTCAAACGTCTGCCCGTCCACCCTCACATGCCAGTAAGAGGCGTAGCCTTTCCAAGAGCAAAAGGTCGAATGATCGGAGCTTTGCAAAATGGAATCATCGATGATTGCTGAGCGGGGAAACTATATTTGAAGTTAGACAATATTGCGAATTAAATCTTGTAAAGCTTACATAGATGTTATTCTCCACAGTCTTCCAACTCGATGTCTCTGCGATGATGCGGTCGCCTACTTTGGCGAGAGCTCGGGGCATGGTGATAGTTCGGGAAACGGAAGGAACGTGAAGCCGATTTGCGTTTTGGATTATCGAGTGGCGGAATCTCGAATTCTCAATAAGTAGGGTAAATTATATGGGAATTCTCCTATATTGTTGTTCTTGAATACAACTTGATAAAATGGATGTGAGCGCCATCGGAGACGGACAGTGCTCACACTAAAGAGCGGGCCAATGCGTATCCCCCGTTGGCGCGATTTCAACCCTCCGATTCAAAGCTCCGACGGCGAATAGAATGGGAACGACCTGCAGGTGCCTACCTTACAGTGTCAGGAGATCGAACAGGCTTAAACTGGCAAATCTAGTACTCATATTGCGCGTTGATGGCGCCTTCTTCTCACAAGTCACTTTTTCAACTAGGATAGCTTAATGGTGCTAAGACGCGGAAGTTATCTAACGTTAAGCTAGACTTTTTCGATGGCGCTATAGTGTGCTTGTGCGTTGCTCCATGCGCGCGTCTGGGTGGTTAATATATTGCTCGATGGAAGACATTTTTTTGAACTGTTGAACATGTTCTGAAAGGCTTCACTCTTTTTTTAACAACTGTTACTCGCGAAAGCACAGGAACATCATGCCAGGAACTGAAAAACCTGTCTCGGAGCCAGCTAGCAAAGAAGCTACGAACTATGTCGTTGAATCCAAAGATGTGTTCGATAGTTCCGTCTTCGACCCTGTTTTGGCTAAAAAGCTGGCACTTATCAACACTGCCATCGACAAGATTGGCATGACTCCATTTCAATGGAAGCTATTCTTTCTGAACGGCTTTGGCTACACGGTTGACTCGGTAAGAGCCTTGTATTTATGGTTAGACAAAAAGACCACCGCTAACAATTTCTTCCAGCTCTTGGTAATATGTCAGTCCATAGCAATGCCCGCAGTTACCATGCAATACGGCAGCCCAGACAAATCCCTGAAGGGGATTGCTCTGGCATCTCAAATCGGTCTTCTGGTGGGCGCAGCTATTTGGGGCCTATCGGCAGATATCATTGGTCGCCGACTTGCTTTCAACTCTTCCTTGTTGCTGGCGGCGATATTTACAATTATCGCGGGTGGGATGCCCGGTTACATTTCATTCGCGACATTGTTGGTTTTACCCTTCTTCATGCGCCGTAATGGTCTGTTAATGTTATTGATAGGGTTGCTCTCTACTCCGCGGCCGTTGGCGGGAATTACATCCTGGACTCGGTTACTCTCCTGGAATTTCTGCCCGCGAATAAATCCTGGCTCGTCACCTTCATGTCCATTTGGTGGGCAGTGGGATATACTATTACCGGCCTGCTTGCATGGGCATTTATGAGCAACTACACTTGTTCCTCTTCTGCCGCGCCAGGGACATGTACCTACCGAGACAATATGGGATGGCGGTACTTGCATTTCACCATTGGTGGCGTTACGCTCGTGTTGAGCTTATTGCGAGTCTTTCTAATTCGCATCGTGCAAACGCCCCGATGGCTCGTCTCTCAAAATCGCGATGAGGAGGTAATCCAGTTCTTGAGAGATTTGTCGGTAAAATATAACCGACGATTTGATCTCGCTTTGGAAGAGCTCCGTGGCGAAGGGGATGTGAAGAACACGGACAAATCAGTCTGGTCCGTTGTCCGGATTAAGGCACACTTCAGTGGTCTCTTTCGAACTAAGCGGTTGACTTGGTCGTTCCTCGTGATCATGCTCAACTGGTTCGTGATTGGGATTGTCAGTCCTTTGTACCATGTGTTCCTTCCATATTATCTCAAATCCCAAGGAGTGAAAGTCAATAGCAGCTCCAACTATCTCACTTGGAGAAACTATGCGATCAATCAAGTCGTTGGCCTGGTTGGTCCTGTCATTGCTGGGGTTTTGGTTGAAACCAAACTGTTCGGCCGTCGAGGCACCATGGCTTTGGGCGCGCTCTTGACCATGGTTTTACAGTTTGGATATACACAGATCAAGACTCCAGCCCAAAATGTCGGCGTGTCTGCTGCCATATCTGCTGCGACGTAAGTGATGAGCTCCTTTCTTGGTCTCATGATGTCTAACTAGCTGGTCACAGGAATATCTACTATGGAACTATGTATGCGTACACTCCGGAGATTTTGCCGTCGGCGCACCGCGCCACTGGGTATGCCATCTGTGTGATATTCAACCGCGTCGGAGGCATTGTCGGAGTTATTGTGGGAAGCTACGCGAACGTTGAGACAACCACACCTCTATTCGTCTGTGCTGCCCTGTACGCACTTCTTATCGTCCTCAGCGTGCTATTGCCTTTCGAAAGTCGCGGGAAGAGAGCACAATAGGCGGAGAAAGTGGAATTTCACGGAGGAAGATCTGGGAGGGTATATTGGTGATGGATGAAGGTTTGAGACTGCTTAGTATAAGATAGACGGTGCTACCTCATTTGATCTTCAGGGTCTGTGATAGATAACTAAGTTACGGAGAATAAGCGGAATATTCAACTTGGCCATTTTGAATCTAGATTGTTAGTGGAAACCAAGACACCTCAACCAGGGGCAATCAAACGTCGATCATAGTTAAATTTGAATATGCGTTTCTCGTATTAAGCTGCAGAATGCCATTGGGGGTTATTATGGCGTCATTCGTATCTGGATAAATCGTTTCAAAGATAGGGAGCACATACCTCAACAGTTTCTACACATACCGCTAACTAACCTCTTTGTCCCTGGCCTATCGTATTAGCCTTGAGTTAAATAATATTGTCCAAGAAATAGACGAATGGGGGTCGATATATATCGCATCAATAACGCACTGTGTGATAAAAATACGATTTATCTTGTTTGAAAACCGTACCTGTTCAAGCACGACATTCCGTGCGGATAGACAAGCCACCTACATTTGATAATGTGGTCAAAGACTTCGTATCCTTTATAGCGTCGCAGGGTACCAATAATAAGAATTAAAAAAAAGCCAAAGTCATATGCAACAAAATTCATTCTGGAGGTCCCCGATAATCTCTCTACCTCGAGATGAGCGCTTCGAAGCCCTCATTGCGAGCCGCGTGCGATAACTGCTACCAAGCCAAAGTAAAATGCGTTCCAACACCATCTGGATGCCAAAGATGTATTAGCTTGTATTCTCCCTGTTTTCACAGTCCCCCCGGTCGACCGGGTCGAGTTCCAACTGTGAGAAATCCTTCATTCAACCCAGAAGCGTCAACCATGTCCACTCCGAGTCATGGCAAAGAGGACGATGAGCCTGGCGACTTACATTTATCATTACGGGGCCTCACTGGCGACGGTGCTCTTCCTGTAACGGCAACACTCAATACACCATTGAACGGATGGGTCTCTATGGACCCTCCTTCAATCAGTGAGGCACTTTATGGAGAGTCGGTTATCGCATTTCCTGAGTTCGCAACGAGATTGCCGCACTCAACGCCCACCGGTCGACAATTTGACGATTTTGGCAATGATGAAAAATCTTGCGCATGCTTTGGGTCAACTTTACAAGTCTTGGAAAAGGCTCAGAGGACTGATCTACAATCTTTGGGCCTGGATGTCGCACTCCGACATAACAAAGATGCGTTGCTCACAGTATGCAACTCGATTAAGTGCTCTATTTCGCACGACAGCACTACCCGACTCCTCATTCTAATACTTTTACGAAAATCCCTCAAGCTTTATCAAATACTCTTCCATCTGCGACTCAGTGCGAAGTCCATCAATACACCAGAAATGAATCCCGCGTCAGCCCCATATTCTATGCACGTGGCCAATCCCACTTTATCGATTTCACCTACATCGAGTGGCCAATCCGATTATTTCAACCTCTTGGTTCATCCACAAGCAGAGAAGCGCCTCGGAAGCCCGCCACAGGCTACTCGACTTACATTGGGCTCGTACCAGTTAGATGAAGCGGATGAAAGGTCGTTGAAAAAGCAAATCTTTCTCCTTGACGTTGGAAAGGTTCCTCGATTGTTGGAAAGGCTCGATCAAAGAGCTTGCAACCTCGATGATACGGACGGGTTGGACCTTTATAATATGATGCGGAGCTCATTGATAGCTGATTTTCGGGTTGTGATGACAGACATTCATTCATAGAATACTAGAGATAAGATTATAGAATCATAAAGCGATTTTCATGGAATTTCGTATTCATAGGGACCAGAGGTACCCGGTACATTCTGCTACCTATATAATTTCCGTCTAAGGCAATGTCAGTAAAGCATATGTTGATCCCACACGTCGCCATCCCAATACCCGTCTAATTCAATTGCCGACAAAAGGGTCCGATCTACCCACGTCCGTTCCTACAGTCTGCTGCTCGAAGTTCAAACTTTGCCAGACTTGAATCCATGCTTGAAGAAGCGAGTGGCATTCATAAACGCCCCGGTCGCAAGTAGTACAATACCCGTGAAGATGAGAGTTCCCGTAAAGTCCAAGCGCTCTTCTGGATGACTTTCGCTGGATAGAATGGCACCCGCAATGGGAGAGCCGATCAGCACACCCAATGACCCAACAGTGAGAGCCATGCCAACTCGCACACCGATCTGACTGAGGTCCGGTGTTAAACCAACGAGAACGGCTGGTGGTAGCGCCATCAAGCCTCCCGAGAAGAAGGAGTACAGGAAAGAAGTGGCGATGAGAGTGGCTTGGCTTTTTACCGACACCCAGGCCAGCACGATAATACCAGATATATAGCCACATGGTACGATGACGTTCAAATTGCCGATTCTATAACTGTTAGTTTCTTGCGGGTCACTCAAAGAGAAACAAAAACATACTTGTCTGCGATAGCATTGGGCAACATTCGTCCGATCATGCCTCCAGCATTCATAATGCTCAGGATATAGAATGACAGCTCGGAGTCGACTCCGATGTTGAGAGCATAGCTTTCCGCGTAGAAAAATGGAATGAAAAACGCGGTGAATCCCAAAGCCAACCCAACTACAAAGGTCGCGTAGGCGGGTTCCTTGAACGCTGCAAAGTCTACCAAAGGGCCCGACCGACGAGGCGGCAATCGTGGTCTGAGCAAGGCAAGTCCAATTCCCAGAGTACCGAGCATGATAAATGCCATAGCACGAACAGCCCAAGGGAATCCGACTTGCACAATTAGCCGGCGAACAATGATAGGATACAAAATTCCGCCAACGCTGCTCCCGCTGGCAGCGATTCCAGTTGCGAGACTGCGTCGAGTCGAAAAGTATGTGCCTACCAGGGATATGGCGGGCGTGAAAAGGCATCCAGATCCAAGACCAACGCAAAGGCCTTGAGCGAGGAAAATCTGATAGTACTTTGTGCTCAGTGAGGTCATCATCATCCCAAACACTTCAAGGAAGATACCCAGTGACAAGACCGGGAAGAAGTACCCAGCGTCGAATGCACGTCCGCATAGAACTCCGACGAAAAGGAGTAAAAAGCCTTGAATGGAACCGATCCATGAGATGGCGGAGGGAGTGGACTCAGGTAGGAGTGTTGTTGTATAGTAGGCTTGGAAGATGCCGAATGAGTTTGCAAGTCCCCTAAATTATCAGCACAATTGGTTTTCAACAACCTTGAGGAGGATATCCCTCTCACCAGGTATTCAAAACAAGCAAGAAGCTTCCTGCTACTTGCAACCATGCTTTACGCCCGCCATTGGGAGGAGGAGGGACCAATGGAACTGGTGCTGGAATTGGGCTGGCTTCATTTTCTCCTTCTGCGTCAGACGGCTGGGTGCTGTTTGCCTCGGTATCAGGGATTTTAATCGATAGCTTGTCTTCCACAGAGTCGGCCATTTTTTTCTTCAAAGCTGAATTGCTGTGTTCAGTCGGCGAGTTGAACAGGCGGTGGGATAGAGAGTTGAACACGGCCCGAAGAAATATATCCAGAAAGATCGCGCAATTACGTTTTCCAACGCAACAGGGAAATACGATGTCACCAAATGATTGCATGAATGTTATCATCAGGGTCCATCGTCTGCGTCAGGAAAAGCCCAAAATAGCATTTGCAGGGATTCCCATTAGAGGAAACTCTATCTTGTGAATCGCGAGAGGCCAAAGCGAAGCGATCGTCCATTCATTCCTCCATGGGGAATTGTGGCGCTCGAGACAAACATGGCGATAATCACGGCAAAGGAAACAAACTTGGTATACCGAGTATACTGAGTATACATCAAGTGAATCCCCGATTAACATGAATTCAATTATTCTGCAATTGTGATCAACATGGCTATCGTGAGAGATCCAACGGTTGGGACATTCCTTCAGGGCAACTGGTCAATTTTATTATTGGTAACTGTCGCTATTACCATTGGCATCCGATTGATCCCACGGCGGGCCAATGTTCCTGTCTATAGTAGGTATTCGGGCTGGCGAGGTCGCTGGAAGGACTCGCTGCACTATCTTCACGACAGTGCTGGAACCTTGAGAGCTGGCTACGAAAAGGTAACTTCCAAGGATTGTCTCAACAGACTTGTACTCACCAGCCATCAATTTAGTTCTCTCGTCACGGACAATTCTTTCAACTTCGGACGCCCATCCGCTGGATTGTAGTTGTGCCGCCTAAACTTGTGGATGAAATTCGCACCGCACCGCCAACGCATTTGAGTGCTAAAGAGTCGGCAAACGATGTAAGCAGAGCCACTATTATGAGGGGACCTTATCTCATAAAAGTGCCAGGTGCTTCAAACTAGATACACAGTGTCTCCAATCGTTGAGGCAGAGAAATTTCATTTCCACATTGTCAAGACACATCTCACGCCCAACCTGGAGAACAAATTCGATGATATTCGCGACGAAATCAAATTGTCATTTGGAGACGAGATAGGAAACCCAACCGGTGAGATATCCAGTCCCCGTCAACCAAAGGCCCTTTCTCATCTTTGTGTAGATTGGACGGCGGTCGTGATGTCTAGAGCAGCTCATCGGATCGCAACCCGAACTGCCAATAGACTACTCGTCGGGGCACCGTTGTGTCGGAATGAGGAGTATCTTGATATGTCTATTAAGTATACAATAGATGTATTCGGAGGAGCTGACAAGCTTCGCGCCTGGCCTAAGTTCCTTCGCTCAACGGTCACGCAATTTGTGACCAACGTTAAGGAACGACAGAGGGTAGCTCGAAAACATCTCATCCCGTACATCAAAGCTCGTTTGCAGGACGAAAGTGGTGGATTAATTGAGAAGCCTCCCGTTGATTCCCTTCAATGGGTCATGGACGCGGCACCAAATTCCAGCGAGAGGGATCCGGAGCGGCTGATGTTTCGTCTACTGCACTTGAACGTGGCGGCAGTGCATACAACCAGTGTCACTTATCTCAACGCGATGTTGGACTTGGCCTTCCATACTGAAATTCATGGAGAGCTTCGAACCGAGATCGATAGTGCAGTCCAGGAGCACGGATGGTCGGGGCGAGCATTGAGTCAAATGCGGAAGCTCGACAGCTTTTTGACTGAAAGCCAGAGGCTTTCACCTCTTGCCAGCTGTAAGCTTCAAACTTCAGGATCAAACTTCACAGCTGACGCCTTATTTTCTAGCCCAATTGACTCGCGCGGTGATTCAGGATTTCACATTCTCTGACGGCACAACTGTCCCCAAAGGCTCCTATGTTTTAGCGCCAATGTATGCGATGTATTTGGATGACGATATCTATCCCAATGCGTCAACCTTTGATGCGTTCCGCTTTTCTAAGCTTCGAGAGCAGCCCGGTCACGAAAATCGACACCAGTTTGTGACTACATCTCCGTCACATATCAACTTTGGACACGGCAAGGACGCATGTCCTGGACGCTTCTTCGCAGCACAGGAGATAAAACTGTTGTTGGCTCATGCTTTGCAGAGTTACGATATCCGGCTTGAAGATCCAACTAATCTGCCTGAGGGTTCTTGGTATGATCGTTCTCGAAAGCCTAACCAAACCGCGCGTGTTCTTTTCCGCAGTCGTTAAGATTTGTCACCCGGTGCTGCTGGTCCTTTTGACGTTCTTTGCCTTAGATTGATTTTCAGTGTTTTCCACTTCTAGAGAGATATTATTTCAAGTTACAGCAAATTGCAACACTATTTGTTCTAAGTCGCCATGCCATTGTGTAGTACGTAGGTCCTAAATGGTTTTAGGGGAAACCACTGGCCCCCACAACCCGTGTCTTAGTATGCAATCGACTGAGTATTTCTGTAGGCAGGGTACACCCCAAAATAGAATAGGAAGACCATGCCTGCAGACCTTTGAGCAATAAACTCAAATATCGGCTGCAAGGCAACTTCCGAGAACGTACGGATAAGAGTCGAAACGGACGAAGAGTAGGTTCCGATAAACATTAGACTTTCGGAGGATTTCAACGCCTCGTTTCATCTGTTTTGATTCACCTCATGCTATCCTCCGATACCACCATCAAGCAGTGAAATTGCGGCCCCTCTTTTAGACAGAGGCAATGACAAGCGAGGTGTAAGATTGTGCGACACGTGGATGAGGTGATAAGATCTATTTGCAACGAAAGGGCTGTCTATACGACGTCTTGCCCCTGCAGATTGGCTTGACGGGTATTCTAGAGCTCATTGTGAAGAACGGAGAGATTGCAATCGAGAGAGCGTATGGCGCAAGGTAGTCCAATGCGCAGAATACGAGATTTCGACTCGACATGAAAATCGAAGCTAAGAGATAACGACGATAGTTGTGTCGATGGCTAAGGTTGCTGTTATTCCATTATAAAGCCGTGCGTATGGCCTAGCATCAGTTAGGAGCTTGAACTATCAGTATTAATACCCTTATCATATTTTGTACATTTTGCACATCATGCGCCGGCCAAATCAAACACAAGAACGTCACCTAGTTCTCCTCGGGGACCAAGTGGGCAATGTTTCTTCGCTGGCGAAGAGACTATTGTTAGACGCTCCTCAGAGTGTTGCTCAGAGCGATTTTGTTCGAGATGTAAGCACCACGCTGAGCCTCTTGAGTGATCGACTTCGTCCGTTTCATCGGGAACATCTACCACGTTTTGACACTGTCCATAACCTCGCCACTATATATCATGAAAGCAATGGAGCTTGTCATCCTGCCATCTCCAGTACTCTTCTGGCGGTTGTTCAATTCTTGCAACTATTTCGATATTACGAAGCAAGGGCTCGTCAACCCGAAAATCACGACGAAATCTCGGTCGTTGGTCTCTGCACCGGATCCCTGGTTGCGGCAGCATACGCCTGCTGCGCATCTGTTGATGATCTCAAAGCTCTGGCTGTGCCTACAGTTTCCATCGCCTTTCAGATGGGGTTGCAGGTAGCAACTGCCAGCAGTATGCTGCACGAGCAGGGCGCAACACTGGAAAGCTGGTCAACGGCCATCTCGAAAATAAGCGAGGATGAAGTACTTTCGGCTCTTAAGGTTTATGATGCTGGTGGTATTTTATCTCTCCGCCACCGATGCTTTATCAGTGCCATTGGCCTGAACGGTGTTACAGTCAGTGGATCACCACCTGCCTTGCGTCGGTTCACGGAAAGCTTGACCGAGTCCGATCCTAGCAAGAGGATGAGAGAGCTCCCGATCTACGGAGCATACCATGCTTCACATATACACGGAGTTTTGGATTTTCCCAGTTTCCTCAACCGAGCGGGTGTCAACCCGGAGTTTTTGGCTAGCTTTCCAACGCGGAAGACTCTCCTTTGTCCTTTGACAGGAAGGCCGGTCGATGCTCCAAACTCTCTTGGTTTATTTAAGAGTGTTGTACATCACACGTTGCAAGCACCATTGCGCTTCGACCTGGTGGTTGACGAGTTCGTCACCCAAATCCAAGCAAATGGCACCGCCTCCGTCGCGTTGCATGTGGTCGGCCCAACTACAGCGGCTGAGGGCCTTGCATCGGCACTTAGGTCGAGAACGGAAGCAGCCGTCGTCACTCGGGATTTGATCACTCTTGATTCTCGGAAGGACCAGTTCCAGCCATCGGGAGCATACAACAATGCCCCCCTTGCTATTGTTGGTGTGTCCGGTCGATTCCCTGGTGCAGAGAGTGCTGAAGAGCTGTGGAGTGTTTTGGAGGCCGGTCTTGACATGCATCGAGTGGTAAGCACAGCTCGCCGTCGGTCGCATTGATGAGGTACTGATGAGTCAAATTAGATTCCTAAAGACCGCTTCGATGTTGAGAAGCATGTAGACCCGAACGGTAAGGCAAAGAACACCAGTTGGACACCATACGGCTGCTTCATTGACCGACCTGGAGACTTCGATCCTCGATTTTTCAACATGTCCCCGAAAGAAGCTCTGCAGACAGATCCCATGCAACGGCTGGCTCTTGTCACAGCTTATGAGGCACTGGAAATGTCCGGATATGTTCCCAACAGAACACGATCAACGGCTTTGAATCGCATTGGAACCTTCTACGGCCAAACTAGCGATGACTACCGTGATGTGAACTCATCGCAAGATATTGGAACTTATTTCATCACTGGTGGAATCCGCGCATTTGGACCTGTAGGTGTCCGAATACTTATTCCTTGCTTCTATATTTCAAGACGACTCACTCTTTCAGGGACGAATCAATTACTATTTCAAATTCGAGGGCCCGAGCTTCAATGTCGATACTGCCTGTTCCTCCAGCTTGGCCGCAATTCAGCTTGGATGTACGTCTCTCTGGAGCGGTGATTGTGACACAGCAGTAGCCGGTGGATTGAGCG
>ERZ1673737.2937-NODE-2937-length-13595-cov-4.427474_pt1 | contig 13595 bp, 14 predicted proteins | sample MGYA00580211_ERZ1673737 | MGnify/ENA primary metagenome ERZ1673737 (study PRJEB41218, sample SAMN15661789) | gut metagenome | host: Homo sapiens | place: Canada: London | collected 2015-08-20/2019-03-30 | study: EMG produced TPA metagenomics assembly of... | reverse complement strand
TTGAGCCACACTTGATTAATTTTCCACTCTACCTTCCAAGGTGCCGTAGAAGATGGAAACAAGACTAGGTCGATGTCCTTGTTTGGAAAATTAGCCACGCATAACCCCAAAATCGTAGTTTCCTACCTTATATCTCAGGCCTCTCTCGTTTCTGTCCTCATGGGCCGGTATGAATGCTCCAATCCTTGCTCCGGTGAAGAGGTATAATTGAAGCGCTAACGTCATGATAGCCTTGAGCAACCCGGGCATGAAAATGCGATGATCCGCTTGCCACATAGAGGATATCATTCGGAGAAAGTCCTTCTTTGTAAAGCTGTGGTCTGGATCCTCGACGTTCTCAACCGTTCGTTCATTTTCTGTCAATGTTCTTTTTATCCACTGTGTCGCAATTAGTTTGGCTTCCATTGCGGAACACGGAAAGTAAAATCCAAATAAGGGCTTACACTGGATATCTCTTTCCGGTCTTCCAATACAATCTTGATTTGCATTTTCTCTTCAAATCCTCCAAACAGCCTTTCTGCGCAATTGAGAACGGATGTCATCACTGGCCGTCCATTTTTACTTTTTTTCCCACGCGCTAAGTGACTGTACCACCGAAGAAATTCCTTGATGAGTGTATGGTCTGGGACCGCACAGCCTGGCCCCGGTTTGTAGCCCTCGATCCCGTACTGTTCAACGAACCTGCACCAGTCAGTAACTCATTATCCCGGTATTTTTCAAGTACAACTGCACGTCAACTCACTTCATCCAAAGATTAACAGCTCCGCAGTACATCCTCTTGGTCTTGGGTACCCTTTTATCTTTTTCTCGGATAGAATCCTCATCTGCATGAGCGCCAAAAACATAGCCGCTCTTTTGCAGTTGATTGTGGCGCTTTTCTTTGGCGATCTCATCTCGTTGAGCAAAGAACTGTTTTCTACCCATGGCCAGTTTGATTTCCCACGCAATGCAAGAAAAAGGCTGAGAATCTGAAAGGATGAGGTAGAAAACAGAGAAAGCTATTTTGGAGGATTGAAGCAGGAGAATAGTTCCAATTTATAATTCAGTAATTTGATATGACCCGAGACTGTTCTCCAGCAGCTCCCCGTGACAGATGGACACTGTGCCTTCCAGTTTTGCGTCATCATGGCTGAGTGCGCTATTTTTGAGAGCGGAATGAGACTGGAAGATCATGCACCTCCAGAAATAGGAGGAGCATGGTGAAAATTGAGGGCCATCAAAAAGTAGTCGCATTGTAAATAGTACTGTGGGGCGAGTGCCTTCTTTGGGTATGGTCTGAGTGTAGACTGGGTGCTCAATAGATGACTCTGAGCGTTCTCTGAGTAATCAGTGAGAGATCAGTGAGCATCCAATCAGACTCACTGAGCGCTCACTGAGCGTTCATTGGACCTCACTGATCAATCACGTGACTGATCTGAGCAGCTCAGTGAGTCTGAGCCCGGACTGAAATCTACTCAGTGAGCCTGACTCTGAGCGCCCTCATAAAAGCGGCGGCAGCTAAGATAGGAAAGCCCCACCCGGCAGAGGAAATCAAGTACGTATAGCTACCTAAGTATGGCGATAGCGCCGTAATGCCTGAGTACACATGTATGCGACTAGCGGCGTCAGGTTTCATGGAATATTAAGGCTGCCTACGTAGTTCATTTCGGTCTGAAGCCGAAAGCTCTATCCTTGTCTACACGTAGATGTCGCGCTGTACAAGGAGGCAGTGCATGATTCTGCGGTTGTTCACATATCACCTAGGCTCATCATAGGTTTCTGCAAGGCATCCTGCATGCAGTGCCCTGGCATGGAGGGTACAACTGTAGTAAACGTATAGCAGCATCTATGTCATAGATTTTTTGTCTTTCCTTTCTTTTTTCGCTCTGCCACGGTGTAAATGTCGCAAAGAATCGTAATGTACACAAGTGGAGTGTTGAGGGGTGAAGAGGAAGTGTGGCCCTGGAATCACGAATCCCTAGAGAGCCAATTAATAACAGGGGCGGAGTAAAGACGCCAATCACTGAAAAATAAAGAGTAAACCCATATACGCCGTGGACATGCAATGCAGGTGACCGTTCCCTTTCTATACACAATATAAAAAACAGCCAATAATTTTTCATCCGGATCTCTCGAGGAGCGGTGAGGAGCGGCGAGGAGTGTGCGCGAGAAGCTAAGTATTGTACAGTAGCGCGAGAGTTGGGAAGCAATGCACTGGGAGTAGAGTCGAGTCGCCATGCGACTAGTTCGGGGGGCGAGAGTGTCGCAATAGATTATGATGTTGTGCCAAACATGCGCAGAATGAACTCGTACCTACCAAATCAGTCAGTATATTGTGTCAGTTAGATAAAAGTCTGGTAGCAACTCACATTCCAAACATGATCGCGGCCGAAGGCACAACACGCAGAAGGTGTGGTGTCAGGCCGCCGTACATGGCGACCATACCTTCTTCCTTCCAGACGGTCTTGAAGCACTGGACCAAGCCGGTATACTTCATTTCGACCCTACCATTGCCAACTGAGACGGTCGGAGCCTGACGGAGGCGAGTGCGAACGACCTCATGCGGGTAGGTAATGGCAGCGGCAACCAGCTTTGCCATACCAGCCGCGGTGATACGTCCACCCCACAGCTCCGCGGAATCCCATGTGGTGTAATCGTAGGCCGGATCGGACTTTTTGAGAGAATCGCGGCGAGCGAGATACATCTTCATCTGCTCATACATAACCCACTGGAGAGAGGACTCTGTCACGCCTAGATACGAGGCGGACAGGCCGCGGTAGAGGCCGCGAATACCCTCATGGCGCACAGTCTGCCTGACGCAGTCGTAGCTGTTCCGGTACTGGCGACTCTTTCCATGCTCCGCATTGGACTTATCCAGTTGCAGGCGGGTCTTAACCAACCAGATCGGGTTTGTTGCAGTACCTGTCGCGATGCCGGCAACTGCGGCTGCGGCCAGGTGGATTCCCATAGGAGTTTGTTCAACATTATAGTAGCCGAAGTAATCGCTCAAGATGCGCTTGCCGTTTCCGTACATGTAGAAGTTGATAGCGCGTGCGGGCACGACACCGATCAGGTTCGGTCCCAGGCCTTTGAACAACGCGCGCCAGCCTTCGTGAACGTGTATTGAGCGGAGGATCTGGAAAGTTTCGCTGAAATGCATGCCAGCGGTCCGAGTCATAGAGATTAGAGCGTTGGAGGTCGGCGCTGGAGGAGGGTGCGAGGCCCGTAGGGCCTGGAGCTGCGACTTGTAGAAATCGGATTGCAGGCGCGTCTTCAGGACATCGAGCGGCGAAGTAAGAGTCGCAGAGGTCATTCCTCCAAGACTACAGCCTTCAGTTAGCATTGCTTCTTCATTTCAATGCCTCAATCCGAATCATCTCCGCCTTCAGAAACATACCCTCCGGCAACAAAGTGCGCGAGTGGCTTCGCCTCGGGCTTTTCATCGCGAGCCGCTGGCGTCCGGTTTGGGATAACATCGCCTAGTTCCCGTGATTGCGGAACAATATCTTTATTCAATTGTGACGCATTTCCCAGTTGCGCCGGCGCTGAGCTGGGAGCTGCTGTAGAGAAAGTCATCGGGGCCGGAGATAAGAACCGTCAAGGCAGATACACGCTTGGGTAGGGAACAGAATTAAGAACTGAGAAGCAAAAACGCGGATTAAATCATGATAAGTCGAATAGTAGAATGGTCAAGTGTACATTGAAGTAGAAAGGTTGATAGGTTTTCTCCGGAATATTTTTTTCGCTGGGCGGTCTAGCTCTCTGCTCCCCGTAAAGAGGCCGCATTTCTAAGGGGCAAACTATAGATCATTCACGGTTCAGCCGAGGATAGCTCATATTAAGTCTGCTCATTTTCAGTGTCATATCAATCATTCAAGTAATTGACCGTGACCCCAGTCAATTAAGTAACCGGTACATCCGACCAGCAGTGCCGTACTGTACAGACATAACTATATCCAAGACAAATAAAGACATGTCACTCAATTCGAAAGTGAGTCGGAATAATGTCGATCCATTGAATTGTATACATGCGGAGTAGAATCCTTGGGGCATCCATACATGCTTGGGGCCCTGAGCGAGCATCCCGGTCTTGAAGAGCACTACGAACACAGGGCTAGCCCATGACAGATAGATACGATCATCCAGGAAAAGCAGATAGACATGAACTCGGAAATATTTTTGATTTTGTTTCATTCAGGGGAATCTATGCACAGGCGAGAGATGTGCCAGGGCATCTGAAACCCTTTGCTTCGTCTCATGCAGACCAAGTCCATTTCAGCCTTGGAGGCAAAAATTGAGTGAAAACCCAGTAAAAAACACCTAACAACCGCTCGCACCGACCCAATTCCATTGCGATCCCTTTAAATGTGGGTGTCGTAGGCGATGGGGACGACCGTCTCGGGGGTGTTGCCGCCCAGCTGGACGAAGTGGGCCTCACGGGGACCAACGGCCTGGCGCTTCAGGTGGACGTGGATACCCTTCTCCTTGGCCTCACGCTTCTTGAGGGCGTTCTCCTTGACACGCTTGATGAAGTCCTCACGGGAGCGGGAGTGCTGGACGTGCTCGATGCGGACGCTGATGCGCTTCTCGAGGTAGCGGTTGTCGACACGCTTGTAGAGGATGACACCGACCGAGGACTTGGTGACGTTGTAGACGACACCGGTCTTACCGTGGTAGACCTTGTGGGGCATACTGTTCAACTGTTAGATTATGTCTTTGCTGTTTCGCATTGCCCGTGTATCATCGCGACTGGCGGTCCGGTGCGAAATCGTATGGGACTATCGGAATTGTACTGACCCCTTCTGGACGGCACCGTTAACCTTGATGTCGACAATGTCACCAACACTATATGAAAATTTCCGTCAGATCTCAAATTCTTGTTCGTTTTGCGGGATTCGAGGTTTTCAAGCGTACCGGTAGGTCTTCAGGTAGGTGGAGAGACGGATCATACCGTGCTCCTTGAAGCCACGGCTGAAGGCATACTGTCGTTTCGTTAGCACTCAAGTCCTCCCAAGACCGTTTCCTTGGCCTGTGTCCAATCGATCCAAAAATTCCTCCAACGGGGTGGGGGAAAAAGTCGCATGTCGCAAAAACAGTCAAGACGTACCCGAGTGCCGGCGCGGAGACCGTAGGAGTGAGGCATGACGGCGGTGGTGTGGTGGTTGGTGGTTGATTGTCGACGGGGCCTTCAACCTTCGAAAACCGATGAAGCCGCTCGGGTAAACTTCAGTGTGATGGGTTATGTAATTAGGGTTAGACCCGCTCCCATTAGCCCTATAACTAAACCTAATTAGGCAACTCGCTAATTCTCCAACTCACTTTGTGTCTTGGTCTCATCGTGTGCGAACTTCGATCTCCTCGACAACCTCCGCCAACCCGACAGCAGCCATGGCCCCGTGAGTATATTGTCGTCATTTGAGTCACACCATTCTAATCTCTGTGCAGTCGTGTCTCTTCCAAGACCTACAAGGTCCCCCGTCGCCGTAAGTGAACCTCCGACAGAAACCTCAAATCACGAAATTGAAGATTGAAGACTAACTTGTTCTGCAGCCTTCGAGTCCGCCCGCCTGTTAGTACTCTCCGGCCAATGATCAGAAGCGTGCTTCTGGTTATGTCGTATTCATCTCTCTAACCTATTTTTCTAGTGACTCCGAGTTGAAGGTTGTCGGCGAGTACGGCCTGCGCAACAAGCGTGAGGTGTGGCGTGTCCAGCTCACCCTGTCCAAGATTCGTCGTGCTGCTCGGTATGTGAAGGATCAAAGTCTAGTCTGGTTCCGAGCGATCGGACTAGCGCAATTGAAGGACATGCGACTAACATCTTCCTCCATAGTGAGCTCCTCACCCTCGACGAGAAGGACCCCAAGCGTCTCTTCGAAGGAAATGCCCTCATTCGCCGTCTGGTCCGCATCGGTGTGCTCGATGAGTCCCGCATGAAGCTCGATTACGTCCTTGCCCTCAAGGTCGAGGACTTCCTCGAGCGCCGTCTCCAGACCTGCGTCTACAAGCTTGGCCTCGCCAAGTCCATCCACCACGCCCGTGTCCTCATCAAGCAGCGCCACATCCGCGTCGGCAAGCAGATCGTCAACGTTCCCTCGTTCATGGTCCGTCTTGACTCCCAGAAGCACATTGACTTCTCCCTCACCTCTCCCTTCGGTGGTGGCCGTCCCGGTCGTGTGCGCCGCAAGAAGGCCGCTGCCGCCGCTGGCGGTGACGGTGACGAGGAGGCCGAGGAGGATGAGGAGTAAATTATTCTCTCAATCTCAAAAAATGGAGTACGGTCGGGTTTCGATTGGGGCGCCTCAATACCTCGGAGGCTCAACATGACTGCATCATAGCGTCTCACGTTGTACGATCATCCAATGCAAATGAATCAAAAACAGCCAAAGGCTTCAATTTGGAACCCGAATTTTACTTTTCGAATTCCATGCCCATCGTAGTCTGGACTGTAATATCTCCGTAGCGTTATGTACAGTGTAGATCCTAAACGCCCCCATACCCACCTAGATAAGCCCAATTGATCATTGCGTCGTCGTGCACTAGTACTGCGGTCTAGGCTTGTCATGCAGACTATGCCTCGGTCCCAACTAGTTCCTTCAAGGTCACTTCCGCTCCTCTGTACCACCGTCCCATCTCTTCTAGCCCATCGCTTTCACCTTGTTGCTTCTTCCGTTGTGCTTCACGGGCTTGCATTATAGCTTCCTCCTTCCGTCGCTCTAGGACGCTGCTCTCTCTCTCCATGGCCTCGGCCTCTCGAGTTTTTCGCGGGAGAGTGTTCTGCACAGCAGCGAGCTGACGGTTCAGCGATGCTAGCTCTGCCTCCCGTTCGGCTAACAGCGACAATGTAGCAGGGAGAGGAAGATTTTGAGACGAAGAGGTGTTGTTGGGGTCGGAGGGGTCCATGTTCGCGACCTGCTTTGCGCGGAGCCCGGCGATGGTAGACTCGAGATTCTCAATTGAAGCAGGTAATGTTGAGAGCTGTGTCGTTTGAAGCTCCACATTCTTGTAGCCTGTGCAAGAGATCATTCAGTCAACGTTTTCTTCACCTTCAACCGCTGACACTCACGGCTCGCCAAGTCACGGCCCATTGCTTCCATTTCCTCAATCATTATGCGCGCATCTTCTTTCCGTGCCTTAAGTTCAGCTTTTACATCTGCCAGTTGTGTCTCCAATTCCGTGTTCTCATTATGTCCGACAATCACCGGCGGATCGCCTACGATGGCGCGCAAGAACTTTTCTTTCGTCACTTGCTCGAGGTAAGAGAATCGCAGCTTCGAGAATAGTTCCTACGCGACAAGGTCAGTACTCGTCTGTGGACATTCCGGTATCTGGGCTCGGCGCGTATACCTTATAATGTGAAAGATCAGCCTCTAGTGATGCAGGAGTCGGATCTTCAAAGACTGAAACATCCGACCTCCGCTTCGAAGGCGACGGGCCAGAGTGCCCACCATCCAAGGAAATCGGCTCACTGATGCGAACAATAGCAAGTCGCTTTTTCAGGTCACCCTCCTTATCCAGCTCCTGCAGTGCTGCAAGTGCTTCAGCTGAGGTATCAGTCATGGCGAGAGTGTAAGTGTCTTGTAAAAGTCGAGGAGTTCTGGTGGGTCAGCGAGGGAACAATGTAAACAACGATAACCGATATGAAAGGCGGTGTGGCAATTTTGGAAGGCGCTTTCGAGGCAGCTCATTGACTCGAGTCTTTGGTCTCAAAGGATTCCTCAGTTGTCCTTACAAGATTGCTTGCTCCAATTATGCTATGACCTGATTCCATCGATTTTGCTTCGACTTCTTTCCCTGCGCCCGGTACATCTGTTCGGCACCTCGAAGCCCCGCGATCTGCGGCTCAACTACATCATGGACGACGATTACGTTGCGCAGGTCCTTGCCAAAGAGGCTCGGGAGAGCTCTTTGAAGTATTCATCCCAAGGACTCAGTGCTCTCATGCCTTCCAAGTGTGTACATTCTTATGTTCTGTGTTCTGCTCGAGTCTCCGGCTGACAAGCACTCCTTACAGACCAGCCGGCAACGCCCCCAAGCCCAATACTCGCTTTCTACGACACCTTATCAAAGAAACGGATAACCATAATACAGCACTCAAGCGTAAGGAGGAGAGGGAGTCACGGGAGCGAATACGCCAGCTGAAAGCTCAGAGCTCGACCGCTTCGTCTTCTACAGACCGTACAATCCGAAAATCAGACGATCGCAATGAAGCGCGAAGATCAAGAGAAAGTCGACGAGACGACAAGAGGGATCACTATCACTCAAGTTGCAGAAGACATAGAAGTCGCTCTGCTTCGACGGAGCGAGACCGATCACGGCGGCATCGTCGCAGAAATGAGGATCACGATGGACCCGATGAGAGACGGGACCGCGACGAGCGAAGGAGTGGACACCGGCATTATGAATCCTCTAGAAGGGATCGACGGGATAGAGAAAAGGATTACAGCAGGCGGCGTCGTGAGCGGTCGTACTCGGAATCACGCAGCCGTTCGCCTCGTCGGGACCGAAGCAGGGACCGCCACCGCCGTCGGAGACAAGATCGTCGTGACGAACCCTCCACTCGACGCCGTTCTCGCTCACAGGAAATACTCAAATCTCGTTCAAAGGGTGACGATGCACCATCAAATGGGAACCGCCGCTCCCATGGAGAAACGACTACGCGACACGACCGACCTTCAGCTTCTACTACAGCTGTACACCAAACCGATACTGGTACTGAATCCGATCCTCTGGAAGATCTTGTCGGACCCCTTCCTCCCAATAAGAACGACGCGGTCATCCGCTCGCGGGGCCGAGGCGCTTACAAGAACTTGAGCAATATCGATGCCCACTTTGCACCAGGCTATGACCCGGCCACCGATGTGCAATTGGATGATGACAATTCACACTCTGCAGGCCAGCAATCTTCTCGCCGTCCTGTCGCAGGGCTCATGACTGGAGAGGACGACTGGGACATGGCCCTGGAGGCGCTGCGCGACCGGACGCGCTGGAAACAGAAAGGGGAAGAGAGGCTTCGCGAAGCTGGCATCGATGATGCATCTATCGACCGATGGAAGAGCAATGCGGCGTTTACAGGGTTGAACAGAGAAGGCAACCCCGAGCATGTTCAATGGTCGAAGAAAGGAGAAGGCCGAGAATGGGATCGTGGGAAGTTTGTCGATGACGAAGGCCATATCAACGTTCGAGCTGCCTGGTAGTCATATTGCTGGGTGTTCATCTTCTGATACTGGTGTTTAAGGTCTGCTTGCTGCATGATACCATGGTGCGTGTTATTATTTTATTGCGGAAACAGTGTGGATATCTCTATTTGCATTTTTTTTATTGTAATTAGCATATATTATCAGATGATACCAGAACCTTAACAAAACCCACTTGCAATATAGAAAGTTGACATTGGAAGAATTTGTAGTTGATATCACGACCCACGCCCGACATCGTTCCGCATGTGTTGTCAACTGTGCGGAAACCCCCCGCGATGCAGACAAATGGTGATATTGCAGCAATGACTGACGGCATTTTCGCCTTAAATGATTAGCCGATGTTTACAAACTGAGACTTAGTTTTCTAAGGCAAATTGTGCATCCAACGTTGCACTGATTGATAACACAGCGCCCCTACTGATCAACCCAAAATATACCTCAACATATATATCTCTAGTTACAGCTACCCCTTCGTTTACCAAGACTCACCCCGTCTCTAATTTCCTGCAATCCTCGAAAAGCCCCCAAAATGACAGACCAATTCGCTTTCTCATATCCCTCTCCATTGAAGGGCTACGAAAACCTCGAGCCACTGCCTGAGTAAGTGCGCCGATGTGGTCACTCCGGAATTCACCGGAGTCTGGTTACTGATCCTCCATTGCAGGGAGAGAAGCGAAGATGGGAAGTCGTTCAAGAACCCTCAGCATGGTGTTCTAAGCAAAGCTTATGAGGAATTCCCTGATCCTCTTGACAAGGGTCGACGGGGTGGTTTCGATATTCATATCTATCATTTCCAGGTATGTTGCGGGGCACCACGGTCCATTTTTTTTCAATGGCGAACGGCCCCACGAAAATATACTAATGTATTATACAGAGCAATCCGGATCAAGCTGCGTATGCCAAAGCTCTCTGGGAACGAATTCGACGAGAATGTAAGTAGAATGCCTTCCCAGACCGAGACCTGTTTCGCCTGGTCCTCCAGCAAGCGGATTGACTTCAACCGCTCAGCTCAATTGATCTCTTACTAAACAATCGATACAGTCCCCGAACTACGAATCTACACCTTCTTTGACCGACCCATCGGACCACACCCAGTAGCCATGTTCGAAGTGAACCTATTCACCCCAGCGCAATTCGGCGCCTTTGTTCCCTGGCTGGTTATCAATCGGGGTCCGCTGAGTGCTCTCATCCATCCTAATACAGTGCAAAGCGAGGATGAACGTAATCACACTCAACGTGCTACTTGGCTCGGGGATCGGCTTCCGTTGGATTTGAGGGTTTTTAAGCTTATGCAGTAGAAGGAGAAGAAGGAGGCGGAGGAGGCGGAGCGAACTAGGAAGGGCAGCTTATAGCTTGCTCTAGTATCGACGGGGTTTGGATTTATCATTGAGGAAATGAGTTGCAAAGCTTGATATTTGAGATTTTGTGCTGCCTTAGGTGTCATGCCCCGCAATGTGTGTGGAGTGTCAACTGCTTCTACTTTTATACTACAGCTCACAGACTTTTCTTCGTGATTATAGACGCGACATGGCAGATACATATTGTAGTGATCGCCCTCAAATTCTAATCCTGTTATAATGTAGCTGTGAAGGCCTGATGCAGGCACGCAATACTATTCGTCGATCTCACCATGTATACAGACGGACCGAGGAGACCACAGACCCCAAGATGAGAAACATACGCACATATGCTCATCACACCTCATATGCAAGCCCAAAGTACTGCATGAGTCCAAAGTTCGCAATCCGATTCGACCCCGCCTCAGCCCAGTTGTCATGAGGGCTTCACAGGCAGGTGACCCCATCAGCCCAACAGACCCAAACAGCAAAGGAAAACCAAGAGCCTCAAGCATACATATTATACAATACTCCCAATACAAAACAGCAAATCAAACCCTTCACTTTGTCCGCCTGATGCATTATGCCTTCGATTCAAGACTCACATTCCTTAGAGGTTGCATACCTCAGCCCGGAGGATAAACTGGTAAACCCGGTAACCAAGTAATTAAAGGGGCTTCTCGAAAATCACACCCTCTCGCTGCGAAATTGCTACCCACCTCATGTAATTACTGGCCTGGTGATTTTTTGCATGCACTTGAAATAGTGGGTGGTGTTGCTGTGATCTGCTGGTTGGGACACTGGCATGATCCTCGTCGCGAAGATCATATTGACGAGAACACGAATGGTGCTCGGCGAATCGCGCTGATGCTTTGAGGAGAGTGGGTATGATGAACATTTTTATTGCCAGGAGTCATTCTATTCAACTGATCCTCGCCCCTTTATTGTATGTGCTTTAGTGTTGTTTACTGGTTGCACTCGTGATATGGCCATGCTGAAGGGTATCTAGATAAAAGCACACCACAAGGACCCTCGAGAGTCCCTGAGACTTTGTTTGATGGTATCTGATCTACAAGAGTTTTCGTCGAGCACGGGTGCCTGAGCATCTTCGCACAAGATGCGTCGCCTTCTATCGTTAGCACTGATAGCCCTATCCTCCACACAGGCTGCTCACGCATCAATCAATGCTAAAGCCACGGCTAGTATCCCTCAATATGTCCTCGAATACGGTAATCCACCCACTCAATACTTAAAAGCTAGAACACCTATGTACTTACCCCAACTCCACAGCTCCACTGGTCTGGCTCCACAGTCAGGAAACATACATGCCAAGTGACATACAACAGCAACTCGATCATACGAAACCAAACGTTAACTGGACAGTTGTTGCAGGCGCACAGTCTCCTCTAGACCTCGATAACCTCGACTCACTTAACAGCTTGGGCAATACAAGTGTTTACTTGACTTCGTCCGAGGGCATCGATGCTAGTCCGGAGCCAGCTTGGTTCAGAGGTATCACTCCGGACTTGGAGGGGCGGATTGGTGACGGTACTGGGAGTGCTATTGTTATTGTAGACCGTGGTAATGGGACTGTTGATGCTTTTTATTTTTACTTCTATGCGTGAGTTCTTGACATGGTTTTGTCGCCTTGGTCATTGATTCTTACTGATCTGATTAGGTATAACAAAGGTGATGAAGTACTCGGCATGGAGTTTGGGGACCATATTGGAGACTGGTAAGGGTTCCCAGAGGCATCTGGAGATTTTTCAATTGACTGCAAGCAGGGAACACAACATGATCCGCTTTGCCAACGGCACTCCCACAGCAATCTGGTATAGCCAACACGCTAGCGGCCAGGCATTCACCTACCACGCCGTCGAGAAAGAAGGCAAACGGCCATATTCTTACTCCGGGAATGGAACACATGCCAACTACGCCACATCAGGGTAATTAGCCCCAAGTCATTCCCTCCAGCTCCCTCCCTGAAATCAGTGATTAACACCCATCAGCCAACACGACCACACAATCCCAGGAATAAACTTCCCAACAGGCTTCCTACTGGACTACACAGACCGCGGCGTGCTCTGGGATCCAACGCTTAACGCCTACACATACACCTACAACCCGACAACGGCAATCTTCACGGCTACGGCCGGTGACCCAGTCGCATGGCTAGATTTCAATGGGAAGTGGGGAGATGATCAGCCGCCGAATGAACCTACCATTTTCGGTGAGGCAAAATATGTTGCTGGTCCCAATGGGCCGAAGTTCAAGAGCCTAGATCGGAATATGGTGTGTCCGTCTAAACCGTGTATTGTTTTGCCTTTTAGGATTTGGTCTGGGAATACGACTTCGTGAGGGTTGGATACTCTTATGAGAAGTAGACTCAATTGAGACTGTTATATACACTGAAATTGTGATATCGGCATGTGGTATCTGTAACGAGGGGCAGATGAAAAAAAGAAATAAAAGGAAGGGAAAAAAAAGCAAATTAAGCCGAGCTAGTGTACCCTCATCTCGGCCTAACTCGTCCGAAGGCAGAAAAAAAGGCAATTCGACGCCAAAGAAAAAGGTCTCGACAAATTGCTCTGTGGTTCCTGTACGCTACGGAAATCCGCCCCACAGATCCACTCCTGGTAAAAACACAATTTTCTCATTTTTCATGCACAGTACGTACTGAATATATACAGAGATCAGAGAATAGAGATCAGGGGTCGAGAAGATAATAAGGTAGAAGAACGAGCTCCGGGTAGGAACCCAATAGTTCCTCTCGTACCCGAACGAATAGACCCGTGGATGAGAAAAGGAACGGGCCCCACGTCGCGTTCCGAGATGAACAATGATGTGCAGGACTCGCGTGGTTCATCCTTTCGGTTTCACCATTTCTGCCTAGAGCTTTGTGTGGGCTCGATATGGTTATTATTGGGCGTCTTTAGTTTGATTAGGTGCATTGGAGGCGATGTGATCGACAGGCGGGAAATAACGTTCATTTGCGAGTCTATGATCGGATCTCGTTTCACCTGTCAAAGATGTTCGCTATTTTTGCCCAGTGCGTTCTTCCATGTAGGGGTTTGTTCGAATC